>Ga0123342_1000937_pt1 | contig 48543 bp, 20 predicted proteins | sample Turbeawhitnodule_FD_89960 | JGI IMG/M metagenome (GOLD analysis project Ga0123342, IMG submission 89960) | Root nodule microbial communities of legume samples collected from Mexico - Turtle bean Mexico white nodule | ecosystem: Host-associated > Plants > Roots > Nodule | place: Mexico: Nepantla...
TAATTAGCAACCAAGGTTTTAACTACCAATTATTTAGTTTCTAAATTTGGTAGCAAAAACTTTGGTTGCTAATTAGATACCAATTTAGAAACTATTTAACAATAATAGAAACTAATTTAGAAATCAATTTTCTTTTAGTTTCTATAATGGTTTTTAATTTAATTACTATTACAACTAATTATTTTAGTATCTAAAAATTGGTTTCTATTTCATAATTTTATTATTGTATATTGAATAAATTAAAGACATCATGCGTGATATCGTAAAGGAATCCTTTATGAAAGTACATATTGACATGAAAGTAATTTTGTTAGGTTTGTATTGGCTACATGTAGGTATTGGTTACTATTTGAATATACTTTTTTTTTATATTAAACTACAACTCACTTATGTTGTTGGAGGAAAAGTGTCTCAGATTTTCATTGTTTGAGAAATTATGTCTCACAATAGTAGTAGTAATAATAATAATTATAACAAAATTAATTATTAAAATGAATCTATGATGCAAACAACAAGAATCAGATACCAGAAAGAGTGTGGTCTTACTCCCAGAGTTTGGCTAGTTATTGGTTTGTGCACTTATCCCAACCAACCATATCTTTGGAATGAGTAGATAATAGAATAGACAAGACATAAATTAATTGAAGGTAAAGGGAAAAAAAATGAAAAAAATGATTATGGGTGATGTCTTTTTCAGGTATCTTACCCATAATAATAAGAAGGCTATAAACAGAAAGTGGCATAGAAACTAGGTAGAAAGTAGAAAGATTTGGTGTGGCACCCATATCTATTTCCCACTTTGCCACATTCATTTAATTGCCAATATCAATGGTGTGAAGTGGAGAAAAATAATGGAACCACTCATCACAACACTGTTTGGGAAGAGAGCAAAGGCATATCCTCTACATGTCCCTTTCACTTTTCTAATATTTTACAACTTATTTGCTTCTTCCCTAATTCACTTCCTTCCCAAAATCAAAGTCAATGGGACAAAGATTTGGATTTTCTTTCCTCTTCTTCTACAGTGCCCACCTAGGGTAGATGCTAACTTTTAACACTTTCTTTGTTTCTTCTCACAGTGGAAAAAATTTCTTCATCATAATAGGGTTTGGATTTTTCTAGCATTATGTAATTAAGGATTAACAAAAATGTTTATCTGTTAAACTTGAATTTGGTATTGTACCAACAAGTTGTTGGTGCTTAATTTTAAGTTTTATGTATATTATAAAGTGGACTTTAAGTATAACTCAGTGTCACAAAATCGGTTCATGAAGTTTAGGTATGCATCCACTTATATACAATAAAATGTTTTCCTACATAAAATTCTTGGAAGAAAACTATTAAAAAATTCTTGGAAGAAAACTATTAAGAAGACTTCGTATAATACTATAATTATTGCTAGATTTGTCAAGCTACACCTGCATTGATATATAGAAAGGAAGGTGATGGTTGAGAGAGCAAATTTTTTTTTCTTGTGTAAGTTTTCTTAAATGTATTTAAAATAGAAGACATGACATGTGTAATTAACTGGTTTTAAAGTCACCTAACCTCACTTTATGGGATTGGTTATAGATTGAGGTGCATTTTATGTGCATGCTAAGTTTACAATAAATCCTCTCATATCCTTTAATAGGAATTATAATAGATTTAGGTAGAAAACTTTTACATAATAATTATTTTTATAAAGTATGTAAAATTATTTATCAAATTTTGTTTTGATAGAAAATTTTAAATAAAAACAAAATTGTGAATTTTATTAAATTGATTTGATTATTTCTGTTGAAGTTGTGGGTTTGGTTTTAATTAGGGTGTTATTAGTGTGTAGGAACTTTTTTATATCAATAAGGATTGTTTTTCTATCAATTGTTAGTAATGCCAAAATAAATTTGCCTAAGGTAGTCAATATTTTTTTTTAATATAATTGAAAATTTTCTCTCAATTTTAACTAAATTGGTTTTGTTCAAAATCAGACAAAAAAAATTACTTTAACCCATAACATCAAAAACATAAAAAAGTAACTAATTAAAAACTAAAATAATTGTAATCAGCACGAATAAAACATCACCTCGATGATTCATATACAGAAATTCTTATATATATTACTATAGAATATTATAGCAATTTTTCACTAAAAATAACCTTAATTAACATTAATAAAAAATTTATAAATATTATTATTAAATATTATTTAATAATTAAAACAATTTTCTTCTAATAAATAATTAAAACATTCTATCAAAAAAACTATTTTATCCAAATAAAATATTTAAAATCAGTTAAGCTAGGAGAGAGTTCATGTCCGCCAAAGATTCAAAGGAAAAATTCTCCCCTTCTATATTAGCTTCAAGATCATATTTATCAGATTGACTCCTCTCTTCATTTTCGTCAAATGCAACTGTATCCTCCTCGCTATCACCTCATTCCAACTCGCACATAATGGATCCTTCATAGATCTTATCCCAATCCCAATTCATGTCTTCTTTGAATACAACATCCCGACTTATTATGATCCTTTGAGAAGTTGGATCATAAAGTCGATAAGCCTTTGATTCTTCACTAACTCCCAATAAAACACAACTTAAGCTCTTATCATCCAACTTGGTTCTATTGCTACCAGGCACATGAACATGAGCAATACAATTAAAAACTCTAAAATGCTTGACTCCACTCCAAGCTTCTTCTGGAGTTTTATTTTTTACAGCCAATGTTGGGTTGCGATTCAATACATGCACGGTCCAGTTGACTGCTTCAGGCCAAAAACTCTTTGGAAGTTTCTTTGCAGAAATTATACTACGAACCATTTTCGTAATAGTTCTATTCTTTCGTTCCTCAATTCCATGCAGTTGTCAATTGTCTGCGAATACCATTTACTTCATAAAAATTATTGAATTCTTGTGATGTAAAACTCTCCTCCTCGATCAGTATGTAAGGCTCTAATAAATGAGTTTGTTTTCTTCTCAACATGAGCCTTAAAATTTTTAGAAATCGGAAAGGCTTCTGATTTCTCTATTAAAAAATAGACTCATGTTTTTCTACTAAAATCATCATAAAGTAATCAAATATTGTTTCTTGCTGTTAGAAATGGGTGTGATCTGGCCACAAATGTTAGCATGCACCAATTGGAGGAGTTGTGAAGCTCGCCTGGTGCTCTTCCTTGGAAACGAGTGTCATTGTTGCTTACCCACCAGACAATCTTTACAAAGTCTTAAGGAAGACTTAAGTTGTGGTAATCCATTCACCATTTTCTTTTGTTGTAGAGTCTTCAAGCCTTTAAAGCTCAAGTGGCCATATCTACAATGCCAAAGTTGCCCTATATCTTTTGTAATTGTATTGAAACAAGTAGATGTTATAGGTTGTGATATAGCATGAAGTATAAACATTCGATTTGAAGTCATCTTGGTCTCCATGATTAAGCCTCTCTCATGGTGAAACACCTTACATTTTCCGTTTTGAAACAGAATCGTAAGCCATTTTTTCTTGTAATTGCCCAATACTCAACAAATTGTTCTTCAGTTCTGGAACATAGAATACCCCTGTAATTATATGTGTTATTCCATTTACTTGCAGCCTGATACGACCATGCTTGTGTTGTTACCCAACTTCACTGATTCTCTGAAACTTTCATCAAAATATGAGAAATATTCCTTCTTCCCACACATATGATTGTTACACCCTGAGTCAAGAAACCTCACATATGTTGTATGTGCTTTATTCATATCCATGTAAGCCATCAGTAACATTGCTTCTTCACAGTTTCTGCATAGTTGGTCACCTCCTAGCTTGGATATTCCCATTGAAAATGGCTTAGCTTGTGACAATGATAGCACTCTACTATGGCCTTGTCGAAACTTTGTCTACCTCATCCCCGTCCTCTTCCTATGCCACGACCTCGACCCCTTCCTCCAGATTGTGTTGCGTAAGTAATCTTCAAAGCGTATTCTTCTTCTATATGATAACTCATGCGTTGTTCATGCACGAGCAGGTTGCTTTGCAACTCGTCAATGGTCAAGGTGTCAGTATCCTTAGACTCCTTAATGGAACACACAACATAATCAAATTTGGGAGTCAAGGATCTTAAAATCTTTTCAACTACAACAACATCTCCCTTGTTCTTACCATTTACTTTCATCTTGTTGGCTATGGTAAGGGTCCAAGCAAAATACTCATTCACAGATTCGCCTTCCTTCATGTGAAGAATTTCAAACTCTTTTCGAAGAGCTTGTAAGTGTGCACGCTTAACCTAGGATGAACATTGATATTTTTGCTTCAAAGAATCTCATATGTTCTTTGTTGTATCCTTATAAATGATCGTCTCCAAGATAGAACTATCTAATGCTAGAAATAAATAGTTCTATGTTTTCAAATCTTTCAACTTCTGATCGTCAATGTGTTTTCTCTGGGCATTTGTGAGGCTAACACCTTCTGTTGCTGCAGGAACCTCATTTTCAACCACGCCCCAGTACTCTTTAGAGCGCAAAAAAAATTCCATGAGCATTGCCCAATGATCATAGTGCCCATCAAATTTTGAAACTGCTGGCTGCACAAATGAACTTTCTCACATGATTTTCTCTCGTAGAAGACTGTTGCTTATAGGTTTAATCAGGCCCCGTAATGGAGGAGCTCTGATACCAAATGTTAAAAACCAGATAAGCCTTTTTTTAAGAGTGGATATAATGAGAGAAAGTACTCACTTTTATTGAATAATAGATGACGATTATATAGCCTTTACAGAATAACCTAACAAATATTATAACTACCCCTAGTAACAGTAACAAAATTGCCCATGACTAATCAAATCCTAAAACTAAATTAAAACCGAATTAAATCCCAGGTATTCATTGTTGATTGAATGGTAAAAAGCTAATGTCTATAATCTTAGTCAAAGAATTAATCACAATTGTATGGTTCTTTGTCCATATTATAAAGATATAATCATGTAGGAGTTGTGATAAAGATATTTTTTTGAACTGATTGCATTTTTTTTTTTGCAAAATTTCATAAAACACCATTTTTGTAAAAAGCAAAAAGTAAAACAGAGATTGAATCGTATTTTTTAATAAAATGGTATGTGATATACTTCTTTGAAAAATTATTGGAAGAATTCATGGAATTCTCCATGATAACAAGTCACACTGTATAAAGCAAAAAAAGAGAGAAAATAGAAAAATCATAAGCAAACAAAATAATAGAACATGAAGATCTGATTCATTTGTGTCAAAGGAAGCCAACATGAGTATATATACAACAAACAAACACGAAAGAAAAACACACTGATAAAAAAGAGAAGGTTTCAGACAACTTATAAAAATAATAGATGGTCTAGTGAGAACTAAACAATCAAGCAGATTAAAGAGTCTAGCAAAAGTTATTTACGCACTGAAAGACTCTGTACACAAAGTATTTTATATTAAAATAATACTTCATAAGATTAGATGAAAATAAACATTAAACAAACATAATCGATCAGAAGCTACTTTTAAAATTTACAATATAAGTATGATCAATTATGACTTTAACAATTTTTTTAAACTCTTTCAACATGAATTTTGTTGAGTATCTTTCTCAAACTCTTTCAATTCAAAGCTTCTTTAAATTAGTCAAAAATTATGAAATAGAAACCAATTTTTAGAAACTAAAATAATTAGTTACAATAATAACTAAATTATATATCATTTTATAAACTAAAAAAAAAATTGATTTATAAATCAGTTTCTATTATTATTATTATTAAATAATTTCTAAATTGGTATCTAATTAACAACCAAGTTTTTAGAAACTAAATTTAAAAACTAAATAATTAGTAGTTAAAACCTTAGTCGCTAATTAGATACAAATTTAGAAACTATTTAATAATAATATAAACTAATTTAAAAATCAATTTTTTTTTAGTTTCTAAAATGGTCTCTAATTTAGTTACTATTGCAACTAATTATTTTGATCTCTAAAAATTGGTTTCTATTTCATGATTTTTTTGTAATGAGTGTTATCTCATAAACAAACTACCTGTACTCATACTTTATAAATAAATAAATTATTAATTTTACAGTTGATCAAAAACTATTTTTAACCTTACATTATTCTTTAAAAAATTTTTAACAAAGGATGTGTTCAATTACTAATAATGTAACAAGTTAATCTTGATGTCAAATAGGTTTTTACCTTGTAAGAGTTGGTGAGTTCTTGAGTTTTTACCTTATAGGTGTTATATTTATATATAAGAAGATAATTCTTTTAAAAAGTACTCAATATACACTTTTAATGAATATTTGGAATTTTATTTCTTTGAGTGAATCATCTAAGACAAATAATTTAGAGACTAATAGTTCAAAAACGTTCATATATATATATGATTTATGAAAAAATTATAATTATTTGAAAAATATCATTTAATTTATTAATATATTTGAAGTCTTTATGTTAATTAGATTCTCTTTTACTTTTATATATTTTGATTATTCCACTTCAAAATAAATGGAGAAAATATTGAGTATAATAATAGAAAAACTGATAATATTCTATCAGTACTGTAAGATAACAGTCAAAATTATCTTTTACTAAAATTAAAAACTATTTCTTAAAAAAAAGTCAATTAAGATGAAAAATAAATATGAATCAGTGGTGAATATTTATTTTATAACTAATAAGAGTTACAACAGTAATTTAGAAGAAAGAAAGAGAAAAAGGTAATTTTACAATAGCGTGAAAGACACGCTTGGAACATTCGATTGCATAGGGTTTGGAATGGGATGAAACCACGCGCAGAAAAGCGATTGGCTGAAAGGTGAACAAAACGATGTAAAATTTTCCCAATAACCATCAATTCCGTGAGACGCGGCGATAGGATAAAGTGGGACCCACATCTTCTATTCGGTTTATCTATCGCCTTCACCACGTGCTTTCGCTCATTCCCTTCATTTCTTTTTTTTTTTCTCTCACTTCATGTTTAAACATAATTAATTTTTTTTTATAAATTCAAATTAAAAATTAATAAAAAGTTACTTATTTAACTTTAACATTAAATATATCTTAAATATGAATGAATATATTTTTTTAACTAGTTCTTATAAACAAAATTAAGTTTGGTAAACATCACTCTTAATTTGGTAGTCTTATGAGAAGGATCAAGAGTATTTATCATAATACATATTTTTTTAACAAACACATAAAATTTTAAATTATTAGTGTATATAAATTAATAATAAAAACTAATATATCTTAGAGTTTTAATAAATAAATTTTTAGTACTAAAAAAAAAATCATACTGACAAACAGCCCTTTGTTAAATACAGTGTATTCCTTCGGGGACTTTCACCTCAAAAGTAAGTCTCAAGTTACAAATTGAATTGAATTGTAACATATTGTAACTCTTTCTACAAATAATAAATAAATAAAAATAATTTTTTCATCAACATAAATTCTGAGATTATTTTTAAAAATATTTTCTTAATTAGTATCGATAAAATTGATTCCACAATTAATGTTAATCATAATTTTTTATTAATATGAATAAGATTATTATTTGACAAATATAAATAAGAGAATTATTTAAAATTTATATTAGGTACTTTTTTATTGAATCAAATTCAATGCAGATTAAAATTATTTCTTAATTAATATTAATATAATTTTTTTAGTTATAGTTAGACTATTTATTTTATTATTGTCAATCATGTTTTTTCATGCTATTTTTTTAAAAAATTGTTGGATTTTTTTCAGTGTTGTTCAAGAATGATTAGAATTGATTTTAGAAATTTTCAGTTAATATTGATTAAAAATCCAACTAAAAAGTAATTTAACCAAAATATTAAAAATAACTTTAACTATTGTAATTAGAAAAAAAAATGTTATCTACTTCTCTTAAAATTAAGTTAATGAATGCTATTTGGAAGTATTTATTATAGGATGCTTAATTTTTTAAGAAGCTTCGATTATTTACTAAAAAAATATTAACAATTTATATTTTAATCTTATCAAATATAATATAATATTAAAATACATATTTTACATTTATTGATATTTAAAAAAAAATGTAAACATTTTTATTTAAATAAACTATTTTACAAATAAAATAAGTTAAATTTAAAACAATTAATATTTAATTTCTTTAAAATAGTGAAATTTTCTATTCAAATACTCAATAATTTTTTTAATGTATTTTTAATAAAAGGTTATTAGTATGATTATGTTAAAAAAGATTTTATAATATTCTAATAAGTAACGTAAAACATAATAAATTAAGCGAAAAAGAAAGCATAATAAATTACAAAACATTATGATTTTTAATTAAAAAATTAATATTCTAAATATTCTTTAACTAAATAGTCATTTTATGTTATTTTTTGAACAAAATGATATTAATGAATTTTTTTATCTTAAAACTAAAATAAATTAATTAATAAATCAATAAGTAGGTGGCTTAATTGAAGGGAAACAGTGTTACATATTAACCTTCTGAAAACTAACTATTATCTTAAACTTTTGTTTTATTTTTTTCTTTCTTTGCTATATGGTCCCCTGCTAGTAGCATGGTAGTCCATCAACTTCTTATCATTAAGTACAATTATGAAAATGCTTTTTGCAGTGCAGGACTAAGCAATAAGATTACAAAATTTAGTTTTCAGAAATCCAAATTTTCTGATATCTATTTTGTCTTCTCCACAAGACCCATAAAAAGTTAGTTTATAGAGAATGAAAATGTGAATTGTTTTTTCTTTTTTTTTAGAAAATAAATTAAATAAACAAATAAATATAAAATTAATCTAATTCAGAAATTTATTTATATGACTTATGTAATAAATGATTAATTAGAAAAATTACTTCTGTTCATAACATTGAATTTAAATAATAAAATTATATTACAAATATATAATTTTAATGTGCATTTTGAAAACATTGTGAAAGTAACTTCCATAACGACTAAATATACAATGATTAAAATGGGATAAGATGTTTTAATGTTGTTAAGTGAAAGTTGTAGAAGTTGATTAGAGATAAGATATTTTAGAAGTGAATCTAATTTGAATAGATTGAATTTTTCTCATGATTAAAGTGAATTTAATAAATCTGACTAAAATTGAGTTAATTATTAATTATTGTATGTAATTAATTTATGATATTTATTATTGTGGTGGTAGTCTGAATTTGAAGGGGGTGAGTACGTGGAGATGAGTCAGCCTGGCACGCACGTTTGCGTGTTGTTTCCTCGTTGAAAGAGCTTATTTGATTTCGAGCTTTTCAAATGCAATTGTAACAGATCCAAACGCGTACCTTATCCTCTTCCTTCTTTCTTTTCTTTTCTTTTCACCTTTAGCTGTCACTTGCTCTCCACCAGCTCATATCTTTCCCCTTCTAATTCTCATTCATTTCACTGTCCCCTTTTCACTTCCCAATTATACCCTTTATCCTTCACCTCCTTTTTAATCCATGCTTACCACAACATTTTTGTTGTAAAACTAACACCACCCCTTCAACCCTATTATCCTCAACACCCACAAAATTAACCTCCTAACTATGGAGCATAGACACTGACATGGACACTGATACATAAAAATACGTAAAATTTCTAAAATGTAGGACACGGAGACATAAATCTATATATAATTATGAATTATATAAATTGACAATAAAGATTTATGTGCACAAGTATGTTTCGGATTATTTTTTGAAATAAAAGATGTTTTTCATTACTAGTTCACAAGAATTTTTTTTTTATAATCATAATAACAATTTATACAATAAAATTTGAATTTTTAGAAAATTAATGTATTTTTTCTTTTTAAAATTGTATTAGAACCGTACTAAAATTGTCAGAAATCTAACAAATATTTTTTTTGAATTGAACACTTCACGGATACGCGTCCTACATGTGTCATATGAGTGTCGATGTCCGATACGAGTATCGAACACCGATACGCCATTTAAGAGGTGTGTCCGAGCTTCATAGCCTTCCATTATTTGAGTTTAAACAAAACAAATAATAGTTTAAGGATTGATTAATTAATTAATTAATTAATTAGTAGTTGGCATGATTTTGATTTGAGAGAAAAGATTGTTTATCTAAAATAAAATAGAAAGGGCAACACCTATCACCCAAGGGTTGTTAAAAGCCCTTACACAACATGAGGCTTTTTGGGTGTTCAAGAATCACAACTAGGAAGGGTCATTTCTGATGTGTGAAATAAATAACTTATAAAAACTCACAAACACTTAAATACTACTAGTTTCTTTCTCCAGATAAAGAGGACCTGGTTGACAAAAGGATAAGGTATTAAAAAACCCATTACTCAATGGATTTGAAAAAGGGGTTTGCAAGGTGTATGAATTTGACCATAATTGGATATTAATAGTTTAATGAAGACAACACCTGGTGTAGAGTAAAAGAATATATTTGAGTTGTGAATTGTGAATTGTAAATGTTAGATGAGAGAGTAGGTGTTTGGTTTTGGTAAAATGAACTGTACTGTACTTGAAAACTTAGAATAAGATATTCAACCATACTTAATGATAAGGATGTGGATAAAGGATTCCCACTTCCCCATCAAATAACTAATATTTTAAACCAAATACCCACATGGGCGTATAAAAAGGGATAAATTAAAATACTCACAAAAAAGGCAACAATGGAAAAAATAAAGCATGATTTTAGTTAGCATGGTTTTTAATTTTGAAAAGTTTATAAAAAAAAAATGGGTAGTGTGAGTGAGTTGGCACAAGAAAAGGGTATAATGGTGAAAGGAGAGGAAGTGAAAATAAAAAAAAAAGAGGGGGAAAAAGTGAACCATGGTTAGAAAAGCTAACTGCAGTGAAGGTTGTTGTTAATGGACACATGAGTCTCTATCCATCTATATTTATATTCTATCCAACTTGTCAAGCAGACACAAATTAATTAAATAATTTAAAAAAAAATTATAATCCAGTGCCTTGTTCTACAGCAACAACTGGGAGATATAAATAAAAAGAGAGAAAAAAAGAAGAAAAATCTAGCAGTTGCCGTTCGCGTTTGTTCTTCCTTCTCCGAAACCCAAACCAAACTTCTCTCTTTCTCTCTCCAGAGGCTACTTTCGGATTTCTCTCTCTTCGCTTTGCCGGAATCTCCCCGTGTCTCTCCGGAAAGGTGAGACTCGGAGCTTGTGACTCGTGACTGCTGGAGGATACTCTGTTTGTTTGTTTTTAAGGATTTTTTTTCTGATCCGTGTTTTTTGAATTGAATTGCTTGTTCCTGGTTTTCTGAAGTGTTTGCGGTTGTGGTTTTCTCGGGAACCGGACGAGCCCGATCGTTAGCGTTTTGAATGCTGGTCTTCGTTTTTGTTTGGTTTGTTCGAGTTTGGTGTTTCCCAAGGGAATTATGAAAGACGGGATGTTTGAAAATGTGATTCTAGCTTGAATTTGATTATGAGTTTCGGAGTTCTGTTGCCTTTTTGTCATCATCTTGTTGGGATTTAACTGTTTTGAGTCCAAATGGTTTTTAGATGGAATTTGTTCTCTTCTGTAACAAGTTTTTTTTTAATTAAAAATTATGTTTCGGGTTTTTTTTTATATTATATGCTCCTCGATTATGATTTGTTTGCGGTAATTTATTTATTTCAATGTTTGGTGTTGGAAATGGAAAGTTTTTCTGAAGAGATAATTCGAAACCTAGTGATTTTCCTTTAAATAGATTTTGTTTGACATTTCGGCTAGATGAGGCTTCCAGCCCTTCTTCAAGAGGAAACTGTTAGGATGTAGTCCACCGATATATTTCGGTTGAACTTTTGAGACCATTTTGTATTATTTTGATGTGGGGTTATTGTATTTGATCATTGGAATGAAGGGATTGTGTTTCAGTGTTTCACAAATATTGTAAACTTGGATAATGGTGCATGAAGTTGGATTTAGACTAGTTTTTTGTAGTTTGAACTGTGGAATCAATGCCATAAAGATTAGTGCATGAGTATAGCATTATCTGTAATCTGCGCGGATTATAATCTGTTTGTATTTGGATGCGTGCCTGTAGTGAGACGAATTGGCATCTTCATTTTTAAAGGGAATCCATCTGGCTATTTCTGATATTGTGCCTCATGATTTGGGATGTACAGTTGAATTAGAAGAGATTTTTCTCTAACACAAGTGAAATTTTTTTGGTATACCCAGAAACTTTTTAGATATACAATGCATTATGAATATTTTTTATTTATCTTTCTTGTGTTGGGTTAGTATTAAATACGCAACCTCTGCTTCTCTTTCTCCATGTGGTACTGTGTTTGCCGTGTACCAAAATGGGAGAATAGCACAGTGAGGATGTTTATCTTCTGGAAATAATTATATCATCTTGGGTGTTATAAGTGATTCACTACACTTTCCGTTTTTTGGCCTTATTGTCAACGATTCACAAGTATAGCTACTTTTTTGCTGTTTTTTTCTATATTATTTTTTAAGACTGGGACAAAATAAATGCTATCAAGTGTTTGCTGATGTTGAGTACAATAAATTTGTTCTAGCAACTACATAATAACCAAGCTAGTAAATGTTCCTGAAAGGAATTAGAAAGAGATTCACATCAGATGTCTAGTGTTGTTGACACCATATGAATACAGTCTTTTTCATTTTAATTTACTTGGAGGCCCTAGTTATATCATATGTAGGATACTCACTGCGAATCTTGTTTGATATTCACATTTATTATCTTTTTTTTTGCAGAACTAATAGAAAGAATTGAAGAAAGGTACCCCTTGTCCAGTCATGGCTTCAAGATCATATGCTAATCTGCTAGACTTGGCTAGTGGGGACTTGCTTGATATTCCGCGCACTCCAAGAGCTCTTCCAAGGGTTATGACCATTCCTGGAATTATTTCTGACCTGGATGGTTATGGTTGTAATGATGGTGATTCAGATGTTAGCTCTTCTGGATATAGGGAGCGGAAAATCATTGTGGCAAACATGTTGCCGTTGCAGGCTAAAAGAGATATAGAAACTGCTAAATGGGTTTTCAGTTGGGATGAAGATTCAATTTTATTACAGTTAAAAGATGGTTTTTCTTCTGATACTGAAGTAATCTATGTGGGTTCTCTCAAGATTGAAATAGATCTCTGTGAGCAGGATGCAGTTGCTCAGAGATTACTGGATGAATTTAATTGTGTACCTACCTTTCTTCCCCATGATCTCCAGAAGAAGTTCTACCTTGGCTTTTGTAAGCAGCAACTTTGGCCTCTCTTTCATTATATGTTACCCATATGTCCAGATCATGGTGATCGCTTTGACCGTACACTTTGGCAGGCCTATGTTTCTGCAAACAAAATATTTGCAGACAAGGTCATGGAAGTAATTAATCCTGATGATGATTTTGTTTGGGTTCATGACTATCACTTAATGGTTTTGCCTACTTTCTTGAGGAAGCGATATAATCAGGTTAAACTTGGATTCTTTCTGCATAGTCCTTTCCCTTCATCTGAAATCTACCGAACTTTACCAGTAAGGGATGAAATTTTGAGGGGATTGTTGAACTCTGATTTAATTGGCTTTCATACATTTGATTATGCTCGCCACTTTCTTTCTTGCTGCAGTAGAATGCTAGGTCTTGACTATGAATCTAAGCGAGGACATATAGGGCTTGATTACTTTGGCCGCACTATTTTTATTAAAATTTCACCTGTAGGCATTCACATGGGTAGACTTGAATCTGTATTAAATCTTTCTTCTACATCTGCTAAACTGAAAGAGGTTCAGGAAGAGTTTAAGGGTAAGAAAGTAATTCTTGGTGTTGATGACATGGATATTTTTAAGGGTATTAGTCTGAAACTTCTAGCCGTGGAACATCTGCTGCAGCAGAATTCAGATTTGCGGGGCAAAGTTGTCCTAGTTCAAATTGTAAATCCTGCAAGGGGCTTTGGGAAGGATGTTCAAGAAGCAAAGAATGAAACATATTTAATTGCCAGGAGGATCAATGATACATATAGCAAAAATAATTATCAGCCAGTTATTCTCATTGACCGACCTGTTCCTCGCTTTGAGAAGAGTGCATATTATGCCGTAGCAGAATGTTGCATTGTCAATGCTGTAAGGGATGGTATGAACTTAGTTCCATACAAATATATAGTCTGCAGACAGGGAACTGCACGACTAGATGAATCATTGGGTAGAAAAAGTGATTCTCCTCGGACAAGCATGCTTGTTGTGTCTGAGTTCATTGGTTGTTCACCTTCTCTTAGCGGAGCAATAAGGGTCAATCCCTGGGACATAGATGCCGTAGCCGATGCTATGTATGCTGCCCTTACTATGAGTGATTCAGAGAAGCAGTTGCGCCACGAGAAGCACTATAGGTATGTCAGTTCTCATGATGTGGCATATTGGGCAAATAGCTTTATGCAGGATTTGGAGAGAGCGTGCGCAGATCATTACACCAAAAGATGCTGGGGATTTGGTTTGGGCTTGGGGTTCAGAGTTGTTTCTCTTTCTCATGGTTTTAGGAAGTTGACGATTGACCATGTTGTTTCAGCATACAAGAGAACCAATAGAAGGGCCATCTTTCTTGATTATGATGGTACTGTTGTACCACAATCTTCCATCAGTAAAGTCCCCAGCCCTGAAGTCATCTCCGTCTTAAATGCTCTTTGTAATGATCCCAAGAATATTGTGTTCATTGTTAGTGGGAGGGGAAGGGATTCACTGAGTGACTGGTTTACTTCATGCCGAAAGCTGGGACTTGCAGCAGAACATGGGTACTTTTTACGGTATGTCATTTTATTATAGGGAAGATTGTGCTACTTCATATCTCGCTATCTGCCACCCTGTCCTTTCCCTCAAAAAAGCTTAAACAAGTGTTTTTTCCCGCATCTTTTTATGGTTGCAGGTGGAACAAAGATTCAGAATGGGAAGCAAGTCACTTGTCTGCAGATCTGGATTGGAAAAAGATAGTGGAACCTGTCATGCAGTTGTATACAGAAGCAACTGATGGTTCTAATATTGAAATTAAGGAAAGTGGTTTGGTGTGGCATCATCAAGATGCAGACCCTGATTTTGGTTCTTGCCAAGCCAAAGAATTGTTGAATCACTTGGAAAGTGTGCTTGCTAATGAACCAGCAGTTGTTACGAGAGGCCAGCATATTGTTGAAGTTAAGCCACAGGTATATTTCAAATTCTTTCCCCTATGTTCTTTAATCTTGAAACTCAGGCTGGAGTGGACAAAATCAAAAAATTTCTTTGCTCTGTGCAGGGAATAAGCAAGGGTTGGGTAGCCGAAGAGGTTCTTCAGACCATGGTTAACAGTAATCCACCAGACTTTGTACTGTGCATAGGTGATGATAGGTCTGATGAGGACATGTTTGAGACCATTTTGAGGACGGTATCATTGCCATCAGCTCCAGAGATCTTTGCCTGCACTGTAGGTAGGAAGCCTAGCAAGGCCAAGTATTTTCTTGATGATACTAGTGATGTAGTAAAGTTGCTTCAAGGCCTTGCTGCTTCATCCAATCCAAAACCCAGGCATCTTGCTCACTTTCAGGTCTCCTTTGAGAGCACAGTTTGAGTTATAGACAAGTTAAGACAGCATTATTGGTTCATTGTGCTGCTCTTGCAAGGATTGTGAATCAATAAAATTTTTGGTTATTAATCTTAACCTGACAAACAAATGGGGCGACCTTGTTGTCCGGATCTAATTCTTTGTAGGGCTCCTGAACCGGTTTGCGTGGCATGTGGAAGGCATTTGTTTAATACTACAATTCATGAATATGCCTGCCAATTTTTCTCTTGTACATGGTGCCATCAAGAGATTTAGTCATGCTTAGAATGTTAGATCTTATGGCTGTCATCACTGGACAATGGGGCACCCAAACTTGTATAGTTACGATATCTTTGTTGCAATACATAATGCCTTTCTGGTTTGAGATCTCTTGAACATGGTGGATATCCATTTGCAGAAAATTGAATGCAATAACTGATACCATCACTATCGACAAAATGGTGATTTTTACTATTTTTCAAGTAGTAATATTGTGTTTAAAGCAGTGTGTCCCCATCTTTTGAACAGATATTTTTGGGCATGCAAGTCTTATCGTGAAGCTGTGTTCAATGAAGTTTTGATGTGAATTCTTTCAAACACGTAAATTTGGTCAATTTAGTGTGATTAAGTTTAAGTAATTTCAGATATTTAACTTTATAGTTCTCAACTTAGAAATATCTTTTGGTAATTTTAGCTTAGAAGTGTTTTGTATCCCTTGAGAATTTATACTATCCTACAAATATTATCTACTAACTTTCTTTGCGGTTATATTTTAATTGAATAATTTTATCTTTTTAATAAATAAAAGTAATTTATTTATTTAAGAAATAAATAACTAAATAATTTATTTATTTTAAAGAAATTAAATAAATTCTCCATTTTAAAAATAATCACTACATATTTTTTCTAAATTGCATTATTTTATATTTTAATTAATTACTCATAATGAAATTATAAAAGTAATAAAATTATAGAAACTAGTAGAAACATACGAGTCTATATGTAAATTTTTTTCTTATGATTTTCTTTATCATAATTATTAAAATAAAAAATAAATTTATAAAAAACCAGTTCCGTAAAAATTAATTGTAAAATAAATAATTTTTATAATTTTATTATAGGTAGTTTTTTTATTATGTGGTTAATGAATTTTAAAAAAACAGTTACCAAACTTAAAGGGTAAAATGAGTTATATTGATAAGAGTAATATTGGTAGTATACTGCAAATAATTACACAACAATTATAAAGAAAAATTATATTTCTTAATAATTATTAAAAATAGAAAAAATATAAAATTATGTTTGTCTAAACTATATTATTTTATTGTAATAAAAATTATATTTTTCATTAAAAATTTTGATTTTTATTGTGTCACATTATCACTAAATAATTTGTACCTAATTTTTAATAAAATAAATTTAGATAATTTATAATTTTAATTTTTTTAATTTAGACTTTATTATTATATATAGAATAAAATTTATTGTTTTAATGAATAAAATAACATTGTTTTTAATTTAAAGTTCAGTTACTCAATTTTTAAAAACTTTAGAGTGTTAAATGAGATGTTATTGTTTATTTGATCGGTTTCCCTTTTAGATTAAATTCATTTTTATTCTAAAAAACTTTTGATATTGATTTTTGCTTATGTTAGAACTTATTTTGGTTGATTTAGTTTAAAAGAAAGTGACTCTCTCAATTAATTTAGTCTTCGTTCTCAATTAATTTAGTCGTTCTTTGGAGTTTGGTTATTTTCTATTTGTATTGTTTAGATCTCTAGAATATAAGAGTTTTCAACTCTTCTTGTGTTTCTTTGAGGCAGAAAAACTGTCGTTAATAAATTTTGTATTTGAGGCTGAAGATGATGTTTAAGTTCATGCATGTAACATCTTAGGGAGTGGGTACTCTTTTAATAATGGTTTGATGGAAATGATTGCATGTAATATAAGAATTTGGTACATGATGTTTTAGAGTTATTTTTAGTTGATTTGTGAAAATTGAAGTAGATGAATTGAATTTTACGTCGGTGAAATTGAATTTAAATTTTGTTATATAAATTATGCATGTACAACCTTTTAAAGTTGGTTGGTGATTATTTTGACAATGTATGAAAATGAATTGAATTTTAAGTCGATGAAATTGAATCTAAAATTTGTTAATTATGCATGTACAACCTTATAAAGTTGGTAATTATTTTAACAAGTGAATATTTTTGTTTGATGGAATATTGGGTGCATGTCCTAAAATGAGTTTTGAGTCTTGACAAACTAGCAAGTTTAGTTGAAATGAGATATGTACTTAGTGTAGTAAGTATTGAATGTTAGTTTGATTGTTGGATGAGAATTTGAAATAAATGGATTGGAAACATGATAATGGAGTTATTTAGGGTTGATCAACCCTTTTTTTAACTTGTCAATATTATTAAAGTTGATATAATATGTTTTAGTTAAATTTTGGTAAGATTGTTAGTTGTTGAAAAGAGTTTTTAGTTGTTAGATTTCGATTTAAGAAAGATATTCTTGTTTAAGAGAAAATGAGACAAAGAGTTAGATCTTGTCTTTATTTTTTCTCACTTAAGTGAGATCTTCTCATCCAAGTCAGAATGGAATAGAGAGTAAGTCCATATTTTTTGTTTGATTTTCGCTAGCACGAGTTTATCGCTTAAACAACACCTTATTACTACAAATTCAATGTTTTACTTGTTGGTTTGATAAATGATTGAGTTATTATTGTTATGTAAGTGGTGATACAATGTAAATGATTGTGAATGATATATTTTTGTGTACGGTGAATTATTTAAGATCACAAATTTGGGTGTTAGTCTTTAATAGGACATGCTTACTATAAGTTTTTCTAAAGACATTAATAAACATTCCTTAGAGAATATTATTTTGTTTTATATAGATCCATGTGTGATCTATTATTGTGTCTCTTTGATGAATAATTTGTGTCGAAATATATTAACTAGGAAGATGTTGTTATAATGAGTTTGCATAAGGTTCTTTTATTTGTTAGATAATATTATATAGGTATTAGTTAAGGGTAGTACAACCTTTATAATGTCATATTTATATCCTTGTTGTACCTTATATATTCTAGCTTCTATTCTTGCTAATATTAGGAATCATGTTCCTCTTTTTTTTTTTTCCACGTATTCTTAAATTGTATCCCATCTATATATGTTATGACTTTTGATGGCTCTTAAATGCCATTAGCAGGCCTTATATCCGTCTCCACATCTATTGTGTCCATTTTTAGGTGTTTATTATAACTTTAAATATTGTCTCAGTTGGTCAATTTTGTGACTGTAGTTACTTTGTTTTGTTTTTCTCCACTAATTTTTATGTGCATGATCCTTAATTCGTGAAGCTGATCGGGACAAGTTGTAGACATAGAAACTTTATATGTTAGATGAGCTAAAGGTTCTAGTTGTTGGGACCTAATTTATTATATTTTCATTATAGTTTCACATCATCTAGTTTCTATTTATGGCATTAACGCAATAGATATATTTCTTCCTCTAGGTTAAATTACTTAGTCTCCACTAGGTTTTAGGCAAGTTACAAACCAGTTGTGATTGTACACTTGCCAAATGTACTGCTTTATCTTTTACCAAGAGTGATTCCACCTCGCATGCACGTTTTGACTTGGTTCATTTTGATGTATGGGGTTCATTACTTGTTCCTATCAAGGTGGATCCAGCTATTATATTTCATTTATCAGTGGTTATATTCTTTATTGTTCGGTTTATCTTATGAAACATCATTCCAACTTTTTTTTATGTATATCACATGTTTCCTACTATGCTTAAAACTCAAGATAATGTTGTTATTAAATGTTTTTTTATATGATTTAGGTAGTGAGTACACTTCTAATAAATTTTGTGAATTACTTTCATTGATAACATTCTTCATTAGACTCTTGTACTAACACTCCTCAACACAATGAAGTTGATGAAAAAAAACATCGCCACATTCTTTACACTACTTGTTCTCTTTTATATTGTTCTTTAGTTCCCAATGAATTTATTTGTGAAGCTATTTTTATTGTTGTCCATGTTATTAACCAAATTTAATCTATTGTTATCTCAAGTATGTCTCCCTTTCAAAAGTTGTATAATTGTGTTACTCATTATTATTTTTTGAATTTTTTTATTCTACTTGTTTTGTACTTCATCCACAAGTAAAACATACTAAATTTTTCTCTCCCTTCATGTGTTTTTCTTGGTTATGGGGATGATCAAAATGGTCATCATTGATATGGTCCTACCAATCACAAACCCTATACTTCTCATCATGTTGTTTTTCTTGAGCACATCTCATTCTATTCGCTCTCTTTTAACTCCCACAACCCTGCACAGTCTAATGTTATTTTTATATTGATTCTCTTTCCAAAAAATGTTGATAATGTAAATAATCCTAAAATTGAGAATTGCATCGATGTTATTGATACTACTACGACTTAGGATGTCCTCACGACTTCATAAGCACGTCATGCGATTGTTGATCCTTCAACAAAATATATAAGAGGAAATTTCTGCATATTATAAGACAACTACTTGGGACTCATTATCTATTCCTCCAAGAAACAAGTTATTGGCTCTTGGTGGATCTATAAAATTAAAACAAAGTCATACGAGTCTATTAAGCATTACAAAGTTCATTTAGTCGCTAAAAGATTCTCTCAAGAATATGGTCTTGATTATGTAGAAACTTTTATCTTGACTGTTAACTATCATGCATACTCTTATTGTGTTGTGTTGTTTCTTAGTGGGATATTTTTAGATGAATGTTTTTTTGTTAATAGTGTAAATTACATTAATTATAACATTCAATAATTTTAATTAAATAATTTATTCTCATATTAAAAGTTGTCATCATTTAAGTAAAGTTAAAAAAAGTTATACTAATCTATAATTATTTTGAAAAGCCTATTTATATTCATTAAAATTGGCATAATATATAATTCTCAAAATATAAAAAATATGAACTAATGATCTCATTTTATTAATTTTTCTAAAATATAGCATACAATTACAATTAAGTAGATAATTATAATTCAATAATTGTGTTGGTAGGGTCGGAATGATCGAGACCATGACTCGGCGCCTGGTGCGTGCCAACCGAAACCACAAAGACCATTACGTCTAAACAAGATTAATGAGCCTAATTAGCGATCAAACACTAGGTAATGCATTCATAAGCATGACCCAGCTCCCTAATCTGATCCAATAATAGAGGGCCCATGATAATAATATAAATAGGTACAGATTTCAAGAATCAGGTACGTCACTCCACAATATTAATAGCGTTGAGTGTCGAATACCGAATTCTCTCTTAAACATCGGAGTGTCTTTTGCAGGTACCATCCGAGTCTGGGGATCGTGAGGCCAAGAGATAGAGTAACGGAGGAGGAGAGAGGGATCCATTAGGAGAAGAAGGAAGGAAGTGTAGACCAACCAATCAAAATATGATCTGAATCATTCTCTTGGTTCCAACATCGTTCGAGAACAATAATCAAATTGTAAAATGTTACATATTACATAGAGTTATTGAAAATATCATTATTAATGTAAATTTACATAAGTATAATATACACAAATAAATAAATAAATATAAAATTAAAAAAACTTATCGAAATAACTACTAGAAAATCTTAACATTAGTAGTCTTAAACCCCGAAGGAACTAAAAAAGAAAAAAAAAAAATTATGTTAGAAAGGAGAGAGAGAGAAAATTAGATGAGCATAAAAGGGACGAGGGAATGTAAGTGGGAAAACAAACTAAAGTGCTGGATTAAAAAAATAAAGAAGAAATGAAGAAACAAAATAAAAATAAGTAAAAATATATTGATGAAGTAGCTTACATTACCAATCACCATTAAAGTATGCTACACATAAGATAAATTATAGGCACTAGGTTAAGTGAATTTTGTACTTTTTCTAATGAACTAAATCTGGTGTATACTGATAGATTGGTGGCATTTTTTATTTTCATTAAATTTGAAGTTGGTTGCATAGGAAAAGAAAAGTGAATGAGCCAATGGAAACAAGAGACATAATAGGAAATTCCCTTTGTGTAAAGGAGTACACACTCCTCCCTCACTCTTAAGATTTTTTGGGAAAACAAATAAATCATTGTCTACTATTTGTCTGCTACTACTAATTAGAAGGTTGAGCATTTGTCATCAACATCTTTGTTTTTCCAAATTTAGCTGCAGAATATATCAGATGGAATGTGTTGTCTACAAGATATGATGAATGCTTGTGACAAAGCAACCTATTGATGATAGGGCTGCAGCTTTTGACACCTACAAATGCATCCAAAAACCCTGAACAAATGGCCCCAACCTCATAAATTTCCTGCAGAAAGATAATACAGCTTGTTGTATCTAAACATATCTCCATAGTATTACTCATAAGTTCAATTTGGATTAATGATTCTATTCAAAAGGAAAAATAATACATAGCTCAAAAAACTTATTTTAATCTAAACAAAAAGTGATCTATTTGATCTAGTTAGTTCTTCTACAAGTGTAGATTAAAACCATTATCAAAACTAAGTCATAATCAAGCAATGTAGAAACTTATCTGTACAAAACATGCAAACAACTTTTTCTGTCTTGTTTTCTTCCATATGATTCAGTGGACATCCCTCAGCTAACATGAAAGATATGCTTTTGTGAGAGAGGAATATAAAATAGGCCACGCTTGTCTTGAGGTACTGTAAACTCTTTGTTTTCTTAGGGATTTGTAAGTTTGAGGTTTTGTAAATTGAAAGCTATAATTTAGAGAAGAGACTTTATAAAAAATAAAGATTAGTGAGATTTCAATGGAGATTAATCCACAGTTGATGTTCCTTAACACTAATATAATTATGAGAAAATAAGAAGAAACAGTTATATATATCTAGATGCAAAGCTAACACTGTCATCACATGGCATGGCATCATTGCCAGCTTGCTCTGGTGAATAGAGTTAGATAATACTAACCAATACATAGTGTCAGGTGCAGTCTGACCTTCAAAACAATAACAATAATAATGTTTCATGGTTTTTTATTATAATTATTGGTGTTTGTCCTAAACCAGTGTGGTTGTTTTGTTTTGTTTTGCTGGTGCCTGGTTGTACCCTCTTACACATCCCACCACTGTGCAGAGGAATTTTGTTGGATGGTATTGCATGGCATATCTGCATCTTCATTTCATCCTACAAATTAATCATAATCCTAATGATGTCACAACTGCAATCAGAGGCTGAAATTAATGAAGGAATGTGTTGGTGGCACCACAAATTTAACCAACTTCATTTATCATATTATAACTGAATATTTGAATTGAATCAATTTGTTGTCGGGTAAAATCTTAGCTCCCAGAAATGCTTAGATTATGTTCAAACCATTATTCAAAGCCTGGATGGTATATGAAAATGTTTTCATGTTATATATCATATATGATCATGTTGGTGTTCATATAATCATGGTTTGAACTGCCAGTTCAATCACAATATCAAGATGTTTGAGATCTTTGCAAGTGCAATTTTGGCCGCCAGCATTTATCTCCAACATAAAAGATCCAAAAGAAACTATAATTATACCTTCAATTTAAGAAATTGTTTGTTAAAATGCATTTAGAGTTATTGTATGAAAACAGAGATCAATGTATAACTAAATGTAAGAACCACTTTTTTTCAGTTTAGAAAATAAAGTTAAAATTAAATGTAGGAAAAAAAATACTTTTAAAACAATTATAAATAATAGATTTAAAATATTTGTTCATTCTTTATTTATTATCAAATTCTATTTTTCTAGAGATATAAATTCTATATAACTTAGTTTCTCCATGTACAGTTTACCATTTTTCATTTAGATATAGGGATGACAATGCGAGTTGGTGCGCATAAGCTCATCTCATATTTGACCTGCAAAACGTGGGTCGAGTTGGTCTGTCCTACATAGAATATGCGAGCTGATTTTACTAGCATGCTCCGCATAAAGGTTGTTCCACGGGCCAACCCGCATAAGAAATATTTTTTTTTTAAATTAATAAAAACAAATTAAATAAAAAATTTGAATAAATTTAATTTTTTTTATTTAGATGCATTAGGTAAATGGTCTCACAATATTATTTTCACGACACATGCGTAATAAGATGTGAGTAAAAAATCCAGAATGTAAAATATTAGGTTGCATGAAGAAAATATGGGGGTGCATAAAAAAATTTCTAAACTTCTAAGTTATGCGGGTCAATCCGCCCCGCCTTGCACTTGGCCTGTGTGGGCTGAGGGTTATGCGAGGCGGACCTAAGCAAACCAGGAGATTGAAATAGTTAGCCTATCTCGCGTTTCTCTCAACAAGTTGCGAGCCGGCACACACAGTTTGTCCTGCTTTACCATCCCTAAATCACATATTTGAAGAGATGGTCTAGAATAAACTAAGTTGTACTAGTTAAAATTTTAATCTAAATAAGTTTTTCATTTACATATAGTTGGTTTTATTTTTGTTTAGGGTTTAGGGTTTATGAGTGTATAGAGTAAAGAAAACTATACACAAATTTATATTGGTTCAGCCTACAACTTGAGTTATATCTAATCCCTTAAGTAAATCACTTAAGAGTTTTTCACGAAACGAGTTTTAACATCTCTCTATGACAAGTATTCTTACACCTCTCCAAGTACAACGAGTTTTAACACCTCTTCAGGAACGAGTATTCAATACCTCTCCAAGCATACAAGTTTTAACACCTCTCCACGACAAGTATTCTTACACCTCTCCAAGTACAACGAGTTTTAACACCTCTCCATGAATGAGTATCCAACACCTCTCCAGGCACACGAGTTTTAAAACCTCTCCATGAATGAGTATTCAACATCTCCCTAACACACAAGTTTTAACACTTCTCCAAGAATGAGTATTCAACACCTTTCCAGCAAACCCGTCATAATCTCTCCCTAAGATCAAGACTTCTCAAAGATATGAGAAAACACTAGAACAATGGAAACACAAAATATACTTCACAAAGTGTTGGATTTACAAAGGTTTAGCACACAACACAACTCACTAGGTGTTCTATAAAGCAACACAATGTTTACAAGGCACAACACTTTCACTCATGATTATATTTCTTTCAATTTCATTTTCTGCATTTCGCAGGTCTGTATATCATTCTTCATCTTCAAGGTCTTCATCTTCAGATTTAAACATTGAGACATAGATTTTAACATGGATATATTTTCACATTATATTTTTTGAAAAACTCTTTAATGTAGTGAATATGTGCCTCTATTTTTGAAATCTTTGCAATAATAAATTTTTAATTTTGAAAACTTTCTAATACAATCTCAAACTTAATCCTTAAGGCATAATTGTACTTGAAATAGTTTATAATCAATATAGAAAGTGCATTTCATTTGTAAATCATTAAGACACTTAATATTTGGAGTTTTCGATATACCCTATTTTACGTTCACATCTATGAAAACTTTCCAAACTCATTCCATCAATTATCTTATATAAAACTTTGTTTTATATGAACGAAGATTACCAAATAAGGTTAAGAAACTTTAATGCATTGTCAAAAGTATTAGAATGTAAAAGTCAAGTTAGACACTCCCTAATATGTAAAACTGTCTAACGTGTAGAAGACAAAATGATCATATTTCATGTACAAGTTCCAAAGACCGTCTAGTGTGTCCATGAGCATTGTATTTATAAACTTTTCTGTTTAGAGACTATCTGACGAGAATGTCTGGCACGTCCATGCATTATGAGACCGTCTGGTGCGTCTATTTATAGTTGGACTATTTAATTGGTTAGCATTTTCTAGTTTGACTATTCTTTCATTAACACAAAAATTATCAGAAATTTTCTAATGAGTTTAACACTGAGAGACTGTCTAAGAGTTTTAACATTGCAAGATTGCTAAGAGTTTTAATATTGCAGGACTGTCTAACAGGTTTTACCTTAATAGACTGTCTGACATGTCTTTGACTTGTTTTGCACACTAGTGAGCTTTGTTAAAATACTTAACACGTCTTATAATGTTTGTTATCATTAAAACTCATAGAATCTTGTATCACAAGACTGTGTAATGGGTGATAAACCATCTAATGGTTACTGGACCATTTAGTATCATAACATTTTTTGGTTTCCTGCATATATCACTTAAGAGTCGAACGATACTTAAGTAATGGCAATCATGACATAGACAAAACATGAAATTGTTACTCCTACTGCTCAAGTGACGATGTTCATAATTCAAGCTAGGACATGTAGTTTAAGTGATAGAGATGTCAAAATAATTATTTCTTCTTTGAAATTCCCTATGCTTAAGTAACAAACAATCGCTAAAGCGATGAATACTTAGTAACTTGAGATAGTTTCTTGTAACTTGAGAAAAGAAGTCACATAGATCAAACAATGATTTAATGCTTGAGGGTTTAGGGTTTAGGATGCTCAAACGAAGAAGAGACCAAATCACTATTCTCTCCTAAAGATATATCACTCAAATATTATGATAACACTCAACATAAACATATCTTATCATTGGAGTGTCAATTTACTAATTAAACAAGAGAGAAAGAATATTGATTATCTCTCTTTTTGAAGCTTTCATCTTTCAAACATCCTGAGTTCAATAAAATAAAAAATATTATTAGTCCATACCTTTAATAATGAAATGTCATTAAAAAAATATTAAAAATTATGTTAAATTTTATTACTAAACTTGTATACTTTTGAGAATTTTACCTTAAAATTTTAAAATAATTTAATTACAATTTTTCAAAACATTTTTTACTCTAGAATGATTTATTACCTGCTTGCAATCATTTAAGATATATTTGTTATGTCAAAAAATACTTTGGTAAAATCTCAATATCATAACTATTATTAATTATTTAAAATTAATTTTTTAATTTCTCTATATATTTTTCTTATTTTATCCTACTGTATAGTATTGTTGTTTGTATTATTTAGTTTACCGCAGTCGTCAATCTATTAAAAATATAAGCTAGATAATTGTAAGCATAAATGTACCAAAAAAAATCAAGGTCTTAATTAGTTTCATAGAATAAAATATAGATAAATCAAAAAAATAATTTAATATTTAAGACTAATATTATATCATTATTTCTTATTAATAAACATAGAATATTTTAATTTAATTTATTGATCACATTACCACAGCTTCATTTTTTTCACCTTATTAATTGGTCATGCTATTACATCCTTAATAAATTGACATTTAATTGACGAAAAAGTAAAATGGATATACTTTTGGAATTCATATGAAAATTTTCCAAATTTAAAAGTTTAGTAATAAAATACATTGTATACAAAATTAAAAATTCAATAGTAAAATTTTCAAAAATGCAAAAATCAAGTATAAAATTTGTAATTTAAAATATATTATAGAATCATCATAATTTCACATTGGTTATCATGTTATTAGAAATTTGACAATCAATTTACAAAAATGTAAAATGTGTAGGATTCTGAATTTCACGTCCTTTCATATTGGTGACGTGATCATATTATTAAAATTTTGACATTCAATTTATGAAAATATAAAATATGTATATTTTTTGACATTTCAGATGATAAAGTTCAAAAAGAAATTTTACAAAAATATAAAAACTTACTGGAAAAAAAATATGACATTGTTCCCATAAAATAAAATAAAATAAAAATACCGACAAACTTCAATTATTTGTTTTCACAAACACAACCTGGCATGTCGTATATATACAGCATAGAAAAGTTGTGCTTTCAGTTCCCAATGATGTTGGTTTTTGTTAAAGAATTCATCACGTTATTTGATACCTTCATTATTATAATAACTTCATGCAAGTAGTGTTTCTTTAAATACGCACGATAGTATTTATAAGCGAGTTGTAAAATAGAAACACTATTTACCGAGGAAAAATAAATCAAAACAACCATTTAAATGATTTCTATTTTCAATGAGAATATACATACATTGCATAAATACTTTAATAAGTGAATTATATGGGTTTGGAATGATTCCTTAATTAAGGAGACTATATCATTGAATCTTGGTAATTGATCAATTGAATACATTTAATGATGGACATTTTAATATTTTAGAATTATATTTCTCTTGAAAAGTACGTACGAAGTTCAACCTATAAAGTTTTTCAAGATATCTTGAAAATGTGTTAAACATCAATTATTCATATCTCTTTATGAAGAAATATTTTGTTCTTTCTCTATATAAAGGAAACTTGTGAGGAAAATAAGAGTAAACAAGTGAGAAGAACAACATAGAGAGTAAATGAGAGAATTCACATTTACATAGTGGTGAGATTAGAAATCTTAGTGAGAGGATAAAGAGACATTATATCTCATCATTGTTGTGTGAGATTAAGTGTTACATTCATTGAGTGAGAGAAATAAATATCGTAATCTTACTTTCATAGTGAAGACATTTTCTAGACTAGGTCATGTGAGTTTTTACTTCTCAAGTTGGGGAGGTTTTTTCACTTTAAAAATTATCGGTGTCATTATTCTATTTTGTTCTATTTTCTTTTGTTTGGTTATTACTTCGACAAGTGCCCATTTTGTATGTACACAAAGGAGAGAGAATTAGTTCTGATTTTCCCAACAGTGGTATCTGATTTTCCCAACAGTGGTATAGCTTGATTCTGATACAAAATGGAATGAGTCTTTACTAATGGAGGCATGTTCAAGATGATAAAAGACAATTATTCCTATTGGAAGTCTATGATGGAGGATCACTTATATTTTAAGGATATGACGAACCCATTTCTGGCAAAGACAAACCAGAAGGTAAGAATGACAAAGATTGAGAACTTTTGAATTGAAAAGTTGTTTCAATTTCGAAAATATATTAATAAAAGTTTGTTTGAGCAATGTGTCCACATACATATAGGCTTGAGTTGTGGTAAAAAATTAAATCTATGACTCAAAAGAAAACTCTAAGAAATAAAGCATCTCTTGTCAGAAGACTGGTGAAACTTGACTATACAGATGGTCAAAGTATGATGGAGCACTTGAATTCATTTGAGGGTCTTGTAAATCAATTGACAAAGATAAATATGAAGATTGATGTTGAGTTGCAGGCATTTTTGTTATTCAGTTCTTTGCCTGAAAGTTGGGACACACTGGTGGTCTCGCTCAACAACTCGGTTCCAAATGAGAAGATCTCAATGGACATTGTTTCATACAATACTTTGACCCTCACAGAGTAAGAGAAACAAATATTGTAATCATACTTTCATAGTGGAGACATTTTCTGGATTAGGTCCATAGGTTTTTACTTAGGATGTTTTTACACGCTAAAAATGATTGATGCCATTATTCTATTTTGCTATATTTTTTTTATCTGTTTATTACTTTCGTAAGTGCCAGTTATGTATCTAGAGAGGAAATTGGTTCTGATTTTTTTAAACATGTAACATAATCAACCATATTATTAAACCCTTTAATATGATAATCATTTCATGGGGCTTAAATAATTGAGGTTAAATTATAAGTTTGATTTCCTTTAATTTTTTAATGTGATTTTACAATTATACTTTTCTAAATTTTAAGAAAGTTGTAATTTTAGTCTACTTTTTAATTTTGAATATGTTTTATTTCTTTTCTACTAGATTAATTCAACTCTAAACCTAGTATATTCATTTAACGCACCATAACAAATAATTAAATAAAATATGAAAAAGAAAAGATAGAATCGTGTATAAAATTGAGAATTGGATCAAAATTATAAATTTTGTAAAATTTAATAATTAAAAAAATAAGAGATAAGGGACGAAATCCATAATTAATAAAAAAAATTTGTAAGGAATTATTAGGGAGAAACTAATTGGCTGTTAAAAGAGGGATCGTTTTAAGTTAGAACCAATGCCATTTTTCATTTTCAATAACAGAAAAATACTGTTTCTAAAATGTTAAGAATCTTATTCGCATAATGAAATGCTTTTTCTTTTCTAAAATTATTCTAACATAAACAGACAATTTAACTTTTTTTTTGCCATCATTTTGTTCAGTATTATTTCTATTTTACATGGAGATAATTTGCATTCATAGATTTCTTAATATACTAACATTACAAGAAAATCATTAAATAAAAATTAATTTTAAAGACAAAAAATAATTAGATTTAGATACCAAAAAAATTATTGGTATCTAAATTAGATTTTATTATTGATAAATAATTTATAAATTCATATCTAATTAACTACCAAAATTTTAACTACCAACTTTAGAATATAAGTAATTAGTAGCTAAAATCTTGATAGCTAATTAGATACTAATTTAGAAACCATTTATCAATAATACAAATTTATTTAAATATCAATAATTTGTTTAGTCTATGATACGAAAAAAAAAATATATTACTCAAACTGTAAAAGATGAATTATATATTTTTTTTTGTATGATATTATTGTACATGATAATTATTCTTACTTTTCTATATTACTCTTGTGCATGAAAATAAAATATAGAAATTTGAAAATATGACATACATAGATGAAAGCTCTAAATTATCGCAACACATTTTCAATTGTCATCACTACAATTTTTCCACAAACCAATTGGAATACCAACGTTATAAACAACTCATTTACCTTCCATAGGACGGGATTCTTCACACTAACATTCATAGCAAATATGGATGCCCTACTAAAATGACCCATGTGGTCACTTTCATATGCCAACAATAGTAAAATAACTTTAGGTGGGCCCTTGATAGACTAAAAGATTGTTTCTTAGAGTTCATGCATAACGTAGGATCGTGGTTAGTAATAGAGATGTTGCTCTAATGAATACTTTAAAAATTGTATTTCCCGAAGCTTATTATCATCTGTGTCAATTTCACATTGATAAAAATGTGAAAGAAAAAATGTAAAATGTTGGTGCATCCAAAAGAGGCATGGGATCAAATAATGCAAGTTTGGGGATCTGTTGTGGATTGTGATATTGTAGATGCCTTTGAAGATCGTGTGCATGCGTTTGACTTTGTTTGTTCTCCATGACCTATATTTGTTGAGTATGTGAGTGATACTTTTACGTCCATACAAGGAAAAATTTAAGCTTCTTAGGCAATACAACAAGTAATAGGGTTGAGGCTGCACATTGGAGTCTAAAGAGAATGGTTCAAAAATCAATGGGGAAATTATGTTTCTGTTAGGATTCGATCAACAAGATGATTATCTTACAACATAATGCAATTAAAGCTTCATTTCAAAAGAGTCTTCATGTGATGGGACATCTGTTTAACATCACAACATACAAAATATTGGTTGGTCTTGTGTCTAAATATGCTTTACAACATTGTTGAAGAGCTTCATAGTGTTAAATATGTTGGCTTTGATAAAGATTGGTGTGGATGTACTCTTAGATCTATTATGGTTTTTCTTATGCGTGTGAATTGGTTTCCTTTGGTGTGAGTAGCATACCACTTCAATCGATGCATGTCATATGGACTCGATTAAGTTTTGCAAATATTGAAAGTGAAGATTGCTCATCAGAGTTGTCAATTGAAAAAGAGTTTGAGGTAATCTTGAAGTGCTTTAAAGAAGTTGACATTACTAGAAACGTTAAAATAAAAAATAAGTTGCACGAAATTGTCTTTCCATAAAAGACATCCAAAAGTGCCCACATGATACGGTGAAAACAAAAGGTTCTCAAAAGGGTCGTCCTAATAAATTTATGAGATCAACTAAGTGAATTCCTTATTATTTTGAACATGTGGATTTCCTACATTCACAACATGATAATTGTTCAACTAACAAATCTAGTGAACGAGACATCCAAAAAATTTGTCCAACACAATCAATTCCTTTGCTAGATCAGTTCTCTGTATGGTTTCACCCATACATTGTTGATGTTAAGGTTGATGACCATTATGAATATCACATTGTTGCTGCCCAATTGGGTATGAGAGATGAGTCATAAGTTGTTGATCGAATGAGCTTGTTAAAAGAACTTAGTTAGTGGTGACAAGTATATATTGATTTGTTTGGTGGTGATGAACGATATGAATATTTGAAAAATTCACTTCTTGTTGACCGCATGTCAATGGTACCAATCAATTACACCCTTTGATGTGCTTTATTTATGAAGTAATACTTAAATGATTTAACTTCATTTATTGTTTGACTTGCAAGTAGGAACAAATAAGTGGATGACAATTTCAAATATGAGATATATTTTTGTTAATCAATATAATGTGATTCTTGGGTCATTGTTTTTGAAACAATCATCCACTATTTTTCCTTTAAAGACCCAACCACCAAATGATTTGACTCACCATCAAATTATTGCAATTGAGCATGTGCAAGGAAATCATTATGTTGAGGTATATGACAAATATTATTCGTTTGTAATACATTAATTAGTATTGCACGTAAAGCTGCAAGATGGTCGTCCAATTCCACCAACAAATATAGTGTGGGTTACCCATCGTTATTCAACAACCCAATGTTTGTCATCATACTACACTAGTCATATGCAAGTTTTTACGCAAATAATAACCATTAAACGACATTTGTAATAAGTACTTTATATTTCAATTTGTAATAGATACTTTGTAATTGGGATAAATTTCAATTTGTAATAGATACTTTCTATAGGGTGGGTATCTTATAAGATGTTTGGTTTGGTGGAGAATTATATTTAAATTGAAATTGGTTTGAACAAAGTATAACAAATTGAAAAGACAATTGCATAACTTGCTTTCAAATGTCTATATCCACAATGGAGGCATTGTTTCTAGATTTTACCATTCGAAAGATGGACAATAAATTGATTCTTCTCTAACGATTGCCCCTCCAAAGAACAACCACATAACCACCATAACACATTCCAAATCATCGTAGAACCACCACAACACACTTCAGAAAACACTCATGAATGCTACCAGCCACTCAAAACGACAAATGATTAGTCGAGAATCGCCTACCGTCGCCCACATAAGCCATTGCACATTGTCTTGCACATAAGCTGCTACAAATTACCAAAGAAGTTGCCAAAGTTGTCAACCCTAAATTTTATTAATTTTATTTCAAATTCATTAAGGGCAATTTGGTAAAATCACTTTATATTGTTGGGTGCAAGTTCATATTGATATTCTGTAGGGAGAATTTGCTTGAACAAAATAAACCTACAACATCATGAACAAGATTGGCTTATCACCCAGTGGATTGAAAAGTTACCCATGACTAAGAAAGAACATCCTAAGTGCGTTAGGCTAAAGTCCTAATCTCTAAAGGTTTGGATAATTACTTCCTGCATCTAATCAAATTTGAACTTGTACCCAATTTACATATAAAATAACAAAAATGCTCATAAATAAAAGACGAGGTTCAGATAAAAAAACTTCTGAACCCCTTTTCCAAAACATGTTTCCAAATTTGAATTTCCAAAATAATTTTTTGAATTCTGGAATTCCTTTTCCATAATTCATTTCTAGATTTTTTTTTTCTAAATTTGTTTCTAGAACTTATTTTTTGCATTTCATATTTGCTTTTCCGAAACGAGATTTTGATTTTCGAATTTTATTTCTATTTATTTTTCAAAGCACAATAATCTCTTCAAGATTTATTTTTCTAAAATGTATTTTTTCAATTCCAAAGTTTCAAATTCAAAATAAAAGATAATTTTGAAAATTTAAAAAATAAATCAGATACAAGTCTTAAGGTAAGGTGAACGAAGAATTTGCTAAAGATTTGCTATAATGATCAAGATATTATATAATTATATAATAATATATGTTACTCTCCTATTTGTTAAGATATGATTTTTTTTTTAATATGACAATAATGGTGTATTTCTTATTTTCATACAAGGCAAAGTTAGAAAACACTCTAACACTACAAAAGAAAATTTAAATTTACCATAGGTTTTTTAGAAGAGGTTATGAGAACCTCCACTAGTACACATACGTAATGGGGTTTTTAAACCCCTGATAAGTCTTTATAGTTTTACCAAAGTAATAGTTTTCTTTTTCCTTATTTTCCACTTTCCTGTATTTTGTTTATGGCACACTCCTTCTCATGTTTTGTTTTTTCACAAACTAAAACTTCATCAACGCTCACACATTTTTACACATTCCTCAACCCTAGAAAATCACGTTGAGCTCTCTCACGTTTTTACACATTCCTCAGCCCTAGAAAATCATTTTAAGCTCTCTCACGTTTTTACACAATCCTCATCTCTAGAAAATCATCTTCAACCTCTCTATTCTTCCATTTGAAGCTTCATTTCTCACTATGTTTTTGCCCTAGAAAATGATCTTCAACTTCTTCGTTCTTTCCTTTGAATTGAAGCTTAATTTCTCACTTTGTTTTTGTTATATTTGGTATTTGTTTTCATTTTTTCCTATTTTATTTTTCAAATTTGGTTTTCATCTTCTCCATTTCTTATGTTCAGAACTGCGGTGCGTTTTGCACGTTTGTGCCTCGAGTTTTTGCTCAAGGATCGAATACAACTCTTGGAATACTGTCTCTGATTAGTCTCTCGTACACTCTTCTCTCATTGTAATAATTTTTAGTTTTTTGGTTTGATAACATGTTCTTTGTCTCTGACCTTTGTTTTCTTATAATTGTTCTGGATCATTTTTTTTAAAATGTATGCATTTTGTTCTTAAGGGTATAAATGTGGGCATTACATTCATACTCCATAAGTTGTTTTAGTTCTTATTTCTCTTCTAGAGGGAGACTGTTTTGTGTAGTAGAGTATAAGATGCTTGTACACCAAAACGAATGTTTTTCGTTGGTTTCTTTGTGATGTGAGTTCTTCTTTTCTTTTCTCTTTATTAATGTTTTTCTTTGGTTTCTATGTGATGTAAGTTCTTCTTTTCTTTTCTCTTTATTAATTTCACCTTTTCTGTCTATTATTTATTTGTTAAACCAATTTATGTTGTTGACTTTATGAAATTCTAGAACCATTGGTGTTCTTTTGTATGTTTAATTTGTCTAATTTTTTTTAGCCTTTGATTTTAAAATTACACGTTGTTTGGTGGTTTTGTTTAGGAAATAGAGTGACATTGTTGATAACTTGCTAGGAATATATTCACTTTACTTTCTTGTTATTATAAATTATATGTTTCTATCTTCATCCCTTTCTTTTTTGGGCGGGATGTTTTTTAGCTTTCTTGTCGGGGAAGGTTGTTAATCACCGGGGTACTGTGGGGGTGGCTCACGCCATAGGGTAGAGAAGATTTCCTTCTCTAATTACATTTATTTGTTTCTCAGTTATACATCAATAGTGGAGTTCTCTTGTAATCAACGCTTATTCTGAGTTTTCTTCATCAATTATTTAAAATACTATAAACTCGCACTAGAGCTCTTGATTCAGGGCATTATTGTTAGGATCAATAGTTAAATTGTTGGATTGTACACTTTTACAAGTTATGGTCCCCCTTTGGTGTTGAGTCTCCTATATTTTTAATCCCCTTTAACCTTGTTTTAAAAAACGCTAATTCCTTTTTTTCCTATACGATTCCATCTCATTATCCGTTTTTCACTTCTGCAACCCTAAGTTCTCTTTGTTGCTTCCAACCTCAACCAGCCCACCTCCACCCAGCACAGCTGCCACACTGTTTTGTCACCTGCACTGTCACTACCTCCCCTTCTTTGGCTTTACAAAGTGAAAACTGTGAACAACTGCTGCTTAGGCCCTGTCATACTTGTTTCTCATTCCAGTCTTATTGTTTTCTCACTCAGTCCCTGCCTCTTCTCTTTGAGTTTCTGCACCCTATTTTATATCTGACTTATTAACCTATTTTGAGTTTTTGTTTTGTTTTGCATTGTATTTAGATCTTATGAATAGTGGTTTTTCAATTTAAGTTTCTTTAGAAGTTACCATTAGTTGACGAAGTTATTGGTTAGCAAATGGAGGGGAGGATGAGGAAAATGACAACTTGAGTAGAAGCTATGCTAAGAAGTAGAAGAGGTGAAATGGAGGAAGAAGAAAACAATGGGAATAGTAAAAACAAGGGGCTAGGGCTTGAGGATTGCTCACACGGGTGGATCTAAGAGCATTGCAAGGAAAAGAGATGAATGGTGACAATAATACATATGTTCATGTCAAATTTATGTTTTAATATCTCTTACAACGTGTCATATAATTTTTCTTCATTTTATTAGGAAAAAAAGTGTGGCCATAAGGTTAGTAGAGGAGATATATGGATAACTACACATAGGCATGCTAATGGAGCATTTGTGAGTGAAAAAGCGAAGGAAATTAGTGTAAGTTCAATTCTAATAAAGTCTATAATTGTCAATCCCACTTAATGTAAGTTTAATTTATTTCTTCTTGTGTTCTTTGTAGGAAGAAATTCAAGCATATGAATTAACCTCTTCATCATTCATATCTAAAGAAATATTAATAACCAATTTCTTAGCTTATGTTTTTGGAAGCCGAGAACATTGTGGACGTGTTAGGGGTTTAGGTTTAGGTCCTTACCCATCTAAAGTATTTGGTTGCACTGCTCATTCATAGAATGGGACATCTTCCAATACAGATTTACAAAACCAAGTTCATTATTTATTATGTTTGATCATATTTTTTTTATTTGGGACGTGAAGTGCAGCAATGGCAATGTGGCAACATGTTATATATGAGTGAAAGTAGGTTGACCATTACCTTATCAATTTTTTCTCTTGTATATTTGCACACTAGTTCCCTCGTCTTCATGCTTAATATTAAGCTATTAACCTTTCTTAAAAGATGGGGAACCTTGATTGAAATATCATATTAGAGACTTGTATTTGAGGCATGTTTTGACACTCATCCTAACTATTTTGAACCATATGTTTATGATTTGTGGGAAAATGTTGACAAATAATATTTGGATAGATATTGTTGAAGATTTGTACAAACAGAAAATGCTTTCTATTGGGGGTATATAGCTTATAGTAGGATATAAATAAGGTTCCGATAATGATGCTTCAAAAATGAGACAAATATGAAACCTTAGGCTCCATATAGTTTCATCCAAACATATTTTTTAGTTTTTTTGTTTCTGAACATCCAGACTCAGTTTCCTTACTCTTCTCGTGTAAGTCATTTAACAAACATTTTTGTTGCCATGCTCTGTTTGAATGGCTTGAAAAGGGTCTCTTTGGACCAAGATAATCCAGCCAAATTTGATGTTAGCTTCTTCAAAAATGTGAGGGATGGTAATGCAATTCTAGAGTCAGATCAGAGGTTGTGGGGAAATCCTGCTACACAAAGTATAGTGCAAAAATACACAGGGAATATAAGAGGGTTATTCATCTTGAAATAATTTTAATGCACTTTCATGTAACAATATTCTGATGGCAAGTGATTAATTTCATTGATTTTGTGTTCTAAACTAGGTTTCTATATTGACATCACAAGTAAATGAAATGAAGGCAATGATGAATTTTTTTGTGCAAAACTATTCAGGAGAGTTGCCTCAAGATTTTGTTATGTTTCATGCATCATCAGTAATATTTAAATCTTGATTAAATTAATATGTATTGTATATTATAATTGGAATGCTACTTATTATAACTATTTTTATATATTAGGCATCCGATCAAGGAAATGTTCCTAACGATGAAACAATTATCAACATCAAGAGCCATAGTTGAAGAATGTTATTTAGTGGGCATTATTTTAATTATTCGTAGGCACTGTTTTGTTTGTTTATATGGTGCACTTTGCTCTCAATGGGGTCATCTTATGAGTTTATGAATGAATGACCGTACATTCATTAAAAACATTTGATAGTTGTGGAAATGATATCTCTAACAATGATGAAAATGCCAAAAGTATAAATTTGGTCATGTTTTGGGGTTGGTTAATTTTGTGAAGTGTCACATGCAATGACAAAACATATATAGGTTTAAGGAGAGCCATAAATGAAAAAAGGGTTTTTTTTCAGAAGTTGTTTATTTTCAATTTCCATTTTTTCACAAATAATTTAAAATGTCATTTTTGTATTTACATTTTTTGCTGATTTCATTATTTCTTACACAAATATTTAAAAATATAAAATAGATTGAATACATTTATGTAATTATTTTTAGAAAAAAGAAATGAAAATAGAAACGTTTACTTTCTCTTAAAAGATGGTATTGTTCCTCCACCTACTCTGAAGAAAATATAGGGGTTGCTTTGGGGGTTTTCATATGCTAAAACTCACAACCTTCGCACTCCAATCACTATTCATGCCTTTTGGAATTCAGGAGAGATATTATTTCTTACTTTTCTATAGGTATTTATTATAACTCCTTGTTTGCAAATTTAGTTAGTTTTTACCATAAACTTTTATTTAATATTAAGAATGCTTCTTCTTCTGCTGTTTGTAAAAATAGCTTCAAAAGTACGATATCAGAGAATTGTTTGTATATATTATCTCTCTAGCATGGATGTATAGAATATGTATTCATATGTTGTGGTATGAGAGTAAAACACTCACTATAATTTTGTGTATAATATTTATATTTACTTTAGAAAAAAAAATTCAAATAAACAAGTGTATTTAATGTTCTTTGACTATTTAATCCATTATATCAATAAAATTAATTAATTATTTTACGTTTTAACGTATTAGAATAGAAACTATAAGGATTAAAATAGGCACACATTAACAAAACTTTTAGCAAGATGATAACAAAAATTTCTTATTCAATCTTTACTTTTATTACAATTTTTAAGCATGAATACAAAATAAAAACAAGTGATATATCACTCAGATGAATCCTATTCTTCTTTAGATTCGTTATTGAAATTAGTGGTAATTATATACTTTATCCAACTTAACTAATAAAGTTTGCTTTAAAGGTAAAAGAAGTTTTTATTCTCTCTATTTGGCTTGAACTTCTTCTTTAGTTTGCATTAGGTTAATGTTGATTCGTAGGTATTTTCACATGTTTTTCATTCTTTGGTTGTTTAAAAAAACTCCTACAAGTAACAGATTTTTAAATTGTCAAGAATAACGGGAGTTTCAAAATTGTCGAGGATAATGTGGGTTTCAAAACCGCTGAGAATAATGAGAGTTTCAAAACCATCGGAAATAACAGGAATTTCAAATCTGTCAGAAAGTAATTATTTTCCAAAGATTCATAAAAACGGCTAGTAATCAGTTAGTGAATAATTCTTTCAGAAAAAAAAAAAAAAACTGCACGTATTTAACAAGAGTCAAAACTGTTAAAAATGTTAAATATAACCTCGTTAAAAATATATTTTTTTAAATGTAAACCTTACGAATTCTGAGGTATTTTATATTCTTACTATCACTCAACTTTATTATAATTATTATTGGTATTTTATTTCTTGTTATTAGTGTGGTTTCTAGTAACATTTGATTTTAGTCTCATAATAACTATTACAACGTCAATCCTATCAATTTTTATTTGTATTATCAATAATATCATTATCACCATATCATCTTTACCATAATCTTTATCACTATATTGTAACCACCAGCATTATCATTTTTGTCAATTTCACATTCAACATCACAATATCCTTTAACCATTATCATCATTATTATTATTATTATCATTTTTTCACTTATCATTTATTATTTATTATTTATCGTTATCCACTGTCAATATTATTACACTGCAATTTTATTATCATTATTATATGACTGTCACAACCTATTAATATTTTAGTTTCTATTATATGCTTAACTCACCAACTATGATTAATTATTTTGTTCGTATTCTATTATGTTACTATCTTACTTTTTTTTATCGTATTATACAGTGACACCAAACCAATTTTAAGAATAATAAAAAGTAATTCTTTTACTCATTTAGTTTTTATGATTTTACAAAAAAATTCCTTTTAATTTCTTCCTTAAAAACCATTATTTTATACATATCATTTTAATATTTCTAAATACATTTCTATTTTTATTTCATTTCCACCATCCTTTTATATATTAAAAACGACTTTAAAAAACGACATGAAAACCAATTAAAGGACTCTCTCTCTCTCTTCTCCTTTTTGATCTTATTTTATGCACTGTACCTTTCCTCTTCTCTCTCTTTTGCCTTTTCCTCTTCACTCTTTTCACTCACTCGAAAACACACTCCCTTTCCTTTCCTTTCCTTTCTTTCTTCTCCTTTCTGCAAACACCAACATTACCCCAAAAAAAGAAACATTACCATTTGCTTTTCTCTCTTCGCACCTCTGAATTAGGGTTCTTCCATCAACTTTCTTCACCACCATTGTTCAAACCTCGCATTCTCCGAACCCACAGCTTCGGAATAACTCAAATGGGTAAGTACCTTCTGTTACGGGCTCTCACTCTCCTCAACCTCTTACTATTCTCCACCCTTCATGTCTCAGCTGCCCCTTCAACTACTTCTCCTGCAAGTGAGTCCCATTCACCTGTGTTCATTCTTTTGCTTCCATTTCGTCCAAGTTTCCTCCTTTAGCTCAGAATAACTTTGTGTCTTCGTGGTTTCAGAAATTGTTAGTGGGTTTCTCTCCAATGCCGTGCCTGCCGTCACCAAGTGGGTGTGGTCGCTCAAGGCCACCACCAAAGCGGGTATGGATCTGGCTCTGGTTTGGTTTTTGGTTCTGGGTTTCTCGTTTTCTGCAGGTTTGGTCTTCTGGGTTGTGAGGTTTGAATGTGGGCTTTCTTGCAGCGGTTTCGACCAGGTCGATGATGAAGTTCGAGGGTGGATTCAGTGTGGAGACTGTGTTTGATGGGAGCAAGCTTGGGATCGAGCCTTATGCTGTAGAGGTGTTGCCCAGTGGGGAGCTTCTCATTCTTGATTCGGCTAATAGTAACATTTATAGGATTTCCTCCTCGCTTTCTTTGTGTAAGTGTCACAATGTGGGTTTAATGATGGCCTGTGGTTCTAAGTGATTTCTGAAGTTCACTTTATTATTCAATTTTGATATGTTGGGAAAATGAAAAGCCATAGGTTTGTGCTGTTATGGAGAAGGGGAATTTTTATGTTAAGATGTCTTTTGCTGGGTTTGTAATGATTAGCTACTTTAGGCATATCTAGCTTCTTTTCGTTTTGAATTCAATCCCTTCGTTGCGTCATGTGGACTGTGTTTACTTATTGTGATTCTTAATGTCTAATGGGTAGGTTAGATTAGAAGACATGTTCTCATGTCACTTTATTATGAGCTGAATGAAGATGTATTACAGGATTGTAATGCACTTTGAACACTGTTTCTGTGGGGCTTGACTAATATAGTTGCTCTGTAATGGTTAAACTCTTTTGCATGTATGCATAGTTGAATTGTTGTTCACTTGATGGAGATGATGTTCATTGCTATGTGCAGACAGCAGACCCAAGCTGGTTGCAGGGTCAGCTGAAGGGTATTCTGGACATATTGATGGGAAGCTCAGGGAGGCCAGGATGAACCACCCTAAGGGGATAACTGTTGACGACAGAGGAAATATCTATGTTGCAGATACTACGAATATGGCAATTAGGAAAATTAGTGATTCAGGTAAAGTAATTTTAGGTGACCTTTTTTATTTGTTTGCCAATGCATGCTTAACATAGTTAGTATTTTAGATAACTTATAAGTCCTGTGTATGTACTGTAATCGTCGGTCCAGAATCTTTGAATATAAAACTGTACAACATTAGAGTCAAACGTGGGAACCTTTCAGTGAAGATTTCTGTTTCAGGGGTCACGACGATTGCTGGAGGAAAATGGAGCCGGGGAGGGGGGCATGTTGATGGACCAAGTGAAGAAGCTAAATTTTCTGATGACTTTGATGTGGTTTATGTTGGAAGTAGTTGTTCACTACTCGTCATAGACAGAGGAAACCGAGCCATCAGGGAGATCCAACTCCACTTTGATGATTGTGCCTATCAATATGGCAGTGGATTCCCACTTGGTAAACTAACAACCCATATACATGTTTCCTGTTGAAATTCTGTCAAGGGCTAATCAAATTTAGGCTGATTGTCTTCAATGTTACAGGGATTGCAATGCTAGTTGGGGCTGGCTTCTTTGGTTACATGCTGGCATTATTGCAGCGAAGGCTTTGTACAATTGTAGCATCCCAGGACGTTAGTGCCTTAGTCTTGTCCTACTCCTTCTCATGCATTACCCTGAATGATACTCACGTAGACTTCTTAGTTATACTAAAATGGTCAATCACTTATGCTATATATTTGATAAATAGGAAAAAAATGGAGGGAGAGGAAATGGAAGAGAAAAGAAATAGGTGAGAAATAGAGTTAGAGTAGAGATTGTTTGGTTAAAGAGAAATGAAAAGGAAATAGAGTGGAAATTGATTTATTAGATTATTTGGTTTAAAATAAAAATAAATAAATTATGAAAAGGAAATAGAGTGGAAATTGATTTATCATTATTAATATTTTTTTATGATTGATATTTTTTGTTACTTATTTATCATTATTAATATACTTGATTTATTTATTATAACAAGAGTGAGGATTGAAAAAAGAAAAATAAAACTCTAGCCTCCCTTAATTGATTATGGGAGTGTTTTGTAACCGAAACTTGGTTACACTCACACGACATAATTTATTGTATTGTATTTCAAAATGTCATTGTGCTTTTCACTATTTTTGAGGGAATAAATTTGTGGGTCTCAAACTATTTTTTTTTTCAATTCTTCAAATTTCTTTCCTATCAAACTTTCCATTTTTCCTCTCTTGCCTCTTCCACATCATTCTCTCTTACCAAACTCGTAGTTATAGAACTTCGTGAATCGTGAATGAATCTAAAACTTTGCAGCCTAAAGCATCAAGTTTCTTCCCCAGAGAATTGCATAGTAGAAAATTGGTGCTTTCTATAGTTTCAAGTTATTACTTTTAATTTCAACTTTGCATGCATTACTTTCATACTGATATAGCATCATGATACTAAAGATGCATGGTCTATAATCCATCTCATGTTTCTTGTAGGCTCAGGTTCCAATAATAACATCTTCGGTTCCTCCAAGTCCATATCAAAAGCCCTTGAAATCTGTCAGGCCTCCTTTAATTCCATCAGAATATGAACCTGACAAGCAGGAAGAAGGCTTCTTTGGATCCCTCGGGAAGCTTCTTGCAAATGCGGGTGCATCAATGGTGGAGATAATGGGAGGATTATTTCCTTCTTTCAGAAGAAAATCGCTAAGCCACCAATTTCAAAGACAACCTCTTCTCCAGCAACCTCAGAAGCAAGCAAATGTTTGGCCTGTGCAGGAAAGTTTCGTGATCCCTGATGAAGACGAACCTCCTTCGATTGACACAAGAGCTCCAACCCCTAGAAAAACCTATCCTTTCATGTCCAAGGATGCAGAGAAAATGCAACAACTGCAGCAAAGTCGTGCATTCTATAGTGGATGGGATGGAGATCTCAATCAGCAGCAGCAGAAGCACCATCATCGCCAACAGTACCGATCGGCAACCCCTCACACTTACTATGAGCAGAGCCATGAGACAACCAATGAGATAGTGTTTGGGGCAGTTCAAGAACAGGATAGGAGGCAGGAATCTGTGGTTATCAAGCCTGTGAATTATGGGGAGTCACTGTATGACACTCACAATCACAATGTTAGGTCCAGAATGAGTTTCATGGGCTATGGCCACAGGTATTGAGTACATACAATTATTAGGAAGTTTAGATTTTAGAAGATGTGACCTAAATGGAGAGGGAAGAATGTCATCAGGTATAGGTAGTGGTATAATGATTTCTTTCAATGGGGTCTTAGTAAGGAGAAGTTGGTGATCATAATATTCAGTTTATTGCAAAATTGTTTATTCAGTTTTGCCAAATGTTGGTTGCTATGGTGTCTAGTGTAAGCAGCAATTCTGGCAATCATGAGGGGGGGATGGGATCAAGAAATTTTGCATGCTATTTCTTCTAATGATCCTCGTCATGTTTAAATGTCCAATACTTCTCACGAATTTACAATATTAACCAGATGTCCACTAAATTGAACTAGTTCTTAGAAAAATGTAATTTGTATTTTATTTAAATGAATTTGGCATGGTAAACAAGAACGTATTTATTTTGAACTTTAGTTGGACAAGATCATAATATTCGTTGAATTGAGTTACTAAAGTGCCTTCAAGGATATTGGTTAGTAAAAGTTAAAAGTTTTACTAACCTATTTTGATCATATATTTTAAAGTATTTCGACCCTGTCTTCTTAATTAGTTTTTTCGTATATTTGTTCTTAAATGAACATTGACTAATGAGGTTTCTGAATCAAACATTACAATATTATTTTCATTGAAGTGAATTCGTTGTTGGAATTGGAGTTATAAGCTATATGTAGCAAGATACTGATACGATATGGAGATATGTAAAATCTTTTAATATAACATGAGAACATAAATTTATATATTATATAATTATAAATTATATAAATTGACAATAAAGATTTATGTGTACAAGTATGTTCTACATTATTTTTTGAGAAAAAAATGTTTTTTGATTATTTTTTGAACAAAAAGATGTTTTTTTATGATTGATTCACAAGAATTTGTTTTTTTATTTTTATAATTATAATAACAATTTATACCATAAAATTTGAATTTTGAGAAAATTAATGTATTTTTTTTTTTTAAATTGTGTTAAAACGTACTAGATTTGTCAGAAATCTAACAAATACTTTTTAAATTAGACACTTCATGAATACGTATCCTACAGATGTCATACGAGTGTCGATGTTCGATACGAATATCAGACACCGACACGCCATTTAAGAGGAGTGTCCGAACTTCATAGCTTATAGTCAACTAAAAGTCTAGAAATGAAGTTTCTTTCAATGAGTTTTGAAGTGACCAAAATTTTTCAAAATCAAACAACACGGATTACGATATGTCGATGTGGCACACACGTATGGAATTTCCCCGTAAATGTGAAAATGAAATCGTCAAAATTTCATTACCTTTCAATTTAGGAAAACGGGGTTAAGATATTGAAAATTTTTGGTAGAGGAAAAAGGGCCTCAATACATTCAATATCATTTAATTTGATCTCACCATATTTGATATGCAACATGCACCCAATCTATTATTAAAAATACAAAAACACCCCTCTTAAATGACGACCCCTCTTAAATGACGAAAATATTACTTATAGAATGGAAATATTACGGATTTCAATTTTCAGAACACATTTTTGAACTCCATAAATTTTCATCCATAATACATTTTAAATTGTGTTCCGGATTTTTTTTTCCGGAATATATTTTTTATTTTTGAATTACATTCACTATTTTGGATTTTCAAATCCGAAAGAAGGGTAATTTTGGAAATTTTTGGAAATTTGAAAAAATGATAGGGTGTAGGTTAGAATTGATATGGTGCAGAAAAAAATTGCCATGATATTTTAACGGTACAGAAATCCATATTTTCCATGGTTACTACTTTCTTTCACAAAGCACAAAAGCAAAAAAAGATGGATGTTGCCATGATTGGTGAGAAAGTATATGCATGTTAGTTTCATGACATAGAGCTATCTTACAATAACTTCATCTACGCTTCACAATACCCATATTACACACAGATGATTCTGGATTGAGAATGTTATCTTTAGGTGGCTCTACAAAGCCCATGTTAGCCTTTATCAAGAGATCACCTTCATGGCACACATTCCTCCTTCCTCTGCTATCATTGCCTTTGTTGAAGGATCCCTTGGTTGAATCTTCATCAAAACTCATCAAATCCTTCAATTGGTCATAGTACTTACCTGGTTTTGTTACCTCACCACTATTGCAGGCATCTAAATCTAGCAAAGACACAGACTCCAGATGTGGCCTTGGAGAAACTATGTTTATTCTAATTCTAGACAAGCAAACAAAATGTGAGAGACTCAATCTCCAAAACCTCACCATGATCGTGTAAACAGAGGAGCAGCTACAGCTAGCAATTGCGCTTTTGGCGCCGTAGAAGAGTATCGGAGTTAGCTTCCCCAGACTGGTTAGGCAATGCTTCCATGTCCCTTTGCAATGGCAGGGATTGGGGCCTTTCTGTCTACACAGTTCATTCGGAGAATGTGTAAGTAATTTTACTCTTTCACCATGTAACATCTTAACAAGTTGAGAGGAACTTACATTAGAGATGATGTAAGGGCGCACTGCAAACCCAATTACCAAGCCAAGTATACATGAAAGTCCTAATCCAAGAGTCCAAGTCATAACTGCACCTAGACCTAAACAAAAGAGTTTTTTCCCAACATTATAGTCTATTAAAATATCTAGCTTAGAGAAGGCAAGGAATAATTGAGCAAGGGAATACTTAACATAAAGCTCTTACTTCAACATGGTTTTAAGAGGAACTCTCACTCCAAATTCAGATGAAATCCAATTGGAAAATGATAACATAAAATATGAATTGCTTTGAAATACTCCCTCCATTTCAAATTGATTATTTACTTGGAAGAATTAAAAAAAATTATGTTGTCTTGAAGTACTTAATAACCCACTTGTAAGATTGAGAGAGTTAGGATATTTCAGTAAAATTGTTTTACTAATTTATTCATTGTTTTCTTAATCTGAGAAAAAAAACCCTTAAATGTTGATTAATTTGAAATGGAGGGGCTAATGATCAACAAGAATCATGGAAAATGCAAATGGATTACCTAAGGAAAATCCTTCGACAAAACAGTTATGTATGATGGTAGTTGAATTTTAATAGAAAAAAGGTATGGGCAGAATAAATAATCCATTCTTATAATGCTTGAGAGTAGAAGCAGCAAAAACTGTAAAATTACTCCAAATACCAAATATGTGGAAGAAAGAAGTTTCAGTGTTGTTTTTGGAATTGGGGGAGTTAGGAGGTGCCCCCTTGTTAGCCTAAATGCATGGAGGAAAATCCCATGTCAAAAGTGACACATGAGACATTGGTCTCCACTGAGTTTCATTCTGTCCACTTGTTACCAAATTGCTACCTAGTCTACTATTCCATATTACGGTTAAGAATGCACCTGCACAATACTTATACTTCTCTTCAACCTCATTGTTTCTTCATATATCTTTCTATAGTATCACATCTCTCAATTTATCTCTCTTTATTTTTTAGTAGTTATATGATATGTGAAAACTACATCATTCAAGACACTTCATTAGAACTTATTTTTCTCTCTTTCCTCTTAACACATGATATATATTACTTTACTTATTGTTCCCACACTTTTCTCTCTTTTGTCTTTATCTCTCTAGGTGTTAAGTCAACTATAGAGTGGAGGTGTCTACAATTCTTTATTCTTCATTATATGTTTTTCAATCTGTCTCTTCCTTCCACCTTCTACACCTCAAAAATGGGATGTACGCTAATCATTTTACAAAACCAAAAAACATAAAAATGTGAAAAAATAAATATAAGACACATACACAGATAACCCAAATTCTAAAATCTCACCAGATTTAGAACCAAGGGTGCAATCCTCCTCCTTCAAATTAATCTGGCGGACCAATCGATGCATGTGATCTGACACTAGCAAAGCACACATCCCCGGAATGAAGGTCAGGTCAAAATCATTTGAAAATGATGCATTAAGTGCAGGGACATCCTTTGTGCCTGACTGGTCTGAGAACCCTCCAGCAATTGTGGTCACACCTAGAGACAAGACGAAATTAGACAGAAAGAATGTTCAACATTTTCTGATAACACAACTCACCTAATTCACCATCCAAACCGTGCATTTAAAAACAATCCTTACGCCATTCTAAGCTAGAATCAAAACTAGAGGCCCACCAGCCCACCACACTCAACAATTCACATTCTTAGTTTGACCCATACTTGCTTGCGACAATTTTTGAGTAATCTTAGCAACAAACCAACTAACTCATTCCTCATATCACATTTTCTTTACTAATGGTTAGAATTTATTAGAAACTGTAAAAAATCATACTAGTTAAAAATAACAAGTCGTCAAATTTTATGATTTTCCATAAATTTTAGTTAATAATAAAGAATATATTCAAAAAAGTGTCTTGTTAACATTTCTATGCAAACTCTAGATGCAACAAAGTTATGGAATTACACAAAGCATACCCTTGGCACTAATTTTCCTTATTGCACGGTTGGACTTGTCAGCAACATACACATTCCCTCTAAGATCAAAAGCAAAGCTTCTGGGTTTAGCAAACCGAGCCGAACCAACGTCCCCATCCAAATACCCCACAGACCCATCTCCTGAAAGCCTCGTGAAAGCGACTTCTGCCACAGAACAACGAAGAATGACCATAAAAAATAAAGAAAAATCGAAACTTTGGTACCCCAAAAGACAAAAACGGGAGGGGCGGAACCTTGGGAAATGGGGAATTGCGCTGTGTAGAAAGTGCTGTTGACAGAATCGAGAAGGATGAGATCGGAAGAAAAGGGTCGTTGGAGGACGATGTAAGGAGTGGTGTGATGCTTGTTGCCGTCGAACACGGTGGTGACGGTGTAACCGTCCTCGGCGATGACGACTTCCCTGGCCTTAACTGAAAAATGAAAACGAAAACAAGAAATGAAAAATGGAAATGGAAGGGAGAGGAAGAGCAAGGGAGAATGTTACCGTGTGGGAGGAGGAAGAGAGTGAGTGTGAGTAAGATAGAAAGAGCCATGACTCACACACTTTGCTGCAAGACGAAGCACAAGTTTGTTTAAGTTGTTAATATATATTTAGTATAATAATAGCACCAGAAATGGTTCCTTGCAGGCGAAGTAGTATAGAATAAAAGAAAGACTGGAACTTTTTTCTGTTGCAACTTGACCGAAAGTCTCTCCTCTGCAACTCACTCCAATCAAGTTCAAGTTTTTTTACTTCTATGAATTGAATTATTTTTATTAAATTATAGTATTTATATTTGATTTTATAGAAAAAATGGTATACATTTGTAGTTATCCAACCAAGAGATATTCACATTGGAAATATACTCCAATGATATAGATAATAGTATTTTGTTTAGTATTTCAGTATGTTTTTTTTTTATTTTTTTATTTTTTATTTTTTTTTTTCAGCAAAGAATTAAATAAATTAAAATGAGATACTTAAGGGGTATCCCAACCCATTTACAGGTAATGTATATAGATACATAGGATGATATCTAACTATGTGACACCTCTTCCCTACCTAACAAAAAATACCATCCATGGAACATGAATCTACTAATACCA
>Ga0123342_1000938_pt1 | contig 48540 bp, 22 predicted proteins | sample Turbeawhitnodule_FD_89960 | JGI IMG/M metagenome (GOLD analysis project Ga0123342, IMG submission 89960) | Root nodule microbial communities of legume samples collected from Mexico - Turtle bean Mexico white nodule | ecosystem: Host-associated > Plants > Roots > Nodule | place: Mexico: Nepantla...
AAAAAAAAATATAAAAATATATATATATATATATATATATATATATATATATATATATATATATATATATATATATATATATATATAAACAGTACATTATCTGCTTTAATTGGAAAAAATTTATAACCAGTAGACTAAAAGGAGAAAAGTAGTTTACAAGATCACGGCGATCCCGGTCACTTCTGAATACTTGAAACCACCTTGAATTTATATGATACTTAGTGGATCCACCCTGTTTAAGGACATCAAAGGTTATTTCATTCAGTTTCTTGCTTGCAAGCATATGCATAAACACACAATAAAAATCACAAAAAAGTGTGAATTCAAATAATAAACAAAGTGATATAAGTTTCAGAATATCTGGATTAGAAAATATCTTTATTTAAATTTGAAAATAAAACTTGATTATCCTGAATCTAGATTTCACTTTTTTTTCTCGCTATATTTTGATTAAAAGATATTAGAAAATCCTATATAAACTGCCCAAGGTAAAAAATTGAAACTTGGTGGTTTTTGTCTTAGAACCATAAGAAAAAACTCAGTAAACTGTCATTTAGGTTCAGTGTTGTGGCTCGTCTCCCTTTTCAACCCACTAGCAAGAGAAAGCACAGCTTGAGTGGAACAGAAGCTGTACATCTAGCTAGAGTACAGTCTGATTTGCCAGCTCCCATGGCCAAATTATTTGCATTTTTTTCTGCAAAGCGATGACCTTTGGATGGCAAAACCAGCTGTGGAAGAATAGCACGATTTTCCACGAGATGTGATTAAACAATTTGCACAATTCACTCTAAAAAATTATAACCAATGCTTTATATTGTCAAGCAGAAGAATCATATCTTATCATGAATCTAGTACGAGACTGATAACCATGTTACCAATACAGGAAGAATTAAGCCTCTTTCTGTATGTGTTCAGAGAGTTTAGATATTAAATAAGATGGCCCAATCATAAAATTAGGACTAGAATCAGGCCAGCCTATTCACTACTTCCAAGCTGGAATTGGGCTAGTCTGACGATTTTTGGACTAAACTAGACTAGTCCAATCACTAATGTCTGGCTGAAGTTGACCCACCCTGATAAGTTCATTATTTTATAAGAGAAAGGAATGGCCATGGCTATGGTAATGCACTGAGGAAGCGATGGTAATTTATGCTCAGTACAAAACAAAGATCATTTAAATGACTGATTAAAATATAATACACTTCAGGTTGTATTGATGTCACATTTTAGTCTCATATTTAGATTAAATAGATCAAGAGATATTTGTAAGGCCACATGCATCGACTCACTGAATAGACAGCATTGAACACACTGCACAGATACTAGCACATCTGAGTAGTAAGTACTTACTTGTCCAAGCAAAGAAGCAATACAAGCACCAGTATGAACAAGAGGACCTTCTTTGCCCAAAGCAAGGCCTCCACCCACTGAACCAATGCTTCCAAATATCTGTAGCACATAATTAGACCTCACAATTTAGACAGACAAACATTTCTTAAGGACTCCCTCAACTTCCACCCACAAAAAACCGTAAGAGGTAATCCATCACACCTTTCCAACTAAAGTTCTGAAAAGAAGGATGCCGTGAGTATCAACTCCTGAACATAAATGAGAATCAGCACTCTAAGTGTACAGGGAATCTTACATGATCAACATCCAACTCAAATTTTAAAACCTCAGTAGAGTTTACTCACCATTTAAGTAACCCTTGATTTCAGGAATACCAGATCCAGCAGCTGCTGGTGCAAATTGAGTGATAATATATACAGAAGAATACACCAAAGCCAAGTTGATCAGAACGTATACAACGAATCCAGCAATATATGATTTCTGAATTATATCAAATGTCACCGAAAACTTCCAGCCAGCAAAATTTTCAACAGCAATATTGATTAAAACAGCAGCAAGTCCTGTACCTGCAAACAATAAAAAAAAATATGTATAAATAAATCTCTGAAAGTGCTACAAGGGTGGTATAATGCAAGGTGAACCAGACTGAAGGCGTGCGCAATAAAATTGGAAAATTCAACACCAAAAATCACCAAATTCTTAGTCGTGAAAATTTAGTCTTATAGGTGATAAGGGAAACTAGTCGCAATAAACCACTTAAATCATTGTCTGTGAAAGAATTCTAGGACCTCTTCTGTCAAACATTTTCACTAAAATATTAATAAGACATTTTCACAGCTGAAAATTTTCAGCACTCAGTAAGTAGAGCTTTAAAACAAGTTCAAACTCAGGCTTCGAGTTCACATCTTAGTTTACAACCTCAATGAGCTACAATTTTATAACACTTTCCCTAACGCTTGCCTGCATATTAAATAGTTCGCTATTCAGAAAGAAAAAAAAAATTAGAGCACCGCAATAAAAAAAAAGGCCGAAAGAGTAACAACACTTTCAAACCGCGATTAAATTGAAGAACGTACAAATGCCAATGAGCAAGGCGAAGAACCATTTCACCACAAGCAAATAGCTCACATACAACTTCCCTCTCAGCGCCTAAAAACCACAAAGCACGGCAGAATATCATTTTATAATGAAGAAGCATTATAATTAAGAAGATCAATAGATCAGAATAACAGTTAAAAGAGAAGAGTAAAACCTGTTCCTCACGGTAAGCAAAATTCTCTATGACTTCATAGTCTAGACTCTCAACACCGCCTCCGTCGTTCTTCTTGAGGATGCCGACGGCGTCGTCGAGGAGCTGCGATTCATCAGAATTAGGAATCCGCGACCAAACGAGCCTCGCCGTTTCGATGCCGTTCTGGAAATGATTCGCCAGCATCGTCGGTCGATCGGAGCCGAAACTCAAAAACCTAGAAAAGAATTCCAAAGCCCGCGCGTTGTTTGTTATGATATGTTCTGTTACGGTGGATTCAGTCGCGCATCGGTAGCGGATCAGCAATTGATGGAGTGCGAAGCGGCAGTGTCGTACGCCACTCTCTTTCTTCACTGCTGTTACGTCGTTTTCCCTCTCAATGGTGCGTTGGTTGTTTATTGTCCTCACTCTGTGTTTTCGTGTACCCAATTTCTCAAGTTAGAGGGACAAAGCAAACAAAAAGTTAATGACGAGAAAAAAATGAAAGGAGGCACTGAACAATTTTCCAATACGGATACGCCTACGTTACGGAGTTTGAGTTCGTTGTTGAGAACACAGACACGCGCTATGAACGGTTGGTTCACGCTGCGGAGTTCTGATGAGTAAGTAAATCGAGTCCTCTGCTGTTGACAAGTTAATCTTTTATTATTTAAATAATTAATTAGTTGGGTTGTGATGAAATTTAAATAGATGCAACTTTTACGTGGACGTGCGTGGTTCAAAGAGTTTTTCTTTCTCAACAAAAACTCAAGCGATAAAATTAAAATAAAGATACACAAACTGCAATAGTGTTAGTTTTTATTGGGTTGGATATCTCTGAGACAATTGTGAAATTCTCAAAAATGGATATTACTCATTCAATAGTTGGGTTACATTGCTCACAACCTACCTAATAATTCTCATCGTCATCGTTTAGTTCTATTCGGAGTATCGTTTAGTAGTTGAGTATCATTTGGACTATCATTTATGTAAATGGAAATAGTAAATTCTTTCTCTTAGTCCGGGACTATTATTCCAAGAGTCCGGGACTATTATTTCAACATTGATAATATAGTCTCATGATGAGAAGTCGAGATAAAAATAATTTATATATTTCTTATTTTATATATTTTTTATTTTTATGGAATATTGACTTTTAAAATGGACAAATATATTAGATGTAATGATTGATCTTATTTTTTATTTTTATGAAATATTAACTTTTAAAATAGACAAATATATCAGATGTGATGATTGATCTTAAAGCATAAGTATCCCATGAAGTCTTAACATTATGTAAAATAAAAGTGCACTGGACCAGATTTTTTTAAAAAAAATAACGTCTTAATGCCACGGATGAAAGTGCAAAATTAAAACTAACATGTATTAAGGTAAGTCTGTCACATGAAATAGCAAAGAGAAAATAAATGGAGAAATGCGTACGGAAAAAATAATTTTCATTAATTTTTTGAAGAAGACAAATGTGTAAATCCATGCAAAATATATATATATATATATATATATATATATATGTTCGTCTATAAAAAAAACGTTAAAATATTGCTCTCTAAAATCATTCCATCAATTATGTAAAACTGTGATGACCCTTTTAACATGACATGTTCATACATTTTCAGCAATTAGATAAAATTCATGTAAATTACATTAAATAACAAAAAAAAAAACACACAGACATAACTTAATCTATGTATACATCACTCAACAGCAAAAAAATGCGTTAAAAATAGAATAAAATGGATGGTCCCGTAAATTGCACATTCGTTAGATCGACTACGAATGATTCCGGCAGGACTAAAATTTAATTTCGGACCATAACTTACATGCTTTCGAATTTAAGAATTTTGGTAATGTTGTTGGTAACTTGGTATGTACATGACATGAGATCACAGGCTATCGACTAATAAACTAAATGAATAACACATTTATGGAGTTGAAACGCTCAATCATGTAGGTCCCAACCCCTCAACATTATATATATATATATATATATATATATATATATATATATATATATATATATATAATATCCATCAAATTGAACATAAACAACAGAGACAATCTATGATGGTTTCCTTCAGAGGCATTTTTTAAACAGAACACAGCACCATACTCTACTCTGTATCTAGAAGCCACAATAACCATCTCCTTTATACATTTAAACGAGCTCCAGTAATTGCTGCGAGATATCTGCACAAAAGTTAGAAACAGTATTAACTAATAAGCATGCGTAATCATAACTTTTCCCAGAATTTTTAACAAAATGAGTTGGCATCAATGTTAACATTTAGATGCATAAGTGGTCCTAGCACTTTATTCCATCCAACAACTATGGTTGAATCTGGGAAATTTCTATCATAATTTTGGAAATTTATTTCTGCTTCAGCATTAATCTAACATATGGAAGTCCAGTCACATTTTCAAGACAACTCCTTTGAAAAGCTACAAAGCACAAACCTACATTTTAGATTTCAGGTTTCAAATGATTAGATTAAACCAAATTTATTAAAAGAAAGAGTAAATTAAAGAGATTGACATGACATCAGACCCCGTTATTCCAAAAATAATCAACTGATGCAATATAGTGACGAAATTGTTTCTTCTCCTCTCTCGAAAATCAACCAAACTCCACTTATCCATCACTGATGAACCACTCTAGAAACCAAATTAGTATAAATTCAACGCTATTCAAGAGAGGATGCAGAGTACCCCCAAGAATGGATGGTGTTGCCCCAAACTCCTGCCAGATATTGTGATAAGCAGTAAGATCAATTCTCAGAAACTTTGAAGCAAGATAGGCAGCTCCCGCAGCAATGTGATGGGGTTTATATTGAAGCCATAGAGAGCTCTGAAGACTGCAAAACACCATTTTCTAGCGTCAGAAAATCACACTAGACACATGCGTTCTGCAAGCATCTCTTAACATACATTCAGAGATATGCAAACAGCAAATTATCCAAAGCAACAAGAATAGAAGATTCTTGTAAAAATTAACACATGTTTTCACCATATCTGAGATCATGCCAACTATTGAAATAAGAAGACGTACAAAATTGAACATTGATTCCAACAGCAAAACACAAATTTACTTACTTTTCCTTACCAACAAGGCAGCAACTCAGGAAGAATATTATTCCAAGAATCTCGGCACAATTGCTGATAGAGTACCAAACTATAGCATTATCTTATACTCATTTAGAGAATTATTCAGATTTGCAGGCCAAATATGCTGTGGGGGCTTTAAACTCCAGAAATCTATGTAATTAAAATCAGAATGCATACACAGGGTGCTGCACGTTGCAAACAATTGAATCTTTCAAAGCTAATGCCAATGCAACATCTTCTGCTCTACATTTGGATCTGGACAGCCTTGCTAATATGGGAATCAGAATGCTTGTGATGAATGCATCCTATTCTGCACTACAGATTAACTCACTAAATCCTCTACCACTGTCCATATTGCAGGTGCAAATTGTAAGTTTAACAACATTACACAATACAGAACATGAAAAAATGGAAGGAGAATTTGATTTATCCTTTCCAACAAAAAACAAAGAATAGAAAAATCTTCCTGATAATTTTAGTCCAAACCTGCAGCTAATCATGGATAAAGAACTTTACCTCTAAGTAATCTCAAGATAGAAATTAATATAGAATGATAAAATCCAACACTGGAATGGAACCTTCCTTGATAACTTAAGTCACTAGTTCACAAAGTCCGGCACTAATCTACCAATACTATACTCCAATGAACATTCATTTTCAAAGAACTAAAGCTTCAATGTAAATTAAAAACAGCAAGATATGAAACAGTGTGAACAATGAAAGAAGAACAGGACAACATCTTCAAAACAAACTCCAAATGTACAATGTGAATCGGGAATTGTGGAAGTTAAAGTGAAAAAGAAAACTTAAATAAGATAAGTTGGCTGCAACATGCATTTTCAGATTTAATAGGAAATGGACAACTTATTGTGAAAATTACATGGTTTCATGAAAAATTAGTGCTGGAATAGGAGGATATTTTCGGAATTCATGGATAAGGATCAAGGAGCTTTTGATACCATATTAAGAGATGAAGAGAAAAAAATATAGAGAAAGGAAATTTTTGTATTGATTATACTGAGTTTGTACAATGATGAGCTTATGTTTACAGCAACTATATACAGGCTGCAGAAGTTCATCTAACTCACCAAGTCAGTCAAAGAAGGTGAAATTCTAAGTTCTGGGTGACCAGATTCTATAGTTTTGTTACTCTTCTTGTTGATTTCTATAATGACTAGCAACTATTTCGCATGTACTGTTGCAAATGATGGCCAGTTAAACCTTCAACTGTGCATTTCCATGACAATCTTAATGACTAGTCTTAATGTCAATAAACAGTGAGATTACAAGTTTTGATCAGATATAAAATCCGAAAGACGACATTAACAAGAACAGGGTATCAAAGTATGCTAAAAAATAGCTAGGTTAAAATCAAATGAAAACCTCAAATATTTCAACATATATTATGCAAATTTAAAACTCCCACGAAAAGGAAATAATCCAAGTGAGTAACCGAAAATTCAATGTGGCTAGAAAAGTGAAGGGGGATTGATTGAGACACCTTGCACAAACTCAAAGATCAGCCCTCAAAAATAATAAAGGAAACAGTTTAAAACAAAGGGATTTTATTTATCAGCATATTCCAGCTCAAAATAGTTTTCGTAAAAACCAACTAATCAATTAATAAAGCAGGTTGAAAGAAATAAACAAAAACCTAAGACCAGAGGAGGAAATATAGAAGACAACCCAGTACATGAGACTCCCATAGTGGGGGCTTGGGAAGGGTGTATATATGCAACATTACTCCCGTAAAGCGGAGAGACTATCTCCAAGGTACCATTTTGAAAAATTAAATGCTTTCTTTTTTCTGTTTATCATATTTAAAGTGCAAAGATAACCTATTTGACCTCATTAAAAAGATATTATTCTCTCATAAAAAAGGTAACCTATTTGGCTGAAGTCATCAGAATAGATAACCCACAAAACATGGAGGGTTTGTCAAAAAATCAGGGTCAGAGGAATAGTAGTAGCTGTCTTGGGCAGCCAAAAGAAAAGTTTCTTACCCACAAAGCATGGAGGGTTTGTCAGAAAATCAGGGGCAGAGGAATAGTAGTAGTTATCTTGGGCAGCCAATAGAAAAGTTTCTTAGAACTAATTTGGATAAACTTATCCGTAAGCATTTTTAGAAGAAGAAAACAAAAAGGAAAAAAATAAACTCCTCTGTAATTAGTTTATGTAGAAATTAAAAATAGACTTCTCTGTAATTAGTTTATGTAGAAACTAACATGAGAGAAGTTTTACAAATTAGCATATGCATAAATTAATTCTAATTTATGATGTTTGTGGTTAAGTTAATGTCATTTTCTTTCTTATTTTATTTTGTAAGAAGCACTTGAGCAAAAGTTTATCCACATAGGTTGCTTAGGGTATGGCAATCCATTAAACTATCAGCAGTTCACTTCCAGATGTAAAACAAATGTTCCATGAACATTAAACAGTATATCAACCCACCAGCTAAAAATATTATACAGGCTAGCATGCTCATTAAACTATCAGCAGTTCACTATATGCATGCCAAAAGATTCAATACCCCATGAAAGATTAATTACAAAGAACAGTTACTCTAAAGAAAAATATTAAGAGGTTTAATAACCTTTAACCAAAAATTTGAGGGGAGACACCAAGGCTACTAGCTCTCTAGAACTCAAGAAAATGCACTATGTTTTTTAGGGTAATTGTTGTGTATTACACTGTACGAGCCAAGTAAAAACCAATAAAAATGATGCGTAAAGAGGACTTCAGGTTGAAACAATACATGCACATGCAAACCAAAACAGACTAAAGGGAAGGGAGGTTTATATGTATCTGATGGGTTATTTGCACCCAAGCCCAAAATCCAACAAGTCTATTAGGCTTAAGGCTAGAAAAGGAGAGAAAATACAGTTTTGGAGAGTAGTTTGTTACTAAAGACAGAACTGATGTATAAGGGGAGTCACATAGGAATATGTCATCTCTATTTGTGACTTAACTTGGCTTAGGAAGTTTCTTCCACTGCACGGAGCTCTTTGTTTTCTGTAATTTCTCTTTTCTTCTCATCAATAAAATATAGTCTCCCAGCCAGATTGCACCAGATCCTATCATTGGTGTTTTCACTCAAAAGAAGTTATGAGGGAGAATCAATTGTGAGCAAACTTGTATGGTTTCTCAATGAATTGATACTTTAGACACTCACATGGTAAAGGTTGAATCCACTCTCAATCAAGAGGAAATACCGTGTTGCATAATCATTATTTGACACTAAAGAAACACATGGTACAGCTGAATATTCAGCTAAGCAGGGCTCCTCGCTCACCAGCATTGAGGATATTAGGAAGTCCTCTGTGGCTTGACATTTCAAGGTGTCGCAGGGATTGCAGTGCCAATAGAATTTGGATTCCTCATCAGTCAGGAGAATTTCCTGTGCAGATATGTATTTTGTTGAGCAAGACACACCACAAGAACTGTGACTACAACTGGCAAAAATATGTATGGAGAGATTGAGGGAATGACATGACTTTGTTCAGGCTGCTGAAGGAGGCAGAACAAGAATTGGAATGGGAACGGCTCAAATGATCTCCTTTTGACTGATATAATCATACAATAATCACCATACAGGGAACCTGTTCTTGAAATCAAAGGTATTTTTCCAGGAGAGAGCAGCGAATATACATGGACAAGTTTGAGATGTTTGCTGCTAAAATAAATGACACTTGAATTTGATTGTGGGCTTGGGCACAGATAACCCATTAGTATCAGTACATATTTGGTTCAAAAATGGAAGGACAAGCAAACATACTGTTGCAATTGCAGAAAGTACAAGACCCAACAAATATGAAAACTCACCCTTTGCTGATCAAGTTCAATGCCAGGTTCAACAAAATAGTCTTCGATGGGCCTAATTTGTCAAGGATAGAAGTAAGAGGTGCATATGGATGCTGCACATTAAGTTCAAAATTTAGAGTAGTAAGCAGCAATAGCTCAGCCTCAAGCACCCGGTCATGATACTTTTCAAACCAATCCTGAAAAACAAATCAAGTCAACATGAGTGAAAATTAAACTTAATCCTATTCCAAGGAAGAACCTGCCCGAGATTCTTTAGTAGTGGAGATTATTTTAGAAGCCTTCAAGAAAAATGTTGACTGACTTGAGGTAACATGCTGCTTAAATGACACTATGCATCTAAAATTTTATTGAAGAACAACAACCATATCCATGAGTGACAGAGTATATTATATATCCACATAACATTGATAAAGATTTTTTTTTCTTGTCTCCTACCAGCATGTTACCAAAAGAAGTACGAAAATGTACATATTTTGAAGTCTACTCACAAGAGGAAGCAGATAGGACAGCAAAGTAAAATCTTTTTTAAATAAGATTTCACTGGATGCTCGCAACACACTATTCAAAGGGCATGGTGTTTCCTCTGACTTTCCAGCAAGAAAAATGGCAGCAGTAGAAATTAACTGTGACAGGACACAATCAAAATTAATTAAACCACATGCTGACCATGAGAAGCAACTCCGAAAAACAAATATGAATACCGATGTAACTGCATATTTGTTTAGATAAAAAAAAGTTAGCAATCGCACACATCGGTCTACTAGGATTAATGGGCATTTCAAAATAATCACTGTTTCTGTCTTGAGAATAAACCATATAAGATATTTCATAGACATTATCTCATCAAAATATTTCCTATCTGAATTTTTTTCAATATCTATAATAGTGTCTTCTGCTGTATAATTTTTTATAAAAAAATATTACTTATTTTATCAAATAAGTCTTATACTCCTAATGACTGTGGGCAAAAAACAATATTTTTCATACAAAAACTAATGGAAATACTACAGTAAAATGATGGCATTTCTCTAAAATTAAGATATATGATGGAATCTTGTCAACTAATAATAATTTGAGTCTTACATTCTTTCCTGCAATCAAAAATTTGTGTTTTGATGCTAATTTGATACTAATTTTATATGTTGTCCCGCATTTGAGTCATGTCCTATCTAAATTTCATATGATAAAATTTGTGCACTTCTCAAAGTATGACAACTTCCATGAACATTGTAGTTTTCACAGTGATCGTGAAGCAATTAGTAAGAAATTAAGTTGGTAATCAAAGCTAGAGGGTAAACAGACTAACAAATCTGTCATGGCAAGCGTGAGATCTTCGAACAAAAAAACGGTGGCACAGAACCATAGCTGTCCCGATGGTAGTTTGAGGCCTGCAAAGGAACATATCAAACTTTACACAGGTGTAAGACAAACAATTAATTTGCAACCTCAGGTAACAATACCATAAACATATATCCAGAAACTTTATGATGTTAATTGTTTTAAAAACAACACGAAGCATGTGACCAGCAATGTGAATCTTACAAGTTAAGCCACATCCCAAGATTTTGAATGAAGGCGCAGTACGAGTAGCGCAAGTGTGTCTCGTGAAGTACATCAATACCATCTTTTCTGGATGGAGAACATTTATCAATCTCATTCCTTGACATAAACACCGGCTCTTTATCTTCGAATATAGAACAATCAAGCTTGCATATAGGTGATATAGAGGTATCAACATTGGATCTTTTAGGAGGCTCTTGAAAGTTAATGGAGGTAGTGGGGATATTGCCTTGGACAGTGGATGGAAGATAGTGTTTCTGGTTGTTTTCCCAACTAGGAGTTGGATGTTTCCTCCTTTTCGAAGATGAAGGCACAGCATCGTGCTGAACATAGTTACCGTAATCAAAGTTGTTACCATTAGAATAGACAACATGTTCTGCCCAGCAGCGATCACGAATGTCATAATTCCCATGATAATAGTTGATCCTGCTCCGCTTCCGGTTGCCATTGTTGTTGTTTCCATCAAAGGTGGGACAACAACCACCATGTTGATATCCATGTGCTTGCGAATTCCTTCCAAAAGACATTATTCCTGCAAAACCATAATAATCATCTGATTTTATTTTATAAATCTTTTTCACATTTCTACTATTCAGCAATAAAAGACCTCTGCAATCGAATTCCGATTTCATCACGCGTATGCCATAATGCCACCAACAAAATTTCAATCATTTGACCGATAACAAAAAGTTCAGAGACTGAAAATCCAATTTGTCTTCCCAAACTTATATCACAAAACTCGTAACATAAAATTCCTGAATGAAAAGCATCAAATGGCACAGAGGACCATAAATCGTAGAATTAGATGGTGGAAATTTCATCGTCGTTCACATCTTGTGAAAAGTAAGTGAAAAAACGAAAAAAAAACGATGAAAAAAAAATCCAAGGTGATAAATGAGAATAGGGTGAAGGTGTACCTGATTACTACGAAAACAACTTCTAGAAATTGGAATTGTAATGAAAATACAGAGCAATAACAGAGAGATGAACAAAGAACAGCCTTGCGTTGCGCCTCTTTGCAATATGAAGATCAAGGGTAGTTCAAATAAAAAACAGGTTTAACATGCAATGCTAGTTTTTTTTAGTTAATTACTATTTCTTTTTACTTTTTGGAGTAATTTAATTTAATTTAATTTTCCCCAGACTTTTTTACTTATTTTTAAATTAATTTCTTACTTAAATATTAAGATTTTAAAAAATGATTTATGAAATGATTAAAAATAAGTAAAATGAAAAATAAATAAAAAAGTTAGAATTTATAAGACTTGAAATTAAGATTTGGAGAGAGAAAAAATCAATTTTATGCGAACCGAATTTACTATTTTTATTTTGAATAGAAGATAATTGTTTTAATTTGAAAATTTAATTCAAATTTAAACATAAATTAAAATAAAATTAATAAACAATCAAATTTACTTGCTTTTTAAAAAAAATAGTTAAAAAAAGCCAAATGAAATAAAATTATAAGAATTTGTTGAAGATTTAAGATTACAAAATATATTAATAAACTTTCATAATAATTTCAATAGAATTCTACCATAATTTTCAATTATTTCAAAGATTCTAGTATTTTATTAAGAAAATCTGATGCAAAAGATAAAGAATTTAAAGTTTGAGGAGTTGGAATATTCATAACTTTACTTGATTGGATTGAAATAGGAATAACAACAAAGTTGTCCTTTCTTCTTTTATTAGTTCGTACTATAGGATTTGGATTTACTTTAACGGAAAAATATATATTTTAAAAATAATAAGTGATAGTATTTTTTTTAAAACTAATAATAGTGACAACCATTTCTTGTGGATAGGCATTTTAAATGTTTTAAAAAAATGTATGGAATCTTGTTTAAAACTTAAAAATTATAACTGGCTAAATTAATAAAAAGCATTAAAATCCATAATAGAAAAATGACAAAATGTAAGCATAAGCTCGTTTCCAAAATAATTAATTTTAACTTAACATTTTTTATAATATGATAATTTTTAAATTAAAAATACTTTTACCGGCAAAACACTTTAGACCTATAAGAAGAAAAATATATAGTATTTTGTATGAAATTTAGAAAAATGTATTGAATTTTATCTAAAAATTGTTTCACGGGACGAAAGAATAAATATATTATAATTTAAAATCAAATTCAATTACAACTATTATTTATTTTATGTATGTTACACAAGATAAATATTATTTATATAATTAAAATTAAAAAATGTGTTTTCAATGTATAAATTATGTCATTGTAGAAAATAAAATAAATAAATAATTTTCTCATGTAGGTTATATTCTAGATGTTTATATTGTGATATAAAATTGTATTTCACATTGAAAACTATTTATATAGGACAAAAATAGAGGTACAGAGGAGGATGGATGAATTTTTAGATTATTTAGATAGATTTTTTTAACAACTTGTGAGAATATTACAAGAATTTAACTTTTAAATAAAATATGAGAGTTTAAAAATGTAATTGAGTCAAAAAAGTTAAAATATATAAACTGATATTAACTAGTTAAGAATGTGTGGTTGTGACAAACAACATGTAGTGAAAATCTCTTGATTTTGCCTATCAGAAAAATGTGGTTAAAACTTAAAAGTTATTAAAACAAAGTAATATTTGATACACTGTTATGTTGGGCAAAACCATTATATTAAATTTTGTTATAAAAATATATTTGTGATGAATTTCGTCCTACTTCTTCTATGGATTTTACTGTGATCAAACTAAATGTAACCTATAAAATAAAATAAAAACATATAGGCAAGATATAGTTCATGAAAAAAAAAAAAACTCGTGTACATGCCAGTGTATCAAATATTATTTGATAAATATTAAGTATCTGAATTCATGTAAATCATAAAATGACTAATAAAAAAATATATGGATGTTCAATAGTCTTAAGAATGACAATATACGTTAAAATATACATTAAGATAACTAAGAATAGTATAAGGAAATAACAATTTTAAAATACAATTAGATAGTGTTATACAAATATTATTAAAATTTTCGTAAAAACTCTAAATTTTATAAAGACATAATTAAATTGAATTTGAAATTACCACGGCAATGGTTAGTAAAGAATTTTGAATCAAATTTAATTAAAATTTAAAAAATAAATTAAAAAATACAAATTCAAGTGTGATTGCATATTGTAAGGCATAATTAGTTAAAAATTACATTATTAAATTAAAAATTAATAATCATGGTCTAGTTTATTGTTAAGCAAGAATGATAAAGATAATACAAAAGTAAAATATAATAAATAGAGAAGAGAAAATTAAGATACAAATTTATATTGGTTTATCCTATGATTTAGACTATGTATTGCTTAAAATGTTACATTATTACAGACGTGTACACATACATCTATATATACAATGAATATTTACACCTCTCTAGATACACCGAGTACATAGATCGCTTCAGGTACATTGATGTCCACACCTCTTTAGGTATACGGAGTATTCACATCTCTCTGTGTACATATCTCCTCTTGAGATTATAACCTATTAAGATATGATAAAAAAAAACACTCACAAAGAGAGAACAATGAAAACTCACTTGGTATACTTCATAAGGTGATTTGCAATGTTTAGCTCACAACTCGATTTATGGTTTATGATTTAGGGTTTAGGCTTCAGGTACATTGATGTTCACACCTCTTTAGGTACATCGAGTATTCACATATCTCTATGTACATCAGTCTTAATCTCCTCCTAAAATTATAATCTATCAAGATATGATAAAAAAAACACTCACAAAGAGATAACAATGAAAACTCACTTGATATACTTCAAAGAATAATGATTTACAATATTTAGCTCACAACTCGATTGACCAGACGTTTTATGTACAATATATATTAAATGTTAAAAGCTTTAAAAATTGCTCTAGTGATTTTTGTAATTTTCCTCAACTTGTAAGTCTTTATATAGTTTTCACAAATGACGATCATTGAAACTTATTAACTTCAAGACTTAAAAACAACACAAATCTCACTTTGCACTTCTTCATTTTAGCATTAGGTGCTAAAAAAAAAAACTTTTGCTATGAAAATTTCTCACACTTCTTCTTGAATGTTTATTTGTTAAGGTTGATCTTTAAAATCTTTCTATACTTATATATTTTTAAATATTGAAACTTGAATCTGTGATACTCAAAGACAACATATTTTTCATAATGTAGTTTTCATTTTTTTCATTAAGAAAACTTCAACTTTGATATATTTTGCGTGCCTTAAATATTTAATATACTTAAAAGGCAATATTTCATATGTGATTAACATATACAATAATATACAATAACCAATAAGCAATAATTAGCATTGATCAAAAAGTCATAGATATTTCAAGTCATAATCTTTATTTGAAAAACTTTTATACAGAAAAACTACGTAACATGATTCCCAAATCTTTATATGTTTGTATAAATTATATATATAGTAAAGTACATCAGATTTTAACTCATACTTAATTTTGACAAAACATAATCTCAAAATCAAATAATATTTATAATAAATAAATTCTTCTATAAATACATATATATTTTGTGTAGGTTTTAGGTATATATTACAGTTGACATGGTGAAGGGAGAATTAGCCACTTATATAATGAATTTTACAGTGACAATATGAAAAAACAGTTAAAAGAAAGTTACAAGAAAAACACTAGTTACAAAGAATTGTTTTTTAAAGTGACGATTTTATGTTTAAAAAATAACAATTGATGATGGAAAAATGATTTATAGGAATGGTGAGATGCAGCATTTGTTAGGGTGGCTTGTGAAGAAAGCATAGTAGGGAGAGTCGTTCGACCAGTGATGCCATGGTTCCTGCTCTGAATGCATATTGCGTTGGTTTGATAACCGACTCAAATTATCTGACAACAGTGACAACAAACTGCAATGGCTCCAACACTTCCAAAAACGCACCAACTATGGTTTCTGCCGAATCAGCCAAATTTTAATTACTAATCAATAATACCAAATTCATTGTTTTTTCTGTTATCATCTTTCTTCAACTTCCTCCAGCATGCAAAACCATTTCGATCATTGGCCTTCGGATCTGCAACTTCAAAACAAAATTATATCACGAGTGCATTGCATGTTGTTTTGTCGTCTACAACCACTGCCAGAATCTACAATAATTTTCACACACACCCTTCTTTACCTCTAATTACACCTTTAGTCTTAGTTACTTAATTTTGTGAATTAATAAACTTAAGATCATTCCACTTTCAGGTTTAATAACCGAGATAGTGTGAGTAATTAGTTATAAAAGTTGTTCACGTGACTGTTCAAAAGTGGACATGGAAGTACAATAAAAAAAAAACAACTCAAAGGAACAATTCAAAAAGTTATTAAAAATGAAAATTACTAAAATTTTAGTTTCTAAAAATTTCATCTTTTTTAGAAAGTGTGAATGTTTTTTACCATGGAAATGAACTTCTAGACATGTTCCTAGAGTGTTTGCAAATCATTTGGTGGTGAATTATTCTTCTAAGTACACAAGTGATATTTCATTATAGGAGTTATTTCATTAAAAAATTGATAAAATATAAAAATATTTCAAATTTATATTATTCAAAACAGTTTCATATAAATTTTCAGGATTACACAAGTAAAATAAATAAAAATGGATGAAAGATCCTTGAATTGAACAGGAGCTCTAAGTAGATTTTTGGTAAAAAGTATTATTAAAATTTAAGAATCTTGGTCTAATAATTGAAAACTTGGGTTATGATGATGATGATGTGCAACTTTATTAATGGAAGTATTAATGAAGAAATGATTATTGGAAAAAGTGATGAATTTTGGGAGGGAACAGAGAAGTGAGTGTGGAGAAGAGGAGAAAGAAGGAAGGTCCCATGTGTTTGGTCGTCCTAGTTTAACGCCTGGAGCACATGACACGTACAATGAGAAAGCTCACAACACATGAGAAGGCCAACTTCCAATTTAAAAACCCTTTTCACAAGCTCCACCTCTCCCATGTGGGTCTTTATTACCTCGCTATAGATGCGGCTCCTGTTTGTCAAATCACACATCAAAAATCAAACAACCTTGTCTTATGTCTTCATTAACATCCTTAACTAGGTTTCGTTAGTTCTCGCTAATCACGATTTCACCTTATAAATGGAGCTATGTGCTCTGGAATGGAAGTTTGATGGAGTTAGAACTTAGAAGAGAAATGGGAAGGAGAAGAGGGAATGAATCAAAATCATACACGCTTCCTTCATCACCCTCTCACTCTTTCTCTTCTTCTTCTTCCTCAGACTTCGAGTTCACAATCTCTGTCTCACCCCGCAAATCCTCCAATGCACTCTGCCCTGCCGATGATCTCTTCTACAAGGGTCAGCTCCTCCCTCTCCACCTCTCCCAGCGCATCTCCATGGTCCGCACGCTCCTCCTCTCCTCCGCCAGCACCTCCTCCGCCTCCACCGCCGCACGCGACTCCACCGGCAGCAGCTCCAACGACTCCCACTCCTCCTTCACCAGCGACCTCGCGATCTTCCCTGACTGCGACTCTTCCCGCCCCAGCTCCGTAACAGAGGAAGACGAACTCAAGCGCCTCAACAACAGTATCAACAACAGCAGCAGCAACAACCTTTCATCTTCCATCTCCAAAAAGTCTCACAAGTTCTTCTTCTCCAGATTCTCCTCTGTTTTCCGTAAGGAGAACAACCTACCCGTCAAAACCGCCCATGACCTAGACAGCGTCTCTGCAAATTCTTCAGTGAAAAAAATGAGCGTGACGGCCAGGGAGGTCATCATGAAGTACTTCAAGAAGGTGAAGCCTCTCTACGAGAAGCTCTCCCAGAAGCAGCAGAGGTCAGGGCAGTTAAACACAGGGGAGGGTGCTGGTGCTGGTGCAGTGACAATGACCTCTGTTTTTTCTCTTTTAACCAAGACAGAAAAATCTACCAAACTATGCAAGACAGAGAGAAAACAGAGTGTGGGTGCGCTTTCTCATTCTTTCTCGGGAAATCTCAGATACCCCAGAAGAAGAAGAAGCTGCGTTTCGAGTTGTCCTTCTTCCATGAGATCATCCCCGAATCACTCCGGTGTTCTTTCTCAACCAGGTGCTGCTGCTGCTGCTATGTACTGCGGAGACACTTCTTCCATGGAAGAGTTGCAGAACGCAATCCAAGGAGCCATAGCCCATTGCAAGAACTCGATGATTCAGAACAAAATGACCAGTAAGGAAATCTGAATCCAATCTAGCAAAGTAAAATCAAATGAATCCATGCAGTTTCTTTTCTTTCCACCTCTTTCATTCCCTTGTCAATGTTCAAAATCCATGATGAACTAATTAGCCACAGGGTGTGGTGAATCATCAAAAAATATGTTCTTTTACCTTGATTTGACTGCAAAAATTTGAAAGTTATGGTCTGTTGGATAATTTATTGCATAACAGTGACTTCCCTCTGGTTGGAGTAATTGCTCTGCAAAGCTAAATTGGCACCATGTGACTTGGAGTTTTATTGGAGATGAGATTCCATTTGTAACGTTACATGAAGCTACCTTCTCATCAAAATCATTTTGGTTTATCTAGCATCAAACAATAATGTAGTTCTGTTTTCTTATTTCCATCTTCAAAATCCAACTTGGTACATTGCTTTATAAAACTAATAAAAACAATAGTACATCGAACTTCGGTCTCATCCTGCATGTGCGTAAATTATAAGGAAGATTCAAACCTTCTCATTATTAAATCTACAAATTTTTGTTTAGTAGGAAGGTTCTGCATAAGTCTCCATATGTCAACAATTAATCAATATTTAGATTTTTTTTCAGTTTAAATAATTAATTCAACAAATAATTAAGTATGTTTTATTATATTTAAGCTTTTACTTTATCACTAAAAAAATCATTAAATAAAAATCAGTTTTAGAGATAAAAAAATAATTAATTACTATATTAATAAAATTAAATAATATTTTAAAAAATAAAAAAATTATTAATACTTAAATTAATTTCTATTATTAATAAATAATTTCTAAACTAATATCTAGTTAGATAGAAAAAATTAGATATCAAATTTAAAATTTAAATAATTGATAGCTAAAATCTAGATAACTAATTAGATATAATTTAGAAACTATTTATCAATAATAAAAATTAATTTAAATATTAATAATGTTTTTAATTTTTAAAATAAAGTATAATTTTGTTAGTATAATAACTAATTATTTTTTATATTTAATTTTTAAAGAGTTTAATGTCTTAAAAAGATGTTGGGTGAATATCCCATCCCTATTAGGCTAATGGATGTCTACATTGAAACAAATAAAGAGAAAAGTGATATAATAAAGGAAAAAACAAAAACAAAAGGAAATTAATTGGTAATAGTGCATCTAGATTAAGCAATTAATGTACAAGGGCCCTTGGAATAAATTTTTCTTTTGCTGTCATTCCATCACTAATCTTTAGATAAAAATTATTTAATGCATTGGAACTATTCCAACTACATTTGCAATGAATTTGTTGATTCATTCTAATTTTACTATTCTTATAGTGTTAGTACAACCACTTTCTTTTTTTATACACATGAGTGAAATACTTAACTTTTTGCCATTTTTACTTAATATCTTGATTGTGTATTAATAAGTGGAAATGGTGATGAGAACATCAAACATAACTAATAACTAAAACACTTTTGTCATTTTCTGTTTGAGTTTTAGTTGTTCATTGAACTTATTAGAATGTTTTGCAAAACAAAACCATGTGAAATGGTACTTATATTTTACTTTTCAAGAGATCATACTTATGTTTGTAAACAAACAAATCAATCTTCTACTGAGAATGGAATTAATGGGACGAAATCCTTATAATTAATGATAGTTAATTATGATTAATTAATTTTTTAAGTTGCTCTGACATCCAATAAATAAAATATTATTATTTTGTTTTGCATCATATGCACATTTTAGGATAAACAATTTTAGAGTACAATTCTATGGGTACCATTTCAACATCTAATAAAGTATCATTTTATCATTAATTGGAGTTATAAATGATAACTTTAAAATTATTTTCACATTCAGTAATAAAATAATATTATTTTATATCACTTTGCATCATATGCATCTTTCATGAGAAACAATTTTAGAGTAGAATACAATTACAAGAGAAAGTGTCATTTTACCCTTAATTGTGTACAATAAGACAATTTAACACATTAATCTTGGATGAAAAGGTCACTAACTATTATCACATGATTTTTTTCTGACACATTGTTCGGCCCAATTAGTATTAAATTTTTTATTCCCCTTGTTCCGCTCATTAAAATAAGACATAAAAAATTGTTCAAAATTTATGAATAATTAATTAATTTTTTGACCACATATCATTATTTAAAAATACTTGTTTTGGAATGAAGATAAAATTATATTTTTAGTCAGATATTTTTGGATAAATAATGTTTGTTTGCAAACCCCTATTTCTCATTGGAATAACACAATTTCATAGGAAATTCGTCACAACTACTTTTATTAAATAATCACCTATTAAATTACTGAGTATTTGTTGGTATAAATAATATAATTTTGGAAAAATATTATTGTAACTTGTTTTTTTTTCTTGTTGGGAGGTTATTTTATTTTACTAGATACTAATTTTATTTGTAATATTATCTCAGGTCAAATTAGTTTTCGTATTTAATAAAGATGTCGTACAAAATTTACACAAAATTGATGGTTTCTTAAACTATTTGAATTTAGTTAGTGTAAGTCAATTTGAAGTATGGGTGATTGAAAATTACCCAAAAGGAAGGGAGGTTGCACATGTTCTCTCTTGATTATGAAGACTTTGTCACATGTCATTGATTTGCCTGGTGGAGCAATACGGTGACAAAGGAAGTAAATGTGTTTTCAACATTCCACATTTACTAATTAGAAAAGTTAGATGAAACAAAATTTATCAAAAAACATTGTAAGAAATTAATTTATATTATAAAAAATTAAATTCATTTTTTTCATCAACACAAAAAAAATCAATAAATAACAACCAAATTTAGAGACAAAAAAATAATTAACCACTATATTATATTAATTTAGAAACTAAAAATTATTGATATTCTATTACTGATAAAAAAATTATAAAATAGTTTTTAAATTAGTATCTAAATTAACTATCTAGGTTTAGTTACTAATAATTTAGATTTTAAATTAGTCTCTAAAAGACTAATAGAGATTAATTTAGAATATAAAGTAATAATTAGCTAAAACCTTAGTATTCAAAGGTTAGATACTAATTTATAAATTATTTTATAAATTTTTATTAATAATATAAATTAATTTATATACTAATAATTTTTTTAGTTTAAAAAATTGTCTGTAGTTTACTCATAATAACTAATTATTTTGGTCTCTAAAATTAGTTTTTATTTAATGATTTTCTTGTAGTATAGGTATGTTTATAAAAATATAACTAATAAAAAAAGTTTCATATCCACTCTTCTTTCTAAAAAGAACAAATAATTTAAAATAAAAAATATTACTTTAATAACTACAAATTAAAAACTAACGCTTTATAATTGGGATTCAATCAATACAATTTTAACAAACAAATAATTGTAATATAATATAATAGATATCAGAGACATTGATACGGACACTGATACGACATGGACACGGACACGGAGATATGTATCATTTCTAAAATGTAAAACATCGGAACACAAATTTATATATTATATAATTATGAATTATATAAATTGACAATAAAAATTTATGTGCACAAATATGGTTTAGTTTTTTTAGCAAAAAATTGTTTTTCATGGATGATACAAAACGATTTGTTCTTTATTTTTATAATCATACTAAAAATTTATACAATAAATTTTAATTTTTAAAAAATTAATGTATTTTTTAATTTTAAAATTGTGTTAGAATCGTACTAGAAATGTCAGAAATTCAACAAATATTTTTTTGAATTAAACACTTCACCGATACGTGTTATATAAATGTAAATATTCGATACGTGTGTTCGACACCATTTAAGAGAAACGTCAAGTCTCTAGTAGGATAATCAATATATCGAAAATTTGATGTCATTACATACATGGCTTAAGTGGTTACCTTGGACTCATAAATAATTTAGAAAATGTCACAGGCCACAGCCGTCTCATTGTTTTCATCCCCATTTTAATGAGATGGTTCTGCAACTTCATCTATATTATATAATTCCTCATACGTGAACATCATCATTCATCATGGTATGCTGTGTGAGGTGTTCCAAAGGGTTTAAAATCTGCAGTGTCACTGCCATTCTTCTACTCATTTTGTTAGCAGCACTGTTGCTGGTATTATTCTTCACTGTCTTCAAGCCTAAAGACCCTCACATTATCCTCAAATCAGTTAAACTCCAAGGTTTCAAACTTGAGACACCAACTTTGAAACTAAACGTATCATTAGGCATAGTGGTCACTGTTGAAAACCCTAACCATGGAAGCTTCACCTACCACAACAGCACAGCACATCTTTATCATGGAGAGACTCTTGTGGCCGAGGCTCCACTGCATGAGGACACTATTCCAGCACGTCGTGACCATAACATAACGACATCTTTGTCTATTTTTGCAGATGTCGCAAAACTTAAGGATTTATCCTCTGATTATTCGAGGGGTGTTATAAATTTTACCTCATCAGTCACCTTGTTGGGGAAAGTCAAGGTGGTGAACCTCTTCAAGATGAAAGCCACTAGTTTCTGCACTTGCTATATCTCTCTTTTCGTCCCTCACAAAAGCATCGATTCTATCTGCAACTCCAAAATCAAATTATGATGTTTTTTCTTTTCTTGAATTTTCTCTTGTGCTAGTTATTATTTAAATAAAAGAATCAATTTAAGTTAAAATCTGATTATCTAATTAAATATCAATTTAAAAACTATTTACCAATAATAGAAACTAATTTAAAAGTCAATATTTTTTTTGTTAAAATGATCTCTAATTTAGTCAATATAACAACTAATTATTATTTTTGTCTAAAATTACTTTTTATTAATAATTTTCTTGTAGTGGAAAAAATATAACTCCTACTTAGATGGAAAAAAATGTCTCATACTTTGCATAAAATCCTCTCAAATATTTGTGTTTTTTTTTGATTTAAAAAAGAAACTTGACTTTTACATATTTGACTCATTCGTAAATATAGATACTCTACTCTATTTATTCTAAAAACAACAAATTAACGAGAATAATAGTTAAGGTCAAAATAAATCCAATTATACGAATCTTAATTAAAACAATGAATTTATTTACTGTTGTAGTCCAATGATAAAAAGTTATTAAGTGTGAATAAAATTATGTTTATCAAGTTATTACGATTTTTATATAAATTTTTTAACTAAAGTAATGCAAAATGATCACGGTCTTAGTGTATTTATTTGTGAAATTAAAATCGCCTAAAGCGAGTACAACTTCAAAACAATCAAATCATTTTCCATAAGTTTTACTTCTCCAATTCTATAATATTTTTCAATCTATCTATTCACATAATTTTAGTGTAAACTTACACTATTTTTAAATAGTTTAAAAAAGACACTGACTATATTATTCTTATCTAATCTACAAATCTAATCTAATCTTGTGTGAAACTAGAGTTTATACTTCATATTATCTATCTTGAATGTTTTGATTTATAACATATTTTAGTACTTTTTTTATAGGAATAATATAAAAGCAGAAAAATTATTGGAAAAAATATTTTCAATAAATACTTAAAGAAACAAATAAAAAGATACTTTACTAAAAAAAGAGAAGTGTGTGAAAAACAATATTATAATCCTGCTTAAAAAAAAACTAGGCAGACTCTCGGATAATCAAAATAAATAAATATTTTTTTTTTGGTCTAAAAGTATTTTAAATTAAGCCTTTATGGTCTTTAAAAGAAAAAGAAGTGTAAACTAAAGATTTTAAATCATAATTCAACCTTTTTGTTACTCAACAAATTATAGAATTTAGAGTGATATGGGAAATGAGGAAAGCTATGATTGATGATGATTCAGTGTGTTTATATTTATATTCTTACCTTTTAAATTAGTTAAATTCAAATATTTATTTTTCTACATTTAATAAAAATATACAATGTACGAAATCTTTGTTATTGATTTAAAATATTGCGAACTTAAATAAGAATGGATTTACGATGGACCATATTGGTGGTTGGCCCAATAACCTCTGCCCAACATTGATCTCTTCCCTTCTGGAGTCTCTTTCGACTGTTTGTCCTTTGACTTACGCAGAAGCTTTAATTCAAGGTAAATAAATGTCCCATTAAATTCAAATTTCCAATTCACAAAAAAATATTAAAGTTTCTCGAATTACATCGATTAAATATTAGAGTATTTTATTGTATATAAGATTAAGTTAAACTTAAAAATATATTTTTTAATATAATATCAGAGTTATTTTAAATCTTGTTTTTATTTGACTTATTCGCTATCAAATCACTCATAATATATAATCACGTTCTTATAAGTTTTGAGTTAAATTTAAAGTTCAATATTTAATTTATAATCTACTATTGATTTTCCATTTGATTTCTTGTTTTTTTTTCTTTAAATTTTATAATATTCAAAGTTCTGGTTTAATATTGTTTTTACGTATGTTTTAATTCAAAATTTAATTTGACAACTTAATATATTCATTTATGTAAGAGAAATATGTTATACAAAGATACATAGAAAATTACAGTTTAATCTGAAATTGATTTTGTCATTGTTCTCGAACGGGATTGACATCAAAAGAACTATGGGAACTCCTTTTCGATTGGTCGGTCGGATACTTCTCTCTTCCTCTGAAAATCGATGCTCTACTTCTATTTTGCTACTCTACCTCTTGTCCTCGAAATCTCCAGTCTCGGATAATACCTGTAAAAGACACTCGGTATTCAACATTCAATGTTTCGAGTACTGTATGATAACGTATGTGATTCAAATAATCTATGCCTATTTATATAATTATTATGGACCCTTTCTTATTAGGTCAGATTAAGAAGCTGAATCATGTTTAGAAGTATATTACCTAACTTTTGATTGTTAATTAATCTTCGCTAATCGTGTGTAAACTTAACCTCAATTACAACCTCAATTACAACCTCGATCGATACCTCGATCAAATTCCAATATACCAATCTTAGTCTCAATCTATAAATCCTACCAGTACATTTATATCGAGTGTTTAAATTACATTAAACTAGTGCTGACTTATATCACTAAAATAGGAATGGTTTAATATATTTAATATTTATTTATAGTATAAAGATTGTTTTTCTAACTTTAAAAATATTAAGTCAACTCTGATAATCCAAATTCCAATCTTAACTTTCAATGATTTCTCATTTTGTTTTTCAACCCAAATCAAATATCCGTTCCGTACCAATACATTTTTTTATGATTTGAAAACCGTTTAAAACAGAAAAATCCCTAATTGCCAACGCCATGATTCTGTAAGAATATGAAGATTTGCTTTATTATGAACGCGCTGCTCAAAAAGCACAATATATTCAAATTTAAATCATATATGCAAGGTCTGAACTTAACCAGACCCACCAAACTTCTATATTTGGACCCACTCTTAAAACCCATACTCACCACACCATACAATATATATATATATATATATATATATATATATATATATATATATATATATATTAATCTTACATTTATTGTATTTTCTTTTTTTCTATTGCATTATTTATATATTTGTAAAATTTTTCAATTAGGGATACGTTTATAAATTTTTTTAAAATAAATTTTAAAAGTAAAATAGAAAACTATATAGCATAGACACTTATACTATATGATATGGACATGGATACAAACATGGAGATAAGTATGATCTCTAAAATGTAGGAGGATACAATTCTATATATTATATAAATTGACAATAAAAAGTTATGTGTACAAGTATATTTCAGTTTCTTTTTTAGTAGGAAGATTTTTTTTATGGTTGGTTTAAAATGATTTATTCCTTATTTTTATAATCATATTAAAAATTTATACAATAAATTTGAGTTTTTAAAAAATTAATGTATTTCTTATTTTTAAAATTATGCTAAAACCAATTCAACAAATATTTTTTGAATTGAACACTTCACCGGTATGTGTCCTACGAATGTCGGTGTCCGACACCGACTCACTATTTAAAAGGTGTGTGAGCCTCATAGATAGAAAATTAAAATTTTCAGTGAATTAGCAATAATTTATGCAAATAACATTAGGATAAAATATGAAATTTGGATAAAACATCATAATTTTTTTGCAAACATTAATAACTAGCTAAATATATTTAAATTACTATGATTTAGAATTTAAAATGATATTTATTATTTGTAAAACATAAGTATGAATAAATGCGGGTGGGCATAGTAGGAGAGTGAAAAGAAAAAAGAGAAAAGGGCATGGAGGAAATTTCGGAATTACCCCTCCGATCTGGCACTCACTCGCGTGTTCAAATCCCGAATTCCATTTGGAGCACCCTTTTTTTTTTCCTTCTTCTGTTCTTCTTCTTCTCTTCCGCGCCTCGTTTCTAACACTTTGGGTTGCGTCTCCCAAAGACAGAGGGACCTTCTCCTTCTTCTTCCTCTTCTCCTTCTTTTCTCGTCCATGGACCTTCACGCGCGACCAGATCACTGCCTCCCGGAGAGGAAAGGCCAGAAGAGGAAGCTGGAGGAGGATTTCGAAGACGACCGACAGATCTCCGCGCCTCCCACCGGCCACGCTCGGGACGCCCTCCTCTCCGACGTCAAGGAACAGGTCATCGTCCTCGATTCCACCTTCTCATGGAAGGAATCCGATCGTGCTGCTGCCAAGCGCGCCACGCACGCCCTTGCCGATCTCGCAAAAAACGGTAAATCTATTCGTCCTCTGGCTTCCTTCGTTTTCGTTTTCTTCTTTCGCGGAATTCGGTTCTTCGCTGCTTTCGTCCGTTGCACCGCACGCGCTTCATTCGGCGCTTGTCTTTGTTTGCAGAGGAAGTGGTGAACGTGATTGTTGAAGGAGGCGCCATTCCTGCTCTGGTTAAACATCTTAAAGCGCCTCCTCTGGTCGGAGGCGACCTGTTGCAGAGGCCAATGCCGTTTGAGCACGAGGTCGAGAAAGGAAGTGCTTTCGCGCTTGGACTTCTCGCAGTCAAGGTAATTTTACTTCTCCTCTACGGTGACTGTTAGTTAGGAATTATTGCAACTTAGCTTCTTCATGCCTTGAAATTGACAAGCTCTGAAGTCTATATGATTCAAGGTTTTAATTCCACGTCTGTTATTTGTATTGTGATATAGATTTTACGTTGAGTTCGCTTACTAGTGATAGTTATCTCCTTTTTTAAAACGTTGTTTATGCCAAAAATTGTTTTATCTTATCGTTTTCACCAAACGGCGTGAGCGATTCTTTTTAGGATGGTATAGTTGATACTGTATAGTAGAAGGAAGCTTTGAAGATAATGCATGATGGTCTAATGTGTGGTGTGAAAATGCCTTCTGCAGCCGGAGCACCAGCAGCTGATCGTTGACAGTGGTGCTCTAAAACATCTCGTTGATCTTTTGAAAAGACACGAAAACGGCTTAACATCTCGTGCCATTAATAGTCTAATTCGTAGGGCTGCAGACGCGATTACTAATCTCGCTCATGAGAACAGCAGTATTAAGACTCGTGTCAGGTATGCTTCTTCGAGTACTACCATGCAATTGAAATTTAATTTGGAATGGTTTATTCTTATGATTATCTGGAGTTAATGTGTAGGATCGAAGGTGGGATTCCACCGCTTGTTCATTTACTTGAATTTGCGGATACAAAGGTGCAAAGAGCAGCTGCTGGTGCATTGAGAACCCTTGCTTTCAAAAATGATGAAAATAAAAATCAGGTTAGTGGTCTTTAGGGAATGTTTTGGGAATTTAAATTGACTTACATATGATACGAGTAAGTCACGTAACGTAACATAATGACATGTAGATCGTTGAATGCAATGCCCTTCCAACTCTGATTCTAATGCTTCGTTCAGAAGATGCTGCTATTCATTATGAAGCGGTATTACTTGTGCAACCTTAATTCTAAAGTTAAATTTTGCAATAGTGTTGACTTTGGTCTTTGTACTGATCTTACTGGGAACTTGCAATGAATTTTATTGAATTACAGGTTGGTGTGATTGGAAATCTGGTCCACTCTTCCCCTAATATAAAGAAAGAAGTTCTTCTTGCTGGGGCCCTACAACCGGTCATTGGATTACTTAGGTATATTCTTACTTCGCACCCTGGAAAACTACGCTCATCTCCCTTCCCCCATGTTTCAACCCTGCACTTAATTTGTTTCACTATTATAACTCAAAGTTCCTTTTTTCATTCCAATAATTTTCCGTAGTATATATTACTGAAAAAGATGTATTTCTATCAACCTATTCTAATTCTAATACTGTATGATGAAACAGCTCCTGTTGCTCTGAAAGCCAGAGGGAAGCAGCCTTGTTACTTGGACAGTTTGCAGCAACTGATTCAGACTGCAAGGTAAGCATTAACTTTAGTTATTCTAATAACTCCATGATTAAACTGAATCGTGAGGGAGAGAGAGAAAGGCATAAAGGAAAAATCCTAACACCTGTTTTTATGTTTGTTTATTGGATGGTGAAAAAAGTGATGTGAACAATTTTATGCATGGATTTTTAGTTTGGATTCTGATAAGTGCTCAAGCATTTGGGGAACCAACCCTTTGAAAGCTAGCTATTAAGGAGGGAGAGTCAAACACTTAAATACCTCATTGAGCATCCTATACTACTTGTTGCAAACTAAGGCATCTCATAATATCCAAATTCCTATCATAGCAGTGCCCCTAAGAGCTGACCAGTTAGTACTCTCTGTCTGTAGCCCTTTCCAGGATATCGGCAACTAGCTCTAATACCAATTGATAAGTACCCATGTTCTTGGGAAACTGATGTGATTTGGAAAATAAAAATAAATGTGTATTTTCTTTTTGTGAATAAACTTGTTATCCTTAGTATTTGTATATTCTCTGTTTTTGCTTATCTAATGGAGTTTGAGTGGCACAAAGGGTTGTTCTAATTCCTATCACTATCTTGATTTTTTTATATTATTGAATCTGTTTCTTTTCCATGGCATCCGCAAAATTGAAGATCACATTTTATATAAAAATTCTTCAAAGAATCGTTTCAAGAATTCATCCAAAAGTTTTTCCTTGAAGCTTGAGTGGAAAGATCCTTCCAACCAAGGCAAGCCTCCCTTGGGTTTTCATCAGAAACCCACCTCAAAAGCAAGCTATTAAGGAGGGAGAACCAAACACGTAAATACTTGATCAAGTATCTCATACTGACTTAGGCACCTCCTAATATGCTAGTTCCCATGAGATTCTTTCTTTAACTTATTTCTGAATAGGGTGGCTCAGTGGGTGTTAACTCATCAACGCTTTGTGTATTATATATCTCTGTTTTTAGTTTTACCTTTCGTATTGTTTGATTTTGTAGGTTCACATTGTTCAGAGGGGTGCTGTCCGACCTCTGATAGAGATGCTTCAGTCCCCTGATGTTCAGCTAAAAGAAATGTCTGCCTTTGCATTGGGGAGATTGGCCCAGGTTATTTCTTTTCCCTTGTCTTTTCCATGTCAGAGTTCAAATATGTAAGTTAAGAAGCATGATTTAATGTTACATTTCCTATTTATAGTTTTTATTCGGTAATGGTAACATATATATTATACAAATTTCCATGTGTAAGTATTATAGATTATATACTCGGCAATGGAGTTAATTTTAAGTTCGTCATTTTAGTTTAAAATCGTTAACGTAAACTCTGTGCATTTCCATGTCTTAAGTTTTGTATTAATGTCTTATCTCAGAACATAAAAGTCATCTTTTTAATATGTTGTATTACTTACAGCTTTATAAAAAAGTGTTATGCACTTTTTCTGAGTATGTTGAATCACTGTTTCCCTTTAACACCATAACCTGTAGATATTCAATTTTAATTTTCAGGACACGCATAATCAAGCTGGTATTGCACACAATGGTGGCTTGATTCCCTTACTGAAGCTTCTTGACTCAAAAAATGGGTCTTTGCAACATAATGCTGCTTTTGCTCTTTATGGCCTTGCAGATAATGAGGTAAAATAAACTCTACGAGTTCTAATAAAATATCTTTCTTGACTGTAGTAAAGCTTATTACTTGAAGTTAAAGTAAAATAACTGTTCCTTTTTTATATTTTTTACTTTGTCCCATAGGATAATGTGGCCGATTTTATTAGGGTAGGTGGAATTCAGAGACTGCAGGATGGAGAGTTTATTGTTCAAGTAAGTTTGCCTTGTTGATACCAATTCTGTTTCTCGGTTTCTCGGTTTCATGGTTTTTGCATTTGCCCTTTGTTGCCTATATCAATGGGAGTTCAGTGCTTTATATAATTGCATACAAATTTTATGTTCTTAGGCACACACTAAGAGATAAGGAATTGGTTTCTCTTGCAGGCAACTAAGGATTGTGTTGCAAAGACATTGAAAAGATTAGAAGAGAAGATTCACGGGCGAGTAAGCACCATTTCACATTCACTTGTTCTTTGATACATTTTACTGAAATTAACTTGGAAATGGTAGGGATGCTACTACTGTATTAATTATTAATTCTACAACAATCTAGCCTTATCCCACCAGTTTGAATTCTACATGTTGTTCAGATTTGTAACGTATTAATTTTGCCTTTGTAGGTGCTGAACCATTTGTTATATCTCATGCGAGTTTCAGAGAAGGCTTTTCAAAGACGAGTTGCTTTGGCTCTTGCTCACCTTTGTTCCGCTGATGACCAGAGAAAAATATTTATAGAACACCATGGTATGCATCTTAATAAAATATTTTGCTTTAGTTTGATGTATATTTTTTTAAAAAAAAAATTAAAACCTTTTTCTGTGTTTTTTTTTTGCCTTTTCTATTCTATATGAATCCAAGCATCTGTCCATGCAGGTTTGGAGTTGCTTATGGGGCTTCTTGGCTCTTATTATAACTCTAAGCAACAACTTGATGGAGCTGTGGCTTTATGCAAGTTGGCCAATAAAGGCACGACTCTGTCCCCAGTAGATGCTGCACCCCCATCTCCCACACCCCAGGTAGGCATATATAATTGTTGGCTTGTTCTCATCCTTCATAGCATCATTGCTAAATGATTGATTGCCTTTTCCAAGTATTTTGATTTGATCTGTGTTTTATTTATATATGATGTTTTTAGGTTTATTTTTCTTTCCTGTCCTTTTCATGATGATATATGAAAAAAATTTCCTCTTTGTTTTGATTTTTTTCCTTGTTATATTTACAAGATCACTGTGTACACACCAACATGCATAATAAGGCTGGTATTAACAGTGTGGCTAATTAATTTTTCAAATCCTACATGATAAGTAAGCAAGGACATTTGTAAGCTTAACTGTTAGCAGGGATGTAATCCTCAAGCTTAACGGATAAAACACCCTGTTTAGAGGCTGGTCCTACCCTATTTAAGCTATTGGGCATGGATGACTGGGCTGAATTGACCCAATAATCCATCATGCCCTCTCATGACCCTTTGTGCATATAATTTTCACTCTTTTAGAGGATCTCTGTCCTTGAACGTGGAGATAATTGGAAACTTGTTAAACCTGTAATTTGAATCTGTATGAATTATGAAACCAAATGATTGACTAAGAACACTTACTACTCTGCCAAAAGCTTTAGTTGTTGGGATTGGCACAACTCTTGACATATAAAACCCTGCATAACACATGGGCTCTTGCCTGTTTAGCCATTGGGCATGGACCCACAACCCTTAGCACGTATCAAAACCAACAAGATTGTTATTTAAATTTTCATCTCACCTCTTCTCATATAGTAGTCAATGGTTTTCTGGTTTGCATTTTATTTTGACATGTGATATCTCTTGGTCATGCTTACCTGTATCATGATTTGCAATACTTAAGCTGCACTTGTTTGCTGGTAGTGGGTTGAGAAGGGAAATGACCACAACCCTAAAGTTAAACGACAACTTACTGCATTCATTTCTTTCATGTTAGGACCTTTTATATTTCACTTCCAAGATTTTTACTTTGGGCCATAAGTTATCTGTTGGACCTTTTATTCATATAGGACTTCCTAATCTCTTTTTATAAAAATATAGAGGAAAAAAACAGAAGTAACATCTAGATACGATATAATCGAATTTTATTTTCTAATTTAAACTGAGATATTTTCTAACCATGATATTTGGAAACTAAAATACATGTTATTTTGAAACTTGTATGTTGCTTTGTTAGCTATTTAACTTCACAATGCTGCACACACATTATTTTTATATGTTTCTGTATGTTAAATGTCTGTCCGAGCTATGTTTTATCAGTGATCATGAATCTACCAATTCACTACTTGAAAAATTTTGTTTCACGATTTGTATCCCAAGTCAACTACCATATCTAGGTGTTTAAAATTGATTCAGATATTGGGGATAGTGTCTAGTTATAAATATATGGTCTGTTTAATTAGTTAGTATCTGCTTCTGTGGATCCAATAATCTGTAGTACTTGCATATGCCTAAAAAGCCTAATGCACTCATTGACTGCTTACTTTCTGTCTTGTCTTGATAATTCTGTATCCGTAAGGTATTTTTGTAAGTTTTAATGCCTGTGATGCTAGACTTTTCTTCTTGCAGGTCTATTTGGGAGAGCAGTATGTAAACAATGCTACCTTGTCCGATGTTACATTTTTGGTTGAAGGTTGATGTTTTTTCATTAACACTGTTTTCTTAAAGCTGTTGCTTGGAGAACAATTCACCTAGAATGCAGTGCTGTTGTAGCTGCAGTTTGCATTTGTAGATAACCTGGTATTTTCCATACTTTGCTGCAGGCAAACGATTTTATGCTCACAGAATTTGTCTGCTTGCATCTTCAGACGCATTCCGTGCTATGTTTGATGGTGGTTATAGGGTGAGTATATATTGATCTTAAGTGTATCATATGTCTCTCACTGTTAATAGACTATCGGGCAAAAAAAAGAAAACTGTTATTGGCTCCACGATATCATGATAAGCATCATGTATAATCTATCATTTGGTTAGTAAATGTAGCTGTTGGATATTTTAGACATGGTACCCTGTGCCTATTCTTGGATCTAAATAATCATGGTAACTAGGCAATTAGGATACTTGTATCTAATAACTCATTTCTTAACCTTATTATATAATAGCAATCCCTGCTGTGTAAATTGACAGATTCAATTATGTCTCTTGTTTTCTTTTCCTCTCATTCTCAACAATAGCAATACAAAATTACATTTCATATCTCAGCACAATAATTGTGATACGCTAGTCTATTATTGTATGTCAGGAGAAGGAGGCACGGGACATAGAGATTCCAAACATTAGATGGGAGGTTTTTGAGCTGATGATGAGGTCAAATAAATTCTGCATTCACGTGCTTTATGAAAGTTGTGCTGTGAAAACTTGTAATAATTGTGAACAACTTAATTCGTATCGTCTTTAATCTTTTCTCCAGATTTATATACACTGGATCAGTTGAGATCACTCTTGACATTGCCCAAGATCTCCTCCGAGCAGCCGATCAATATCTTTTAGAAGGACTCAAGAGACTCTGCGAGTACACAATTGCGCAGGTCAGCTAAGAGAATTTTGGTTCACACATAAATACACATAGTCTTTACACTTGTCCTTGTGCTCTACTATTAGACTGGAAAGTGAATTTCTCTTATTTGATGTTTTGGTCCAGGATATATCACTTGAGAGCGTATCAAGTATGTATGAACTTTCTGAAGCATTTAATGCTATATCGTTGAGGCACACATGCATCCTTTTTATCTTGGAACACTTCGATAAATTGAGTGGAAAGCCAGGGTACGTATCTGATCCCTCTACAATGTGTACAGATGTCTGTAATAAGTAAACAAAATCTAAATGGAATAAATGTCTGAATCATCTTTTGTAAGCTGGAGGTTTTATGTCAGTTGTATCTACTTTCTATTTCTCTTTATTTTCCTTGTAGTTTTGGCAGGCTTGTGTCAACCTAAAAGGAGTTAAGATATTGAAAATTTGAATCTACTTAAAATTCTTTTACATGACTAAATAAAAAATTCTTTTACATGACTTGATTTCATTTCTCTTTCCATTTTAATAAAGCTCTATTTCATTTAGAAAGCATGCTTTCGTGTTATTTTTATTAGTATTCATTTGCGAAATGAAGTTGACATTTTATATATAGTTATCAAAAATATGAAAAGCTGTGGGCTTACCCTTTTTTCCGAGGGCGGGTTGTGATTTTTGTTCAACATGTTGCTGATCTTTCTTTCTTTCTTTTTTCTGCAAGTTGCTATATTCTTAGGTTTGTTTGCTTTTTGACAAATATGATGGTCAGGGATCTTAAACTTTGTTACACAATAGATGCCGACCTTTGGTTTGAAATTAATTGAATAATTAAGCTTTGGCCGGATAAATAAATCACAGATATGATGAATGCATTTCATTTTACATTTCTATGTTCTGTCTTTCTAACCTTTTAGAATTTCTTTTGTACCAATTATTTGCAGACACTCCCACCTGATTCAGCGTATAATACCTGAGATTCAGAATTACTTTGGTAAAGCCCTTACAAAGGGCATTTCCAACAATCAGCCGTAGAATTTACTGTTCTATTTGACATCTAACCAGTTGCAATGTACATAATGTGGTCGATGTTAATTGAACCTGCGAAGGAAGTCTCCTGGATTGAGTGCAGCATGGCTTAAAAAATATTTAACATCAGGTCGTGTACGTTCTTTTCTGATTCAGTGTAAGTCCTTCTAGGCTCTACCTGTAATGTCATTCTCGTAGATGTAGCAAATGACCTTCACGAACATTGTTTTTTCTCGTGCAATATTGTGATGGTTATGATTTGATAGTGTTCATTTTCTCATTTGTTTAGGCATTATAATTGCTGTATTTCTGAGAGTAGTATAGGTTGCCCAAGCACCTCATGTTTATATGACAATTAAATATTTGTCTGTAATGTGCTGATGATTAATTGCAAATACATGTAGCTTTAACGCAAATTAATTGCAAAATGCAAATACGTCGCAAATGCGTCATTGGATACTCAGTTACTCGTTTGACCATGATAAAATTGAATTCAGTGCTGCTTATAAAATTGGCTGTATATTCAATGAAGTGACCATGCTGTATGGAATGAAAGACACCTATATCCAAATGAAAACCCTCTCACAAATCAGTGGACAACCAAAATCGGCTAAACAGCTTATGATGATGGTCAAAGAGAATCTTTTATAATATAGTGATGTACTTTGACCAATCAAAACATATGAAATGAAAATTGAATATGTCGTCTTTGTCTGGATGTATCAGAACTTCTGGTGAGTTTTTCCGTGGGCAGATGGAAGGTCTTGTTGAAAAGGGGCTTTGATTGTTATTTTTGAAGACAAATAAAAGCATTGAACTGCTTTTTCCTTGGGCATCATGTGTTACCATCGAGGAAAAAGAATCCCCTCAAGTCACTCCCAACGGTGTACTTTCACTTGGAATGGGCCAATCGGCTGAACTCAAGTCTTTTTATTATACTTGTTTCATGATTAGAGTAGACTGCACGTCATTATTTGCACGTGCATGAGATAGGTATGTCTTCTGCTTTGGAGGGTTTGTATGCCAGTATCCGTCAAACATGAGTTATGGATATACTAACTTTCTTCACAAACCTTCATTTAGCAAGTCTCTTTCATTATTGCCGTCGAAAGCAAATTCATAGAGTCGCATTATTTTGAAATAGCTTCTTCTGAACTTTATGGCAAAAATGAATTGCCCTTTAATTGAAAGGAGTAATGTTGATTACTGTATCATGCATTCTTGGTGGACACAGCGTGTATCTCATTTGGAATTTCCTCCGAAGGATTGCATTTTATAAAAAAAAATTGTGGATAAAATTGAATTGTAGTTATCATTTGAAATTTAGTTAAAAGAAAAGGAATATTAATAGCCTAAGTTAGACTTTGAGGAAATTCTTTAACTAGAAGAAACACAAACAGATTCATTTATATTCTGATTTAAGAAACTTTTAACCAAGAATAAACAATTCTACCAACTTTATTTATCTGCAAACTTACAGGAACCCCTTGTTAAAAGCACAACCAAGCAGATGAAGAAAATTAGCAACAATTTTTATCAATCTTTTGGCTTGCTCAGTTTCGGTATGAAATATGTAGTAGACAAGATCCTCTTCCTCTTCAAAAAGTTCCACAGCTTTATAGTACAACACTGTTCTGTCCCCAAAGTGCAGGCTGTCAATGATGAGCCAAGCTAGGAGCCCTTGGAGCCAATGGATTGATGATGGGGATATCTAACCCACAAGTTCCATTAGAGTACACAAAGTTCCAAACTACACCCAATCTTTTTGAAACTGCACCCTACATAATTTTAAATTTCTCAAAATACCCTTTACTCTGGAAATGAAAATATAGAATGGGAAATAATACATTCCGGAAATACAACAAGAAATATATTTTAAAAATATGTTAACAATTCTTTAATAAAGAATTAAATGTGTATTTATTCAGAGCATTCAATTTAAAATAAGATGGTAAGTTTACATCATTCAAATTATATATATATATATATAATATTACTTTAAATTATATTTAAAATATATATATATAAATTACTTATATCTTAAAAAGTAACAACATATTAATGTTACTACAAACCACCCATTATGTAATAAAAACAGAAATATTTGGGACGGAGAAAAGCAAAACCAAGGAGTAATGAAATCCTGCAGACATTAAATGAGTCATAATACCTTTAAGGGAATAAAGACTTCATAAAAAAAATTGAATACAACAATAATGAAACATTAATACAGCATTCAATGCAAGTCAGGTTTATCATATCATCGTGAAGAATATGTATAACTATCAAAAAAAATTATTAAATAAAAATTAATTTTAAAAATAAAAAATAATTAAATATTATATTAATTAAATTAGATAGTATTTAAAAATTAAATTTTAAATTATAAACCTTAAACTCTAAATCCAAAAATTATTACATAAAAATAATTTTAAAAATTAAAAATAATTAATTATTATAATAACTAAATTAAATACTAGAGAATAAATTTTAAATCTTAAATCCTAAATTTTAAATTTTAAATCTTAAAGTTATTAAATAAAATTAATTTTAAAAACTAAAAATAATTAATTATTATATTAATTAATGTAGATTTATTTAGAGGCTAAAAAAATTATTAGTTTTTATTATTGATAAATAATTTTTAAATTGCTATCTAATTAAGTTTTAACTATCAATTATTTATATTTTAAATTTAATAATAAAATTTTAATAGATAATTAAATATTAATTTAAAAATTATTTATTAATAATAGAAACTAATTTAAAAATTAATAATATTTTTAATTTTTAAAATATATTTAATTTAATTAATATAATAATTAATTATTTTTAATGATTTTTTTTTTTGTAGTGTATGATTTTGATAGAGGCTTGCTAGACAAATGAAATGCAAATTTTATTAATGACATTTAAAACAAGTGAAATGAAAATTGGATGTTTCTTCTAGTTCGTAAGAAAATCAACCAAGATTTTAATTAATCGTTTGGATTTGTGGGTTTCCAAGTCATAGAGGAAACAAACATGATTCTTCTTCCTCCTCGAACCCTGTAACTTTCCCTTTCCACTCACTCTTCTTAACACCCTCACAATATTGTACAACCAAATTTTTAAAAGATTCGTTTGTGTGTGAAACTGTTTGATTTCTTTCCTAGGCGAATACTCATCCATTTGACGTGAAATTTGTCGCATTTCGTCCCAAATTCAGTCTATATTATTATGTGTAATTTCAGGAAAAAATTATTTTGAGACAATTTTTCTGAAATTTTGTGAAAACCAAGGCTATCCTCTAGCAAAATTTGTGAAATTTCGCCCTACTTTCTGCAATTTTATTCTATGTTGAAAAATTGCGTTGAAAAATTCACACAAGTACTTTCATGTTTTGTTTTCACCCTGCTAAGGAGGCACGTCCATAAAAAAATAAAAAAAAAGAAGATATAGGTAAGAAAAGCCAGGACATTTTGTGTTCGAAAAACCGATTTTGTTCACTCTCGGTCTGGGTCTTACTACGCCCTATTCCTTGCGTCTTTTGGTCTGAAAATTTTACCAGACATTCGTCATTGTGTGTATTGAGTTTTGGCTGAGATTTAAGCCCCAGAATAGTCTCACAAGATTTTCAATAAATATTTTATTCATCACTGTCAGGGTTGAAAGGAAGATTCGTTTATGTGTGAAACTGTTTGATTTTTTACCTAAGTGAATACTCATCCGTTTGAGGTGAAATTTGTCGCGTTTTTCCCAAATTCAGTCTAGATTCTTACGTGGAATTCCAGGAAAAAATTATTTCGGAACAATTTTTCTGAAATTTTGTGAAAAACCAAGGATATCCTCTAGCAAAATTTGTGAAATTTCGCCATACTTTCTGCAATTTTATTCTGTGTTGAAAATTTCGTTGAAAAATTTACACAAGTACTTTCGTGTGTTGCTTGCACCCTACTAAGGAGGCACGTCCATAAGCAAATGACAAAAAGGAGATATAGGGAAGAAAAGCTAGGACATTTTGTTTTGGGGAAACCAGTTTTGTTCACTCTCGCTCTCGGACTTACTACGCCCTATTCCATGGGTCTTTTGGTATGAAAATTTTACCAGACATTCGTCATTATGTGTATTGAGTTTTGGCTGAAATTTGAGCCCCAGATACGTACCACAAGATTTTCAATAAATTTTTTATTCATCACTGGCAGGGTTGAAAGGAAGGTTCGTTTGTGTGTGAAACTGTTTGATTTTTTACCTAGGTGAATACTCATCCGTTTGACGTCAAATTTGTCGCGTTTTGTCCCAAATTCAGCCTAGATTCTTACGTGCAATTTCAGGAGAAATTATTTCTAGACAATTTTTCTGAAATTTGGTGAAAAACCAAGGCTATCCTTTAGCAAAATTTGTGAAATTTCGCTCTATTTTCTATAATTATATTATGTGTTGAAAAATTGTGTTGAAAAATTCACACAAGTACTTTCATGTGTTGTTTGCACCCTGCTAAGGAGGCACGTCCATAAACAAATCACAAAAAGGAGATATAGGGAAGAAAAGCCAGGACATTTTTTTTTTTCGGAAAACCGGTTTTGTTCACTCTCGGTCTGGGTCTTACACGCCCTATTCCTTGAATCTTTTGGTCTGAAAATTTTAACACACATTCGTCATTGTGTGTATTGAATTTTGGCTGAGATTTGAGGCCCAGATTCGTCCCACAAGATTTTCAATAAATTTTTTATTCATCACTGGCAGAGTTGAAAGGAAGGTTCGTTTGTGTGTGAACTGTTTGATTTATTTCCTAGGTGAATATTCATCCTTTGACGTGAAATTTGTCGCGTTTTGACCCAAATTCAGTCCATATTCTTATGTGGAATTTCAGGAAAAAATTATTTCGAGAATTTTTTTTTGAAATTTTGTGAAAAACCAAGGCTATCCTCTAGTAAAATTTGTGAAATTTGGCCCACCTTTCTGTAATTTTATTATGTGTTGAAAAATTGCGTTGAAAAATTCACACAAGTACTTTCATGTGTTGTTTTCACCCTGCTCAGGAGGCACGTCCATAAACAAATCACAAAAAGAAGATATAGGTAAGAAAAGCCAGGACATTTTGTTTTCGGAAAACCGATATTTTTCACTCTCGGTCTGGGTCTTACTACGCCCTATTCCTTGGGTCTTTTGGTATGAAAATTTTACCAGACATTCGTCATTGTGTGTATTGAGTTTTGGCTGAGATTTGAGCCACAGATACGTCCCACAAGATTTTCAATAAATTTTTTATTCATCACTCTCAGGGTTGAAAGGATGGTTCGTTTGTGTGTGAAACTGTTTCATTTTTTACCTAGGTGAATACTCATTCGCTTGACGTCAAATTTGTTGCGTTTTGTCCCAAATTCAGCCTAGATTCTTCGTGCAATTTCAGGAAAAATTATTTCGGGACAATTTTTCTGAAATTTTGTGAAAAACCAAGGCTATCCTTTAGAAAAATTTGTGAAATTTTGCTCTATTTTCTGTAATATTATTCTGTGTTGAAAAATTGCGTTGAAAAATTCACACAAGTACTTTCATGTGTTGTTTGCACCCTGCTAAGGAGGCACGTCTATAAACAAATCACAAAAAGGAGATATAGGAAAGAAAAGCCAGGACATTTTATTTTCGGAAAATCGGTTTTGTTCACTCTCAGTCTGGGTCTTACACGCCCTATTCCTTGGGAATTTTGGTATGAAAATTTTAACAAACATTCATCATTGTGTGTATTGAATTTTGGCTGAGATTTGAGGCCCAAATTCGTCCCACAAGATTTTCAATAAATTTTTTATTCCTCACTGCTAGGGTTGAAAGGAAGGTTCGTTTGTGTGTGAATTGTTTGATTTTTTTCCTAGGTGAATACTCATCCATTTGATGTGAAATTTGTCGCGTTTTGACCCAAATTCAGTCCATGTTCTTACGTGGAATTTCAGGAAAGAATTATTTTGGGACAATTTTTCTGAGATTTTGTGAAAAACCAAGGCTATCCTTTAGTAAAATTTGTGAAATTTAGCCATACTTTCTGCAATTTTATTATGTGTTGAAAAAGCGTTGAAAAAATCACACAAGTACTTTCATGTGTTGTTTTCACCCTGCTAAGGAGGCACGTCCATAAACAAATCACAAAAAGAAGATATAGGTAAGAAAAGCCAGGACATTTTGTTTTCGGAAAACCGATATTTTTCAGTCTCGGTCTGGGTCTTACTACGCCCTATTCCTTGGGTCTTTTGGTATGAAAATTTTGCCAGACATTCGTCATTGTATGTATTGAGTTTTTGTTGAGATTTGAGCCCTAGAATCGTCCCACAAGATTTTCAATAAATTTTTTATTCATCACTATCAGGGTTGAAAAGAAAGTTCGTTTTTGTGTGAATCTGTTTGATTTTTTTACCTAAGTGAATACTCATCCGTTTGAGGTGAAATTTGTCGCGTTTTGTCCCAAATTCAGTCTAGATTCTTACGTGGAATTTCAGGAAAAAATTATTTCGGGACAATTTTTCTGAAATTTTGTGAAAAACCAAGGCTATATCCTCTAGCAAAATTTGTGAAATTTCGTCCTACTTTCTGCAATTTTATTCTGTGTTGAAAAATTCGTTGAAAAATTTACACAAGTACTTTCGTGTGTTGCTTGCACCCTGCTAAGGAGGCACGTTCATAAAACTATCACAAAAATGAGATATAGCGAAGAAAAGCCAGGACATTTTATTTTTGGAAAACAAGTTTTGTTCACTCTCGGTCTGGGTCTTAGTACGCCCTATTCCATGGATCTTTTGGTCTGAAAATTTTACCAGACATTCGTCATTGTGTGTATTGAGTTTTGGCTAAGATTTGAGCCCCAGATACGTCCCACAAGATTTTCAATCAATTTTTAATTGATCACTGTCAAGGTTGAAAGGAATGTTCGTTTGTGTGTGAAACTGTTTGATTTTTTACCTAGGTGAATACTCATCCGTTTGACGACAAACTTGTCGCGTTTTGTCCCAAATTCATCCTAGATTATTACTTGCAATTTCAGGAAAAATTATTTCGGGACAATTTTTCTGAAATTTTGTAAAAAACCAAGGCTATCCTTTAGCAAAATATGTGAAATTTCGCTCTATTTTCTGTAATTTTATTCTGTGTTGAAAAAGTCACACAAGTACTTTCATGTGTTGTTTGCACTCTGCTAAGGAGACATGTCCATAAACAAATCACAAAAAGGAGATATAGGAAAGAAAAGTCAGGACATTTTGTTTTCGGAAAACCGATTTTGTTCACTCTCGATCTGGGTTTTACACGTCCTATTCCTTGGGTCTTTTGGTATGAAAATTTTAACAGACAATCGTCATTGTGTGTATTGAATTTTGGCTGATATTTGAGACCCAGATTCGTCCCACAAGATTTTCAATAAATTTTTTATTCATTAGTGCCAGGGTTGAAAGAAAGGTTCGTTTGTGTGTGAACTGTTTGATTTTTTTCCTAAGTGAATACTCATCCATTTGACGTGAAATTTGTCGCGTGTTGACCCAAATTCAGTTTATATTCTTACGTGGAATTTCAGGAAAAAATTATTTCGGGACAATTTTTTTGAAATTTTGTGAAAAACCAATCTAGCAAAATTTGTGAAATTTAGCCCTACTTTTTGCAATTTTATTCTGTGTTGAAAAATTGCGTTGAAAAATTCACACAAGTACTTTCATGTGTTGTTTTCACCCTGCTAAGGAGGCACGTCCATAAACATATCAAAAAAATAAAATATAGGTAAGAAAAGCCAGGACATTTTTTTTTTCGGAAAATCGGTTTTGTTCACTTTCGGTCTGGGTCATACTACGCCCTATTCCTTGGGTCTTTTGGTCTGAAAATTTTACCAGACATTCGTCATTGTGTGTATTAAGTTTTGGCTGGGATTTGAGCCCCAGAATCGTCCCACAAGATTTCAATAAATTTTTTATTCATCACTGCCAGGGTTGAAAGGAAGATTCGTTTATGTGTGAAACTGATTGATTTTTTACCTAAGTGAATACTCATCTGTTTGAGGTGAAATTTGTCGCGTTTTGTCCCAAATTCAGCCTAGATTCTTACATGCAATTTAAGAAAAATTATTTCCGGACAATTTTTCTGAAATATTGTGAAAAACCTAGGCTATCATTTAGCAAAATTTGTGAAATTTCGTTCTATTTTCTATAATTTTATTCTGTGTTGAAAAATTGCGTTGAAAAATTCACACAAGTACTTTCATGTGTTGTTTGCACCCTGCTAAGAAGGCACGTCCATAAACAAATCACAAAAAGGAGATATAGGGAAGAAAAGCCAGGACATTTTGTTTTTGGAAAACCGGTTTTGTTCACTCTCGGTCTGGGTCTTACACGCCCAATTGAAAGGAATGTTCGTTTGTGTGTGAACTGTTTGATTTATTTCCTAGGTGAATACTCATCCATTTTACGTGAAATTTGTCGCATTTTGGCCCAAATTCAGTCCATATGCTTACGTGGAATTTCAGGAAAAAATTATTTCAGGACAATTTTTCTGAAATTTTGTGAAAAACCAAGGCTATCCTCTAGTAAAATTTGTGAAATTTCGCCCTACTTACTGCAATTTTTTTCTGTGTTGAAAAATTCACACAAGTACTTTCATGTGTTCTTTTCACCCTGCTAAGGAGGATCGTCCATAAACAAATCACAAAAAGAAGATATAGGCAAGAAAAGCCACGACATTTTTTTTTCGGAAAATCGGTTTTGTTCACTCTCGGTCTGGGTCTTACTACGCCCTATTCATTGGTTCTTTTGGTCTGAAAATTTTACCAGACATTCGTCATGGTGTGTATTGAGTTTTGGCTGAGATTAGAGCCCCGGATTCGTCCGACAAGATTATCGATAATTTTTTTATTCATCACTGCCAGGGTTGAATGGAAGGTTCGTTTGTGTGTGAAACTTTTTGATTTTTTTCCTAGGTGAATACTCATCCGTTTGAAGTGAAATTTGTAGCGTTTTTTCCCAAATTCAATCCATATTCTTACGTGAAATTTTAGGAAAAAAGTATTTCGGGACAATTTTTCTTAAATTTTGTGAAAAACCAAGGCTATTTTATTTTGTGAAATTTGTGAAATTTCGCCCTACTTTCTCCAATTTTATTTTGTGTTGAAAAATTCACACAAGTCCTTTCATGTGTTGTTTGCACCCTTCTAAGGAGGCACGTTCATAAACAAATCGAAAAAAAGAGATATAGGGAAGAAAAGCCAACACATTTTGTTTTTTGGAAAACCGGTTTTGTTCACTCTTGACTGGTTCCTACTACGCCCTATTCCTTTGGTCTGAAAATTTTACAACATATTCGTCATTGTGTATTGAGTTTTGGCTCATATTTAAGCCCCATTTTTGTCCCACAAGATATTCAATAAATTATTTATTCATCAGTGCTAGGGTTGAAAGGAAGGTTCGTTTGTGTGTGAAACTGTTTGATTTTTTGCCTCGGTGAATACTCATCTGTTTAACGTGAAACTTTCGCGTTTTGTCCCAAATTCAGTCCATATTCTTACGTGGAATTTCAGGAAAAAATTATTTCGGAACAATTTTTCTGAAATTTTGTGAAAAACCAAGGCTATCCTCTAGCAAAATTTGTGAAATTTCTCCATACTTTCTGCAATTTTATTCTTTGTCAAAAAATTGCGTTGAAAAATTCACACAAGTACTTTCATGTGTTGTTTGCACCCTGCTAAGGAGACACGTCCATAAACCAATCATAAAAATGAGATATAGGGAAGAAAAGTCAGGACATTTTGTTTTCGGAAAACCAGTTTTGTTTACTCTCGGTTTAGGTCTTACTACGCCCTATTCCTTGGGTCTTTTGATTTGAAAATTTTACCAGACATTCGTCATTGTGTGTATTGAGTTTTGGCTAAGATTTGAGCCCCAGATTCGTTCCATAAGATTTTCAATAAATTTTTTATTCATCACTGACAGGGTTGAAAGGAATGTTCGTTTGTGTGTGAAACTGTTTGATATTTTTCCTAGGTGTATACTTATCCGTTTGACATGAAATTTGTCGCGTTTTGTCCCAAATTCAGTCTAGATGCTTACGTGGAATTTCAGGAAAAAATTATTACGGGACAATTTTTCTAAAAGTTTGTGTAAATCCCTCTTGCAAAATATGTGAAATTTCGCCCTACTTTCTGCAATTTTATTTTGTGTTGAAAATTTGCATTGAAAAATTAACACAAGTACTTTAATGTGTTGTTTGCACCCTGCTAAAGAGGCACGTCCATAAACAAATCACAAAAAGGAGATAAAGGGAAGAAAAACCAGGATATTTTGTTTTCGGAAAATCGGTTTTGTTCACTATCGGTCTGGGTCTTACTACGCCCTATTCCATTGGTCTTTTGGTTTGAAAATTTTACCAGACATTCTTCATTGTGTGTATTGAATTTTGGCTGAGATTTGTGCCCCAGATTCGTCCCACCAAATTTTCAATAAATTATTTATTCATCACTGCCAGGATTGAAAGAAAGGTTCGTTTGTGTGTGAAACTATTTGATTTTTTTCTAGGTGAATACTCATCCGTTTGACGTGAAATTTGTCGCGTTTTGTCCCAAATTCGGTCCATATTCTTACGTGCAATTTCAGGAAAAAATTATTTTGGAACAATTTTTCTGAAATTTTGTGAATAACCAACGCTATCTCTAGCAAAATTTATGAAATTTCGCCCTACTTTCTGCAATTTTATTTTGTGTGTAAAAATAGCGTTGAAAATTCAGACAAGTACTTTCATGTGTTGTTTGCACCCTGCTAAGGAGGCACGTCGATAAACAAATCACAAAAAGGAGATATAGGGAAGAAAAATCAGGATTTGTTTCCGGGATATCGATTTTGTTCACTCTCGGTCTGGGTCTTACTACGCCCTATTCCTTGGGTCTTTTGATTTGAAAATATTACTAGACATTCTTCATTGTGTGTATTTAGTTTTGGTTGAGATTTGACCCCAGATTCGTTCCACAAGATTTTCAATAAATTTTTAATTCATAACTGCCATAGTTGAAATGAAGGTTCGTTTGTGTGTGAAACTGTTTGATATTTTTCCTAGGTGAATACTCATCCGTTTGACGTGAAATTTGTCACTTTTTCTCCCAAATTCAGTCTATATTCTTAAGTGGAATTTCAAGAAAAAATTATTTCGGGACAATTTTTCTTAAATTTTGTGAAAAACCAAGGCGTCTCTTGCAAAATATGTGAAATTTCGCCATACTTTCTGCAATTTTATTCTGTATTGAAAAATTGCGTTAAAAAATTCACACAAGTACTTTCATGTGTTGTTTGCACCCTGCTAAGGAGGCACGTCCATAAACAAATCACAAAAAGGAGATATAGGGAAGAAAAACCACGACATTTTGTTTTCGGAAAATCGATTTTTTTGACTCTAGATCACTACGTCTTGTTCCTTGGATCTTTTTGTTTATAAATTTTAGCAGATATTCGTCATTTTGTTTTAGGTTGTGGCTAAGATTTGAGCCTGAGACTCATCCCATAAGATTTTCAATAAATTTTTTATTCATCTCTGCCAGGGTTCAAAGAAAGGTTCGTTTGTGTGTGAAACTGTTTGATTTTTTTCCTAAGTGAATACTCATCCGTTTGACGTGAAATTTATCTCGTTTTGTTCCAAATTCAGTCTAGATTCCTACGTGTAATTTTAGGAAAAAAGTATTTCGGGACAATTTATCTGATTTTGTGAAAAACAAATGCTATCCTCTTGCAAAATTTATAAAATTTCGCCCTACATTCTGCAATTTTATTCTGTGTTGAAAAATTGCGTTGACAAATTCACACAAGTACTTTCATGTGTTTTTTGCACCCTGCTAAGGAGGCACGTCCATAAACAAATCACAAAAACGAGATATAAGGAAGAAAAACCAGGACATTTTGTTTTTGGAAAACCGGTTTTGTTCACTCTCGGTCTGGGTCTTACTACGCCCTATTCCTTGGGTCTTTTGGTCCGAAAATTTTACCAGATATTCGTCATTGTGTGTATTGAGTTTTGGTTGAGATTTGAGCCCTAGACTCGTCCCACAAGATTTTCAATAAATTATTTATTCATCACTGCTAGGGTTGAAAGGAAGGTTCGTTTGTGTGTGAAACTGTTTGATTTTTTTCCTAGGTGAATACTCATCCGTTTGACGTGAAATTTGTCGCGTTTTGTTCCAAATTCAGTCTATATTGTGACGTGGAATTTCAGGAAAGAATTATTTCAAAACAATTTTTCTGAAATTTTGTGAAAAACCTAGGCCCTTTAGTAAAATTTGTGAAATTTCGCCATACTTTCTGCAATTTTATTTTGTGTTCAAAATTGTGTTGAAAAATTCACACAAGTACTTTCATGTGTTGTTTGCACCCTGCTAAGGAGGCACGTCCATAAACAAATTACAAAAAGGAAATATAGGGAAGAAAAGCTAAGACATTTTGTTTTCGGAAAACCGGTTTTGTTCAGTCTCGGTCTAGGTCTTACTACACCCTATTCCTTGGGTCTTTTGATTTGAAAATTGTACCAGACATTCGTCATTGTGCGTATTGAGTTTTGGCAGATATTTGATCCCCAGATTCGTCCCACAAGATATTCAATAAATTTTTTATTCATCACTGCCAGGGTTGAAAGGAAGTTTTGTTTGTGTGTGAAACTGATTGATTTTTTTCCTAGGTGAATACTCATCCGTTTGACGTGAAATTTGTCGCGTTTTGTCCCAAATTCAGTCCAAATTCTTACGTGGAATTTCAGGATAAAATTATTTAGGGACAATTTTTCTGAAATTTTGTGAAAAACCAAGGCCATCCTCTAACAAAATTTGTGAAATTTCGCTATACTTTCTGCAATTTTATTATGTGTTGAAAAATTCAAACAAGTCCTTTCAGGTGTTGTTTGCATCCTTCTAAGGAGGCGCATCCACACACAAATCACAAAAAGGAGATATAGGGAAGAAAAGCCAGGACATTTTGTTTTCGGAAAACCGGTTTTATTCACTCTCGGTCTGGGTCTTACTACACCCTATTCCTTGGGTCTTATGGTCTGAAAATTTTACCAGATATTCGTCATTGTGTGTATTTAGTTTTGGCTGAGATTTGAGCCCTAGACTTGTCCCACAAGATTTTCAATAAATTTTTTATTGATCACTTCAAGGGTTGAAAGGAAGGTTCGTTTGTGTGTGAAACTGTTTGATTTTTTTCCTAAGTGATTACTCATCCGTTTGACGTGAAATTTGTCGTGTTTTGTCCCAAATTCAGTCCAGATTCTTACAAGGAAATTCAGGAAAAAATTATTTCAGGACAATTTTTCTGAAATTTTGTGAAAAACCAAGGCTATCGTCTAGCAAAATTTGTGAAATTTCGCTATAATTTCTGCAATTTTTCAGTCCTTTCATGTGTTTTTGCACCCTTCTAAGGAGACACGTTCATAAAAAAATGACAAAAAGGAGATATAGGGAAGAAAAGCCAGAACATTTTGTTTTCGGAAAACCGGTTTTGTTGACTCTCAGTCTGGGTTTTACTACGCCCTATTCCTTGGGTCTTTTGGTCTAAAAATTTTACCACACATTCGTTATTGTGTGTGCTGAGTTTTGGCTGAGATTTGAGCCTCAAATTATATCTTGAAATAAAAAGAGGAGTTGAATTGTCATAATACTTACACTTGTTTTTATACCTATCCTCCATTGCTCCTTTGTTTTTCTATGGTTTTTAAGCCTAATTTCCTCATTTTACCTACCTTTACCTTAGCCTCATTACATCCCTTATAAAGTCCTCTTGATCTTTGATTGCATGTTTTTTTCAATTGTTATGAATATTAGAGTCTTGCTAAGCATATGGTAGTGTTTAT
>Ga0123342_1000939_pt1 | contig 48534 bp, 34 predicted proteins | sample Turbeawhitnodule_FD_89960 | JGI IMG/M metagenome (GOLD analysis project Ga0123342, IMG submission 89960) | Root nodule microbial communities of legume samples collected from Mexico - Turtle bean Mexico white nodule | ecosystem: Host-associated > Plants > Roots > Nodule | place: Mexico: Nepantla...
TGCAAAAGATAAAGCCATGTATAACGTGAAAAAGCATCAAGAAAGGCAATATAATATTTGGATCCATTAGAAGAGGAAACAGGAGAAGGTCCCCAAATGTCAATAAAAACCAATTGAAGCGGTGTAGTGTACACAGTAAGAAATCATTAAAAGGAAGTTGATGAGATTTAGCTATAGCACATGTTTGACAAAAGAAATCACGTTTGTGACCAGTAACATTACATAGTTTCATCACATTATGAACAATTCTAGAGGAAGCATGTCCTAGCCTAGAGTGCCACAACTGAAACGTAGAAGATGCAGGATTGAGAGTGGTATTGGAAACAGAGGGTTTGAGGGAACATTGCATTGTCAGAAACATATATAAGCCATCTTTAACTTTTCCTTGGAGGATTATCTCCTTGGTGTCCTGGTTTTTAACAAAACAGTGGTTAGGAAAGAACTCAAAATAGACACTATTATCTTTTGCAAATTGAGAGACACTCTTGAGATTCTTATTTATAGAAGGAACATGCAGCAAATTATGTAAGCGTAATGTGGTCATAGTGGTAGGATTTGTAAACTTAGTATAGCCAATGTGACTTATATGCATACCTGTCCATTACCCAGTTGAACCATTTCAGATCCAGTGTAGGGAGTTTTAGAAGAGAAGATATTACTGTCATGGGTTATATGATGGGTAGCACCACTATCTGGGTACCAAAGAGGGTCACTAAGAGTAGATGGAGTGCCCAGTAAAGATGGCTCACCAGAATCATTATCTGAAGAATAAAATTGAGAAGAATTAGCATTAATATGAGAAGAAAGATTAGTGTCAAAACAATGCCAACACTCCAGAGCCGTATGGCCAAACTTCTGACATAGTTGGCACTGAACGCGAGCGGAGAAAGACGAATTGGGCACGGAAGAAGCAATCCAAGAATTCTTGAGAGGAGGACGAGGGCCATTAAAATGTTTATTGTTGTTGTGTCTCAAAAGGGGGGTGTGAACCACGATTATGAGAAATATGGAACCCATTCATGGGTCTAGACATAGGGTTGGATGAAGACCGAGTAGTGCTTGAGGCAAAAGGTGATCTTAAGTTTTATGCCGTTCAAGCCGTTCTTCGTGAGCCATCAACAAGGCTTCAATATCTTCCATCGTGTAAGGATCAAGACGGGAGGTGACGGCGGTAATGAAAGATTCGTATTCCTCAAATAAACCATAAAAAATAGCTTCAAGATGTTCTTCATTAGTGAGAGGCGAGCCAGTTGCAGCAAGCGTATCTACAATCTTCTTAATATCAAGAAGATATGTAGATATGGATCGGTCACGCTTGGGAGCCTTCAATTGCGTCTTTAATTTGAAGATTTTGGCACGGGTTTGAGAAGCATAATAAACCTGTAATTTCCCCCAAATTTGTGAGGCAGAGCGTAACCCTACCATCTTTGTCAAGATCGGTGTTGTCATGGAGCCAAGAAGCCACAATACCAGAAGATGGTCTTGTTGTAGATGAACCAAAAACGCAGGATTAACCTTGTTAGTGATAGCATCTTCGGTGGTGAGAAAACGCAGAGACACCGCAGATCCGTCAAGAAAATGAAAAAGTTGAAGTCCACTGACATGGGCAAGGATTTGTTGTTGCGAGATGAGGTAGTTATCGTCGTCAAGTTTTAAAAAGAGAGGAAAACAGAAAGTGTGTAGTTGTGTGGAGGAAGAAGAAGAAGGCATGGAGGTTTCAGAGGAAGCAGCGAAAGAAGACGTATGAGACATGAAGATGAAGACGATAACAGAGAAGTGTTGTAGAGAAAAAAAAATTCAATGCTCTTGATACCATGTAAGAGTGTGAGGTTTAATGAACATTCAGAAAGGAGAAAAGAAAAAGATTATTATTTAAAAGTCAAAAGTTCCATACAAAGAGGAGGTAAAACAATATATATAACAAAGAGAACAACCCACTAACAGACTAACAGATCTATGGCTTAATAATCAAAATTAAGCGGTTTAGATAACCTATATTTTTTCGTAAGTTGATACCTCAACTTTTAGATAAGTTAGGTGCGATAACTTTTGTAAAAGTTAAAATACAGAAGTTGTTTTAAGATTTAGGAGAAACTCAATTCATTTTGTCTCTATTTTCTCTCTTATAAGTGTTTATGGAGAAGTTTATTCAAATAAAGTCTAGGAGTAATTAGGATTAGAGTTTTACTTTGGTAGGTCCAAGTGATAAAAGTTTGCAATAAAGAGAATAGGTTACTGTGGTGTCACACCAAAGATCTTAGTTTGCTTGGGAAGTGAATAAAATCAATTGGTTAGGAGTAAGCATGTGTTTGTTTAGTAGTTGACTTGACAATTAAACAATAACCATGATTTGTCTGCTTGATTTTCTAACACGTGGAAATATATTACTTTCATGGACTGTGTTCTGAACTCAATACCAATGGAACATAAGGAGATTAGTAAATAATAACCTGATTTAATCCCATGCCTGCCAAATTGGGCAATAAAATGAGGTATTGCATATTTAATACACAACTGTGTCTCGAACAAAATTGCCTGTGAAGGAGAGTACCTGCAGTGAACCACAAAAGTAGGTATTGGATGACTGAGATGGAGATAGAAATATAATAGATACTGGTCGACAATACTTGAATAAATAAGATGGAGGAAAAACAGTGTATTCAACCTACACTGTTGTGCTTTTCATTGATGTATATATAGGAGTTATAAAATAGGGCAATGCACTTACCTTAAACACTAACCTTAAAGCTGGGTATGTACAAAAAGAAATAATAATAAAATAACATTACATTTTAACAATAGATAGGTTTCATTTCGTTCCATCTTATGTTAGACTATTAAACTGTTTCTGCCAATGTCATTTCGTTATCCTTTGTTTCATCCTTTTTTGTCAATCTAAAGTTAGCTGAAGTTTTTTTACACTATCATATACTTGCATATCAATAAAATAATGTCTTTTTTGCGTAATTGCTGTAGTACTCAAATTTTTACATTGACACTGTATTAAAATGAAAAAAAAACTTAGCTGTGTATGGAATTTTTTGCACAAACTAATTCATAAATTTGTTTTAATATTGTAAGAATAAACTACTCTGTAATTCTGATTAGCATGATATTTCGCTGAAATGAATTGTCTAGCTTAGAGTAAGTCTTTTTTTTTTCATTTGATATATTTTTGTTTATAATAATTAATTACGGAGAGATCACTTTGTTTTATGTTTCCAAGATTAAGTTGTTTTCACTTTTTGATTGTTTCCTTGTTTTTAATGTGTATCGTGTTTTTAAAGATCTGTACAATAAACATTGAAAACAACTTTTTGTTTTGTTTTCTTGCTTCTTGTTCTAATATTTAAAAATAGGAAATAGTTTAAAAACAAAGTGACAGTTGTTATAAAAAATGAAAACAGAAAATGAAAAAAAAACAAGTAAATGTGCCATAAAACAAATACCACTCTATTTTTTCCATTTCCTTTTGTTTTCTATTTTTTATTTTATTTATGTAAAATGGAAACAGTCAGTTTGGTTAGTAATGAGTGCATATAGTACTCCTTGAATATAGTTTTGTGTATTAATATTTGAAGTCTAATGTTATACACAAGTTAGTCTTTAATAATTGACTTAAATGTTTGACTTGTATGTATTTAAGTAGGAAATTGCGTGCTACCTGGGTCTGGAGCTCGGAAAAATTAAGATAAAGCGCTTTGCTGATGGTGAGATATATGTCCAGCTCCAAGAGAGTGTGAGGGGGTGTGATGTGTTTCTTGTGCAGCCCACATGTCCTCCTGCAAATGAGAATCTTATGGAGCTTCTCATAATGATTGACGCTTGCAGGAGAGCTTCAGCCAAAAATATTACTGCTGTCATTCCGTATTTTGGATATGCCAGAGCTGATAGAAAGGTCTGTTTATCAGCTTACATATGCATAAATAATTATTGTTTGTGATGAAATTTGTCCTTCTCATCCACCATATTTCCCCCCTGGCATGTCTTGAAATTGTGCTTTTTGTTACTTACACAAATTCTGTTACTTACATATGCTTTTTGTTACTTACACCAGAATATGTCAGTTTTCTAAAGACATATGGTACACTTAGAGTAGATCATATTAAATAATCTGTAAAAATGAATTATTACATAAGGCTATCTGAAGCTGCTTAACCTTTGAATACGACCCACATTCTATCAGTTATTGCAATTTGTGACAATTCTAATATTGATAACTACTTCATTCCTTTGCATTGGTTTCTTTTTCTCAATTGGGAATACGCCCAAAGAAGAATACATTTCTTATACTGATAAATTTTCTGTCAATCATCATTCACCAACTCTGCCAAAAGCTTAAACTGTTACATGAAATGAATTTTTGGTATAGATTATTTTGGTGTAAATAATTTCTTTGTTTTTTTAAAGCATTTGTTGAAAAGAGAGAACCGAGAAGGCAAATGATGAATTCCGTGTGTTTAGACCACTACGAAGTTATTCAATTTATATGGGATGGAACATGAGTGTAGAATGTTATAATTATATAAATAAGGTGTTGATCCAATATAATAAAAAATATCTAGATTATATATGTATTATTAGGAACATTTTTATGTATCCTATATCATATCTTTGTTGTTTGAAGGTATCAAATCTCCTCAATTTATTGTATTGATTCCTTTTTCTCATGTGCAGTATGTCTCAAAAAACACAGTTTCAATTCCAATGTTTCTTTCCTAGATTTTAACATAATTTCCGGTTACCTTTTTTCTGGCTAATAACGGAAAAATATAGAATCAAGCTAATTAATCATATAAAATGATTCTAATATCATCAGTTACTATATCTATATCTATATCTATATCTATATCTATAGGATTCATTCTACAAGATTCTAACGGTCACCAAGCTAGTAACACATGTAGTTAATTGGAGGACCTTGTATATATTTTCTCGAACTTGACTTTCTCTTTGAGAAAGTGACTGAGAGCCATATCATATGAGTATACGTATGAAACATGTTTATAATAAGAATATATTAGTCATTTTGGTGTACATGTGCATCTTAGTTTGGTTGAAATGATGTTACCTGGTTTTACTTGTATAGTGCTATAGAAAAGTTGTCACTATGGAGATTCAACATTCACTGAAAATGTCAAACTTCCAAATTCAATTTGAGTATAAGATGCTCTTCAACTACTGTTTCAGACTCAAGGGCGTGAATCAATTGCTGCAAAGCTTGTAGCAAATTTAATTACAGAAGCGGGTGCAAATCGTGTACTTGCCTGTGATCTTCATTCTGGGCAATCGATGGGCTATTTTGATATTCCAGTTGATCATGTGTATGGACAGGTAACGAGATATTATGTCATTACCATATAATGGCTTGGAAGAATAAATCTTTTTAATCTATTAAACTCAAACAAACATTCTTTGGATATTCGGTATATTTGTATGGTCAGTTCAATATTTGTTTTATCGGTGCATCTCAATTCTGGGCTCAAATGATACCCTTCTGGTGATATGCTAATTTTATTGTTTATAATTATATGATAATTTAAGTTTGTCATGAAGAAACTTTAAATCTTGTTATTTTTTAGATGTATAGAAATCTTCTAATTTTTTTTTTCTCTGTTCAATCACACATGGACTCTGATGACTTGCATACTTTGTTCTCTTGTTAATAAACCTTTGAGCTACCCCCAAGATATTTCTTCTGGGTTATTTGTTGTTCTACATAAATTTTGGTATGGAGACCCTTTCATGCAATTTTATTGTGTCACGTGTTGTGCTGGGGCAGGTTAGATTAAACAAATTTTTATCCTAATGGCAATATCTAATTGTAATGATGTTTGTTGTGATTAGTGGCAATAATAAGAAGTATTTTGCCTATGCTACTTTTCAGTTTGTCCATAAAATGAATGTTTAACTGCAAAATGTAGGTGGGTTTGTTTATGGTTGGGTTTTAAATTGATGTTCTTGGAGGATTTCTAGTAGTGCAGTGCAGTATTAGACTATTCTAGGAAAAAACATATAGAATTCAATTTGGTTCCTGTCGTTTTCTGTAAAAATATTTGGAGATATAATGATATGTTCACTTTCTATTGGATTTTATTAATCATGGATTAACCTGTAGTTCTTAACTTGAAACTGTTAATGTAATTGGGTCATTGGTTAATCGTATGTTCTTTTATGCCACTGCCAGCCTGTCATTCTTGATTACCTTGCCAGCAAAACTATTTGCTCAGACGATTTGGTAGTTGTCTCGCCAGATGTTGGTGGGGTTGCCAGAGCACGTGCTTTTGCCAAAAAGTTATCTGATGCCCCCTTAGCTATTGTTGATAAAAGGCGTCATGGGCATAATGTTGCAGAGGTATGATTCTTCGTAATTTGAGTTTAGATATCTCGACTAAAAGGGTTCAGATTCAATGACTCAAAATAAGGCTCTTGGTAGCTTGAAATATACAGAATTAGTTAATTTAAATTTAGTTATGTTACACGAAAAATTTAGAATTTTTAGCATGAAATAAGACTTTTGGTAGAGTGAAATATACAAATAACAAGACTCTTGGTTGTTTTCACTTGTAAGATGATTGATATCTTTGCTATTTTTCAGATCATGTTAAATTGTCACATATGTTAAGACCAACTATTTAAAATCCGGCCCCGGACAATATATAATCAGGTTGGCCAATGTTTGAACTAAATGACATAGTAGTTATATTTGAAATGATGTTTTAAAAATCACATGCACAAATAAGTTAACTCTGAAGTTTTAAAAATCACTTACCTTGCATTTCCCTCCCAAACGTCATTTGTGATAAAAAATGTTTGTAGATAGTTGGTTTTTAATAACCAGAATCAAGTTTGGTTTGCTGGTTTGTCTGTGGGCTTCCCTGATTGAGCATTTTGGGGCAGTTCAATCCAGTCCGAACTTGTGGTAAGACCCAAACCAGTTACCAGACAAGTTTGAGTTTTAAAAAATGCTTAAGACCTTTGAGGGGTGGCCACTGACCAATATTATTCCTTACAATTGATGATAAATCATAGTTTATAAACTATAGTTCTAAACTAAAATGGATTTTTGTTGTGATTGGGTGAATCTCATCTTGCAGGTGATGAATTTGATAGGTGATGTAAGGGGAAAGGTAGCAGTTATGGTAGATGACATGATTGATACTGCTGGTAAGTCAGCAAAACTCTCTATGTGCTAGTGCAAATAATGATAGTTTGTCTCTGATCCTTATAGTCACTTTGATTTGTTTCCAATTCTTGTGCAATTGCTTTTTCCTCCCTTCTTCTCTCCCAATTATGTTTTTTCAAGTAAAATGGAGTAGTTTTGTTATTTTTCTTGGTAAATGGTGTATGAGTTTTCAAGAAAAGCCCAAAATGACCCAAACACAGGTCGTTTCGCTTAGTGTGTGGATTTAGGGTTTTATTTCGTTTCATACATGGATTGTGTTTGTTCGCATTTCATTTGGGTTTTTCATTTTCATTCTCACATTGTCGACGCTCGCTGTCACCCATTCTATATGAACTTATTTATTTCAATACTGTGGAATTGGTGTCATGAATATTTATCTTTTTTTATTAAATTTTTATATGAAATAGACTCTTTATGAGTCTACAAGTGGGGTTTACGGACTGTGGAATGAGTGTCATCAATATTTATCTTTTTTATTAAATTTTTATATGAAATAGACTTTTTATGAGTCTACAAGTCGGGTTTACGAATCGACGAGTTCACAGATCTCCCACGGTTTTAGGTAGATTCTCGAGTTTGATAACCTTGTCCATGAAAATCAGGACGGGTTTGAACAATAATTGTGGGGACGGGTTCAAATTTGTGTTATACCTCTCTTCTAAAAGACATTATCATGGTTGGAGTTAAAACAAGAGAATCAGAAAGAATTCAGCTGTATTTGATGTTGTGACGCCCTTTTTCTTTTCATTCCTTGACATTGGCATCAATGTTTCTATCTTCACGTTTAGTTTTAGAATATAACATGGTGTATTTTCTAGGTCTGTTCCTTGTCCAATGTTTTGAGTGTAATAGGCTTTTGCTTTAGTGGCCATGTTAGACATGAAAAGTTATTACTGGCTCTGTATCTAGCACAGCTTAAACTTCAAAGAGTTAGTTCCTTGGTAGAGTACATACCAGTCTATTCTTTTGTGGTAATTATTTTTAGGTGAAATTTATTGTCAAAATGGATAGCTTACACTTCTAAGTGTTTTGTTTGTTTATGTATTCTTTCTATTCAGCATGGTATGTCTTGTTTGTCTTACCAATTGTTCTGAATGAAATTTGACTGTCTTGTAGGGACTATTGCCAAAGGTGCAGCTCTGTTGCATCAAGAAGGGGCAAGGGAAGTCTATGCATGTACCACGCATGCTGTTTTCAGGTATAATGTATGCCACATATAAATGGTTTGTTGCAAAACACTTCTATGATGACATTTTGTGGTAACAAGGTCCAATTATCAACAGATTGTTCTCCTTGAACTTTTGATTGAGTTCTTTGTTTCATTATCTTGGCATATATAGGGGACGCTAGCTGTTTTAAACATCCCCTACACACAAAAAACCTACATAGTAATAGAAATGGGATTAGAATTATAGAAAAAGAAGTTTCTATTAACACAAAAGAATACAAATTATTCAAGGACTTTCGAGAGGCATGGACTCTCCCACAACAATCTGAGTTTCCCCTCATCACAGGATAAAATCCCCCAGTCAATCCCTTTTCTTATGAGGCAACATTCCTTACTTTTCCAATTATTCCAGCATCAACTTACTAACTAACTATTTATTCTATTATTACCTTTCATGTACTACTTGTTTTGTGTCCTGTTGCTGTTGTGCCTTGTGCAATTTGCATTGTGTATTTCCTTTGAATTTGAAAGCCAAGAAGTATTACACTGTTGGTTTCTCATTTGATGATTAACTGATCTAAGCGGCCTAGAAATCTTTTAGTATGTGAGTATTTCTTGGGCGGAGGGAACTATCTCATTCAGCTTTCTCTTGTCCAACGTGGCCTATATTTTATCACACACACAAAAAAATGGATGGACGAAACAAGGATTATTTCTTCTCCTGAGGAAGTTGGCTTACTCATTCAACCTTCCTAATGATTTTTCTTTATATTCTGTCTCTGTACACACCTTTTCTTTTCCTTTAGCATAAGTGGGTGCTTGGGTAGATTTGAAAGCTGTGAAAGCCCTTTTGCCTCTATTGTGGGGTGGTGGGAGCCTCAGTTTTCCTGTGGATAGAAAATTATTTGTATTTATGGAGATAGAAAAGATTTCCAACGTTTGTTCTCCTCTTTTCCCGTGACATGTCATTAATAGATATATGAAGTATGTATTGCAGTGACTGTTAATAGCACAAACGTACAATTATATGTCTTCATGTAAGGCTATTTTTTCTCATGACTTATGCATCGTTGTTGTCTTTGCAGTCCTCCTGCTATAGAGAGGTTATCAAGCGGTTTGTTTCAAGAAGTTATCATAACTAACACAATTCCAGTGGCAGAACAGAACTATTTCCCCCAATTAACTGTACTGTCGGTGGCAAACCTTCTGGGCGAGACTGTATGGCGAGTTCATGATGATTGCTCAGTGAGTAGCATATTTCTGTAAAATAAGTTTAGTTGGTTATTTCTTATTCATGAGATAGAGAAAACGAGACCACCCTCAGTACTCATGCACATGCATCCTTGCGTACATATATTTTTTCAAATAAATTAATAAAAAATTAATTGTTTTACATAGCATTGGCTCTTCCTGTTCATCACTAGATTGTATTCATAATCGCATGTCTGGTGGTTAGATTTCATTTCTAATAATAGATTAGTATGCTAGCCTTTTCACTTTTGTCAAACAAAATTTCTGTTAAGCTTCAAGCTTTACTTTAGTATGGGATAGAGTGGTGCCAAAGGTAGAGATTTATGTTGCAAATTTTTTGTTTTTCCTTTTTCTTTTTTATCTTCCTTGTCAGGGTGGAATTGAACCTTATTCAAGTTTGGGCATTGATTGAACAATTTGTATCATTGGTGTGCACGTTCCAGCTTATGACACTGTGGTAACAAGCGGCAGAATTGTAAAGTCCTATTATAGTGGAAGCTTTATGTTTAAGGATACCCTTATAGAGAGCTGTTTCTTGAGTTTTTTGTACGTACAAAATACATTATAGGTGTATTGGAAATCCACACTGGAAGTCGCATGGCGTCTTTCTTTTTCGTTGAGTACAGATTTTTAAGTAAAAAATGGTGAATTTTACCCCATCGTTGGTATTGTGTGGCTATTCTGTATTCATAGATTCAAATCAAACCCGCTCAAGCATATGATAATATATGTGTGTGTGTATATATGTAAAGAGAGAGAGATTGCATGATTTTAAGTTTTAACATTAGTTACCATCGAAAAAAAACTTTTAACCTTATTTAATTGACTTTTTTAAATGCAAAGAATTAAAGTGAGCCTGATTATTCAAAGGGAAAAATTCTGTGGACTCCTTGTTCTATTGTTTCCTGTCAAACTGCGGACATGTTGGTTGCACACAGTTGTTTGTCGGAACTGAGGGACTCTACAGTGATTCCTGTTTTAAATTTTTTTCTCTGAAGGGAAGTGAGCATCTGCCACAACCAGAATGCAATTTTTATACAGTTGCTTTATAAAATGTAAAGGTTAACTGTTAACTACTTTTTTTTAGTGGAACAGTTAATTGCTAGATATAATTGTCCTTTTCAAATGTTTCTTTGATTTCTCATATTTGGATCAAGTTTGTTTTTTCTTCTTAAATTAAAATTTGAAGTTTTTTTTAGTTCCAATAGTTTATAAATAGTCACTCTTGTTCTCGTCATAAAGATGGTATATATCCTTTTGCTTATTTAGCTAACATCGTATTACTCAACATGTCACATATATTCACTTGACTAGGTGGAAATATGTTTTGTTTGAATGCAAACTTTTTTTTTTTCTAAAAAAGAATCCTAATTAACTAAGACAAAGGTCATCAAGGTTCATCGTGACGAGACTATTGGGGTCAGTGTTCATTAAGCAGTGGGATGTCCTAATTGAAATTTTGTGTTTTGTCTTTTGTTTGTGAAATTTGTATTAGAGGTAATTGAAATTGTCTCTGATTTTGTAGAAACCCAACTCGTGCAAATTTTTTAAATGGGTAGATGATGTAGAGGAGAACGTAGAAGAGGAATGTGGTGATGAGACTAAGCAAGAACAAGAAGTGACAAGAAAAGAAGTTTGCAAGATGCAGAAGAAACTAGTTCCTGAGAGAAGAACGGCTTTGATTTTGCTTTGTGTTGTAGGACTGTATTGTGCAATAATATTTCTGTGTGTTGTGTGCATGTTGAACAAGTGAATTTCTTCCCCTCTCAATTATCTTTATCGGTGATATGTACTGATTTGTGTTTTTTCCCTACAAATTTTTACCATTTTAAGCCCCAAATCTTGATCATCATTTACTTATAGCTTTAGACTGCCCTAGTATTTACACTAAAAATCCTAAATCCTAAACCAAAAGCTGTCAATTTTTTTTCCAAATTTGAAGTACAATACCCCGATTAGTGTTCAACAATTGAAGTTTTGTTTGAGTTTGCCTCTAGTATCTCAATTACGTATAGTGATCTGGGTATGTAAAGGTACCTTAGATTTTCACCACTAAAATGCATTGCATTAAGGATCACTTGAGACACAAAAACTTGCTATTTAACAAACATTCAAAATCCAATAATGCATTATTTTCAAATTATCTTGAAACCTTCATTCTATCTCACTTATCATAAATCCAGTAATGTTTACTCTTCTCATTGAAGTGGTATATACAAATTTCATTCTTTAAAACTAAAAAGCTTTGGAATATTGTCATGATGTTGAGTTTATTTGCTTTTGACCATAGACTCCATTTGTAATGTGTTTTCTCACCATATGTAGAACAACATCTTCATCGTTAAGACATTCATTTTGATCATTTTGACATGTGCATTGCTACATCCAACTTTCGTATCACGAATGTTATGAGTAACCTTGTCAAGTTAAATTTTTCACTATCACGCAATGATTGACATCAACACCTTGTAAGAAATTTCCATCATAAATATTTTGTTTCTATTTGTTTGGATGGTGATGAATAATGAGAAAAGTTTATGTTTCAACGGTAATGATAATTTTAAATTTTTTGTGCTCATGTTATTTTTACATAGTTTTGATTACATTATTGTTTGATCTATGATGGTTTTCATAGAAAGAAAAATAAGAAACTACATAAAACAAATAGATTATGTTGTGGTAGTTAAAAGCCATCAATTTTTTTTAAGTTTAAACATTATATATTTTGTGACAATTTATAACTATTTAAAACTATATTTTAAATCTCAATGGGATTTCAACAACACTAACGCCGTTAACCTGAAAGAACAAGAGCTAAATCCTTATATTTTGTAAAATTTGAGACCAAATTCATTAACTTAAAAGAATAGGAACTAACACCTAAATTGTTTGAAATTATAAGGAATCAAAACACATTTTTCGTATATTTTTGTATTAGTGGTAACGGTGTTTTAGTCGTGTTGAAAGAACTTTGTAATTTTTGTAAGGTTTATTGTGCATTGAATGTTAAAGTGATAACTGTACACGTTGTCTTATTAAGTAATATTTCTCATACATTTCAATTGTTGAACGGATTATGGCATGTCTTTTTTAAGGCGATGTTATTTAAACTTGAATCAAACATATCAAGTGGACACATATTTTGTTCAATGACTTACTATTACAAGTCAAAAAGAGAATTAAGAAATATAGTGAAAAATTGTGCAAAATAATTATAGTTTGTATTCCGATTTTCACCCCAAATATATTTATTATTTTTGCATTGCAACTTTCTTAGGGGTCCACTTACCAACGATTTAAGCAAGTTGATCATCAAAAAGTCTAAAATACTATACTTTCTATACACAAGTACATATTAGAGGTCTAATATTGATGAATCTTAATCCTACATTGTTGATACATATGAATAAGTTCCCATTTTGATGATTAACATATAAACTAAGTGTTATATAGATAATACTTTTTCATCAAAACGTTTAAGTTTGATTCTAACATCAATTTCTCTCTACAATGTTGAATGACTAATTACTCCCATTTATATATTGAAATTGATTTAGGGTATCTAACACATTTGTCTTTTAAACAAAATAAATCAACCCAAATTCCAAACCCAGTGATAAAATTTTAATTCCATTGTACAATATGGCCAATATAAAGTGCACTTTCTGAGCATTTTACTGTTCATAATGAACCTACACATCTTAAACATCCCTATTTGACATCTCATGATTCTTTCTGCATATGTAGATGCTCTTTCTCTTCTCTCCCAGTTTGCTCTTTCATGCTCAAAATGGTGCCTGTGCTTCACCATTATATATATATATTCAATGAAGGGCCATTAGAAGATTTCCCTTTTCTGCTGTGGATAAGTACCACAACTGTGCTATGATATTTCACAGGGGGCTAGGAACCCCTTTATATGTATACCTCTTGCTGGTTTTATCCTCTCCAATATCTTAATTAATATCCATAAAAAGTCCTATAACTGTTCCCTGCTTTGGACATGTTGTGTTGCCAAGCTGTTGAAGCTATGTGATCTTCCAGAATACTCCTTTATAAGTTTAAAGAAGAAGGAATCTTCTCTCTCAAGTAACCTTGATGGTTCATCATACTCAGCAATTCTCCCTGTAACATATGATTGATGTATTAAGCATCAAATTTCTAGTTCCATTATCAAGTTTGCATTTTATTATTAAGTGCACTATTTGTTAACTAGAGTGGTTACACAAACTTCTCTATAAAGCATTTATAGTAAAGAAAAATAAGAAGGAAAAAAAATGAACTAAAACCAACTTATGTACTAATTTACTTATGCATAAGTTAATTTTAGCTTATGTATTTTTTCTTCTTTCTTTCACAAAAGTGCTTATGGAAAAGTTTGTTCTAGCAAGGTCAAATGTCATAAAGGCACATATAGACAGATAGATAGATACACATACCATCACTGAGCACCAAAACCAAATCGCTATCAATAACTGTGTGGATTCTATGAGCTATTGTGACAACAGTTCTATCTTTGAACTCTTGACTTATGATGTTCTGCAACACTCCATCAGTTGCAGAATCCACTGAGGCTGTTGCTTCATCTAGTACTAGTATGCTGCTTCTTTTCAGAAGGGCTCTTCCAAGGCAAAATAATTGCCTTTGGCCCACACTCCAGTTATCACCATTTTCAACCACTGAGAAAAAGCACTTATGTCAGTTTTGTAACTATTACTAGTAGTACCACAGGCATGATCAAACAAGGAAAGTTCAAAGATAAAGAGTTCAACCAGGGGAATCTAACTTCTCTTCCTTGGCCCTCACTAGGTGGCCCAGTTGACATTTGTCTAGAGCCTGAAAAGGAGAAAAGTCACTGGTAAATGATGATAGTGTTTGTGAAAAATTTTAAACTTCATTTTGGCCTTATGTGAAAAAGAATCTACATTTTTTAGCATCTGCCACACATCTTTTAGCTTGAGGAGCACCAGCAATACACTCTCTCTAACACTTTAATAATGTAGGATTAAAATGTAGTATTTTTTAGAATTGGGTCTAAAACAAAAAATAATATCAAGTGTAGGGACCCAATTTTTACTTTAACACAATCTTTTATACCTTGAAAGATATAATATCAGAGAATATTTTATATGGTTTGTATTTGATAGGTTGATATTTTAAACTTTGTTGCTCATAATGATAGAGACACTTTGGCATCCATTTTGATGTTGTAGATAAACTGTTTGATTAAATTATTTACCTCCCACACTTGAATGTCAGAGTAATGCTGAAGAGGGTCCAGGTTTCCTCTAACAGTGCCTTCAAACAAGGCAGGGTCTTGTGGGATAATGCTAAGCCTTGACCTTAAGTCATGGAGACCAATCTTGCATATATCCACATTGTCAATTATAATGCTTCCTTCTCTTGGTTCAACAATCCTGAAAATGGCTTGTATGAGGGTTGATTTTCCACTCCCAGTACGCCCAACAACACCAACTTTCTTCCTCCCAGGAAATGTGCAAGTGATGTTTTTCAACACAGATGGTAGATGTTCGGCATAACGTATCTGTCACATTTTATTGCATAGCAGAATATAAGTATGCAAGAACTTAAGAAGATAAATGAAAACTATAGTTGCAAGAAATATTTTGAGGAAATAGTCCATGAATCTATAGGCCTTTTGCAAATTATTCAACCAGAAATTGTCTGGTATTAGAAGTTTGTTGATATTAAGAAGTGAGCTTTAAGTCAAACTCAATCTTATAAAACTTTAAATCTAACTCAATTTTATAAACCAGTTTATAAGGTGAGGTTTGCACCCACTTATATACTATGAAATATCTTTAACTGTAGTTAATGTGAATTTCCAGCCGTTGACATTTACATTATCTTAATAGTTATATCTATAATGCTTTATGATTGATTGATATTGTAAAACTTTTTACACTGAAAATACATAAAAAGTAAACTCATGTTAGTGTATGCATATATGTTATGTTCTATACATATAATAATATGATATTTGGTTGGTTGATAGTGTAAAACTTTTTACAAATACAGTGAATAGAAATCAAACTCTAATGTTATTATATGCGCATGTATGCTTATACATATAATAACATATTCCTTATATGTGTCAAACATGTCCTAAATTGTTGCTATCTAACCTGTAAATTCTTGAAACATATTGTTCCAGTTTCTGGCCAATTGCTTGGGGGCCTGCTGTCTTCAATCACAAGAGGTGCTTCACTTGTTATATTTGTGTACTGAAGAATTCTTTCAACTGATATCATCTTGTTTTCTGCATTGCATATGTTCCATATGACTGATGCTTGCAGCACATTCAGATTGATCCCATATGTTACTGCTAGTCCGGCAATACCTGTGACAAATCCAATGCAGAAAAATGTAATGTTTAATTTATGAAAGGTGTATTATCTGATGATCACTTTGTATGTTTCAATGAAACATGGATGCTTGTGTTGTGATTGATGATGATAAGTTTCCAAATAAAAACTTAGGACTTACTTGGGTTGATTATTTCTTCAGGTAGGGTCACTAGCATGACCAGTGAGAAGGCAAAAACAAAATTTGATAGTAAATTCAATCTGAAAGAAAGCCATTCCATTGCAGACACATTATGAAACCATGGCCTTGAGAAGCCATCCACAAGGATAAGATTGGTGTATATGAAACGGCCTTCTTGATCAAAAGCTCGTATTGATGCTGCTCCTGCCAAAGATTCTGAAAAATGGTGGAGAATTGGAGTGATCTGTATCTGTGCTAAGCGAGCCAGTTCTCTAGCTGTAGGGGTATAATATCTCTGAAATAAAAATCATTCAACTTCTGTTAGGATTAGACAGTGAGAAAGAGAGACCAACTTCATAGTCATTTTCTGCCTATTAGTTTAAGATGAGTACTATTACTTCCTTATTCTGTTTAAAATGTTTGATTTAAAATTAAAATATATATATTTCACATAGTTTGAAACATCTAATTTAAAATAATTTTGTTGCATCATTGGCTGATATGACTTTCATGTTTACATGATAAACTTGAGAAATCATATCATATCTTGTATAGATTTTGAAACTAGGAAGTGTCTCACTTTTTCTTTGTCCTGTCATAGACAGATCAAGAAGGAAAAAGAATCACATACTTGATACCATATGCAGACTGCAGTTACTGGAATGAAGATGACAAATACTTGCCATGCCACCTGACACATCACGGCAATAGTTCCTAGAATCTGTATTATTGAGAAAGCACACCATCCTACTTTGTTTGCCATTTCCATGTCTAACACACTTTGATCTGTGGAAGCCTGAAATAAAAGTTTTCAAGTGTTGGTATGATTAAGAAAGGAACACCTCAAAGAAGATCCACAGATACATCCAACTGTTTAAAGTATAAAACAGTACACAATAGATGGCCAACAATGAACTTGTACTACTTTTTTGTCACTCTAATGCAAAACATTAGTCCATTCCATTGTATTAAGAATTAAGAAATACTATTGTTTGTGGTAGTAATGATAACCACAAATGTAATTGTTATGAATGCTTACCCTATTCAAGATTCTTCCAGCTGGGGTAGAATCAAAAAATGCCATGGGGGCGCGGAACACACTATGCAACATCTTCGTGAAAAGTGACTGTGCTGTCCAAAGTCCAGCATTTAAAACCATCATGGCTCGCAGCAGAACACAGAATGAACCAGCAACTGAGAGTGCCATATAGATAAGTAATATGAAATTCATGTCAAATATAGGCTTGGCATCACTACTTGTGGGGCAAACCCAAGCCATCCAATAGTTACTGGCAATCTGAAGTATTTGGAATGAAGATTGTGCCAAGAGAATGAGAGGGATAAACATTCCTCCTTTGACAGTGGTCAAATAAGTCCAGTAAACTTCTTTTGATATGCTACCTGTTTCTCTTTCCTCCTCTTGCACCAACTTTCCATCATTTCCTTTGTCCTCTGGAGGGTTATCTTGCACTTTGTCATGCTGTGTGTTCTCTAGTTGAAGACTTGACCTGGAGTTGAAGTTGGATTCCCCTTCTTCAGATATTGAATTGAAACTTGTTCTACTTGAGTTTTCAGCAACAACAATTGACTCTAGAGCTTTGCTGTGAGCACCAACTAAAACTTCAAATCCTATATTTTGCTTTAGAAGATCATCAAATTTTCCAGCCTGTGTTATCCTTCCATTTTGCATCACCTAGATTCATTTAGGTCGGTTGTTATTAAGTAAGCCTCAGTGACAATATGCTACTATTACTATAAGATGTAAACCTTACCTTATAAACTAGTTTTGTAAGGTTGAATTAAATTTAAATTAGTTTGTAAGATGAAGTTTACACCCAAAAGACAAACACTTAGCTCTCTTAAACAAGATGAGTAGTTGATCAGATTTAATGTCTTTTACTAGCATAATTTGATTTGGTCTTCAGTGATTAGAAGATAAATAAACAAAATTTTGACACTGCATTTACCAGAATGAGGTCTGCTGCTGGAAGAAACTCAACTTGATGTGTAACAAAAATTATAGTTTTCTCTTTGAGAATCCCCATAAGGCACTCCTGCAGAAAACATGTGGAACAAATAGTAAAGCAATTGTTTCTTAAACCTGTACTCACACGATGAAGTGTTTGCATATTTTTGAAGTCTAAACAAAGTGTAACTAACCTTAAAGAGGTGAGTACCAGTATGAGCATCAACAGCACTGAAAGGGTCATCAAAAAGGTATATGTCAGCATCCTGGTAAACTGCTCTAGCAATCTGTATCCTTTGCTTCTGTCCCCCACTCATGTTGATCCCTCTTTCACCAATCTCTGTCATGTCACCACATGAGAATAGCTCAAAGTCCTTTTTCAATGCACATGCCTCAACAGTTTTCTCATACTTATCACCATTGTACTCTTTTCCAAAGGTGATGTTGTCCCTTATGTTTCCAGTCAATATCCATGCTGATTGTGGAACATAAGCTTTTGTTCCACTGATCCTAACTGTTCCAGACTTTTTATATATTTCTCCCAAAATGCCTGATAGCAGACTAGACTTTCCTGAACCTACAGATCCACAAACTGCCACCTTCATTCCCCTCTTAACTTTCAATTCTATTTCATCAATGGTTGGAGTTGTTGAATCAGGATCCCAGCTGAATCTCCCTTTCTCAATAACTACGTCAAATTCTGTTTTCTCCTTTGCAACATTTTCAATGACATCATGCTGGATTTCTTCCTCACGGAGGAAGGAAGCGATCCTATCAACAGAAACTTTTCCTTGAGCAATGACATTGAGCAAATCAGGTAGGCTGAATATAGGATCCTGCAGCATTCGGAAAGTGGCAAATGCAGACAACACCCTTCCTGCTGTCAGTTCAATCCCCATGAACATGCATGCCCAGAAAGTTATCACAGAAATGAATGTAGGTGATCCCCAAAAGATAAAGGCAGAAAATGCTGCTTGCCTCAAGGACTTGGTTAGCCAACTGTACTCAACATTCCTGAGTGCTTCTATCCTTTGAGAAAATTGACTGTCCCATGCTTGAAGCTTCAAAGTCTTCATGTTTCTGAGGACTTCTGAAGTGGCTTTCATCCTGTTGTCCTTGGCATCCATGATCTTGGCTTGGTATCTTTTCTGTATCTTTGTCAGAGGTATGTTCAAAGTCATCACTCCCAATGTAGCAGCTAGTGCAGCCAATGAACCTAGTCCTAGATTTGTATGCAGAACGAACACTGCTAAAGAAATTTGTATTGGCAGCATCCATATTACATTCACATACCAAACAAAATCTGTGATTCTCTGCACATCTACACTCATGAAGTTCATTATCTCCCCACCTGTGTGAGTCTGGCGCGATCTATTCGACAGATGTAAGCCCTTCTGATATATATGCGATATCAAAGCTGCTCTGAGGCGCAGGCCTAATTGCCTGGCTCCAAAAATCCATTGCCTCTGAGCTATGGTCTCAACCATTTTGGCACAGAGAAAAGCCAGTGACAGAAGGTATCCACTATTCAAGCCACGCGTTTCCTTCTCTCCCAAGAAATCCACAAAGTCTGTTATCAAGTAAGGACCAACATACGATGCTGAAGCATTTACCACTGCAAACAATGCATTCAGTGCTGCTTTCTTCCTAGCAAACAAGTAGATTGCCTTGTAGATAGAGGGGTTTGCAGTGCCATCTTTCTCTTTGACTTGCCTAAGGCTCTCATCAAAGGAGCAGGTTAGAAACTCAGCAGAGTCTTTGATGTCAACATCAGGAATGTCATTCTGTTCAAGGGGTTTCTTGTACCCTATTGCAAACAAGGGGTTGAGCCAAGAGAAATTAATGAGTTGGAGAAGCGTGGCTTTTCCATATGGAGATTCCTTTCGACACTCTGAATGTTTCTCAGTTTTCTCTCCAAGAAGTGGTTCGGCTGCACCATTTGTGGCAAGCATCACAGTGCCTGTCTTCCCTCTTGTGGAAATAACCAAAAGACATGTTGAAGCAAGCAAACCAAGGAAATCTGCATATTCTCTTATACTCACCTCACCATTGTTGGTGACACTGAAATGGACATGAAGCCCTGTGCTTATCACACACACAATGAAATTGCAAAGCCACCAAGCCCTCAGAATCCAAGGGAAATGTGTGCTTGATTTTGATATCTTGCATATTGCTATAACACTGGTTGCCCATGATAACACTTGAACTATCTCTGATGTGAAGGCCTGAAGCTTTGAGGTACATTGAGTCTCATGATTGAGCATCAGTAGCAGCAGTGATGCATGAACACCCAGCAACAATGTGTTGCAGACAATGCTGACTTTGTAAGAAAAACCATATTTGATTGCTGTTGGATGCATCAACTTTGTGGCACCATCTGAGTCCTTGCTGATCAGGTTCACATATTTTCTTAGGATTTGGACTAACAAGATCACAAAGAACCCAAGTTCCACAGGTAAAATCACATGCTCCACCAAGCATGGTGATTCCAATGGCTGCCATGAATTCCAAAACTCACTTTTCAGCTCTGTCAAAGACAAACAATCATAGATCTCAGTTTCATTGTTGTTCCAACAAAAGTTGACATTAAATGTGATAAGGTTGTCTCATAGTTCAAGTGTTACACTTCCAAATTAGCCATTTCATTTCATTCATTAACAATATCAATTTAGTTCTTAAACATATAAATAAGATACTGTTAATTTAATACTTGAAATATTGAAAGTGTAAAAGATCCATCAATTATTAAAATTAACATTTATAGGACTAATTTATTATTAAAATTTAATTTTTAAAGAGTAATTTAACAGTAAATGACAAAGACTATTCTGTCATTATTAAATTATACTATTCAAGGTTGAATCAATAATTTGTACTCATCCACATACCAATTCATGTTTTTACTTTTTAATAGTATCTCATACATTTAACAATTAAATTAATAATTTATCTATAATTAATATAAAAGAGATTATTCTTTTTTTACACATTTTATTTTTTAATATATCTTTAATCTATTTTTTTTCTTTCAAATAATTGTCAAAGTTGTTCTCTTTCCCTCCTCACAAGATCTATTTGTTTTTCATAACATTCAAATTCTCTATTCCCTCCTTTCATTTTGTTATTTCTTGATGACTTCAAATTTAAAAAAGTACAAAAATAAATAAATATGCATTAAAAATCTATTAAACTTACAATTAACATATGCGATTATAAAAAGTATTTTAACAATTAAATGTTAACTCAATAAAATAAAATAATATGATAAAAATGTTTCACTAGTCCTGAGATAACTATGTAAGTTGTTTTTATAATTAAAAATAAAAAAAGAATAAAATTATTTATATATAATTTAGAATAATTAATTTAAATAGTTTATAATATTAGTATCTATCTTAGTCTAGTTAGGATGTGACTTTTATTATTAGTTAAAGTAGTTTGTGTCAAATTGAAAGCGATGAACGAAATAACTCAGAAATGATTGCGAAAACCTTTGTCCGGTTCCTAAAAATTAATGAATTAATGAATATTTGTCGTATATTCTTTAGTCAAGAAAGTTAAATTTTAATATTCGCATTTAAACAAAGTAATAAGACGGCTTTGGAGTCACTGGACCGCACCGCACACTTCTCACTGTAGCTGCCGCAAACAAAACTAGGTGTATTATGTAATATTTTAAATTACATAATTCATAATTTTTTTTTTCAAATTTATAATTAATTTTTGAATTACATAATTCAGAAAGGATGATTAGTTTTCGGATTACCTGAAAGTTTTTTTTAACTTTTGAATTATATTATCCGAAATTTTTTTTTCATATACATGTCTAAATTACACAATTTAAAAACTATTATACAGAATTGACAAAAAAAAATTAAATATATTTTCATATTTCGTAACGGATGCCAGAATAACATATAGAATTACAGCAAGAAACAGTCCAAAATTTGTTTACTCCAAATAATTAATTATTAGTTATTTCGTATGAACATTTGTGATAAGTTTTTACTTCTAAAGATTTTATTGAAATATTTTTTGTTTAGTAGTTTTATCATTATAATAATATTTTTAATTTCGTTTCGTTAGGTCTATTTTGAATATCTATTAGTTTTGAAATGGTATTGACACAAAAATAAAGATGTTAAGATTTGAATAGAAAAATGTACAAGACTAAAATTTAAGTGTGATGGTACAAAGAGAGAAAAAAAGAAGATAGATTAAAAATTAAAATTTAGAACATAAAGGAAATAAAACGGAAATTAAAGTAAAAAAAATGGATCAATTCACTTTTTGTTTTAATTTTCTTATTTTTATTTCTACAATACTATTCATTATAAAAATTTTATTAAAAAAAACAAATTTAGATTAAAAGTTAATTAATTAATATATTAACTAAATTAAATATTATTTTATAAATTAAAAATTATTAATATTTCAAGTAGTTTTTATTATTAATAAAAATTTATAAATTACTATTTAATATTAACTACTAAAATTTAAAAGAATTAATAACTAAAATTTTAATAACTAATATTAAAGATCTTAGATTCATGGGAGATAAAATGAATGAATTAAATTTAAAAAATAAGATGATGAAAAATGAAAGTTAGTAGTTAAAAAATTGTAATGTTGAGGTTTTGTTGTGTTCCCACGTGAAGGAAAAATGGAAAGTTAGTTTTGGAAAAAGGAGCACTTAGAACAATGAATCCACCCAACACAAAAAAACTACAAGACAAAGTGGTTTTTGACAGCTATAAAGGTCATGTCATGTGGTACTTGTCATTTCATTCTCACACCCATCACTTTCTACGATGTGGGACCTCTTTCCCCAACAATTACCTTTTCTACAACTCTCTTCACTTTCCTTAGCTAACAAAACTAATATTATTCTTCATAACTTATTTTAATACATCTTCTTCACATCCTCACTATATACTTTAATATAATAATATTAATTATAGGAGTTTTATGTGTTCAATTTAATCATTCAATATGTCCTTTCATATCTTATATAGACATATTAATATAATAATTTTAAGGCTTGCTACTCAAAGAGAGTTTAAATATGCACTATAACTTAAAAAAATTATTAAATAAAAATTAATTTTATAGATAATTTTTTTTATAATAATCAAATTAAAAACCATTTTGAAAATTAAAAAGAATTGATTTTTAAATTAGTGTTTATTATTGTTAAATGATTTTAAATTTATATCTAATTAGCTACCAAAGTTTTAACTACCAATTATTTAAATTCTAAATTAGATAAAAAAATCTTGGTAGCTAACTAGATATCAATTTAAAAATTATATAACAATAATAGAATTAATTTAGAAACAAATTTTTTTTTAATTTTTAAAATATCTTTAATTTAATCATTATAATAACTAATTTATATATATTTAATATAAAATAAAAGAAAAGAAAACATGGTGTACAAAATGATTAAAAGAAAAGTGGAGAGGAGAAACCATAATCATTGAGATGTCTTTTTTTTAGAAAAAGAAGAAATGGGCATGAAAATTTAAGCTGTTAAATTCTGTCATGAATAAATTAAAATCAAAAGTAACAAGTTATGTGAACTTTTAAAATGATTATTATATGATATTTTAAAAGCTGTATAGCTTTAAATCTTGATCACTATGCATTATTATTAATAATGTGAATTTAATTCTTTCACCATTCTATTAAAATAACTTATATGAATAATTAGAGAAATGTTACAAATATTCTATAATATTTCTGTTACTTAACATCACTCACCAATGTTGATTGGATTTGAAAAATGTTGAGTCTATGCTTATATACAGTTGGAATCCTACTCATAACCCATATTGGAATCACATTATGAATAGTACAGTGTTGAAGTTCCAAATCGATTAAAAATAATATTAATTTATAATATACGTAAATTTTATTTTACAACTTAAATTTGATAATATTAAGATAAGTTTAAAATTTATCTTTATTATGTTAAAAATTGTTAATTAAAAATATAACTAATTTTAGAATGTTAAGTTAGATTTTTCTTCTAAAAAAAGTAGTACTTAAAAAAATCTTAATGTTTCTGTTATAATAATATATAGTCTTACATAAATTTGAAAACAAGGTACATTTATAACATAATATAATATATTATATATTATATATTATGAAAGACAATTAGAAACTATTTTTCCTCTTTTTTATCAAATCTTAAAATCTGAAGTAACTGAAAAGGAAAATTCCTTCAAAACATGGGATAAAACAAGAGGGGGGTCATTAAGGCAGTGAAGAACAAAAGGACAAATAGAATAAAACATGAAGTAAAATGTTCACACAACAACTCTTATCCTCCAATACTCTTAATTAATTAACATTAATGGTAAACCAGATTAATCTTCAGTTTTTGTGAACAGAAAGTTTTGTAATAAATCAGAAGAAACTTTTTACACATGATCTTATTTGGCACTGTAAATAAGATTGGTTTCAGTTGTACAGATGAGAAATTTCTCAACCCAACAAAACAAAACTTCAATGTTATACATATACACGCACTTCTGCTCTTTATTTAGTGTTGTTAGAGCTAGTGGAGACTGAAATTTTCATGACAGAAAAAATTTTCATGACAGAAAAAAGTTTCAACTTTCTTTTATGTATTTGATGTTAAAGGGTGCATAAAACTTGTAGAGAATGGTTAGAAGCAACTTACCTGTGGCACCAAATATGTTGTAGAAGTTCTCCAAAAGCATGCTTGCTTCTGAACTTGAAGCTCAAATTCTGGTTTTAGTTCTGCAGAAAAGAGTTATACATCATCACTATTTGGCTTTGGATTCAACATCTTATGTTATGATTATAGTCACAATAACTACAACAATACACACACACATGTAATGAGTTTAGAGCTTCTGAGAGGAGAGGAAACAAGCATGAGAAAAGGGAAGAGAGAATGTCACATAGAGAGTGTGAGAGAGAGAGAAGGTTGGAGGAGTTTTAAAAGAGTTGCAATAGAAAAAAAGACTGTGTTATGAAAATATAGTTTTGTTTAATTTTATGGTCAATTTTTGTGGTGAGAAAGAAATTTAGAGTGCTAGGTGTCACGTGTGAGTCTGCAAAATCTGATTTTGGCATGTTATGTTGGATGAATGGTTTGTGGTCTAAGCATATTCAAATTTGGACAACAAAAGCTACCAATTACAAAAGAAAGAAAAAAACACAACATTACCAAGAGAGTACCATAGTTCAATTAATGCACTTCATTCATGTGTCTCATCATTGGGTCAACATTTTCCACATTACACATCCTTCAGAAAAGGAGTGAACAACTCAGGGATACTTTTAGTACAAATATTTATAATTTCTAATATATTGAGTCATTAAGGTTTTGAGATTTGATATATTAATACAAATATTTATAATTTCCAATATATATTTTTAAATAAAGTCATGAAAGTTTTGAGGTTTGATGAAAGATGATTAATTAGTTTAATAGTTAGAACTTTAGATGTTGGTGGTTTTTGGTGGGGAATGAAAATTACAATATTCCTTGCCTTTTCATCTTTTTTTTTTCATATATATATATATATATATATATAATTTTGAGCACTTTATGTATGGGTTGGAGTATTGTGAATACTTTTATATTTATTTATTTTTTTTTATGAAAAAAAAGACTTAGAATTGATCTTCAACTGGGTGTAACACATGAAAGATTATACAAATAGTTATGGAGTTGAATTTTGTGGACACAGATGGTTTGGTATTGATATTGTTTATTAACTATAAAAGTTAATAAATTTCTGAGCAGAATTCAAAAGGGTCATCAGATATGTACTAGATTTTTACTTTTAAGTCTAGGAACACAAACAAAACCCTAATTACAATGAAAAAAACTTTAATTACTAACTAAATTTCTAAGGAACTGTTTCAAAAAGAAGATTGAGTGCACTAGTATATAATCTAATTCATTTTGGTGCCAAAAAAAAGTCAGATTTAACATGAAAGAAAAATATAAATGTTCATCTCATTTTGGGGTAGAAGAAGAGATGAATTCCACATTTTGAGTTATCTGGGTGTCAAATATTTGAGAATTATGCAAGTTTTTCAGATACTGTGGGTATTGAAATATATATGCACATGGTATTCAACTAGAAATTCTTAACCCTAGTGCAGCAACAAGAAGAACAAAAAGTTCTTGCTCATAATTGGTTGAAAACCTAAAATTTCTTCAATCATGTGTGAAATTGCTCATGTAAGTACAATTAATTGGATGCATGGTACGAATGTTCCACACATTTATGAACAGAGAAATTGTGAAGGAAATCAATGATTTTAGCATACCTAGATGTCAACATCTGGAGAACAATGTTGGAGTTTGTGGTTGGAAGAATGATTGAAAAAAAGGTGTTTGAGATTGGATTGAAGATGAAAATGGTGTGAGAGGTTCTGAATTAATCCCTCAAAAACACAACCAAAACCAAACTAGAATATCATTTGATTCATGTTTTTTTTCTCACCATGTGGGTAAGATGTTTATAATGGAGATATTATTATACACTGGAAATACAGATAAAAGAAGAGCAATTGAATTTGGATCACAATTTACCTACAAAGGAAATAGAACAAAAAAAATTATATTTAAATATATACTAAATTTGAAATGATTTGTTTCGACATTAATAATAAATTATATTGAAATGAGAATGAATTTCTCAGAAGATGAGTGTGATTTGATTTTAGCATTAAATAAGATGAACTAGTTGGCATTGATTGTGATAGGCATTTTTGGATCACGATTCCTTGGAATTACCTATCAATTCCTAACTAGAATGTATTTGTTTGTAAAAAATATTAGTGTAAATATTCAAATAAATTTTTCCCCAATCAAGTATAATAATATTTTATTTTTTATTAAATAATTTTAAATCGTTATCATAATGAATGATTCAATCAAATCGTTATCATATTGAATTATGATATTTTCTTCAATATTTATTTTGTTTTAACTTGGAAAAGTTAGATTTTCACCTCCCATGACTTTTTGTGTGTGGAAATTTGATTATCTAGGAATTTTATTTTTGAAAGATAAACCAAACATGAATAACACACTTTTCTAACATAAAAGTATTGAGAAACTAAAAAATTTCTTTCTACCAACCATTCTATTAATTAAACGTATGAGTATACTTGTCAAATGTCACTAATACCGAAAATAAGATTTTCATTACCAAAAAAATATTAAATAAAAATCAATATTAGAGATAAAAATAATTACTTACTATATTAATTAAATTATATATTAATTTATAAATAAAAATTATTAATATATAAAGTAATTTTTAAATTTATAAACTATTTTATAAATTAGTACTTAATTAGTTAATTAATATCTACTTAGTTATCAAAGTTTAAACTATTAATTTAAAAATTAATTTATAAATTTATTAATAATATAAACTACTTTTTGAAAGATAATAATTTTTTTTATCTAATTTAATTAATATAATGATTAATTATTTTTTATTTTTAAAGTTAATTTTTATTTAATGATTTTTTTTAAGTGTTTGATATAAAAACCAACCAGTAACAATATGGATTAAAAGTCCAAAACTTGGAAATAATATTTAAGTTTATCATTACAAAACTTTAGCACAAATTTATTGTTTAATTAATAACAATTTAGACTTATTAAGGTAGAAGCTATGTAGCACAGACACAAACACAAACATTGATATGACACGGACACGGACACACAGATACGTATAATTTCTAAAATGTTGGACACGGGGACACAAATCTATATATTATATAATTATAAATTATATAAATTGACAATAAAGATTTATGTGCACAAATATGTTCAAGATTATTTTTTGGAGCAAAAAGATGTTTTTCACGACTGATTCAAAATGATTTGTTTCTTATTTTTATAATCATAATAAAAATTGATACAATAAGTTTGAGTTTTTAGAAAATTAATGTATTTTTTCTTTTTAAAATTGTGTTAGAATCGTACTAGAATTGTTAAAAATCCAAGAAATACCTTTTGAATTGGACATTTCACGGATACGTGTCTTACAAGTGTCATACGAGTGTCGGTGTCCGATACGAGTATCCGAGTTTGCAGTAGTAGCATACACAACACAAAAACCACCAACACCTTCTCCCCCCTATTTGTCTTCACAAATAGAATGAAGAAAGAGATAAAAACAGAATTAAGAAAAAAATTGTCCAGAAATTAAAGCAAAAGAAGCATAAACAACAACTAAACTTGGCTTCAATCTTCCTTTCCATACTGCAGCTCAAATAGTTGGTTTTGAACAACTTCAATTTGTTCATCCAGGTTTCGGAAACATGCATCCATGCTCTGGAATCTGTCACCAAAGTTCTGAAAATTTGTAGCACAAAATTCATGAAGATTCCTTTGGTTCTCAGCAAAGCTGTCCATCCTATTTACCATAAACCTCTCAAAATGAGACATTGAGAGAACACGTTCCCCTTAATTTCCAGCACTTGGTCCAACACCAAAATCAGCAGCAGGATCATCCTCTTGAGCATCAACTCCAGCACCTTCAACAACATCATGTTCTTCCTCTTCTTGTCCAGCTTGCACACCACTTGAGGAATCACCTTGGTCACCATCTTTGCTCACCCATCTTCCACAAATTTTGGTGAAACCCATCTTACTAAGTGAACCATTGTTCACTTCGAGTGATGATTTCACTACTCCGTTCTGTTCTTCCTCAAGGTCCACTTCAAAAATAATTCAAGAATTTAGAAATCAATACAACATATGGATAGTGATACTCACTTAACCTTATTGATTTCTGCATGTGTTCCTTGATGATGTGGATCCAATTGATCTTGACCTTGTTCATAATGCAATACATGTAGACAAGATCCTCCTCGGTAAGCACAAAGTGATTGCTCCCCCTGGGTGTGAGCATCCATGTCACTATTAAGGCAATTAGCCTTTCATTCAGTTTTAAACCTCCCACCGAAAAATTTCTCACTTTTGCTTCTTCAAGCAATTTTTGTAAAACTGAATTTTGTTAAATTCCTCCACCACACCAATATTTTCTTTGTTAATTCGCAGCCCTTCATACTTTAATCCAGTGATGGCAGTCCATACTTCATGTGTAATCTCCATATCAACTCCTTTTACATGAGAAACAAGGTTATTTCCAACAAATTGAAGGTTGGTATAGAATACCCTTACAAGATCAGGATATATGTTCCCTGACATCTCCAAGAACCTTTTCAACATCTATTCCTTAAGAAGACTTCTCAACTCAGCCATCTTCTGCTCCCTTAACCAGTTGAAAGAGATGAGCTTTGGGTTGTTTATTGCTTTCCTACTTGTTTCATGAAGATATTTCTCAATCTTTTCATCTTCACCTGAGAACCATGCCTCAATGCGTCCTCCCTTTCTTACAGCCATTTTTTTGATCCTCTTTGATGAAGGGGGTGTAGAATTCATGAAGGCAAAGAGAAAAATAGAAACCAGATTGAGAAAGAATGGCAGATTTGAAAAAACAACAAGAGATGTGGCAACAAGTTGTTTTTGTGAAGAAAACAAACTGCAAATGAGTATATATATGCAGAGAAATCAACTTCAATTCTTGGCTTTTAGTGGGTTTCAGTTTCCAAGAAAGAGAATCTGTTCAAACCCTTCACAAAAATGTGTTAGTCCACACTAGAAAGCACATGCAGATTTGACTAGTCATAAAGGCACTTTCAATTTCCAAGATATGGAATATATTCCATTTATGACCAAAATAATACTCTTTCTACACGAAATCTGACCAATAATAAAAGCAATTTTGACTCGTAACTGCTTGAGAAGAGAATCTGCAATAGAACCAATGCATAGAGAAATTAACTCAATTTAATGCAGTGCTGTCAGAGGGAAACAATCAGTTGTTTCGTGAAAACAATCGATTGTTTTTCTATGATAGAGATTAAAGCATTTCACAGATTCAGAATAGACAATGAAAGATGAATTAGAAAAAAAGTTTTACATAAACCTTCACATAGATGAAAATACAGACATCAATTAATATTTTTCATACACATGAATTAAAGACTATTCAGACAAGAAAGTTAAAACAAGGAAAGTCTTATCCTTTTGACAATGTAGTTCTTTCAATTTGTCCATGATCAAGTAACTTCTCTTGGCCTTCAAGAAGACTAAGCTTGTACAAAACATTAATTGGAAGTCCAGAAAGTCCCTTCATAATCTTGAGACTCAAGACTCCTTGATCTCTCAGCAATCCTGAAAACCATGAAATCAAGCAACAAGATTTGGTCCCCATATAAATGTGGGTCTTTTGGCATTAACTTTATCATGAGGAACCTCAAAATTCTAGGGAACCCATCTCATTACACCTTTAGGAACATAAAACTTCTTAATATGGCAAAATCTAACTGACTGGCCTCTCTTTATGCAATAAAAACATGTAACAACCGGTTGTTTTGATTTTTCAATTGGTTGTTTTTCTGGTAGTTTTGAAAAAGGCTTTGAAAACTCATTTTTCTTGCTCTGTGGATGAAATCACAAACCTGCTTTTCCAAAAACACAATTTTGAGATGCCAAGACAGTCTCAAAGTTAAATTTATCATTTGAAAGCCTATCCACAATTTTCACAAGGTAGTGAACCTTCTTTTCAAGAGATTCACAATTTTCACAAACAAGTGAGTCACACTTGCAAGAAGATTTCTTGTAAAGCATTTATATATTTTCAAAATCAATTTTTGAATTCTCCAACTCTTCTTCCAGTGCCTTGACTCTGTTTTCAAGTCAGTTATTCAACCCTTTCAACAGGTTGTTCAAGAGCCAATCGGTTAGCTTCCTCGTGTGTTTTTTTAAAAGCTTGAAGAAGTTGACTATAATTTTCAGGATTTAAAGAAGTACAAGAACTTACACTACTTGCATCATCCTCTTCCTTGGCCATCAAACACAAATTAGCTTCTTCATCTTCACTTGATGAGGAGCTTGATGAAGAGACATCATTTTCGTCCCAAGCAATGTAGCTCTTTTTTATTTTGCCTTCTTTTCCTTCTTGCTTGACTTCTTCTCTTTGTTCTTTTTATTTGGGCATTCTGCCTTTATGTGCCCTTGTTCTCCACAACCATAACAAGTATATTTGTTAGCATTAAAATCACTAGATTTTTTGTTGCCATACCTCTCTTGGTTGGAGTCTTTGTTGCCATATCTCATCACTTGAAACTTGATTATTCTTGTGCTTGGTAGCTTTTAAAGCAATGTTTCTCATATGCTTATCTTCACTCTCTTGAATGTTGAGTCTATTCATCTCTAACTCATGCTCCCTAAGCTTTCAAAACAAGGAGGTTGTAGTCAAAGATGTTAAGTTCTTTGATTCTGAGATAGCTGTGACTTTACATCCACAATCAATTCTCCTTTAAGCATTCTGAACATCTCATACTCTTGGATTAGAGTATTCTTCCTTGCCCTCTTTACATCGTTAGTTCCTTCATGAGTTACTTATAGAGTATCCCACATCTCCTCAGTAGATCCGCATTGAGAGACCCTGAAAAATCATCAGAATTTAAGGCAGAGGTGATAATATTTTTTGCAATGCAATCAAACTTTGCTCTTTTATTTTCTGCATCAGTCCATTAGGACCAAGGCTTTTCAATAAAAACACCATCCTTTTCAAGCTTTAATTGCATCCCATATTCCTCTATCAAGAGATTTAACAAAGATCTTCATACGTACCTTCATAAATTGGTAATTCAAACCACAGAACAAAGGTGGTCTGTTTATTGAAGCACCCTCCCTAAATAGTAATTTTTCAGCCATAAGAAAAAGATTTTTAGGATCAAACTTGAATATTTTTCAAGAACCAAGCTCTTGATGACAATTGTTAGAATATATGGCCTTAAACAAGAGGGGGAGAGGGTGAATTTTTTATGAAAGATTTTCGTAAAATTTGAAGGTATAATGAAGTTCAATGCAAAATCACAGATACAGAAATCTAGAAAGCAATCAAACAAAATTGTTTAAGTTGATTATCATAAAATCAACCGGTTGTTTTTGCGATTCAACCGATTATTTTTATCAGTAGAGTTAAAAACAACTTAAAAAGAAAAATTTAAATGAGTTCAGGGCAAGAGAAAAGCACGCTCCTGGCGGGGCTAATGCAGGGTCACTCTTGGATCACCTTGCTTCTGATAAAACAGGTGGAGTGGAGGATGATTTTGTAGATATGCCTTCTCTTGAGGATGCCTCGGATCATGATAGGTCCCCATCCAGGAAGGGGTTGTCCACTCCCACTTTGGATTTCCCATAACTGGGGATGCTAAGGAATTCACCTGTTGTTATGCAAGCCAAGGGCTCAGAGCCACATTTAGTTACGACTCCTATTGATGATCATCATGTAGAGGTCTCTACTCCTGTGGTTGTACCATATCCATTGCATCTTACCTCTCCTCGGAGGGCTAAATCACCTGCAGATTCTAAAGTACAAATTAATACTCCAATTGATGGTCATCATGTGGAGGTCTCTGCTATTGTGATTGTACCCTCTCAATCGCCTCATACCTCCCCTTGGAAGGCTAAATATCTTGGATGTTAAAGCACTATTGTTGGTGCTGCAAAATCACTTTTCCTTTCTTGATGGTTTGGAAGCTACAAATGTTGTTTTAAAATTTTGGGTTGATCCTTACAAGATGGAGGAGGATGCTAGTGATACTGGGGAGAAAATAGTTTGCACTAAAAGAAAATTAAGCATACCACCTAAGGAAACTGGTAAATCCAAAAAATCTGCCAAGGAAGTTCTCTCCACAATGTCACAATGAAGGTCTCTTCATTTTTTTGGAATGTTAGAGGATTGGGAAACCATAAAACTGTGGAGATGTTGATTAGTTTACTTAAACTACATAAATCCCTCTTTGTTTTTCTTGTTAAACCTATGATATCGTACAATGATGCTTTCGACGTCCTTTTTAAATCTGTTAATATGCATTTGATGACTACTTCTCTTGTTGTTAATAAAGCTGCTAAGCTTTGGTGTTTCTCGGTTCCTAATCTTGTCCAATTTTTTTTTATTTCTGTAACTTGTCTTCTGCATGATAATTTTTTTAGCTTTGTAGGTGTTTATGGTGTTAACACATACTTGGCTAGATGGTTTTTGTGGAGGGATCTTAGTTCCTTCACAAGGCCTTGGTGTATTATGGTAGATTTTAATGTTGTACTCTCAGTGGATGATTGTAAAGGGGGTGGCTCCTAATCAGGTTTTTTGTAATGAATTCCTTGATTGGATTAATATTAATGATCTTTGTTGTATGCCTTTTACTGGATCTTGTTATACTTGGTGTAATGGAAGGAGAGGGTTGCATAGAATTCATCGAAGACTGGATAGGGCTTTATATAATGGAGTATATCTGGATGAATGAGATTCTTGTACTTATCAGATTCTTGTTAAAAATTGTTTTGATCATTCTCTTATTCTTGCTTGTCTTTCTAGTAATTCTTTGAGGAAGATTAGTAATTTTCGTTTCTTTTCTATGTGGCTTCAAGACACTTCATGTCTGAAGCTTATTCATGATTCTTGGGCTAATAAGGTTGTTAGTTGCCCTATGTTTAATTTGCAACATATGTTAAAAAGGTTGAAAATTGAACTCCGAGACTAGAATACAAATTATTTTGGTAATGTGCACAATGCAATTCTTCTTAAGCAAGGTTTACTCCTTTGGTATTCAACAAAACTTAGAGATTGCTAATTTGTCTGATATTGATGGGCTTCTCTATCAAGAAAATATTGCTAACGAGGAGCTTGATCATGCTCTTCATTGTCGATATTTGTTTTGAAAAGAAAGGTCTAAGATGTTATGGTTCAAAGATGGAGATTGAAATACGATTTTTTTCCATGTTGTGGTCAAAAGGAGAAATAATTATAGTGGGATTCATCGTCTACAGATTGATAATGAGGTTACTGAGGATCCTAAACTCATTGAGGATCATATTTTGGACTTTTATACAAATCTTTATGTTGAGTTTATTTCTAATGTTCCGGATACAAGTATATGGAGGATTTTATTGGTTCTTATATTCCTGAGCTAGTTTCCTCTTAGGAGAATATGATGTTGATTAAATGTCCTGATGTTTTGGAAATCAAGATTGCTGTTTTTAATCTCAATGGTAATAGTGCTTCTGGTCCTAATGTATTTTGTGGTGTTTTCTATCATTCTTGCTGGGACATTATTGGGACAAATGTTTGCAATGTTGTTCAACAAATTTTTTTTTTTAAAAATGGGTTCTCCCTGGAATGAACAGTAATGTAGTATCTCTTATTCCTAAGATTCAGGGTGTTGACTCCATTAAAGATTACATGCCAATTGTTGTTGCTAATTTCAAATTTAAGATTATTTCTAAGATACTGATGGATAGGGTTGCACTTGTGGCTGCTAGAATCATTTCTCCTAATCAATATGGGTTTATTACAGGGTAGAAAGATTCAATATTACATTGGTATTGCTTCTGAAGCTATTAACATGCTTTCTAAAAAGGTTAAAGGAGGTAATGTGGCTTACAAAGTTGATATTCATAAAGCCTTTGACACTCTGAGTTGGAATTTTTTATAATTAGTTTTGACACGCTTTGGTTTTCACCCCTCGTTTGTCGATTGGATTAGTACAATTCTCCGATCAGCTATGTTTTCTATTAGAATAAATGGCAGTTTGATGGGTTTTTTTCCTTGTAGTAGAGGTGTCAGAAAAGGTGATCCTTTGTCTTATTTACTTTTTTGTCTTTTAGAGGAAGTTCTTAGTAGAGGTATCTCTAAGCCTGTGAATGATTAAAAAATGGTATAGTTACCTTATTCGTCCCTACATTTAGGGTCAATATTCAATTTGGTACAATGGTTTAAAAAAAATCAATTTGGTCCCTATGTTTTTTAAAATGTATCCAAATTGGTCAATTCCGTTAAGTCGCACCTTATGACGTCAAGTGCTGCTTACGTGGCAGAGGGAGGTGGGATTGAGAGATCTAAGGTGTCAAGTGGCGGCGTCCCCTAAGGTCGTAACCTTCGCATCATCGCCGACAACATCTCCTCCCACCGTTGTGGCTCTTGCTCCAACGACAAAGCCTCCGACAACGTTTACTACGGCTGTGGCGTAGTTCTATTGTGTGGCGGCGCGTAGGTTTGGGGTTTAGGCTTTCTACTTCCTTACTCTTCTGTAGTTGATGTGAGACAAGAGCAAGAGTAGAAACAGATGGAGATTGAATGCATAATAGCTCAACAACAAACGATGGGGTCACTGTCCCCCAATGAGTCAGTGACTGCAGTCTCGTGTGTGATTGGCTTATATTTTTTTTCGTTTCTCGGTTCTTATAAAATTGATACTTTGCCCAAACCTTTGTTTTGGTTCTATTCTATTATGTTGCAACTGAACCAATCAACCCCTTTTGTATCCAAATTTTCATCACCATCATAATCCTAATAGTCAAAAGTTTCATCCAACATTTCTGGTTTTGATGATACCATATGTCAACAAGAAGGGAACTGAAATCCCATAGCCCAGGAAATTGAGAACTTGGTTCATCTCATAAGCTTTTAGAAGAGTTATGCAGTTCATAAAATGTTTTCAACATATTGCCACACATACCACACACAGAAGCTTCTGAATCCATCGCTTGCAAAGGTGAACATTTAATACTATGTTGCTCTGGTGGTCATTCAATACAGTTTTTCTAGAGTCCATACGAAGATCATCTTTTTTCTTCTCCAAGAATGGCAACACATGTTCATAGAAAATTGCTCTTTTTGTTGTCAGAGCACCAGTCACCAAAATTGCTGGCAAAACCTCATATAATAGATGGGGAAGAACCACCACCATGATATCAAGAGATCTAACATACTCAAGTTTCCCCTTCCATTAGAAGTTTCTATGGCCCACCCCATATAGGTCATGTATACCATATTTTCCTCTTCATGAAAAACTTGCCCCATAAATCGGAGAGAAGGTGGAGCAACGGTGGAACGAGGAAAGGAAGAAGGGGGGAATGTGAGGGTTCAGATGCCAAATTGGGAAGTGATGGAGTGGCGACAGGCGGTGGTGGTGGTGGTGGTGGTGACGACGAGGGTGGGGGAGGGAGAGAAGCACCACCACGACGCCATTGTTGAAGTTCGTGGGTGGTGTTTAGGTGATATTGAAGGGATTCAATTCCTGTACAGTTCCAATCCCAATTTCAATTGTTCAACTGCCACGTCATCACCTGATCTTGACACATCACATTTCTCAATCTCACCCACATAAGCAACATTTGACGTCGTAAGTTGTGACTTAACGGAAAGGACCAATTTGTATACATTTTAAAAAACATAGGGACCAAATTGATTTTTTTTAAAACCACTATACTAAATTGAATATTGACCCTAAATGTATGGACGAATAATGTAATTATACCTAAGAAAATTTTACATATGGCTAGTTCGCAAGGTTATCTTACTCCCTCTCATATTTTATATGCTGATGACATATTTGTTTTCTGTAGGGGGGATTAGTCTCTTAGAAATTTAAGTATTTTTCTTAAAACATATGGTGATATTTTTGTTCAATATGTTAATAACTCTAAAAGTAGTTTTTTCACCATGGATAATTCTGCAAGATTTGTCACCAAAATTCAACGTATTCTTTCTTGTAGTCATGATTGTTTGCCTTTAAATTATTTAGGAGTGCCAAACTTTGTTGGTGCTCCAAAGTGTCGATTTCTTCAACCTTTGGCTGATAAAGTCAAATTGAAGCTAGCATCTTGGAAAGGTAAATCTATTAGCATGATGGGTCAGATTCAGTTGGTCAATACGGTGATTACTGGATTTCTATATTATAGCTTTAATATGTATAAATGACCTATTTAACTTCTTAACCAAGTTGAGTAGTGGTGTCGAAATTTTATTTGGATTAGTGATATTATGAAAAAAGGCATAGTCACCATGAATTGGGTTACGATTTGTTCTCCTCTTGAGAATGGAGGTTTGAAGATTATTAATCTTCTTCATGAAAATAATGCATATCTTCTTAAGCTTGCTTGGGACTTTGCTTATAGCAACAGGCCTTGGTCTTTTCTCCTGAAATCCAGGGTTCTTAAATCAAAATACGAGTTTAGAATGGTTTATAGATCCTTATCTCTTTGGCCGGAAATTAAACAGTTTTATTCTACTATACTTGATTATACTTCTTGGACTGTTGGTACAAGTACTTTTATTAATTTTTGGAATGATAAATGGTGTTGTACTACTTCTTTAGCAAATACCGCAGGGTTATCTGATGGTCCTACATTCCAGATACAGTCTCTCAGTTTTGGACAAGTTGTGATTGGAATATTCCCTTGTCTTTACAGCAGATGCCTCGTTTCTTTTAATCACATCATGGTTAGGGAGGAACAAGATATTTCTAATTGGATTCTAGATGAGTCTGGTTGTTTCACTCTTAAATCGGCTAGGACTTTTTTCTTGGAACCAAGAGTTTCACGTGGTTGCGGTAAATTCATTTGGTCTTTTTCTATTCCGCCTTCCAAAACTCTATTATTCTGAATTTTTTTTCATGGACGGCTTCCTACAGATCAGCATATTCAGAATAAAGGTTTGCATATATGTTCTATGTGTATGTTTTGTGAAAAGCACCAGGAATCTATTCAACATTTATTTTTTGAATGTTCTAATGCTTTGCATAGTTGGATTTGAGGTTTCTAAGGCTATTTCAATAATTAAAAACTTAACTTATCTAGTGGGAAATTCGTCTAAAGCTTCAATGAAGAATGATATGCTGGATTTCAACGTGATTAGGTTTTTTGGTATTAATACTTGTAGTGGTAAAGTTCTTCGTCCTTTTCCTGTTAGATGAGAGTTTCCTTCACCAGGCTGAGTTAAAATTAACATTGATGGGGATGCTAGGGGGTATCTGGTCTTGCTACTTATGGAGGTATTTTTCGTGGGAGTATGGAGGAGTTTATTGGTGCTTTCTCTACATTTCTTGAAGTTCAGACTGCTATGGTTGCTGAGTTTTATGGAGTTATACATGCTATGGAGGAAACTCAAAAGATGGGGCTTACTAATGTTTGACTTGAATGTGATTCTGTCTTGGTTTGTGCTAAGTTTACTACTAGGACTAATGTTCTGTGGATGCTTTGTAGTCGATGGAATACTTATCTTAATTATCGTGGGAAAAACAGGTTTAGGGTTACTCATATTTTTCGTGAAGAAAATGCATTTGTTGATAAGTTGGTTAATTAAAGATTTATTCATAGAGAACCATTTCTTTGGTATAATAGACTTCCATCTAATTTGTTCTTAGAATTCTTTATGAATAAGTATAGTCTATCTATGTATCATTTTTGTTAGCATATGATTTTTGGTTTAATCCTCCCATATTTTTGTATTTTTCTGTATTTTCTTTAATAATACTTTTTTTCATGTGATGATAGATGATTGTTGTTGCTTGAGGTGTCTTCAAATCATTTGATAAATGCCTACGATTTTCTTGAATTAAAATCAAATTTACGAAGTTGTTAAAGGATACCCTAATCATCCTGTTTGTGGAAACAACTTTAGGAGTCATTAAGGACTACATTGATCGTTTTTCTTCTTATCTTAGTATTCACAAATCCTTTTATATAGAGCTTATGACTATTATATTAGTGATAAAAATTTGTGTGAATTATGGTTATGGACACTTGAAATTAGAACGTGCCTATACTTTGGTTTGTTAAACCCTTTCTTCTCCTGCGACCGTTCTTTGAGTTCTTAGAAAAAGATGAATGAAGTTTCTTAAAAGTTGTGATGCTATGAAATTTAAATTGTTTCACATTTATCGTGAACATAGTTATTGTGATGACTTTGAAATTGATAATAGTCTTAACTTTTATTTTATTTAATGATCTTCCTAGTAATCTTAGCTTAATTTTAAATTTTGTGTGCTATGTAATGATCCTAGGTTTTCGCTTTGTTTAGTTGTATTCTTTATAAGAACGTGGTTGTTTATTTTTTAATATAAATTTGATTTGGTTTCTTATCTTTTTTGTATTTTTCTGTCCCTTTTAGGAAACTTTCCATATAATGGTTGAACATTTGAATCTCAACCTAGTGGAATTCAATGTTCTTAATGATCTCAACGTGTGAACCTTTTAAAATTATTTCAATAAAAAAGTAAAAAAAATATATATATATCTCCATTCTACTAAAGAATAAAATTTCCCTAATAAAAAAATAACACTTTATGAAAAGAGTGTATTTCCTTTATATAAATCTGACACGTTATAAAAAAATATTGTATTTGCTTTATATAAAGAAGATATAATCATGATAATATAAGCTATTATTATTATATTATTATTATTATTATTATATTATTATTATTATTATAATTATTAAAAATGTATATGGGGACAGTTATTGGAACCAGCACATTCCATATTATTTAACTTATCGGATCCTAATTACAAAATTTGCATCCGAGTAACTCCAAATTTTTGAGTTTAGATTGGATTCTAAATAATTTATTGTATATATGGGTAACTAAAAGTGGAAGGTTATTTGGATTTTTACTCTTGTTATTGTAAAATATGAACCATTTTCATTTTCATATATTAAATTGTTCAATTTTAGTTTACAAATTTAAAATAAAAAATGTTTCCCACAATCATTTGTTTTAGTTTAAATATATATTTGAAAACTGAGCAATTCTAATGTTATTGTTAACATACCATTTAAATTTTATTAGCTTTTTATAATGTAATAATATGACAGGTATAATACAGTCCTCATATATAAATATATATATATATATATATATATATATATTTAAGTTTTAATTTATTTATAAAATTAAATATTTAATACTTTTTATGGTTATTTAAAATATTATGTAATATTTTATTAATTTTTTTAAAATAATTTTTTTTTAACTTCTGTGGTTTAATTTATTTAAAGAAATGTTTGTTTGTTTTATTTCTTATATTTATCAATGAATGTTTAGTTTTCATTTGCAATTTTTTCATCATACTTATTATTTTTAAGTTCATATGTGAAATAAAAATTGTGTATGGTTTACAATTAATTATTTAAATAAATTAAATTTCAGTGTTTAAATAATTTTAATGATATTTCCAATCTTATAAAATAATTTATTCATAATTATTTATCTTTTTATTTTAATTCATACTCATTTTCATTAAGGATATTTTACTAATTTATTATATTATCCAATTTATTTAATTTTTTATTCTACCACATCAATCTTCATCTACAAATTTTTTGCTTATTTCATTCACTTTCACTCTCTTTTCTCCAATTCAAATAATTTTTTTCAACTTATTTTTATCATTCTTTCTTTCTTTTTTCCACTATCTTCTCCATAAAAAAAAAACATGAAGAATATTCTGATATATCAATAGATGCTGTTTTTTCTTTTAAATATGGATTTTCAATCAAAATAAAATAATAAAATTTCAATTATACCCAATTTTTTTTAACAAATACCAAGAGCCTATTAAAATATACATGTTTTTGAGCTGAAACTTTTTGTTTAATAAAAGTTAATACAAAGATTTATATCAGATAATAAAATATTATTTAACTTTTTTTACTAAAAATAATAAATGAATAAATTGTTAAGATAATTTCACCACCGATCATGTTAGTATTGTTATAATTTAAGAATATTTTTTCGTTAATCAACTATTAGGTAAAAGTTAAAACAGCATAAAATAAATTTTTATAACTTAAAAAACATTTTTTTACTTAATTAAATATTATGAAAAGATAAAAAAAAACATTATAATTAAGAAAACATTATTTTTCCTTATTTAACTATTATGTAAAAGTTAAAACAGCATAAAAGAAACACTTGACCAATGCAGGCCCAATAAGGGATCACAAAGCTCCACACCTATCGGCCCAATAGTACAAAATATAATGTAATCTATGTTTTTTCACCTTCCTTTTTTCTAAGTTCATACTCTATTTTTTTTTAATTTCTAAAATGACAATACCATCCTTAGTTATATAAAACCCTATTTAGCATGCCCTTTCCCACATTTCTACCTTTCTTTTTTCTTTTCCCCTTCTCATGTCATTTAATATTTGACATCTCATATATCCATTGCAAGTGAGTTTCATGAATTTCAGACTAAATTTTTTTTAGATAAAAAATGAATGAAATTCAAGTAAAACAATACCTAAATAGATTAGGTATTAATGTAAGCACATTTGAATTGTGAATTCAAAAACCAACAACTCAAAATTTCTAATTATGGTTTTCTTTGATGTTGTTTGTGTTTATTTGTTGTACTAGTAGTATATATAAGATAGAAGAAAATCTTTAAATAATAACTAACTTTAAAGATAAAAAAAAATTAATTATTATATTGATTATATATTTGTATAGACAAAATGAGCCTAGATAAAAAGAAAATTAATTATTATATTGATTATGTATTTGTATAGACAAAGTGGGTCTAGATAGTACTTGAAAAACTCGTTGTACAATTGTTGATTTGTTAGTTTCCTTCTCACTCCTCACTTAAGTCTCCTCCTTTAATTGTTGATGCTCGGTCGGGGTTGACTTGAAAAAAGTACTCTGACGATCAAGTAAGTACTCTGTAAAGGTGTATAATGAAAGCTGATTAGAGTGTACACCTTTGTGCTGATGATTTCTAGCATAATCCCGAATTTATCAAATATCAGTGTTAATTGATTTCTAGCATAATCCCTAATTTATAAGGAGATATATTGGTATATTTGTACATTGGTATGTTGGTATAGTTGTACGTTGGTATATTGGTATATTTGAAGAATATCTTTAATAAATCAATATCTTCCACTAAATTAGTGTTAATTGACTTTTCGGGAGTTTCCATAATTGTCATGGATGTCATTTATTGAACATTTTTAATATATATTAATGCAGTCGGTTGCTCACCTAGACTGAATGACATGACTTATCAGGTACCAACAAGTACAAATTAAGTTAATATTATTTTATAAATTAAAAAATTACTAATATTTAAAATAACTAAAAAATTTAAATTAATATTTAAATTATATAGCTATCAAGATTTTAATTATTAATTATTTTAATTTTTAAAAAATTTTAAATTAGCTTTCACAGTAACTAATTTAAAATATAAAATATTAATAATAAAAACTAATCTAAAAATTATTTATAAATTTAATTAATAATAAAAATTATTTTAAATATCAATAATTTTTTGATTTTTAAAGTCATATTTAATTTAATTATTATAATTATAATAATTAACTATTTTTTATCTCTAAAATTATTTATTATTATTGTTATATAATAAATGTAACGCCATTTGCAGTATCCACATCATATGCATAATTCACATAAAAGTTGAAAGGTTATGTACATCGATTCTTTACGTATATTGCATATTGACACTATAACATTAATGCACAGTTCATTCTTCCTAGGAGTGTATCAAGCCGAATCCTTTTTCTTTGATGCACCCACAAACAATTTTTTTTGCAGCAACAAACAATATATTTTTACATTTATTTTAGATTTAGGGTTTAGATATAAAAAATAATTAGTTGTTATAATTACTAAATTATAGACTATTTTAAAAATTAAAAACATTATTATTTATAAATTTGTTTATATTATTGATAAATAGTTTCTAAATAGGTATCTAATTAACTATTACAGTTTTTCTTACCAAATTTAGAATCTAAATGATTGGTAGTTAAAACTTTAATAACTAATTAGATACAAATTTAGAAACTATTTATCAATAATAGAAACAAATTTATAAACCAATAATTTTATATATAAGATAGTCTCTAATTTAGTCACTATAGCAACTAATTATTTTTATCTCTAAAATTAATTTTTATTTAATGATTTTCTTATAGTGAGAATCTATTATTTTACTTTTTTAAATCTTTTAAATTTATTTATATTTGGATTTGGACTGCGCGATATTATTAAAAAATGTGTGATTTTATTTTATTTATTTATTGTTGATAAAATAAAATATAATAATTTTTCATAATAGAATCTTTTTATATAGAAAGCTTTAAAATCTCTTTTCCTTCTTCTTCCTCCACAATATTCTTTCTCTATTATTCTTCATGATAGTGTGGTGTAATGAGAGATGCATTTTGATTTTTTTATTAGTAGTGGGTGGTAGTTAGTAATAATGGAAGTGAAGCAAAACCCTAATCTCTACTCCCACTTACCTTTATGTTTTGGATTTATGTGACAAATGAGTCTCTTTTTGTTAGATCCCATAACATGTTCCACAACTTTGCTTTTGCCAAAGTTTGCTAATAAATATAGAATAAATAGATGTAGCATCTTCTTAATCTATGCTTTCATGAGAGTAGTTGTGACAACCTAACATCTTATAATTCATGTGAAAAAATATATTTATTTTTAAAGGACTGATTAAATAGAATGTGAAAAGGTTTGATTTACGTAGAAAATGGATTGCTACATGTAATTGATATGATTAAATTAGTGAATATTGATAGATTGTTTTTAGTATAATGTCAAAATTATCTTTAGGTATATTTTTTAAAATATAATTATTTTTCTGGTTAAAAAAATTAGTTGAGAAAATGAAAATAAATTATGTTCATGCTAAGAAGATGAGACCTATAGAACTATTGAAGTCTTCATCTTCCTCCTTCGGTCGAACAGGTTGCTAGGGCTTCACTAGGATACTTTTTGCCTTCGGCTCTCAGTCTTGGGTGAATGCCAAATGGGGGAGGTACATGCAGAAGACACTCTGACGTTCAAGTCAGTAAAGAGGGTGATCAACACTCGGGTAGGTGCACAGTAATAATGATGTACCTTGCTCCTTGGAACGTGTGCTATTTATATTATTTTAATGGACTTACCTCATTAGGCCTGATTAGTGGAATTCATCACATTTATGGTTGCATTACCTAATTCGTAATGGTAGTTTAGCTTCACTGACCTTGGTTTGAGCGTTAATGGTTATATACGTCGATCGGTCTCGTTGTGCGTGGTGTTTCGGCCAGCTCAATCAAGGAGATCGAGCCACGTCAGCGTGTCAGTCGACCATACTAGTACAAATTATTTTTAAGAAATATTATTTATTAATTTTAATAATATTTATAAACATTTAAAGAAAATAAATAAAATTATTTTTAAAAACTAAATATTGGATATAGGAGTAAATGGATGATTTACCAAACAATATCACAACTCCACCGTTTTCTCCTTTATTTTTTTTTTATTTTTTTATTTTTAGCAAATAAAAAGCGGTTGATCCCAAGTTCTTCCACCATTGAATTCTTCACAGGTTCTCTAAAGATTAATCTTTTCTCAATCCTCCAACAGAGTTAAACCAGATTGAACATGCGTCAATCTAATTCAACTGAAACTCACTAGTAAAACATGCGTCTACTAGTTTAATCAATACCCACTTTGTTCCATGCGTATATTTCATGGGAATGCTTACCTCCTCTCCCTTGAATCATGCGCCCAAGAAATTAATTAGAACAATACGAACTAACTAAGAAACCAAAGTTTAAGATAAGGAAAGACTCTCAATCATGCGTTCAAGTACAACCTCTCACAAAAACCAGTTTTCCAGGAGATTAGACAATAAAAAGAACTGCTATAGAATTAAAAATCGAAACTTTTATTGAACAAAACCTCAGAACTCAATGGGAAATTACAAAGGAATCATCAAAAAAGGTTTAGCCTTCCATGCGGAAGCAAAACAAAAGAATTACTAAGAAAAAAATAAACTAAGAAAACCCTGTTTTCTCCTTTATTTCAACACTTCATTTTTTTTTTTCAAAATATTTCCTACAAATAATCTAAACCAAAGGTACAAATCAAATAATCTCAAATCAATCCTCACAAATAATAAATCACACGTACCAAACAAGGATTAAGTTTGCATAAGTTTTTTAAGTACTATATGTTTGATCATTAAGCACAAGAATTCTTTGAGACAATTATTTTTATTTCACTTTTATTTTTATTTTTAATGTCCCTCCAATTCTTAACTTTATCCAACATCCATGTATCATTTTTCTCTTTCTAAAGTTTGATAGTGAGTTCAAGAAACAAGATTGATCATTACTAAAAAATCATTAAATAGAAACTAATCTTAAAAAAATAATTACTCATTATAATGACTAAGTTAGATACTATTTTTTAAACTAAAACATTATTAGTATCTAAAGTAGTTTTTATTATTAATAAAAAATTATAAAAGAGTTTTTAAATTAATATCAAACATTAGCTATCAAGGTTTTTGGTGAACATGAGAGCTTTGATGTTTCAAATCCATGATAAAGCTTGAAGCTGTGCTGCCTTTTGGTTTGGGTTTAGTCTAGGGTGTTTAGAATCTTTGTAAGATCTTTCCTAGTTCCTTGCACAAGTTTGCTCAAATCTGTTTTGAATAAGAAAAGTGTTTTTCTAAGCAAAGAGAAAAACAACCGGTTGAATTATCGAAATAATCGATTGTTTGTCACTTGGCTTGTTTAAAGGTTTTAAAACTGTTTTTGATTTGGTTAAGTAACTGCCTAACCAATTCAAGTGGCTAGAGGTGTGTTTTTGCAAAGAGGGTGAGTGGTTCTTGTGGTTTCAAGATCACCTCTTTGTGGTTGTGTTGTTGTAATCTGTGAGTGATTACTAGTCCAGTGGTTGTTCTGGGAACTGCATGTAGCTCAAGTTGAGTGAACCAATATAAAATTGGCTGGGTAAATCTCTTTCTCTCTCTCTCACTCCTTATAACTGTGTATTTTATTTATGCTTTTGCTGCTGCTATAAACAACCGGTTAAAATGTATTTTCAACCGATTGAAATTCTGCAAACAGTTTCTTAATCATTGTTTGATTGTTTTCCTTGATTGCTCTATCTGTGAATTGTGTTAAAGCTTCATTCCTAATCATCTTTGCAAAAAAATTTGATAAAAAATTCATCCCACTCTTGTTTAAGCCATTAATTCTTACAATTGGCATCAAGAACTAGGTTCTTGAAAAATATTCAAGTTCTGTTTTTCAGAAAACTGTTTTACATGGTTGACAAGTTGCCTTTTGGGGAAGGTGCTTCTATAAACAGACCACCACTGTTTTGTTGTGTAAATTACCAGTTTTGGAAGGTAAGGATGAAGATCTTTATGTATTCCACTGATAAGGGTATTTGGGAAGCAATTGAAAATGGTCCTTTTATATTTCAAGTTAAAAGAGATGAGGTTTTAATTGATAAACCTTCATCTGAATGGACTGAGGCTGAAAGCAAGAAAGCAAAGTTTGATTGGATAGCTAAAAATATAATAACCTCTGCTTTGAGTTGTGATGAATTTTTCAGCGTATCACAATGTAGTTTAGCAAAGGAGATGTGGGACATTCTTAAAGTCACACACGAAGGGAAAAATTATGTCAAGAGGGCCAAAAAACATGCTCTTATCAAGAGTATGAGCTCTTCAGAATGCAGAAAGGGGAGACCATATGTGATGTGCAGAAGCGGTTCTCTCATATAGTAAATATTTGATGAGCCTTGGGAAGTCTTTTGATAAAGAGGAGCTAAACATCAAGATCTTGAAGTTTCTTGATAGAACATGGCAGCCAAAGGTCACTGCCATTTCAGAATCCAAGGACTTGACATCAATGACAACTGCTTCCTTGTTTGGTAAGCTAAGGGAGCATGAGCTTGAGATGAATAGACTGGTTGTCCAAGAGAGTGAGGACAAACACAGCAAAGGCATTGCACTCAAAGCTTGCAATCATAAACAACAACAAGACTCAAGTGAGAATGATGAAGATACCACGAGTCTGTTGTCAAGAAAGTTCAACAAGTTCTTGAAGAAGAAAAGCCAAGCTTCAAAAAGGTACAACTCTATAAAGCCTAATGATTTTAATCTTAACAAGTACACTTGCTATGGCTATGGTGAACAGGGTCATATCAAAGCAGAATGCCCGAACAATGAAAGCAAGGATAAAGCGGATTTCAAAAGTGAGAAAAGGGGAAAAGCTAAGAAGGCATATGTTGCATGGGATGACAATGAGGTATCCTCCTCTAGCTCTTATGATGATGAAGAAGCAAACCTGTGTCTGAAAGCATCTGTATCCAGCAACACAAGTTCATCTTCTTCAATTAAAGGTAACAATTATTACCAATTAATTGAAGCTTTCAATGAAACTCATGAAAAAGCTAACTGATTGGCTCTTTCTCACAACCGGCTGAAAGGTTTCAACATCTGGCTTGAAAATAGAGTCAAGCCACTAGAAGAAGAGTTGGAAAAAACAAAGGATGATTTTGAAAACCTTGATCTGATTTACAAATCTTGCAGTTGTGACTCAAAGTTTTGTGAAAATTGTGAAAATCTTGAAAGAAAGATTCATTATCTTTTGAAAACCATGGATAAACTTACAACTGGGAAATCCAACTTTTGAAGATGTTCTTGCATCTCAAAATTGTGTTTTTGGAAAAACTGGTTTAGGTTGTTATCCACAAAGCAAAGGAAATGAAATTTCAAAACCTTTTTCATTTGTACCAGAAAAACAATCAGTTAAAAGATCGATTCAACCGGTTGTTACATGTTTTTACTTCATGAAGAAATGTCATTCAGTTAGGTTATACAAGTTTCGAAAGTCTCTTGTTCCTAAAGGAATCTTTAAATGGATTCCAAGATGTTTTGATGGTTCCAAGGATAAGTCTAACACAAAGGGTCCCAAGTTCTTTAAGGGATCAATTCTTGTGATTTAACAAGTTTTGTTTTGCAGATTTTTGAGTCTACTTGAAGGGTCAGTTAGATTAGGATCTTAAGAAGATTTATTTGCAAGTCAAAGCCTTGTCCTAACTCTATGTACTGATTACATTTGTGTACCTTAAATCTGAAGGATAATTTTTTGCTATTCTCATTGTTGAACATTAGTTTCTAAATCCAATTATGAATTTTTACCTATGCCTGTACTTGGATTATGATTAGCTTGTATTCCTTTTATTTTTATACAAATCTATGTGCCTTATAAACCTGAATATTTGCATATAACATGGTTGTTAAAAGAATATGTTTTTCTCAAACTTTTTCATCAGTGTAGAAATTCAGCCGATTGTTTCGTTGAAAGAACCGATTGTTTTCACTCTGTTAGCACTGTTCAAATATGTTTTTCATTCAAAGTGCTTCAATCTGTTTCTCTGTTCAAACCAGTGATGTTTGTGGTCAACAATGTCTTAATCACATCTTTGAATACAAAATATCTCTGTAATAACTGCTTTTTATGAATAAGATTCCTCTTAATCTTGGAAATTAAAACCGCTTTTAAAGATTGGTCAAATCTGTTGAACAAGATGCTTTGATGTCTCCAAATCCAAAAGGAAAGGTTGAAGACCTTGCTGCTGGGTGTGTGTGTGTTGTCTAGTTGTTTGAAACTTGTTAATTCACTCCTTAAGTTGATCCAAGTTCATTTGAATCTTTAACCTTTTGAAAAGATGTGTTTTCTAAAA
>Ga0123342_1000940_pt1 | contig 48498 bp, 36 predicted proteins | sample Turbeawhitnodule_FD_89960 | JGI IMG/M metagenome (GOLD analysis project Ga0123342, IMG submission 89960) | Root nodule microbial communities of legume samples collected from Mexico - Turtle bean Mexico white nodule | ecosystem: Host-associated > Plants > Roots > Nodule | place: Mexico: Nepantla...
GAACTTAGACACTAATAGACCCAACAATTGGTATCAAGAGCTAGGACTTGTATTTTACTCAAGTTTGTGCATTATGTCTGAGTTTAAAATGCTTTTTGTTGAATGTACGTCTATTAATAGACCTCTTATGTTTGGTGGTGTGAATTATGCATTCTGGAAAATTAGAATGAAAATCTTCATGGAATCTATTGACATGGGTATTTGGGATGCAGTGGCCAATGGACCTTTTGTACCTATGCAGGTTGTCAGATTGGAGTGAAAGTGAAAGGAAGAAGGCTCAGTATGACTCTTTTGCCAAGAACATTATCACTTCTGCATTGAATATGGATGAATTCTTTAGAGTGTCTCAATGCAACTCGGCCAAGGAGATGTGGGAAGTGCTAGAAGTAACTCATGAGGGCATGGATGATGTGAAACGAGCAAGGAAGCACTCACTAATTCAAGAATATGAACTTTTCAGGATGTAATCAGAAGAAAGTATTGCAGATGTACAAAAATGATTTACACATATTGTAAATCATCTCACTGGACTAGGTAAGGTCTTTGACAAGGAAAAGCTCAACATAAAGGTGTTGAAATGCCTTGACAGGAGTTGGCAGCCTAAGGTAACAACAATCTCTGAATCCAAAGATTTATCCAAGATGTCCATTGCTGCATTGTTTGGAAAATTGATGGAGCATGAGCTAGAACTCAAAAGATTGAAAGAACGAGAAACAATGGAGAAAAGATCTAAAGGAATTGCTTTGAAGACTACCATAGAACATAATACAAGTGAGGAAGAGGAGAATCCTGAACATGATGAGACCTTGAGTCTGCTCACCAGAAAATTCAGCAGATTTCTTAAAAGGAAGAACCGAGACAGAACTCAACAAAGAAAAAGGTACTCAAAATCCAATGACTCAAATTCTTCTAGTTATACTTCCTTTGGTTATGGTAAACCAGGTCACATAAAGATTGATTGTCCAAACAATCAAAACAAAGAAAAATCAGCAAACAAGAAGAGTGAAAGAGGCAAAGGAAAAAGAGCATATATCTCTTAGGAAGAAAATGAAGTCTCTTCAACAAGTGACTCCTCAACTGGAAGTGAAGAAGCAAATTTGTGCTTCATGGTGAATGATGAAGGATCAATCTCTGATTTAGGGAGCGACTTTTCCACTGATTCTGAAAGTTATGATTACTTGTTAATTTCCTTTAAGGAAACACATGATGAAGCAAACAGATTGGCTATCATATGTAACAAACTGAACAAAGTAAACAGGGTACTTGAACCTAAGCTTGAGTCACTTGAGGAAGAATCACATAAAGCTAGAAAATCTTGAAACATTGCTGGGATCTTCAACCACAATTGAGAATGTCTTATATGTAGAAGAACTAAAGCATAGTCTTCTAAGTATTAGCCAACTGTGTGACAAGGGCTACAAGGTGTTGTTCACAAGTAAAAGGGTAAACAACATCTATCTCTTAGATATTATGAATAATTGCTCTGAAAATGAATGTTTGCTATCAAAAAGTGATGAGTCTTGGCTGTGGCACAAGAGGTTAGCTCATATCCATGCAAATCACTTGAATAAATTGAAATCTAAGGATCTTGTTTCTGGTTTACCAAATATAAGGTTTCAGAATAGTAGATTGTGTGATTCATGTGTAAAGGGTAAACACATAAGAACTTCTTTTAAAACAAAGGATGTGGTTTCTACAAATAAAGCTTTGGATGTTCTGCATATGGATTTGTTTGGACCTTTTAGGACTGCTAGTTTAGCTGAAAACTTCTATGCTTTGGTAATTGTTGATGATTTCTCAAGATATACATGAACTCTCTTTCTTGCTTCTAAAAATGATTCATATAAAGCTTTTAAGAAACTAGCTAAAGTTCTACACAATGAAAATGAAAATAACATAAAACAAATTCGTAGTGATCATGGGGGAGAGTTTCAAAATGTAAAGTTTGATAGGTTTTGTGAAAAACATGGGATCATACATAGCTATTCTGCTCCTAGGACACCCCAACAAAATGGTGTAGTTGAAAGGAAGAATAAATCTCTAGAGGAATTAGCTAGGACCATGTTAAATAAATCTAATCTACCTAAATATTCTTAGGCAGATGCAGTATTCACTGCTTCTTATGTGCTTAACAAAACTTTGATTAGACCTATTCTTAAGAAAACTCCTTATGAATTGTATAAAGGTAGGATGCCTAATCTTAGTCATCTTTGGTTGCAAATGCTTTATTCTGAATAATGGCAAAGATAATCTAGGCAAATTTGATCCTAAATTTGATGAAGCGATACATATTGGCTATGCTATTAATGGACATGCTTACAGGGTGTATAACAAAAGATTGCTTACTGTGGAAGAATCTATGCATGTGGTGTTTGATAAATTTGATTCAAGTGTTGCAAAGAATCTGTTGTGAATGCAGGATTACCTAAAGAGTGGAAGACTCCAAGGGATCTCACACTTGACAATGTGATTGGAAAAATTGAGAAAGGAGTCTCAACAAGGAATTCTCTTTACAATTTCTGCAAGATAATGGCCTTTGTTTGACAAGTAGAGCCTAAAAATCTAGAGGAAGCTCTACAAGACAGCAACTAGATAGCAACTATGAAAAAAGAGCTAAATCAGTTTGAATACTATGAAGTATGGTCCTTAGTTCCAAGAACACCTGAGATGAATATCATAGGAACCAAATGGGTGTATAGGAACAAGATGGATGAACATGGGGCTATCACCAGAAATAAAGCAAGGCTGGTTGCTAAAGGATATAACCAAGAAGAGGGAATAGATTTTGATGAAACCTATGCACCAGTAGCACGACTAGAAGCTATCAGACTACTCTTAGCATTTTCCAGCATAAAAGGATTCAGGTTATTCCAAATGGATATTAAGAGGGCATTCTTAAATGGATATATTAATGAAGAAGTGTTTGTCTCTTAGCCTCCAGGATTTGAAGACTACAAAAATTCAGAGCATGTGTACAAGTTTAAGAAGGCACCTAAACAAATGGTATGAAAGGCTAAGTGAATTTCTGCTCTCTCAAGGTTATGACAATGACACCTCTGATGAAACCTTGTTCATAAAGAAAGAAAAGACATTATACTTGTGCAAGTCTATGTGGATGACATCATCTTTGGATCCACAAATGAAGAAATGTGTGAAGCTTTTGTAGAAGCAATGAAAAGTGAATTTGAGATGTCAATGTTGGGAGAAATGAATTTCTTCCTTTGACTGCAAGTTAAACAACTCAAGGATGGAATTTTCATAAATCAAGCAAAGTACTGCAAGGAATTGCTTAGGAAGTTTGAGATGGACCAATGCAAAGTAATCAGCACTCCAATCTCAACAAATTGCCAATTGGACCAGGATTATGCAGGAAAATCAGTGGATCAATCAAAATACAGGAGTTTAATTGGTTCTTTACTATACTTAACTGCTAGTAGGCCTGACATTATGTTTGTTGTGTGCTTATGTGCTAGATATCAATCTGATCCAAAGGAATCACACTACAATGCAGCTAAGAGAATTCTGAAATCCTTGCAAGGGACTAAAGATGTTGGACTATGGTAACCAAACAATGTTTCCTTGAACTTAATTGGTTTTTCATATTCTGATTTTGTAGGTTGCAAGGTTGATATGAAAAGCACAAGTGGAACTTGTCACATGCTTGGGTCAAGTCTAATCTCTTGGCATTACAAGAAACAAGCATGTGTTTCTCTTTCTACAGTAGAGGCAGAATACATAGCTGCTGGAAGTTGTTGTGCTCAAACACTATGGCTAAGGCAACAACTAAATGACTTTGAAATTCTTTTAAATAAGATACCTATCAACTGTGATAACACCAGTGCCATAAATATGTTTAAGAATCCTGTTATGCCTTCAAGAACTAAACATATTGAAATTAGACATCATTTCCTAAGAGAGCATACAGTTAATGGAACTTGTGATATTAAATTCATTGGTACTAAATTTCAATTGGTTGACTTGTTCACTAAACCTCTTGCTAAAGATAGGTTTTATTTTCTATTAAACGAATTGGGTATTATTAGCTTAAATTGTTCATTGCAGTAAAAATTTAAATTTGTTCTCTCATGTTGTAACGTGTTGATTTTCTTGTTTCAGAATCACAACTGTGACTAGGAAAGAGAAATAATTACTTTTCTCTCTCTCCTTGACCATTGACTGCTTTTATGGTTATTGACCAACAGATTTATGACATTCATGTGTGGAAATCCTAACTGGTTTGATACTTTGATTATGCAACAAATTTGATTCGTTAAGCATAAACATGTTTCCAATATATTCTTGCATCATTCAAAATTGCACCCTTCTGTACTACATGGAATCAAATTTCTATTGCATCTGTTTCTCTTGATTTTTCTTTCAAACCTGTGACTCTTGAAGTTTGATATGTGCTCTATATAAATCTGGTTTATATCAATTGTATTTCACATTTTCCATTCTTTACTGCAAGCTGTCCAGATTCACAATTTGTTGGTTACCAGTTTATTCTTTTAATGTTCATCATATGAATTTTGCACTAACATTTCTTCTAGTTGGAACTATCTCTCTTGGTGAATAGGTGCAGATAAAAACATATTGAGCAATGGCATCCTCTTCACACAGGAAGAAGAAATCCAGAGAGCAAGCTAACAACACCCAAGGTATTTTGGAAAACTGGTTTGCTGGAGATGCTGAAGTTGTGACAAGGTTCATACATGAGACAAGCAGAAAGCAAATCAATGTACCTAAGGTGTTGGAATTTTCATGGCTGAGAGATGAAAATCTGACAGAAGCAAAAACCCTATTCAAGCATCAAAAACTGAAAAGCTTTCTGGAAATGACTGGAAATGTCTATTCAGACCTAGTGAAGGTGTTCTATAACAACCTTGTACAAGATGACAAGAATCACTAGAGAAATCTGGAGCAATGTTGGTGGAATCAAGTACTCATGGCTGAAAGTGAGCAAAGGGAACACTACTGAGATTCAAGGGTTTAACAAGATGTAGTTTTATAAAAGTTGTGTGAGGAATCCTACTGAACCAGTGGCTAGGTTTCATGCAGGTAATTTGACTTTAATTCCAAGACTCTTAGCTCACATCATTGCTTGGCAACTCACTCTTAGAGGGAGCAATCATGTTGTTCTTCATGAAGAAGACTTAATACTACTTTACTGCATAATCAATCAAATCAAGGTAAACTGGGAGAGTACTATGGTAGAACACATGCTCAAATCCACAAGGCTCCCTGATTACCGTTTTCCATATGCAATATTTGTTTCCAAAATAATTGACTATTTTGAAGTGGATACTACAAATGAAAGAAATGATACTATCAAAGCAACAAGTGAGATGGAATTCTACTCTCATGAAAATGGACTTTCATAAGGAGGAAGACAACTGGGTTTTCAAAAGAAAAGATGCTTGTAGAGCTGAGCATGAAGCCTCTAATCATGGAGATGCAGAGGAAGAGAATGTTGGAATGCATAGGGAAAATGAAATTGTGCAGGCTACAGAAGCATCATTCCATAGGATGCATCATTCATCATCACACAAGGTGGAATCACCAACTCAACCATTTATGCAACACATGGAGGAATCACCAGTTCATTCTTTCATGAATGAAGATGTTGTTGCCACAAACTACAATGCATTGGTTGCATACCAAGCACCTGAATAAAGAGGTGAACCTCTATCAATGTTCGAAAGACTGGTTCTGGACAGACTGGACACACTCATAGATGATCAAAAGACCTATTTTGAAATGACTCAAGCTAGGTTTCAGCACTTAGACTATCAAATTGAAGGGGTCCAGGAGCAGCTAGCTGAACTTTACTACAAGCACATGTGATCCTTTTCAAATCTTTCTCTTTTATGTCTTGTTGAACAATTTGTTTTCTACTTTTCTACATTGGTTGTGTTTTAATTTCTGGACTGTAATAGCACTTTATGGTGTTTCATTTTAAACTATCATGTATGGCTATGGTGTGTTTCTTTTTATTCCATGCTCCCATTCTGTTTAATGAATACAAAGGGGGAAAAGAATAGCTTGATACAGGTTATGATAATTGAAGAATAACTCATATATATTGCTGACCTGGTTCATGTATTAAACTATAAGGAGGTATAACACTTCTCACATCTGTTATGTTTTGTTTTTGGTGTTTTTGTCATTAACAGTTTTCTGTGTATATTCTGGAATCAAGTGCAGAACAAGTATTGACCATGATCTTTCCTTCAAAGCTATGCAAAGCAATGGGGATTTGTCTCCATCAAACAGGGGGAGATTGTTGAAGATGGATGAAGCTTCTTCTCTACCTAGTCTTAGTGTGTGTTTGTGAATAAAATAGCTAGTTTGCTTTGAAGATTGTAATGTGTTTTTAGGTGATCTTGTATATAGGTTAGTGAGAGTTTAAGGTTGTCTTTTGCTTCATGACCTATCCTATTTGCCTAATCAAGGTGGTAAGATCAAGCACAAGAAGTGATTCAATGGTTTTCATAAAGCTCTTTAAAGTTTTCTAAAAAATTAGGTTACTGTACAAAGATAAATCTATTTGTTTGGAAAACAATAGGTTTATTTTTTATCCGCTGAAAGAGTTTTTGAATTTCTGTTAGGGCACCAAAAGTTCAGTTCTGTTTGTTATTTCAGTTTTGATGAGCTGGCAGACCTTTAGAAAAACAATCTGTTTTGTTTTGAAATTAACCTGTTGTTTTTATAACAACTTTCTAACTATTTTTTGAAAAGTTGTTAGAAACTGATTTCGATATAAAGAAAGGCTTTTCTCAAGTGAAAGGTTGTTGTGCAATCACGGTTTTAAAGAGATTTAACGCTTTCTGTGAAAAGAAGGATTGGAATGAACTTTTGAAAGCTTTTCCAAAAAGATCTTCATGTGTGCTTGTTCTAAGAGAGCTTTGATCTTAGTGAAGGTGCTGGTGCAGTTTTGCTACAATTGAGCTACTGTTTTTGAGTTCTTGCATCTTCTTTCAGGTGCTATCCTTCCTTATTCATTCTTGTAAAAGGTGTTAGTGTAAGTCACTCTTTGATAGGGTTTCTTGGAGTGCAAGATATGCTGAAATAGGGTTTTTCAACTTTGGTTGTATTGTTCCTTTAGGGTTCAAGAACTACTGTGTGTTGTAATTTATTGCAACTGATTTTTTAGTGAATTCCACCTTGGAGTAAGTGAATCTGGATGTAGCTCATTATGAGTGAACCAGTATAAAGTGTGCTTGCATTATTCTCATCTCTGCACTCATTTATGATATTTTGAATAATCTGTCAAGAAAGAAATATGTTCATTTAAAATTGAACCTGTTATTTCTGGGTTTACTCAAACTGTAAATCTTGATCTGGAAAATTTCTTTAATCATAAACAAAGCCTTCGAAATCTGTGTAATTGACTTTGTTAAGGACAAACAGTTTCTTCATAAAATCTTTGTGTTTGCGAAAATTTTATAACTTCAATTCAACCCTCCCCTCTTGAACTTGGACACTAATAAACCCAACACCATTGGCTAAGAGGATAGAAGAAGATGGAGCCTCATGGAGAAATAATCAACATTTGAAAGAAGAATATTATAAATTTTTTTTCTTTCTTCTTAGTCTTGTAAAAATTTATAGAAGTAGCCTTGTGTGAAAAAAGAGTAAAAAATTATAAAAAAAAGTAATTTTCTCATCCAAAAAGTTGAAACATAAATGGGCGTCAAAGAGTTTGATTTGGGGTCAAATCCCTAATTTGAGGTGTTAACATGCAACCCTCTTTATTAGGAAAGTCAAAACCCTAATTGAAGAGACCAAGATTTAAGAGAGGTTATAAACATATGAAGGAGCCTTGAATTGAGAGATGTGGGACTACATAAGGTGACGATATTTTCAAGTGCATCTGAACTTTGCACTCTTTAGTCCCACATCCCCTAAAACATTGAGTGTGAGAAGCCTCTCTACTTATAAATAAAGCCATACCCCCTCGTAACTCACCTTTAAATTGAATAAAAATTGAACTCGTCAAAATGTTTATCCTCTTGTTCTTTTTGGGTATCAATGAGAGTATTCTCCTGAGGGATGTTCTCCAAGGAACTTCCCTTGAAAGAGGAACTTAGTTACATGTTTCTTTAGAAACTTGGGAAGTTTAAAATATTCTAAGTCTTTCGTTGCATTGGAGGGTGTTTCCATCCTTTGGAATCGAGAGTCAGGCATTGGAGGCTTCAAGAGTTAAGTGTTTTTCACTCATTTTATGCTTTTGTTTTTGTATGCTTGTATGTGTCATGTATGCTTCTTGTTTAGTTTTAAGATAGTTTAAATTCGTTCTAGTTCATGTCTTTAAATGTGTTGATACAATTTTTTTGTTCCAGACTTGAATCAATGTTGTTTAGGCTTTCCCTATTGCATGTATTAGCCTATGTTCATGTCAAATTTTAATTAGGCTATATAATTTGTTTACTTAGCTTTAAATTTCATAATCCTCCATGTTTTTTTTAGAGTTTTTTTAGTCCTTCTCATGTTCATAAACTCCATATAAGTAGTCCTACATTTTTCAAAAATTTTCTGTCGAAAACATGAAAATCGAATACTAAAGTTTATGTTTTTTTTTTTATGAGTTCTTCTTTGCCTTTAGTTCTTAAGCAAAGTTCTAAATCCTTTTTTTTTCCTTTTTATACATGCAGTAGGCCAATACCTTTTATTCCTTTTTCCTTCAAATTTTAAGTTAAATCATTTGCTTGAACACAAAAATCATTCGAGTTGAATTTAAGCCTAAGTTATGAGTTGTTTGCCAAATTCAATAGAGAAAAATGAAATGCATGGACTTATGATCTGAAAAAGAAAAGAAAAATCTAGAACTGCAAAATAAAAGCATAAGCCGAAACATATATACTCCAAAAGACAAAGGATAGGACAACTCACTACATCATACACTCTTAGATGCAGTTGATTGTTTTTCTAGTTGTCTTATGACTTGAATTGTATTGTGAATCATCTTTTAGTAAATTTTCTTCTTAATTCCAAAGGTTTTGTTTTTCTTTTAAACAATTAAAGTATGGAAAGTGGATGCACAAGTGGATGAGGTAGAAAACATACTTTGGGTATAAGATGGAACAATGAGACATAGAGACTTAAGGGGGTTGATCTTTAGTCTCTACCCTAGGTGAATTTAAATTTATTTTTTCTTGAGCTATTTTTGTTTTAAAATCAATTCATCCTCTCTTACCTTTTGAGGTGTGAGAGGGCATCATATAAACTTAACCATTTTAAATAAAAAATTGATTTTATTGGTATGGCCTTCATGGAATGTATGATGGTCAAATTGCCAACACCTACCTAGGATAATGTGGCCTATTTCCATAAGGACTACATCACATAAAACATTTTCTTTCTATTTCCCTAAAGGTACACTAACCTGAGTTTGCACTATGATGCCCCCATCTTGGCTGATCCAATCCAATCCAATTTATAAGGGTGAGGATGTGTGTGGGAGTTATGGCTAATTTTGTCAATTAACCTAGAGTTGTAACAATTGCAGCAAGAACCACAGTCCACTATCACTGAGCAAATATTATTTAAAATTGTGCAATGTGCGTGGAAAAAAATTTCTCGTTGTGATTCTTCCAACTCTAAAGTGTATTGTGTAAAAGCCTTTTGACGACCAATAACTACTCAATGCATGGTTTAATTTCTTCTTCAGAAGTTGGGATATCTTTTTCACTAGGTGATGAAGAAAATTTTTCTTTATGTGAAGTGTCTTATTCTTTTAAAATTATGTTTTTTTTTGCAAGGGACATTTAGAAGAATAATGACCATTTTCAAGTCACTTAAAACATTGAATATTCTTAATCCTGACTTCTTTAAAAACTCTTTATATTTATCTTTTTCTTTATGTTTATTCTTATCGCTCTCTCTCACACACATGGTCTCTTTTTTTTTCCATAGAGTATATTGTCCCCGGTGTTAAACGATAATTTTCTTTTTATTTTCTTTTTTACTCTAACACAAACTTGAACTAGATCATTTAAATCATGAAAGCTTAGGAGTTCAACTCTATCTCTTATTTCAATATTTAGACCACTTTGGAATCAAGCTAGGGTTATCCTAGTTTCCTCTCTAATCCTTGCCTTAACTCGTAACTTCATTTTTGTTTATATTCTTCTACTTTCATGTCTTTCTATTGGAGGCATTAGAGTTTTTGCATTAACTGCCTATTCTAATAAGATGACACATATCTCCTCCAAAGGGGGGACCATATCTCCTTCCAATATCTGATTGGATGGTTATGGTTTACTAAAAGGCCTCTCATCAGAGTTGACCACCAAGTCATAGTTGGACCCTGAAAGCTCAAGGTGGCTAAAGTCACTTTATTTTCCTGATCTATATGGTGACAGTGAAATATTTGTTCTACCTTCATCTCCCATTTCAAGTAATCTTCCAGTAACCTTCTACATTTTCATTTCCATAGAATGAAGGTAGGTCGACATTAGAATCCTTAGGTCCATAATTATTCTTATTTCTAAGTTGTCTAGGAAGATTTTGGTAGTAGTATAGGTTGTGGTGACTACTTTGATGGTTTTCATCAGGGGAAGGATGATCATAATAATGACTTTTTCTTTGGTTAGACCCCTCACCATTTCTAGTCCTAGATCTCGACTTATTACTATTCTGAGTTTGTAAAAACTGGAAAAACATATCTTTTAACTCATATATCTCTTTCTAAGTGTGCATTAACTCTTCTCCAAGATCATCATCATTATTGTTTTTATAACTGCCATGCACACTAGAATTATGGGAATGGTCACTTATTGTTGATTTGTAAAATTGGAATAATTTCAACAAAAAATTTAAATCATCAAGGTGATAAATTTTTCGATTTTTTTTGTTTTTGGTGAAGTTTCTTCAAGACTAGAAAATGAGAGTTCTCCAAGTTCACTCAGAAGAAAGTGAGGTGGGTCATTCAGACTACTTAAGTACCAGGACTTTCCTAACTAGAACTTACCTCAGATAGGGCTCACTAGAATAGTCTCAAAAACCCCTCAAAACAATTTTGACATAAGTAGGTGTATGCAACAAGAAATGAGACCTAAAGACTAAAATAAGGTTTACTAAAAATTGGAAGAAAATTTTCCCTTGGAGTCACGAAGACCTAAAAACAATAAACGAATAAAGTAAATAAGGCAAAATTAAAACAAATTCATGCAATGAAAAATAACTAGACGAACTCTAAGTGAAAGTGCAACTAACACTTTGAGCCAATTGACACTCTTTCACACAAGAATCGGACAAGCTATTACAATGTATTTAGTGGGATTACCTTTGGAGCATTTTCCCAAAAGTTGCACAAAAGTAAAACAAAGGAAAAATTACACAAATTTTGGTGACACTAGAAGTCAAGGAAAAAAAACAATTTTAGTTCTCCTTTTTAAGTTATCTGAAAGTGTGGTCAGCAAAAAGTGCCTTTGTGTGCTTGGAAACTTGTTCAAATTGCTCTTCTTGGTACTCCTCTTAACCTTTTATAGGAGGCCGAAAACCCAAAGCTACTAGGCTTTTTAGAAGTAGAGGACTTGAGGTTCAAAAGTCCTTGTTCAACAATGTACACTCAAGGTCAAGAAAATTAAAAGCAATAAAAGCACATTTGGAAAGTTAAACCACAAGTTGGATTCAAGATGACAAAACAGAAGGAATGCCAAAATATATAGAAAAACAACAAGTTAAGGAAATCAAAATAAAGTAAGCACACAAAAGGAACCTACCATAGGTGCTAGAGTACATGAAGAAATTAAAAAAAAATAATCTAAAGTGACTAAATAATGGCTAGTAGAAGATATATAGGAATATGTGGCTAGTAGAAGATTTATAGGAATTTGTGTAGGCTTAATTTTAAGGTCAATATTTTATGAACACTAGCCAACAAAAATTTTGGATTATGAATTTTTTTAAGGAAAATAATAAAGAAATGAAATGGAAACAAATATTAAACCGCAAAGCTTGATGCAACCAAGAGTGCGAGATTCCAAAATGTAAGGATTGATTAGTGAGGTTAGAAAATTTGTAACAATCTTTCTAGCATGTATTTGCGTCTCAAATTTTAATCAAAAGGCACTAAGACACCAAACAATGAATGTGCCAAATTTCAGGTCCAAAGAAACACAAAGCAAATTTAGATAAATGCAAAACAAAGACTAATTGTCCCCCAAAGGTCAGCAAACGCCCAGCCAGAGTACATGAACTTGTAAATTTTGCAAAAAAATGTTACTGCGAATTTGTTTCCCAAATTTTTACCAAAAGTGTGCAAGGCTATAAGGAATCTCTGGTCCAAGTTTTAGAACAAAATATGCACTAGAAAAATTTAAACAGTTGAAAACTGAGAGCAATGAATTCATAGTGCACTAAAAACATTCACACTAAGAATCAAACATTTATGAATTATAACTTTTTTTATAGACAAAATTTTGATGCACCTTTTTAACACAATGATCTTAACAACATGATGTATATGTGTTTAAAATTTCATAACAAAAATCAATGTAAATTGACCACAACAACTTTTACAAACCATTGTATTTGTATTGATTAATGTTTTATGGAAAGTTTGTGTGTTGAACATAAAACATAGCCTTTCCAAAATTTTACATATTCAATTTCCTAATTCTATCTTAAATGAAATATATTCTTTGAATGAAATAAATCTTATTAAGACTATGGTATTTTTCAACCTTATGGAAATCACAAAGATAGAATGTTTTTTAATGTTTTCAAAAATATAGTTATTTAAACCATAATGTTTTTGAAAAAATATATTTTGATGAATTAGATCTCATTTAATGTCTGATTTGCTTCGATGTTTTAATTTATTCTAACATAAAAATATTTTGATCGAGAATGTTAGTAAAATCCTAGTTTATAATGTTTTCAAAAAATAGAAACTATAATATTAAGTTTGTTGATTCTATTCAAGGATGATTGATTTGTTTTGATTACAAGATATTTTAGTCTCATTCAAATTATTTCCATAAGTGATTACAAAAAGCCAAAGTTGTCTTTTAGAGCATCTAACGGAAAACGAAAGTACTACAATACAAAATTTGCATAGATAGTGAGAAAAGAAAAATTGAACTTTAATGATTAAAGATATATAAATATAAAAAGATTTCAAAGTTCAGTAAAGATCAAGACACGCTGAAACCTTCATATCAAAAGCTTCATCTTAAAGCATCTAATACAAGAAATCAATGAAAGAGCAATATGGAAAGCTCAAGTGCAGAAGATTCAAACTTCAACGATCAACATCATACAAATATAGAAGTATTTAAAAGAACAATGATATCATAAAAATGCTCAAGAAGCGTAAGAAATCCTCATGGCAGAAGTTTCCTTTTGAAGCGTGTAATGCTAAAACAATAAAGTGTAAAGTAAGATTTCTGCATGTTTGGAAAGTATTCAAATGCTCAAGAAGTGCAAGAAATCTTCAATACAAAAGTTTCTTTTTGGAGTGTCTAACGGCTAAACGATGAAGTGCGGATTACAAGTTTCAACAGTCATCTTTTCAAAGTTATATAAAGTCCTAGAAAATGGATAAAAAGACACAAAATAGTAAACAAAACGATATACATAGAAATTATAAGAGAAATACAATTTTGTGAGAGCATGAAAGAAATTTTCTTTTGTTCAGATTATATTTGTTACATAGAGTGTCTAGTAAATAGGGTTATGCGATAAGCTTCATAAATTTTTCACTCTGTAAAATACCTAGTGAGATTTGATTGTTTTCTCTTTTCAAATTGTTTTTCTCATATCTTGAGAGCTCCTAGTCTCAAGGGGAGATTCAGACATAAAGAGATGTAGAATACTTGTAACTGGTAAGGGTGGGCAAAAAATCCAAATTACAAAATCCAATCCATAATTATCCAAATCCATACTAGTTTTGATCCATTTAAATGGATTTATCTCAAATCCAAATCCATATTTTTGAATTTTAAATCCAATCCATTTAATTGGATATAGATTAGATATGGATTGGATACATTTTTGGATTATCCAAATTGTATTTTGGGTTGGATTTTGACTTGACCCGGTCCAGGTTGAGCCAAGACAATTCAGGCCTAGGTTGAGCAAAGTCGACCCAAGTCCACGTCGAGTTGAGTCGTCCGGGCCCAAGTTGAATTGAGTCCATATGGACCAAAGTCAAGCCAAGTCATTTCGGACCAAAGTCGAGCCGAGTCATTTCGAACCAAAGTCGAGCCGAGTCATTTCGGGCCAATTTCAAGTCGAGCGGGCCCGGGAAAAAGTCAAGCCAAGCAAAGTCGGGACGATGTCGAGTCGTCCGGGCCCAGGCCGATGTCGAGCCGAGCAGGCCCAGAATGATGTTGAGCCGAGCGGGCCTGAGCTGATGTTGAGTCGAGCGGGCCTGGGCCGATATCTAGTCATTCGAGCTCGGGCCGATGTCGAGTCGTGTGGGCCCGGGTCGATTTTGAGTCGTTCAGGCCCGGTCGATGTCGGGATGATCGGGCCCGGGCCGATGTCGAGCCGAACGAGCCCGGGCCGATGTCAAGCCGAACGAGCCCGGGCCGATGTCGAGCCGAGCGGGCCCAGGCCGATGTCGAGCCGAGCGGGCCCGGGCCGATCTCGATCTGAGCGGGCCTGGGCCGATCTCGAGCCGAGCGGGCCCAGGCCGATGTCGAGACGAGCGGGCCCGAGCTGATTTCGAGTCGAGAGGGCCCGAGCTGATATCGAGTCGGACGGGCCTGGGCCGATGTCGAGGCGAGCGAGCTCGGGCCGATGTCGAGGCTGTTGGGTTCAATAGTGTCAAAGTTCAAGGGGGGGGTGAATTGACCTTTTAAAAGTTTCGCGCAGAATCAGATTTTATCACAGTACACAGAAAATAAATCGATTTATTTGGCAATGAATAGATTTATTTTGACACTGTTTATGTTTGAAAACGTTTATATCAGCCAAGTTATTCTTGAGGTTATGCAGATTAATTTGCAAGCCACACACACTGATATTAAAGAGAAACCAGTGAACAGCAAAAAACAGTGACCTTCAATTTTTTAAGCAAGTGATTAAGGTTCAATTATTAGCTTGACAATCAATTGGGTAACCTATCACAGTCAACCTGTTAACAGATCAAATATCTTCTTCACAGAACCAAACTGATTTTCCAGAAAATAAGAACTTTATGAACAAGCCCAGAAAGAACAAATTTATTTTTAATTGAACAGATTCAATTTCCGGCAGATTAGTAGATAAGCAAGAATTCGAGTGCAGGGATGAAGAGAAATGAACACACAACAGTTATACTGGTTCACTCAAATGAGCTACATCTAGTCTCACCTAATCCAAGGTGAAATCCACTAAACAAAATGTACCAAACACACTTACACAAACACTGTTCTTGAACCCTACAAGAAACTTGGCACACTTGCTGAAAAACACTATTTCAGCACACACACTCTTCAAGAAATCCTATCAAGAAGAGTTTACAATCACACTTTTACAAGAAAATAAATATGAAACGAATACACCTGATAGAGGATGCAGAAATTTGCCTTAGACCAATAGAACAGATTGCTCAAACAGTAGCAGCACCTCTCACCAAGCCTTAGAGCCAACTAAGAACAAGCACACTTTTGATTTGTAAAATCTTTCAAGAACACATGCTAGTTCTCTGTAAATCCTTAATTCTCTGTTGTAAAACTTGTTTTCTCAATTGTATGATTCTTATCTAAACGCAGGAACAAGTTTTATTTTTATAGAAAAACAACTTATAACATATTTTCAAAAAATAGTTAAAGTTGTTATAAAAAGAACAAATTGAAAATAAAATGAACAAATTTATTTTCAAAAGCAGTTAGAGAATCTGTTATGTGAAGGAGACTCAGTCAACCACTCTGGTGCACGGATAAAACGAAAAAAGCTTTTAAGATACACATGGCACCAGACTAAAAAGAATCCATTCATTTACAAATGAACAGATTTATTTTTCAAAACGATAACAAGAAAAACTTAACTATTGAAACCCAGTCGTTTTGAAAGAGAGAAGACTTAGTCAAAATACTTGATGCACAAAACTTGATTTTCAAAAGACTTAGTCAATGTATCAGTTTAAAAAAGAATCCATTCATTTAAAAAAGAACATATTTATTTTTATGCAGTAAGGGTGTTTGGCAAAACATGTGAAAAACAGTTTCAGAAAATTTGTGCTTGCTCTTATCACATGGTCAGAGGTTAAGAGGTGAGTTGCCCAGCAAAAAGCCTAATCTTAAACAACCTCTAAACTCTACCTAAGACATTCTTAAAGCAAAACTAAATGTACATGAAATTTACACATATGGCTTCATCAAACACATGTCTTGAAGGGGCAACAACCATCTTCAACAGAGGCGAGCAGGCTCGGGCCGATGTCGAGGCAACCGGGCCCGAACCGATGTCGAGCCGACCGGGCCCGGACCGATGTCGAGTCGACCGGGTCCGGGCTGATGTCGAGTTGAGCGGGCCCGGGCCGATGTTGAGCCGAGCGGGCCCGGGCCGATGTCGAGCCAAGCGGGCCTGGGGCGATGTCAAGCTGAGCGAGCCTGGGGCGATGTCAAGCTGAGCGGGCCCGAGCCGATATCGAGTCGGACGGGCCCGGGTCGATGTCGAGTTCTTCAGGCCTAGGCTGATGTCGAGTCGTTCAAGCCCGAGTCGATGTATAGTCGTTCGGGCCCGGGCCGATGTCGAGTCGTCCAGGTCAGGGCCGATATTGAATTGTCCGGGCCTGAGCTGATGTCGAGTCGTCTGGGCCCGGACCGATGTCGAGTCGTCCGAGCTCAGGCCGATGTCAAGTTGTCTAGGTCGGGGCCGATGTAGAGCCGAGTTGGTCTGCGTCCAGGTTGAGTCGGCTTAGGCCTAGTTCGAGCCAAGTTAGTCTTTGTCCATATCAAAATGGATTTAATGTAATTGACAAAGTGGATTTAATATAATTAACAAATTCGATTTAATCTAGATTTAATCCACTTTAAATGGATTTAAAAGAAATCCAAATATATTTGATCTAGTTAAACTGGATATGGATTTTAAATCCAATCCATTTATTTCGATTTGGATTGGATCTAGATTAGATTTTGGAAAATCCAATCCATGCCCACCCTTAGTAAAGCCACCATCTTTCTTAGCTAAGAGCAAATGACCAACCTTAGAAACTACATAAGACAATCGCTACCTTAATTTGTATAAATTTGTAAATAGTAGAATAATATTTTTGACCTTATATTATGGGTCAAGTTAGTAGGCCTTGAAAATCTAAGTACAAAGCATCCACATGGCACCACTTCAAAGCCTACAAATAGGCGTCGTGTGCCTCTTATTCAAGATGACTTTTCACACTCCTTCATGCTCCTTGTCCACTCATTAGACACCACTTGTGATGCCTCTTCAATCTCTTTGTGTCCCACTTGTCTTGTTACTAATGGAGAGTTTTCTAAGTCTTGGAAACTCATCATTGGAGAGGACTAGATGCCACATGTCATGTTTGTTGATCAAGAGAGATCAAGAACTTTGAAGAATCCAAATCCAAGGTGTTTGATGGAAGGTTGGAGTTGTTGTTGTGTGTTTGTGTGGGGTCTGGGGTAGAATCATTTGTAATCCACTCCTTGTTTGAATCCAGAACTGATTTGATTTGAAACCTTTTTAAAATATAATGTTTTTCAACAAAGGGAAAAACAACCTATTGTTTTGTCGAATCAACCGGTTGTTTTGTTCTTAAAAGGTTTTGAAAAAGGTTGAATGTTGTTTGACTAGGTTGACTTAACTGTCAAACTAAATCAATCGGTTGTTTCTTGATTTCAACCAATTGTTTCTTTGAAAATCCTAACATAATTCAGTTTTGATTAGTGAATCTCTCTTAAATGACTTCTAATTGAATGTGCTCCTATTTTAAATATTTTTAAATATTCTTTGGAGTATAAAAAGTTTGTTACACGTTCCTGGGATAAAAGAGAATAGTTTTGAGAAATAATAGTGCAAATTGAATTTCAAGTTTTCAAGATTCACTTCAAGCTTTGGATTTTCAAGTGTGTGGAATAGGATTGGGGTGTTCTTCTGATCTTTAAGCTTTGAAATACCCAGGTATATTTTATTCTCTTCTTTCTTTACTACTATATTTGTGTAAGTGCATAATTACAAGGTGTTCTGATTTATGTGGTTTGTTGTGCCAAAAGGAGTGTGTTTCTTGAAGGGTTCAAGGTCACTCTTTTGGTGGTTTGTGTTGTAATCTGTTTTGGTTGCATAGTAGAAACCCATAAGTTTCTGGGGACTAGATGTAGCTCTTGGATTAAGAGTGAACTAATATAAACTGCTTGTGTGTTTTTCTCTTACTCTGATCTCTTTTAAATTTTGTTTTTAAGTTGTTTTAAATTCTGCTAGTATAAACAACCGATTGAATCGAAGAAACAATCGATTGTTTTTTTGTGCTTCACTTTAAAACAGATTGTATTCTTGGCTAACTTAGTTCCTTTTATGGATTTCTTCACTGAGTTTCATTAAACCTTCAAAAGTTTTCAAAAATCTCTTTCAAACAATTCACCCCCTCTCTTGTTTAAAAGCCATATATTCTAACAATTGGCTTCAAGAGCTAAGTTCTTGTAGTTACTCAAGTTTTCGATCCTAAATCTTTTTTTCTATGGATGAAAAACTACCTTTTGGGGGGGGTACCTCAATTAATAGGCCACCTTTGTTTTGTGGTTTGAACTATCGGTTTTGGAAGATTAGAATGAAAATCTTTATTAAATCTCTTGATAAAAGAATTTGGGATGCAATTGAAAATGGCCCTTTTATTCCTAAATTTGAAAAGGAAGGTGTTTTTATTGAAAAACCTTGGTCCCAATGGACTGATGCAGAAAATAAAAAGGCCAAGTTTGATTGGATTGCCCAGAATATCATAACTTCTGCTTTGAACTCTGATGAATTTTTCAGGATCTCACAATGTGCATCAGCTAAGGAAATGTGGGATACTCTAGAGGTCATCCATGAAGGGACAGATGAGAGTGAAAAGAAAACGTTTAGCTTGTTGTTTAAGAAATTCAGAAAGTTCCTAAAGAAGAGAATCAAAAAAAGTGACTCATCCAACAGGTATGACAGCAAGAAACCTACTAAGTTTAACACTAACAAATATACATGCTTTGGATGTGGTGAACAGGGTCATGTTAAAACTAAATGTCCCAACAAAGAGAAAAAAAAACTTCAAGAAGCATGAGAAGAAAGGAAAATCAAAAAGAGCTTACAATGATGACTCATCAAGCTCCTCATCAAGTAAAGATGAAGAAGTCAATCTGTGTTTGATGGCAAGGGGAGGAGATGATACAAGTAGTGTAAGTTATTGTGCCTCTTTAAATGCTGAAAACTATAGTCAATTGCTACAAGCTTTTAAACAAAATCATGAGGAAGCTAACCGATTGGCTCTCTTGAACAACCGGTTGAAAGGGTTGAATAACTGCTTGAAAATAGAGTCAAGACACTAGAAGAAGAATTGGAAAATTCAGAAACTGATTTTGAAAATCTTGAATTGCTTTACAAGAATTCTTCTTGCTTGTGTAACTCAAAACCTTGTGAAAATTTTGAAATTCTTGAAAATAAAGTCCTTTATCTTATTAAAACCGTGGACAAACTTTCAAAGGGTAAATCTAACTTTGAAACTGTTTTGGCATCCCAAAAATGTGTTTTTGAAAAATCTAGGTTGGGGTTTAATCCACAAAGCAAGAAAAATGGGATTTCAAAGCCTTTTTCAAAAGTGTCAGAAAAACAACCGATTGAAAAATCGAAACAACCGGTTGTTACATGTTTTTACTGCATGAAGAGAGACCACACTGTTAGATTCTGTAAAATTAGGAAATATTTTGTTCCTAAAGGTATAATGAGATGGATTCCCAAAGGTTATGAAGTTCCCAGTGATAAATGTAATGCAAAAGGACCCACTTTTGTAAGGGGACCAAATCTTGGTACTTGAATTTGTCTTTTGTAGGGAAATTTGATGGAAAGCATGCAGTTGTGGTACCTGGACAGTGGTTGTTCCAAACACATGACTCGAGATAAATCTAAGTTTGTGAACATCACTTTCGAATAAGAAGGGCATGTGAGATATGAAGACAACAACAAGGGAAGGATTCTTGGAAGAGGCTTTATAGGAGACAAGAGCAACTTATTGATTCATGATGTCTTGTGTGTGGAAGGTCTAAAACACAACCTTCTTAGCATTAGCCAACTGTGTGACATGGCTTATCATGTCATCTTCAAGCCAAACTCCTGTGAGATCTGCCTTCCCAACTCAAAGGAAGTAATGTTGATTGGTAAAAGAATCAACAATGTCTATCTCTTATATATCTCTTCTTTTTGTTCCATTGGTTGTCTTCTTTCTAAGCATGATGAATCTTGGTTATGGCATAGAAGAATAGCCCACATTCACAACAATCATTTGAACAAATTAATTTCAAAAGATCTTGTGATAGGGTTACTCAATCTCAAGTTTGAGAAGGACCACATATGTGAAGCATGTCAAAAGAGGAAACAAATCAAACATTCCTTCAAACTAAATAATGTTGTTTCATCTTCAAAACCCCTTGAGTTGTTGCACATGGACTTGTTTGGTCCTTCAAGAACCATGAGTCTTGGAGGTAACTATTATGCTCTTGTTATTGTTGATTATTTTTCTAGGTACACATGGATACTCTTCTTGGAATCAAAGAGTGATGCTTTCTATGCCTTCAAAAAGCTTGCTAGAAGACTACAAAACACAAAAAGCAGTAGCATTGGTTATATAAGGAGTGATCATGGAGGGGAATTTCAAAATGAGAAATTCAGCAAATTCTGTGAAAAGATGGGGATCCTGCACAACTTTTTTGCACCAAGAACTCCTCAACAGAATAAAGTTGTGAAAAGAAAGAATTAGCAAGAACCATGCTAAGTGAATCCTCCCTACCAAAATATTTTTGGGCTGATGTTGTTAGCACCTCTTGTTATGTGATGAATAGAATGCTCATAAGGCCAATCTTGAAGAAAACTCCTTACGAACTCTTCAATGGAAGGAAGCCAAACATTAGTCACCTAAAAGTGTTTGGATGCAACTGTTTTGTTCTGAATAATGGGAAAGAAAATCTGGGAAAGTTTGATGAAAAAACCGACAATCGCATCTTTATTGGCTACTCCTCAAATAGTCATGCCTATAGGGTCTAAAACAAGAGACTCGTGATTGTAGAAGAATTTGTTCATGTAGTGTTTGATGAAGTTGATCACAAAGATATGAAATCCTCGAAGAACTGCACAGAAGAGGATGAACAGAACATCATTCTACAGAAGCTGGAATCTTGTCCAGAAAAACAACCGATTGATTTGTCGAAACAACCTGTTGATTCGTCGAAACAACTTGTTGATTCGTCGAAACAACCGGTTGAAATTCTGCAGCAAGATGAGTTTCCTAAAGAATCGAGAATTCCAAGGGATCTGACAGTGGAAAACATCATTGGGCAGGTAAAGGAGGGTGTTTCTACACGAAGTACTATCTCAAACTCTGCAGGCACACAACTTTTGTCTCTCAAGTTGAACCAAAGACAATTGAAGAAACACTTAATGATGAGAAATGGGTGGCTGCAATGCATGAAGAGCTGAATCAGTTCACTAGGAATGATGTATGGTTTCTTGCTCCCAAGTCAGATGAGATGAACATCATAGGATCTAAATGGTTCTTCAGAAACAAGTTGGATGAAGTTGGTGTGATTACTAGAAACAAGGCAAGACTAGTTGTCAAAGGTTACAATCAAGAAGAAGGAATTGATTATGGTGAAACCTTTGCTCCAGTTGCAAGATTAGAAGTTGTAAGGTTGTTGTTGGCCTTTGCTTGTATGAGTGGATTCAAATTATTTCAAATGGATGTTAAGAGTGTTTTCCTCAATGGAATCATCAATGAAGAAGACTATGTTGAACAACCACCGGGCTTTGAAGATCATCAACATCCCAACCATGTATACAAGCTGAAAAAGGCCTTGTATGGGCTTAAACAACCTCCAAGGAAGTGGTATGAGAGGCTTATTAACTTTCTTTTATCCAATGGCTATGAGAAAGGGATGATTGACAAGACTTTCTTTATCAAGAAGTCAAATTCTGAAATTATCTTGGTCCAAATCTATGTTGATGACATCATTTTTTGTGCTACCAAAGATAGTTTATGTGAAGAATTTGTGGCTGCCATGCAAGGTGAGTTTGAAATGTCTATGATGGGGGAGCTTTCATTCTTTCTTGGACTGCAGGTCAAGCAATCTAATGATGGAGTTTTCCTATGTCAATCAAAGTATTATAAAGAAATTCTCAAGAAATTTGAAATGGAAAGTTGCAAAGAAGCTAGCACACCTATGCCATCAAGTTGTTATATGGATGTTGTTGTGGCTGGAAAAGAGGTAGATCAAACCAAATATAGAGGATTGATTGGTTCGTTACTCTATCTCACGGCAAGTAGACCGGATATCATGTTTTTCGTGTGTCTTTGTGCAAGATTCCAAGCAAATCCAAAGGAATCTCATATCAAGGCTGCAAAAAGAATTCTCAAATATCTCAAAGGAACAACCAATGTTGGTCTATGGTATCATTCTCACTCTCCTATACACTTAATTGGATATTCTGATTCTGATTTTGCAGGGTGTAAGCTGGACCGAAAAAGCACAAGTGACACTTGTCATCTTCTTGGATCAAGTCTTATTTCTTGGCATAGCAAGAAACAAGCTTCTGTGGCTCTTTCCACTGCAGAAGCTGAATACATTGCTGCTGGAAGTTGTTGTAATCTGTTTTGGTTGCATAGTAGAAACCCAGAAGTTTCTGGGGACTGGATGTAGCTCTTGGATTAAAAGTGAACCAGTATAAATTGTTTGTGTGTTTTTCTTACTTTGATCTCTTTTAAATTCTGTTTTTAAGTTGTTTTAAATTCTGCTGGTATAAACAACTGATTGAATCGAAGAAACAACCGGTTATTTTTTTGTGCTTCACTTTAAAACAAATTTTATTCTTGGCTAACTTGGTTACTTTTTTGGATTTCTTCACTGAGTTTCATTAAACCTTCAAAAGTTTTCGAAAATCTCTTTCAAACAATTCACCCCCCTCTTGTTTAAAGGTCATATATTATAACAATGTTATTAATGGAGAGTTTTGTAGAACTTGGATAGTCCTTTTTAGGAGTCTCCTTATTATATAAATAAAAGACCCCTCTCTTGTAATTTTTTAGACTTGAATGATATATGAAATTGTGTTTCTGGAATTCTCCATGGATTTCTACAAGTCTTTTGTTGCCTTCTATCAACTCTTCCCACACTTAAGGACAATTGCATCAAGTGGATCAGAGCTAGGCTTCACATCCAGATAAGCCAAATTCTCGAAAAATAAACTAGGTTGTTCTTGAGGTTATGGGTAATGTCACACCATGTTCTTGTGTTTCTCCATATGTTCTTCATTGTTTTGTAATTTTCCACCATATATTTTTTGTTTTAATCGATTATTTTCAAAATTCACTGATTATTTTCAATTTCCACCGATTATTTTCATTGTTTTTTGTTCTTGCCGGTTGACCTCGGTTGGACTGAATGGAGAGCTCCGCTTCTAGTTTGTCTCCTTTTGGTGCACTGGAACAATGCTCCGTTGTTGATCACACTCTAGCGATCAAGTCAGTGAGAGCATACAAAATAATAATCAGTTTCAGTCTCAGGTATTCAGAAACAGCGTACCTTTACCGGGGTTTCAAGCCCTTTTGATAGATTTCCCATCTACAACTTCTACTAATGAGAACATAATCTCAACATAAAACATATAATCATTACAGAAAAATCACATGTTCACGTGCACCTCTTATCTTTGGGTGCTAACAACAGGAAAATATTTTGTCTACACGGGCACCATTATTCTCGAGTGCTAACAATATTATTCTCAACAAATTTTATTTGCATTTAATTAACATATGTGTTATAAACAAACATAATATTCCTTCTATTTTAACTATCTTTTTCGAGCTGTCTTACCCGCGCTTGGGCCGAGCTTCTGGCCCACCCTTTGGGCCCATGTTGGACCAAAAACCGAGTTGACTATACCAAAGTGCTTTGACCATGGTCCCGAGCACTCATGTCCAGTACATTTTTTATGTTTCTTGATTTTTCATAGGTTGTTCTTCGTGTTCTTATTGTTTGGTATGGTTCTTATCATTTTAATTGTTGTAGAGTATTTTCAAGTTTTGATGTTTCATTGTGTTCTATATTGAATCTGCAACAAAACCTACAAAAATATTTGATGATTTTCGATTTTTTTAAAATTTGGGTATTTTTCTAGGTGTCTTTGTTGTTTTTAATTCAGTTTTGTGTGCAATTAGGTGAGCTTTAATGCATTCAATCTTGTTTTTGGCATTAATTTTGTCTAGTTTTTGTTTCAATTGTCACACAATTCTAGTTTTCCACCTATTACATATGTGTTTGTTAAAATGTCTCTTAGAAATGCATACCAAGTATTTTGTGTTTTAGTGATAAAAATATAGTATAAGCTTTTGTGCCTTTTTTTTTATAATCTTTGATATTTTGAGTGCTATTTGATCATTAGCACTTTCTATCATATAATTTTTCTCTGTGTCTTATTGTTTTTGTTCTTAAATTTCCATTGGTTTTCTAGGTTTTTCTTCCTGTCTAGATTTGTAAATTTTTTTTGGTTTTGGAATTTATTATGGGTTTGTTTCTCGGTAAAAATATATGAAACAATTTACAAAAGTTCTTTGAGATTTTTTTTATACTCAGTTAAAAAGGCACGTCCAAGAACAAAATTGAAAAAAAAAAGATATAAATAATAAAGGCTTCTACCAAGAAAAACAAGTTTTCAGTGTTGATTACTCTCGGTTTGAACTTTATTACGTCTTATTCTTTGAGTTTTTTTACTTGAAATTTTTAACAGACCTTCCTTATTATGTTGTTGATTTTTGATAAAAATTTGAGCCTCAAAATCGTTAGAAATTTTCCGCCATAAATTTTTTAGTCCTCTCTGAAAAACAATTTCAATTTCTGAACCTTAGTGATCTGGTGTTTGATTTGTTTCTCTCAAAATATACATTTGTTTGATCCAAACTTTCTTGCGTTTGGTCACATATTGTGTTTAGGTTCTTGGATAAATATTTCATACAAAAATAGTTTCTTTGAAATTTTACATAAATTCTAGACTGTTAAGTGTCGGTTCACTCTAGATTTTTCTTTTGTAATACATTCTAGAGTTATTCTTAGGTTCATTTTTGTGTTGTGCTAGCCTTTATTCTTACCTTTAATTGTTGTTTTTCTTTTCTTTGGTTTTCCATTAAAGTTTTTCACATTAATCTCATTTCGGTTTAGCTTTTCAAATTGTGATTTTCTTGCTTGTTTTCTTGGATTTTTTTTTGCTTGAAAAGGCTTTGGAGTTTCAAGTGTTGGTGTTGAGGAAGAGATATCTTGTGCTTCTTTGAGGTGCTATTTTTCTAAGAGAAATTATAAAAGGGAAAGGAGGAGACAAGTGATTTTAGTGCATAAGTTTGATATTCAACATCACAAAAGCTTTGAAGAGTTTATGATTGGTTTCGTTTTCTTCTTTTAATTTTTTGTATCACAAAACCTGTGTTGTTTGTACTTTTGGGTTGATTGGGAATTTGCTCCAAAGACAATCCCAATAGTCATTTTTAATAGCTTTTACGTGCGTTGGTGATGTAAGTGTGTCAGGGTGCTCTTAGTGTCACCTGCATTTGCACCTTAGGATTCAACTAGTTTACTTTCACTAGCATTTCCTTTGTTGCTTTAATTTTTACTCTTAATTCTTTCCTTTATTTTCTTGCTTGTTAAGTCTTTGTTATACATAGGTTTTATCTTTTGTTGCCTTTAGTAGATCTTCCTTTGATCTTTAGTTTCATTTGTGCATTCACAATGTCATGTCCGTTTATAAATTGTTTTGATGTTCCTCAAGAGAACTTGTGTCGAGAAATATTTGAGGTAAGCTCTAACTAGGAAAGTCTTGATACTTAAATAGTCCATTGTAACTCACCTTACTTTCCTGTGAGTGATCTTGGATAAAGCTCATACTTGATTTCTTGATTTACTTCACAAAAAAATAAAAATATTTTTGAAAATCTTTTGCTCACTCAGGTTGACTTATAATTTTTTTTGTGAAAACATTTTCAGTTTTAAGTCAACAATGGGTGATTTATCACATCAATCTAGTGTTCATGGTATGCCACACTAGCAAAACAAACAATAGAAATTTCTGATTTGAAAGAAATGTTTTCTAAATTTATGATTTCTCAAGAGAGGGATAAAGAAAAATCTAAGAGTCATTATGGGGATCATAAATATAGAGAAGGCTCACATAGAAAACAAACATTATAGGGCTCCTTCCATCCAAAATTCTACTAAGCTTGAAATAAATCTCCCTTCTTTTTGTGGGCAAAAAAAGTTAAGGTATATTTAGAATGGGAGGCTAAGGTTGATCAATTTTTTAAAACCATCAAGTATATGGATTTACAAGATTTTCCATGGTTACTCAAAGTTTTCAAGATCATGCCATCTCTTAGTGGAAACAAAGGCAATATGATGTTAGAATTGGTCACATATCAAAAAATTTAATTTGGACTAAATGGAAAGCATGTATGAGAAGAAAATTTGTTCCACGTTCGTATGTGAGAAACAAAGAACCTTATCCGCAACCCTATTCTTCACATGAAAAGGTTTTTCATCACTACCAAAATGTAGCTACATACCCTATGAATGATTATAAGAAAGAGGGTTACCCTTCCAAACCACAATTTAGGGTGAGGCCTTATAAAAAGATATATTTTGCTAACCCTAATGTTTTTACACCTAGTTTTCAAGATCTGAAGAAAATTATTACAATAGGTTAGAAATTTATAGAGGGAGAAAAAAACATGTTAGAAAAAGAAATCTTGTTAGAAAGAAAAAAAGAAGAAGAAGAAGAAGAACTGATAGAAAGAGATGAAAAGAGTCACATATTTTATTCATATACATCTTTTTAGTGTCCTCTAAACTCTTTTTGATCATGATAAGGAAAAACATAGTTTTGAAACTTCTTCTGATTATCAATCTTTTTCAACTCATGATGACAAAATTTTAATTTTTTTCAACTCATGATGACAAAATTTTAATTGACACTCAAATTATTTTCCATGAAAAAGAAATTTTAGAATCTAAAGTTTTGAAAACTAAAGAAGAAAAAATCTCAAAAGAAAATTCTTTGTATGAAGTTGAACCAGACATTGAAATACACTTATTTAGAATACTCTTGTGAGGAGTTATTTGAAGAAAAATTTCTATATGGAGCTGAACTAGACCTTGTTAAAAAAAATCTAAAGATGTCCTTATCATAACACAAGAAGATCAAAAGTTTTGGCAAATTCATAAGGTAAAAAAAAGGTCCTTTTTCCATTTTTCTTTTTCTTACTTTTCTTGTATCATTATCATCCAAACCTCTTTGTATGTTACAATTTTTTTTAGAGAGTATTCTTACTTCGTCTTTTAAAAAAATTCAAAATAATAAACAAAAACAAACAAAACTTTTATACATCTTTTGTATTCTTCTTAAGTTTACCATTTTTTTCAGATGGATATTTTGATCCTAGTGGACTATGCTAAAATTTTGACATGGTGGCTCAAAACAAACCAGATTTGAGAACAAATCATTTTCAAGGGAGGGCATGATGGAGGACCATCCTTGTTAAAGTCGTCATCTTTCTCAACTAAGAGGAAAGGACCAACCTTAAAAAATACATAAGACAATCTCTGCCTTAGTTTGTATAAATTTGTAAATAGTAGAATAATATTTTAGGCATTGTATTTTGTGTGCCAAATTAGTGGGCCTTGAAAGGCTAAGTAGAAAGCATCCACATGACGCCACTTCAAGGCCTCTCATTCAATATGACTCTTCATACTCCTCCATGCTCTTTGTCAACTTATTAGGCACCACTTGTGATGTGTCTTCAATTTTCTTATGTGCCACCTGTCTTGTTATTAATGGAGAGTTTTCTAAGTCTTGGATTGCCACATGGCAACTCATCATTCAAGAGGACTAGGTAATTTATAAATAAAAGACTCTTTCTTGTAATTTCTTAGACTTGATGTTCAAGCTTGCATATAGCTCATTCAAGTATGAGAGTAAATGGAGTTCCTATAAGATGATAAATTAATATTAATTAAAATATATTTCTAAAATAGAATTACTAGTCTACTATTTGCTTATCATGTTTACTTTTGCATGTGTTTAGGTCCACATAATAAAGAGAATGAATAGGCTTAGGCAAATCACAATGAATAATGTTGTTTTTGTTAAGGCCAAAACTAAATTAACTAATAAGCAAACAAGAAAACCAATTTAATTTAATATTGATGATTGTTCATCTAATGATGAGTGGATTATGGGAGATGAACATGAGCAAAATGAAGCATCACATATTTGGGTGAAAACTTGGTTCAATCTAAGTAAAGGAGAATGAAACTATACATCAACATGATTTAGATATTCCTAATTTGAATGGTGAATAAAATGGAAATGGAAATGATGGAGTTGAAGGTCTACGATTTAACTTGAAAGATTATTTGCTTTAGATGAATTATAGTTTTGTAACTAAGAAAGAATTCATATTTGGGACTAGATGAAATTGTTGGTTTACTGTTTTGTAACTAAGAAGGAGTTCCTATCATGGAGCTAGTAAGGAGTTGTTATGTAACTAGAATTGGCGTTTACACCTATTTACTTACTATTTTATATGTTTATATTGTTTTTGTCATGTTGAATTGTAGTTCAATTATGAGTTTCAAGTGAGATATAATGATTTTGTATGTGCATATATATGAATTTCATAAATTTTGTAGGATCTTACTATCCATGCAACGATCTCCCAATTTACAATCCATACTTCCCTTTCCAATCCTGAGTAAAATTTTGATTTTGACTACCTTAATGACAAAGACTAGAAAGGTACACATGAAAACATGGAAAAAAATATAAGGGTGGGGACATGAGGAGAAATGTTTCAGAAAGAAAAATCAGTCTACGAGTTCCAAAATCTGTTCCACATCGTTTTATACATCCTTGTTTCAAATAGAAAACCTGGGTCAGTTAGACTTAAGGCTGCTGCTGGTACTGCCACAAAAAAGTCGACCATTGAATGTAGTTTTTAACACTAGTTACAACAAGAAAATATGAAACTTACCATCAATCTGAGCCCACCTACATGAGCAACCAACAGTGTTGAAGATGGTAACAAACCAAGCAGGAGCGCATGATTGGCCAGCAGTCATGCTTTTCAATGCACTGTAACCTATGTTAACTGCAGAACTATTTGATAGCTAAAGATGCTGAGGCAGCTGTTGCTTCTGCTATTAAGGAAATAGGTTGACGTGCATGGAGGCATGCACCTATATCAAATGGATGCAACTCAGAACCATCAAAAATAAGATTTACTCCAGGAAGGATTACTTCTTTACTATCACTCTCATCTGTTTCAGCTTTTAATGTGTTGCCTTGAGTTTCTTCTTCAATGGGCCTTGTGGAAGCTTCGTAAACAGGAGTTAAGGCATAAGATCTGCAAGCACCATCCAAAAACACTAGTTTCTGAGAATTTGAATCATAAGGGAACTGAAGTTATGAGCTAAAATCAACAGATGGAAGGGAGATTATACCAGGTTTTGTAGTATTTTAGTGTCTTGGGTTTTTATAAAACTTCATCATTCTAATTTTAAACTATTCCAACCGTATACCCTCACATACTAATAAAATATAGATAGAAAAATAGAGGATACCAATGCAACGTAATGCCAATAAAGAGTTATAAATACTAGAACGTATATTGATTAGCATGGTTTCTAGGCAGCAGAATAAGTGGGAACAGTCTCAGATTAGGATAAAATTGTATATAGTCAGTCACTACCACTGTCGCCATACATGATATGCTACACAAACATTTAAGATATTTTATTCACCTTCAGTACACACCACCACAGTTGCAAATTTTGTGTTCTTAATTTAGAATATATCAATAAATTTTTACAGTCACTGGACTAGATTACAGAAACTAGGTGATTATGGTAAACCGTGTTTTTAATCTCATATATTTGTCGTTTAGAGATTAGAAAGAATTCAAGGTTTAGAAGTTAACAAACCTAAGAATGCTGCCATCAAAGCTTAAAACTTCAGTTCGACAGCGTTGTCGATTAGCAAGTTTTAGCCTTCGATGCTCACTTGAGGCCCCTGCAATTGGAGAAGAAGGGTCCACAAGCGGATTCCACTTTCCACTAGCATAATTCATTAGTTGTCGTGGGGATCCCTTGGCTTTCTGCTTCAAGTAAAGAACCTTCGCAGCAGGACCTGTTGCTTGGTACTCAGCACACATGTCATGCAAGTTTTTCCTTAAGCTTTGCATTGCATGATGGTGTTCTTCAAATGAGCCAGATTGAAGTAATTGAGATGAAACAACCCTTTGACATATATTTCTACACAACTTGGGACTGAATAACGGAATCCCAAATTCAGCACTCAATGGGACCCATTCATATTTCTCTCCTTCAGGTGCGAACTGGTCTGATTCTCGTCCAATAAATAATTTCAGCAGACGAATATACCCAATTGTCGGTAGTTCCATCTTGTCAGCCAAATCAGTCAAGAGAGAATTCAGTTGTGAACATTCCCCTTCACATATTCCTAACTCTTTTCCAACAGCGGTAATTGATCCGTCAAAGTTCTTTAAGGGCAGAGGGATATCCATTGTAGTCACCTTTCCAAATTCATCAAGGTCAAACCTACTTAAAGGCTGTACCAGCACAGCTGAATGTTTAAGAAGTGAATTTAAACAATGGAGGAGTATACTTCCCTTTACTAAATTTCCTTCATGCTTCCCTCCCAAACCTCCTACTGTGGAACCATCCCAAGACCATATGAGAGCTTTCTCACAACCAACCAATGGAGCAGGAAGTAAGCGCAGACACTGTCCTTTCATCAGAACAACTGATAGAGGCCCACACGCTACAGTCGAATATAATACCAATTTCATCCAAGGAGTCATAAAAGAATATGAGAGGGGACCAAAATGAACCAGACCTGTGGATCCAGGAAGAACTGATGAATGAGGAAGAGGCACTATGGACAGAACTACATCATAGTCACGAACAAACAATCGATCAAGGGTTGCTGGAGCAAGTGAAGCCAAGCTTTCACAGCGGAGAATGTCTACACGATATTTCTTAATTTTTTTCAACATTTCTTTTCCAACATCGGCCTCTTCAGCCACTAGTTTCTCATCATTCTGAAGTTTTCCATCTTCACTGGCTTCGTCCTGTATATGACTATCATCATCATCAAAAGCAATAGAAGAGGTTCCACTAACCATATTACTAGGAGTAGCTTGAGTGGAAGCAGGCTGCACCGACTTCTCTAGATCTGAACTTAATATATCATAATCATTCTTCCCAGCTTCTGTAATACCATAGTCTCCATATTTGTCAGTCGAAGATATTTCAGATATTGGAGAACTAGACTCATCATTTCCTAAAGTAGCCAGGTCTATCTTATCTTCACCAACTTTTGCATCAGAAGCAACTCCACCAGATTGTAGACATTCTAATACACAACGCAAGCTAAATGCATGATTTGCAAATTCCTGCAGCTCTCCCTCAAATTTGGCACCTTCCAGAGTGCTAAGATCCTTGCAAAGATCAGCAATGACGGCATGATCCAATTTCCCCGCTTCATAGAGTGTAACCGCATGAGATTTCAGGCCTGACAAAGTTCAGGAAGAATGATTTTGGGTAATAGCAATATACAAAAAAAAAAAATTCTCAGACACAGAAGATAAAAGACAAACATGCTCAAAATGAATAGAGTAATAAAAATTCACAGCTTAGACATAGAACTAAAACGCATGGATTATTATCACAAATTGTTAAATTAGAGAACACAAAAACATTGCACTGAATATGGTGTGTTTGAATACAACGGATCTAAGTTTATGTCGACTCTATATTTATTATGCATGAATAGAGGATATTTTGTTTCCTCAAAAATAAAGATTACATGTCTATAATAAGCAAAATATTTTATTCTTATTTTCTTCAATAATGAATAGACCAAAAAGAAAATTTTACAGCTTAAAAATAGAACTCAAATACACCTGTTATTATTAATGCAACTATAATTTCTTATATTTGGGTTGGGACCATAAAAACAATCCCATTTGTTTCTTATAAGTAGGACTAGAGGGAGCAAAACTTATATACTTTTTTACTTATTATAGATATATTTCTTAGATTTATATCATTTAGAACTTTTATTATTATTATTATTATTATTTAGCTTATTATATTATATATTTTGTTTAACTTATTTTGTATTACTATCATTTAGAATATTTCTAATTATTTAGCTTATGAAATTGTTAATTTATTCTTGTAAGCAGGTTCAACATCTATGCACCAACTTTGGAGAGGGGGTTTGTCAGTTGTATGTATGTCTACTTTTGCAACTAATTTTCAAGATCAAAATATTGTGATTTTATCCAATTTGATTGCTATTTTGTGTCAGAACCAAATCTCTCTAATTTGATCTGATCACCTTCTTTTTACTTTCCTTTCTGCATTTATTATGTAATTGAACAACGCTGCCTATATATGTATCTTTTTTTATTCCCCAGCAGTCCCTAAAATCACCAAAAGTATTAAGGGTTAGAGAAAGAAAGAAAAGTAATATGTATTATTATTTCCTCAATCTGATGCTAATATACATATAATATTTATATAAGTAGATATGGAAGGTTACAGCAACTTGTAACAGAACGCTAACTGAAACTATCAGACTAACTAACCAGAGGAAAAAGTATATAATACAACAACGCTCTGAATAACAGCCTGTGCACACTCTAACAAACATCAGCAGTACAATAACAATAAAAAACATAATTCAAAAAGTTCCAGCAAATGAATTTAAGCTTTAGAAAATGATGAAGGTATATATACCTGGCGAAACAGAACCCATCATAAGATATGATGTTATATTAGCATCAACTATGAAAGCAACACGTGTATAGGAAGAATGATCGCCTTGGTTGTTATCATTATCAGTGAGCATATTATCAAAACCATGACTAGCAATAGAAGCATCTTCATCACTGATTACACTTTTTGGAGACCCAGGTATGTTTGCATCTTGGAGAATAGATGCTGGATCAATTACTTTCGTTGCCCATCCCAATCGACATACAAAAGATGCAGCAGCCTGCAGTTGTAACAAGTCAGCCTGTAGGGTTGCTGCCAATTCAGCAACAGATGCATTTTCATTTGAAACAACAAACACTGCATATAGTAGCCTAGATGAAAAAGATATGGTGTTACTTGTGGAAACAGCATCTAAAAACAAAAGGATGGAAAGACTGGAAAAAAGGCATTACTCTTCTATAGGATCTTCGTAAGACTGCTCCCTGTTGGAAACGAAACCTTCGAGCCTGGAAACTGAATCACCACCAAAAGTATAAAAATTGTTGAAAGAGAGAAAAAATAGATGGATGCAACAGACACTGAAAACTGTTTGTATGGACTACACTATAGAGTCTGTTTTATAGAAGTTTATTACAACAAATACAAAGAATTATCGGAGATTTTATTTCTATGTATACATGATATGATTTGGTTCTTGCTCCTCTATGTAAACAAGTTTCCTCCTAGAAACATATAATACCCATAAGCAGATTTCTTATATGTGATTGGTGTAGCATAATCTGCATTAGTATAAACCTCCATGATCAATGTGCCTTCTCTTTGAATAAGAGACCTTACCTTGGACTTGCTTTCAAGTATTACATGAATCATGTAACTACATGCATTCTTCTCACAAGTCATACAAAAATTGCCTAATTAGACTAACATGCAAACAAATAAATTAGCCTACCTACTATGGGACAAGTAAATTATTTTCCAAACAAATATCTGATACTAAGATTTTTGCATAGGAGGACTTTTTTGTGTGAATAACTCCTTTTATCAATTGTATTTTGTTAATCATTTTCTTAATGTTGTCATTATTAGTAATTTGATGTAAGCATTTAGTTACAATTGACATGTCAAGTTGTTACAACTGACTTGGTCAAATAGACGAACTTTTTGAAGTCTATATATTGTAAACAGAAGCTAATACCATGTACGAACTCAGTATATTCCATAGAAAGTTTTCCTTTATATTTTTCTCTTCTTTTCTATCAATATGGTTGCTAAAGCTCTTTGATTCATAACCATAGATTTTAAAAACCATCCACCGCCTTCTCCAGCATCTAAAACATTGATTCATGCTACCACTCTAATTACAGTCTTCACCAAATGCTACAACCCCTATCTCATATTTTCGCACTTGGTTAACGAAAAATAAGATGACAAAACTCCTTACATGGCATCAACAAATTGAACCTGTCATCATGGCTCGTAGTCTTCATCAATATGTTGTTTCACTTTGGATTCCTCCATTATTTCTTAGAGAGAAAGATCATAATCTCAATCAATTTATTTCAGTTTATCTTGGGAATAACAAGATTAGATGTTATTTGCTTTGGTTTAATTGTCACTTTCAAGTTTGACTCTCTCTCGTGTCCTTGGGTGTGTTCATGCATAATAAGTATGTGAGAAAATGCATGCACATTTCCACCACCTAACATGAACCCATGCTCGCCAACTACAATCTGAAATTCACAATTCATCCTAGGAAATCGCCATGGATCCAAGTTTAGACGGTTTGACTCAAAATTTTGATTTTGTTATCGCTTTCATTTAGAGTCATGTTGAAGATAGTTCTATTGAAGAAGCTCAAGGACTCATTCTAGCCCAAGAGTTACATTTGCTAAAATATTGCAAGAAGGTGTCCTTTGATTCTACATTTTCACCTCTGTTAATCTCACTCAATCTACCTCATAGAATGATGTTGATCAACATCAAACAACATATGCCCCTGACCATAATCCTAATTCGACTAATTTAAGTTACACATTTTTGTGGCTCTGGTCAGAGTCGTGGAGGTCATAATTCTATTCAATGCCAAGTTTTCTTCAAAATTGCATGTTATCTCATCAATTTAATAGCATTATTAGCCACCGGTTCTTGCCAACATGAGAGCTTCTCTATGGTTTCTGTTGGAGATCTCACATTGATTAGAGATTAGAGCCTTTCATAGTATATAAGTGGGTGCAAACCTCACCCCATGAGCCAGTTTTATGGGGTTGAGTTAGGCTTAAAGTCCACTTCGTAATATGGTATCAGAGCCATTTCGAGCTTATCCTAGCGAGTGTTTATGTTGGGCCTATCGTGTCACCCGCTATCGGGCTGCTATCGGACCACCCATAATATATAGTCTCACGCACGAGTTGGCAGTCTCGGCGTGATGGGGTGTGTTGGAGATCTCACATCGACTAGAGATTAGAGTCTTTCATAGTATATAAGTGGGTGCAAACCTCACCCCATGAGCCGGTTTTATGGGGTTGAGTTAAGCTTAAAGTCCACTTCGTAATAGTTTCAATCTGCAAGACCAACCTAAAACCAATACTTTATTTATACCTTAGTCGACCCAACACTTACAGCATTAAACCCAATTCTCTTTGTAGTGGATTCCACCTCAACAATTTGGTAGACCTCGACAATCGTAACTGGTGGTTGCTAGTACTGAAATATCTCCTTCAAATGGGTTTCCTTATTCAAGAGCTTCATAACATGTGACAAACACCTCTCAAAACATTAACAAACCACTCCCTTTGACAATCTAGATAAGACCTTCACAAGCAATGGTCAAGGTCCTTCAATACTCTCTTTTGGTTCTATATATTCTACTTTTCCCCATAATTCTAATGTTAATAACCTTTTACATGTTTCTTTTAGTGAGTAAATACCCAAATTGATCTTGAAAGATGGGGGAACTGGTAGATAGTGCTAAACTCTAGGAATAAGAGAAAATTTAGCTGAAAAGGTCCTTCAATACTCTCTTCTGGTTCTATTTATTTTACTTTTCCCCAGAATTCTAATGTTAATTTTGTTTTCATAACCTTTTACATGTTCCTTTTATTAACTAAATACCCAAATTGATCCTGAAAGATGGGGGCACTAGTAGATAGTGTTAAACTCTAGGAACAAGAGAAACATTGAGCTGAAATTGTGTTTGAGACATAAGTGTTTTATTTATATTGAGAAAAAGGAATCAATACAATAAATAGAGGAAATCTGATGTCATTTAGTAACAAAGATATGCTTCAAGAATAACTAAAAGCATTCCTAATAATACATATATATCTTGACATACTTCATTATATAGGATCAGCTCCTTATTTTTATAATCATAACAAATAGGTCCTTGAATAGAATTTTCATTTAAATAGGTCCTTGAATCATAACTATGTTGGCACGTTAGTCCCTCCATTACATTGCAAAATATGGTTCCCAATTTAGTTTAGTTAGAAAATGAATGGATGACATGGCACCTAATTCGAAGTTTCTCACTTACATTGGAAAATATGGTTTCTAATTTAGTTTAGTTAGAGAAATCGGTGATTAAAAATGTCAACTAATTAAATCTCCATAATCCTTATATACGACTTTGTAATCATATGCAATGATATTTTGGAAGTAAAGCCTAGAAAGCAAAAAAAAAATAGACTCAAACTTTAACTGAAGACAGACCTTTAAAGCGATCTTCGGGATATACAGGAACATCAAAATAGATCAATCCTCGACTATAAAGACCCTTTACAACATCAGGATCAAACAAGATAAATGAATTTGCTTCCTCCTTACAAAGTTTATCTATCATGGCCATTTCCTCTTCTGAAAGTTTCTATAAAGGCAAAAGATAGCACAAGAAAAAAATAAAGTGAATACCTAAATTATTTCTTATTTCCAAATAAACACAATGAACAACATTATTGCAAATGAACCCTTCTCCATTAACAAGGGTGAAATGCAGACCGTACCTTAAATTCTTCCAAAGTAAAGTTCACCAAACAAACTCCCCACCAAGGTTCAATAGGAAAATCCACAGGCTGTGTAGGTAAAAGTTCTTTTGCAATTGACTTGTTCAGCTTCCACATGATTTTCTGAATACCCCAAAAGAGGCATTGACAAGTAAGGAAAGAATGTAATAAAATGATTATCCAGTATAAATATGATATGAGGAAAATATTTAAAATCAGATCAATGGTATATAATTAAGAAGTGTCAGATGAAGATAAGGTATATTATTCAGTTTGACATCTCTGGAATCAATACCTTGCCTGCTTACACCAAGTCTTTAAAGGTAATATCAGCACCACGATTGAAACAGGTACTAAAACAATCACGGAAATGCATACAATATCATGACATGAAATACAAGAATCAAAAGTATATTTCTGTATACCATATTGGCAAATCTATCTAGTACCTTAGATCTGCACTTGTTCATTATATCAATAAATTCATTCCTCCCAATTCCTGTAAGCCTTAAAGCATCAGCTGCACTAAAATTCGGGATGCTGTCATAAGGTTGCTCTGCATATAATTAAAACATGCAGGAAACTTTTAGGCCAGCTCACTAGCAAGCAAATATTTATTATTTTGCACATTAATTAAGCACAAATATTTATTATTTTGCACGTTAATTAAGCTATAGCACAAAATAAAAAAGTTAATAATACTAGATGGAGTTCTTTGATTATTAGAGTATGTACTTAGCTATACTGTATACGTAAAAATTGTTCTACGTAGTCAGAGCTGTTAGCTATTGCTAACAGCTACTTCTTGTAACCTTTTCAGTAAAGGCTGTTAGCTATCTCTTATGTTGTAAGTTAGCTAAAACTACTTATGTACGCTTCTCTTTTAAATATGTTAATAAAATGAATACCATTCAATTTGTTAAACACTTCTCTCTTGTTCCGTTCATTTTACATCATGGTATCCAGAGCCATTTTTTCAACGTCTCCTCTTCCCAATTTCTAAGATTCCTTTTCGACATCCCTCATGGCTTCCACATTGCACTCCTTTCCAACCTCCATTGTTGAGAAGCTTGACAATTCAAATTATCTCCATTGGATGCAATATCTTGAACTAGTAATTGAACCACATAAGCTACAACGATTTTTCATAATCTTGTGGTTGTGCCACTGCATTTTCTCAGCAAAGTGGATTGCACATTTAATCATGTTAATCTATGAAGTGTGAGAAGTTAAAGATCAGACATTACTTATTTGGTCTAGAGAAAAGGGAGGAGAAAAATACATATGTGGGTCGATACTGGACCCTCAAAGGATCAGAATTATTGGTTTTGTAATACTTTTCATTGAAGGAAATATATTGTGTTTGTCTTTCTTATCTCTGTAAACTTCATTTTCCTTAAGTTTTCTGATCCGGCTTCTATCTATCAGAGAGGATTCTCCAATTAGACATTTGAATCGCATTTAGCACATGTTAAATGTGTTAGATCCAAAGGCACATGGAAAGCATGAAACACATGATGGGTGCCGCACATGGGGTCTTTTGGGGCATGGAATTTGAAAGTTAAATTTCAAATCGATGCAAGCAGGCTATGTTAGCTCTTCCTACAAATTGACATGTAATCAATTCATTTCTATACTTTAGAATATAGTATAAAATTGATGCCAATTTGCATCTTCTCTTCTCTCAAAAGACACCTTTGGAGCACTCTCCACTTGAACTCTTCCACCAAGGAATCTTACTGGTGATCTAGGGTCATCCAAGCTTCTCCTAGAAGCTATTTTTGCCTATCTCTTCCATTGTTCCACCTTTAACAATCTTTGCTTCTGCAATCCAACCACACTCCAATCGGTTCAAGTATCCGAAGCAAGGCCATCCTCCATCATTGAATGAGAATTCTCTCTAAGTTCTACATTAGAATATTTGATTCTTATCTTTGAATTTCCAATTCAAAGAGGTGAATCTTCCTCGACTCATCAATTCCTCTTAATTGTGGCGTCAATCCAGGTATATTGGAGTTTCTTTATCTTTGATGTTTTTCGCATTTTCGACTTACTTGATCCTTCGGTGGAAATTATCAGGAACTACCATGCACGAGGTTAGTATTTCATCTTCATGAGTCCCTATCCCTTATTGATCCAGCCACTCAACAGTATATTCCTTATGTTGCTAGATTTGTTAAAACCTCAAATACTTGGGTTAATCTTGATCCTGAGTCTGCAAACACGGATCAGCCTAGTGCAATGTTAACAAAATCAAATATCACGGGAAATAGAAATACTTCATGGATACCAGATTTTGGTGCTAGCTTTCATGTTTTTGCTAAACCACAAAATATCAAGCAACATAGTCATTTTGATGGTTTGGATGAAATATTTATTGGCAACAGTGAAGGTTTAAGCATTTTCTATGTTGGTTTCTCTTCTTTTGTTTCACCTCATGATTCACACATCACTTTTAAACTTCACAATTTGTTACATGTTCCATCAATTACTAAAAATGTGTTAAGTGTTAGTCAATTTGCTACAAATAACTTTTTGTTCTATCAATTTCATCTTGATGTCTGTTGTATAAAATCTCAAGGGACGAATAAAGTCCTTCTTCAAGGATTTGTTGGTGCTGATGGACTTTATTCATTTCATAATCTCAATTTTCAAGATAACTCCTTTGTGCTATTGTCATCTTCCAAATCCTTTAGTGGTTCAGCCACCCATAGCTCTTTGTAGTTAGAGCTAATGAAATAATGCTAATACTGTAAATTCTCGTCATATACAAATAACATCTAGTAATATCAGTTTGTGGAAGACTAGGTTGGGTCATCAGAACACTCATGTAATGAAAATTGTCATGAATCATTGCAAAGTTTCTTTTGTCCTTATGCCTCTGATTCTATCCATTCTTCTTTAGAACTAATTTTCACTGATCTTTGGGGACCTTCTCTCACATTATCTCTTATGCAAGTTACAAATATTAGGTGTCTTTCATTGATGCCTATTCACGATACACTTGGATTTTTCCTATAAAGTCTAAAGTTGAAACCTTGTTTGTTTTCAAACAATTAAATCACTAGTTAAATTATAACTTCATTTATAAGAAAATGTCAAATCAGATTAGGGTGGAGAATATCGACCTTTTAGGATTTTTTAGGTAGTCATGGTATTAATCATAGACTCATTTGTCTACATACACGTCATCCATCTCTAATCTATAATCTTCTAAGTCTAATTTTGTGTTTGTTCCAACACCAGTTGTTAACATGCACCCATAATTCATCCTTCATTTTTTCTTACCCATTTGGAAAATAGGTTTGAGTAAGGTGTGAATATTGGATTTAATAACACAACACAATTGAGAATCAATCTTTATCCATTGTTCATGGAGTTTTGGAGGAACAGATTCAGAAGCAGCAGTGAGATGGATTTGTATCTCAACCCACTTAACCATAACCAGATTTCCGATGTCCAAGTGAAATAGTTAGACTCACCCACCTTCTCAATACTAACAATATGGCTAGAAAATATGGGAGTGTGGTGTTGGAAGACATTTTTCTTGGAAAGTTAGGAAAAAAATAATGAAAAAAAAATAAGGAAACGGAAAAGTAGATCGGACCACCAAACAAACTCCAAAAGAAAGCACTTAATTGCAAGCTAAATGCAGCAAATATTAATCAGGTCTCATTATTAAGGGATAATGCATTACAGAATTGAAATATGTAGAAAGTTACCATTTCTCATAACTTCAAAAATCATATCACAATAATATCTGAAAGGCGATACTCTCATTACACGGCAAATATACTCTGCCAGATGATACGGAAATAGCTGCAAGTTGAAAACTGAGAATATTATATGCAGATGCATAGTATAAGATTTAGAGAATAGTTGAGAGAGAATTTCAATTCAGAAAATATTTTTCAACCCAACTGAAATCAGTTACATGTGTGTTTATACACTGTACTCTAACTAAGTGGGAACTAGAGTCCACGGCTATCAAACTTGAACTAACTGAGAATTAGTTAGAGTCTACTGCTGACAAAGTGTAAACTACAGATGATATGGAAACAGCTACTATACTATTGTTGTACAAAGAGTAAACAAAAGAAACAAACTAAAAGTACTATAATACTTTGCCAAAAAAAAGTAAAACATGAGCTCAATGGTTAATATCCAGGTTCTGAATTTCTTGTCTTACTGGTGTATGGGTTTATTACCCCTTTTACCCTATTTGAAAAAATCTTGCTTATAAAACAAATGTCCAACATCCAAGAATTGGTATGTAGTAGTTATATCTGGCATCTAACTACACAAATGAGATCTTTTGTTTACAAAATGACAAGTTGGTATGATTAAACTATTCATTATTATAAAAAAATTGATTCAAAAACAAAAGAGAAACAAAATCCAGTTTTTAATTATAATGTTGAAATATTTATTTTAAAGTATTAAAACTTCAATTATCTCCCATAAACATCTTAACAACAAAGTTTTCTGATCATTGATGATGTAAACACTGTAGCATTTGATAGATAGTATCAGAATCAGATAGCATTTAGTGCAAGACATACGGCAAGATTCTTCCGCAAGTAACGCATCATCTCTTCATAATATTCGCTTTCTTTACAAACTTTACGAGCAAAACAACTATTCCATATGAGTCTCTTCTTTATGCAACTTTCAATTATCCTGCAAAAAAATCGATGGCCAACAAAAAAGGAAAAGGCAATATTTATAATTGTCATATTGAAAACAAATAATTACTTATACAGTACTACGCATGTGGTTTGGACATGTGCAAAGAAGACCACCAATATCACCCATGAGGAGAGTCAATGGCATGGTTTTTAAAACTGTGAAAGGGGTAAAGGGGACCAAAATGGCATAGGAGAAAATTGTTCAAAAGAATCTTGTAGTTAATAAATGAAGCTAGGAACATTATCCCACCAGGCATAATCTTGAGATCAAGTGCCAAACTTAGCAAGTTTATCAACACATTGATTACCCTCTCTAAAGATATGCGAAAAATGGATGAACATAGTATTACTGTTTGTAAAAACAATTCAGCCATCTACTATGAAATTCCAAGGAATAATAGAAGTATTGGATGAAGCTTGAATAACAAGTTGTGAGTCGCACAATCCAAAGATTAGTCGAATCTTTGTAGACAGCAACTTCCATAGTCAGAATCAAACTCACCGTCTGTTAGGCAAAAGGAGAATGAAAAAGTGTGGAGAGTGTATTATAGAAGAAAATTAAAAAGTAGAGTAAGTTTGTATGCTGGCGGGGGGTGAGTCTGTCAGGGTTGGCCTTTAAATAGAGACCAACCTTGTAGGGTGAGGGGTTTGTTTTTCATTGTTGATTTTTGACAGGATTCCTCCTGTGTGAAAGGAACTGTTTCCTTTTTAAGTGCTTGTTGTGTACGTTAGTGGGTGCTGGAATAATATCTTCTTGAAGAGAAAATCAGTGTGTTTCCATTTAGTGTGTGAATTATGTTCTTTCTTAACAAGGCACATAACATCATCTCAGCATATCAGGCATAATAAGCACCAAGATATGAAGAGAAACAACCCACAATAGAAGCATGACAAATACCCCACAACCAGGTACATCAGGGAAACCGAACCTTTAATCACCCCATCAGTTTGGCATTTAAACCAATCGCTCTCACCTAGTTCGACGAGGATAAGACTTTGGTTGTTGTTATGTAGTATCATGTCATTAGGATAATTGTATATCCTTGTGTATACTTTTAGTATTAATAATATAGTCTCTCTTTTTTTCCTCTCAACAAAGATTATGTATTTCAATGGAGACATGACCCTTGAAATAAGTCGATTTTAGCATTTTATCTACTAAAAAATACTATTTCTAAATGAGAATTAACCCTCCAAATTTATCGTTAAGCGTAGATCTTGGTTTTAACACTAAAGGCACAATATCCAAACAAAATAAAATGCCCCTCATTACTAAGAAAAATTACTTATTTTATTCTACTCTACAGTTATTTAAGATATACTGGGTTGAGATAATGATGTCCTTCAATAGATTGTTTATCCCGCTCAAACAACTAAGTCATTATTATCTAAAAGGGCACCACACAAGACATACTTGAAAATTAAAGGGTCCTGAATAGCATACTAACTCAGTACAATGGTATACATACAAAAACCTGATAGAGTGGTTTGCTCGATACGTTCACTACATTGACAGAACTTGTAATGTGTAGCCCCACCTCGAAACACACATGGCATATAAAGGATGAAAAAAATCCAATAATGAGTGGTACAGGTGAATCATGTATTTTTATTTAACAAGCTTGCAGAAAACACTGTATAATACAAGTTTATAGTTATTTCTAGTATAACAGAAAGTGAGGAATTTAGCTTCACGACCACTATGCGTGTTTTTTTAAGCCTTAAAAATTCTTTAAAATACAATGACCTACTGCAGGAATCCCAAGAAAAAACACTCTAACCTTCTGTGCCATTCTTCTTTAGAAGAAAGGGTAACTTGAATCCTCTTTGGAAGATTCTCCCAAGTACACTCTTCCTTAATAGCTTTTTGCAACAATTGTTCCTCAACTGTCACGGGAGCACGCTGCATTTTTTCACTTCCCAAACACCACAAAAGTGCACAGAACACACACAGATAGGTGAAACTGCAAAATTGAAATCAATTAAAGCAAATCATACAAAACAAAACAAAGATCAAACAAGATCTACTGTGAAAGCCAAAGAGAATGATCAGAACCTGAATACTAATAGTTGAATTCAAGTGCGTTTAGCTAATTGAAGTTCTAGAGCAGACACTGTTGGAGTTTTTCTTCTTTTCTTTTGCGCGAGATCGGGCAGAAGAGAAGTCATTCGTTAATTTGGAGGAAATTGAGAGTAGTTAGATTCCATTCAGTTTCTGATCTACCCTTTAGGACACCCTGTCAAACTTCTCTTTTTTTACCTCGTCAAATAGTTAAAATATCAAAATTCTCCATTTAATGTTTATTTTAAAACATTTTTTTAAATACATTTTACAAAAGTTATCTTAAAAAATTCATTCCAAAATATCTTATACACACCTTAAAAATGTTATTCCGAAAATCTTTTCTAAAATATATTTTTTATAAAACATTTTTCAGAATATATTTATAAATTCTGAGAAGAGTGTAAATCAAAAATATTAATTTGGAAGTCATTTTAAAAAAGAAGCAAAATCGTCTTTTCATATATTAATGGATGCATAAAGAACTTTGATAATAGGTACAGGAAGAAATAGCCATTTGCTAAAACTACTTTAGTGCAATATAAATTTATTATATAATTTATATTTAATTTTTTAAATTATTTAAACTTTATAATAAAAATAGTATAAAATTTATCGTAAATTTTATTATATTTTCCAATTTATTAAAAAATTTAATTTATATAAATTATTATATTGAAAATTTATGTAATTTAATAAATATATGATAATGTATTAAAAAAACTTTGTACGCATATTACTTCACGAATCAAAGTAACATAGCTTTATTATTTGTGTTGTGTCTTTATTTTAAATTCCAAGGGTTAAAATTGATTTTCTCACATGTTTTACATTTTATTCTTTTTAACTTTAAAGTTTCTTCACTCTCATACTCTCATTTTTCTTTTATCTTAAATTTAAATTTCTTAAAAAATATTCCAAATTTACATAAAGTATATAAATTATATAAAAATACATCTATAAGAAAACATATTAAAATTACTATCTACACGAGCATGTAAAAAAAAAATTTAACAATAATTTATTTTAGATAAATTTAAGTATAAATAGTTGGTTTAGTAAAATAAATTATAATCCTAATACAACAAATTTAATCCGTTAACATGTAATCCAATAATGATTGAGATAACTGAAACTATATTTTAATATCACATATATTTATTTATTTATTAAATGAAAAATTACTGCTAACATGGAATTAACTTTCAAAACCTTCAATCTCTATCTTCATGACTAATAATAATAGAATATAACAAGACAAGAAAATTGTGAGGTGTAAAGAGTTTGATTTCCCTCCAAAAATTGTTTAAATTACATAAATAATATATTTTAAATAAATTTATTGTCTAAATTATAGAAATTTATAACTCTATGCACTTTTATATAATATAATATAATATAATTTTATTCAGTTTTATATAATATGAAAAAATTTACAATTTCATTATTTTTATACAATATAATATAACTTTTATACGTTTTTATATAATATTACATAATTTACAAATTTATTGTTTAAATGATAGAAATTTGTAAATTTATACTTTTATTTATACTTATAAATTTTAATTGGTTTATTAAATAATATATCTTAAATTCTTTTATTATTTACATTATAGAAATTTATAATTTTATATAATATTATACCTCTTAAGTTTGGAATTAAAGTTTAATTTTTTTTTATGGAAAAAACTTTAACAATAATAAAGTTCCATCATAAAGAAATGCAACAACTATCATGGAAGAAAAATCTCGACAAAACAAAATGAGGAGAATAATTTAGGCACTCTAGAAGACTATGAGGCTTCATTCCTGCCTTCAAATAAAACTGCCTTTAACAAAACAGTATCCATGGTTTTCTGGTCATCTTTCTTCTCTTGGGGAAGCACATTTGCATATTTATTTATTTAGTTATCATTTTTTTTAAGGAATGAACATAAGCACACCTTACAAGAAACTTACAAGAAAGATTTAATCAAATTTTTGTGCTCTTAAGTTTAAACAAATGGTAGGGGTCGATCATTACATCATAGTGAAAAAATATTTTATATAGGACTTTATAATCTTGACAAGTTAATTGTTTAGAGTTGTTAGAGTTGAAACTTTCCCATTAAGGCTAATGTTAGTTGATTTTCAGTACAACATATAAAAACTCAAATGAAAGTAAGGTGATCCTTTCCTACATCATCACCAAAAGCAACATGACATATTATCCATTTTATTCATCATAATATAAATCAAGTAAAAGTATGTAATCAACATAAAACATATACAATTATATTATTCTTTTTGGACAACACATCAAAACTTTTAGAGTTCCAAATTGAACAGTTGATAAAAAAAACAAAAATATTACTTAAATAAAAACTACAATTTTAAATTGATGAATCCAAAGTAAAAAAGAAAAGTAAATTTTGAATTAGTTAATCTGGAGAGCTTAAAATAATTAATTTCAAATTATAATCCAAAATATTGAATATTAAAAAAAATGAAATTGTGCAAACTGAAACACAACATCCAAATTTTAACTTTCAGATTGAAACAATTCAGAGTCTTTCTGAAGAAACTACATGGAGGGATATTTTTGACATTTTCCACACCCTTGGAGGTGTCATGGGTAGAAATTTCTTAAGTAGACTTGACAATTTTGTGACAACCCATCAAGCAAAAACGCTTACAGGATTATTTAAAGCTTAGGAGGTTGAAAAGATCTTGATCAACTCAAAGAGATGTAAAGAACTTCAAAAACCCATGGTAAAAAATGTATTAATGGCAAAAGTTATGGTATCCGTGGTTATGGATTGCGACAAAGTAAAAAATATAATTAGACCACCGGTCATGTGTTTTGAGCAACCACTGTCCAAATACCACTGGTTTGGTTTTCTACTGTTTTTCTGCACAATAAACATTAATATATATATATGGTACCCTTTAGTGTTGGGTCCAACCAGATTATCATCTTTCTTTAGGAAGCAATTTGACTAGTCCTTTTGGAACAAGATAATTCTTGAACTTGCATGTTCTTGATGTGTGACTAGATTTCATTCAATAGAAACAGGAAATATTAAACTTTGATTTGAAGCGGCTAAAAGAAGAAAAACATGTTCTTGTTGGAACAAAAAAACTTGATAGCTTTTTAACATTGTTCTTTCTTCCTGAATTGTATCCTATCCCATTCTTATTAAAGACAATTTAGTGATCCTAAGAGAGTTTCAAGATTTTCCCTACCCTTAGTGAAATTGGACAGAGTTTTTAACAGGTATTCAATTTTCTTTTCCAAGCCCTTACAATTTTCACAGGTTTTGATAGAGGCATGCAAACATGTTAATTCTAGGTTCACTAACTCTATTTTAGCTTCAAAAAGTTCCTTTTCTAGTGACTTAACTTTTGGTTCAAGCATGTTATTAGCACTTCTCAGTTTATTGCATATAACAACCAACCTATTTGCTTCATCATGAGTTTCTTTAAAGGCAATTAACATTTGATCATAGCTTTTCAGTTGAGTAATTACTAACCAAATGATAGTTGGATTCTTCATTGTTCACCATGAAACATAGGTTTTCTTTTTCACTTCCAGTTGATGAGTCACTTGATGAAGAGGCTTCATTGTCCTCCCATAAGATATACGCCATTTTTCCTCTGCTTCTTTCAACCTTCTTGCTAACTTGTTTGTCTTTGTTTTGATTGTTTGGACAATCAACTTGTATGTGACCTAGTTTACCACAACCAAAGCAAGTGTAGTTAGATGAATTAGATTCATTAGGTTTAGAGTACCTTTCCTTTGGTTGAGTTCTTTACCAGTTTTTTTTTCTTTAGGAATTGTTAAATTTTCTGGTGAGAAGGCTCAAAGTTTCATCTTGTTCAGAGTTCTTTCTTCTTCACTCGTATCATTCTGCACACTAGACTTTAGTGCAATACCTTTGGTTTTCCTTTCCACTGATTCTTGCTCTTTTAATCTGTTGAGTTCTAATTCATGTTTTCCGAGTTTCTCGAACAGTGCAACAGTGGAAAGCTTTGATAAATCTCTGGATTCAGAGATTGCAGTTACCTTAGACTACCAACTTTTACCAAGACATTTTAGAATCTTAATATTCAGCTCTTCTCTATCAAAAACCTTTCCTATACCTATGAGATGATTTACAATGTGTGTAAATCGTTTTTGCACATCTGCAATGGTTTCTTCTAGTTGAATCCTGGAGAGCTCATATTCCTAGATGAGGGCATGCTTTCTTGTCCTTTTCACATCATTCGTGCCTTCATGGGTTACTTCCAGTTTTGCCCACATTCCCTTAGCAAAGTTGCACTAGGACATCCTGAAGAATTCATCCATATTCAAGGAAGAGGTGATAATGTTCTTGGCTAGAGAATCATACTGTGCTTTTTTTCTTTTCACTGTCACTCCAATCAAACCAAGATTTTTTTCACTATTTCATCTTTGACAACTTGCACAAGAACAAAAGGTCCATTTACCACAGCATCCCAAATTCCCATGTCAATAGATTGTTGAACCTTGTGATGTTCAATGTTTTGAAGAATCCAAATCCTTTGAAGGATGTTGAAGCCTCTGCTTTGCTTGATGTTGTTGTGCTTATTTAAGCTTTGTTCTGGGGTAGTTTATATGTTGTAATCCATCCTTGTATTAAATCTCAAGCAAATAGCATCTCAATCTTTATAAAAGTAAAATGTTTTTCAAACTAAGTTGAAACAACCGATTGTTTTGTCGAAACAACCGATTGTTTATACTTAGGTGTTTTGAGAAAGATTGAAAACTGTTTTCA
>Ga0123342_1000941_pt1 | contig 48479 bp, 28 predicted proteins | sample Turbeawhitnodule_FD_89960 | JGI IMG/M metagenome (GOLD analysis project Ga0123342, IMG submission 89960) | Root nodule microbial communities of legume samples collected from Mexico - Turtle bean Mexico white nodule | ecosystem: Host-associated > Plants > Roots > Nodule | place: Mexico: Nepantla...
GAGTTAACCCTGTCATACTAGGAGAGATATGATATTGAGATTCTTTATGCGCATAACTGTGTGGATTTCACAGTGAGATAGTATGACAGGTGCAGATCTCTGAGTCTAAGTCAACGCACGAGTTTTCCGGAAGTAGAGTCAAGACTCTATGTGTTATGAGTCAGTAGAAGTCCGACATATGAAATATGAATTTTATGAATGTAATAGACATTTGAGAAATCGCATGAGAATTGATGAATTATGCTCATTAATTTAAAATTTGAATTATATAAAAAAATTTATATAGATAGCTTACCCTGCTATTTGTTTGTGTTTGTTTCTTTGTCTGTGATGATCGTGTTTTACACGGGAGCAGATGAGATTGCAGGTAATAGAGCTCCTTAGTGAGATAGTTTTATTTGAATGCTTTGTTTTGTTGTTAAAACTTTTAATGTATATATTAAATCCCTATGAAATGGTATAATTTATTTTGAGATACACATAAGAGAAAGTAGTATATGTTATTTGTAATTAGATATTGTTGTTTTACTTTTATTTCATTATATATGGCTAAAATTTATGATGTTACACACAGAATTATAATAATTTTTTCTGTCTCTCAATAAATTTTTTATACAATTTTATAATTTATTTATTTTTATTTCTAAATCAAAATAAAAAAATTCTATATAATTTCAAATTCCTTTTCTTCTCTATAATAGTCGTTTAAGCTTTTCTTCACTAAAAACGTTTACTTTTTCTATTTTCAAATAATTTTGAGTTACTTATTAATTATATATATCCTTTCAATGTTTTTCATTTTTATGTGTTATTACATTTTTTATGTTTTAAATTAACGGTTAACACATAAAAAGTTGTAAAATTAGTATAACTTATACTTATTAAACACTAAAGTATAAATTTATTTTTATTTTTATTTTTATTTTTTCTATAATATTTTTGGCCGGTGTGCGAAGAGAAGTCTCACACTAAAAAAAATTAATATGGTGTTTATTGCTCATGTTATAAAAGGAGCACAATATCTCCACAATAGAACACACCAAAATTTCTTCTTTCTCTTTTCTATTACTTAGTATACTTACACTAAAAAAAATAAGAGCGAAAATTAGTTTTTCATTTACGATTTCTTTTAGTTGTTTTTTTCTATTTTCAAAAGAGAGTGTTATTGTTTTTTTTTTTTTAGTTAGAGAGAAGGTATTGTAATTTTCTTTCTTTTTAGTAATTATTGCTTAATGTATATTTTGTTTCCTTTTTTATCTTTTATTTTATAGTTGTGATTTCTTATCTTGTTACTCTAGTACCAAATAGTGATATCAAAGTCAAGTTCATGATTATATTTTGTTGTTATTGTCACTACAAATAGTGTTGTAGAAAAATCTAAATATACTCAATGATTGTAGTTAGTTTGATCGTTCCCAATTACCGTAGTTTAGACAATATTATCCATAGTAAAAAATGCATAAGTCAATTTTAAAGTTATCACAACAAAATATGGAATAGAAAAGTTCAATGGATATAAATTCTCATTGTGAAAACTAAAGATAAAAAACAATATTGAGAAAAAACAATTAAGCTTCTCACAATTGAAGAAAGTCTCATGCGAATTTTAACATAGTTGAAAATCAGTGTACAAAACTTCTACTTCATAGTTTATCTGATTCATATGATCAAGTCTTCATCAATATGACTAATAATAATATTGATGAACACCTACACCTTGAGAATGTTGTCGGTGCTATTCTTGGAGAAGAATCCAAGCGAAAAAGTAAGGTAGAAAGGGTGAAAAATTCAAAGCAAGTCGAAGCATTGATGATGAGAGGTTGTAAAAAAGATGTGGTATAGTGGGAGTCAAATTCATGATATATCAAAGTATTTAAGTAAGAAGCATCTCAAATTTTACCATTGTGACAAAAAAGGGCGTGTAAAGCAAGATTGATGGCATATGAAGAATGGAGGAAAACACTCTAAAGCATTAACCTTGCAAGGTTGTGTTGCAAGTACCTCAGAAGCAACAATATTATGGTGAGCGAAAGAGTAATTGACTTTAATGGTAGAAAACAATTACATGATAGAAGATGGACAATAGATTTAAGTGTAACTTGGCACATGAGTTCACATCAAGATTGATGGATAATGAGTTCAAATGTAACTTACATCCGAGTAATGTAATATAATGACCAATGTACACTTCACTTATACACAGTGACGTTTATCTCTTTTTCTAAAACACATCAATACATTTGTTAGCCATACATTCACTATCTAATGTTTTACAAGATATTGAGTGTTCTATATCAACATTATTTACGCTCCCTCACATGTCAATTTCATCTGAAAACCCCTAATCCATAATATTTTGAGTAAAAATTAAGTTCATGTTAGAAAAAATAGATACAATTGAATAGATTTTGGAAGGTCAATGGTGAAATTGAAAAATTTTATTGTAGAATTTAAAATCTGGAACAGTCAATATGAATTTATGGGTAAATTTGGTATTTCAAATTTTTTTGGTGCTGATTCAAATTGAGATGTTGCAGGAAGAAATTGCCTTGCAGAAATTATACTTGAACATTGGGCCTGCTTTCACCATCTTCATCTCGTTCACACTTCCACCAACAATTTCTTTGCAATGGATCAAAATTCCCATATACAGAATCACACACCCCCTTCTTAAACTAGCTCTCTCTAACACTGTATAGTTCAAAATGGTGAACTTCCTTAAGTGCTCTGTTTTTTTTACTTTATATCATGACACCCATCCCTCTAATTCTACCCTTAGTTTGCTTATGGACTGAGATATAACCAAATGAAATTTATGATTTATTAGGCATCATTAGTAAATAAAGACTAACCTTAGAAAATACTAACTTAGCAGTAACTTATATTACATTAGTAGTAAGATGATATTTAAGAGAATGCCTAAATTCATAAATCACTATCAAACAAAACACAGCAGAATTTATATTTATAAAGTTCATGAATAATTGGTTTTATAACTTTCTTCAACCAATTTTTCTTATATCTTTTCGAACTTCCATTTTATAAAACGTTTATTATTTTATACATTGGAGAACCATAATCATATCAAACTAGTTAAACTAACTCAAATTTACTATAATTCATTTATAAAGAGCATCAAGTTTTCATGAACAAGAACAAAAAGGGTAATGGGTTGAAGTGGGAGGTAGATAAATTGGATTTGGTTGTATTTTTCATATATAGTTTTGCAATTGATAGAATTTATCTGTTTAACACGGCAGAGGAATATTGACTCAGTGTCTTCCTTTCTGTTTAGGGTTTAATAGGTGGAGGATGGCCAGAGTTTTACACTAGAGGGCTTATCATATCATAAAAATAATAAATATCAAAATATTACATTTTATACAAAATAATTATATATTATTTAAATGAATAAACACAAACTTTACCTGTACACCTTTCAACTTTTCTACGCCCTTTTCTCACTTAATAATAAAAATAATACTTGAACTTTTTTAATTGATTCATCCCAAATTATGTTATATTTTAAGATAAAAGGTGTTATTTTATTGATGTTGCCCTACAAGAAAATTATCATTTTAGGAACTAAATAAATTTTTGGTTTCTAAATTAGTTTTTATTATTGTTAAATGGTTTCTAAATTGGTATCTAATTAGCAACTAAAGTTTTTGCTACCAAACTTAGAATCTAAATAATTGGTAGTTAAAACCTTGGTAGCTAATTAGATACCTATTTAGAAACTATTTCACAATAATAGAAACTAATTTAGAAACCAAATTTTTTTTTTAGTTTCTAAAATGTTCTCTAATTTAGTTAGTATTGCAACTAATTATTTTGATCTCTAAAAATTTGTTTCTATTCTATAATTTTCTTGTAATGTTGGATAGGTGTAGAAAATGGGGTTGTTTGTGTATAACACTCATGATTAATATGTGTTAAAGAGATATATTTACATAAACAATAAATTAAATATACTTATATTATAATAAATTGTATTGTTTTAAGGATTTTTTTTATAATTGTACTGTTAATACATATTAAATTACAATTAATTACATTAATTATTTGATTATTTTTGTTGTAAATAATGATTATTAAACAAAAATTACTTTAGTTATATTATTTAATCAACGATAGTACAATATATTGTCTAAAAGCATCCTATAATAAAAACTAAAATATATGTAATATTCATGTTAAAAAATATTATTTCTCTTCACAGTAAAATTTATAAAAAAAAACAAAAATATAAATAATATTTAAAAGCTCATTATTTTTTCTTAATAAAAAAATAATCTTAATATATATATAATAAATAATAATAATAAATAATGAGAAAGAAATAGGACCCAGACCCCTGAACTCGTTAATGTATATAGGTATGGGTAATGATTTTTCATTAAAAAAAATTGGCTGCGTATTTATTAAAGAAGTCAATATCTGTTTGGTGTAATGGGAAGACAACTTATGAAAAACTTAATTTTTTTTCAAGTTTTGGTTTTAAACTTACATCTGGAACAAAATATTTTATTTGTTCGAAAATAATGTGGATAATTATTATCATATAACGGCTGAAAATTTCATTAGCTAAAAAATTATAGGATTATTGGTTAAAGTAAATTAAAAATATATATATATTTGTAATAAAGGGGTAAATTTAGTATATCACAAAAGTAGCATAATCTCAATTTTTTGGGTTGTGAAATAGCTGTGAATGTATGAAACTCTTGTTTTAGGTAGGTGACTATTTATTTGGGGAGTCCAACACAATAATTTTTTTAATTATTGTGAGCAATTTTTATTGACTTTGAGGAAAAAGCAGAGTCCAACACAATAACTTTTTTAATCCTTTTGATCAATTTTTATCGACTTTGAGTAAAAAGCATAATCACTATTGGAAGGTAGTGTGGTTTGTAATAGTATGATAAGTATAGAAATATATAAACTACTTGTTTTCCAACAAGGAGTTATTGATGTCGGATAAATTTTTGCAAATAACCCAACTCAATTTCATGTACTCAATTTTATGCTTAAAATCTCTTGAATCTCTTGAATGAATGTATGGAACTCTTGTTTAGGTAGGTGACTATTTATTTGGGGAGTCCAACACAATAATTTTTTTAATTATTTTGAGCAATTTTGATTGACTTTGAGTAAAAAGCATAATCACTATTGGAAGGTAGTGTGGTTTGTAATAGTATGACAAGTATAGAAATATATAAACTACTTGTTTTCGAACAAGGAGGTATTGATGTCGGATAAATTTTGCAAATAACCCAACTCAAATTCATGTACTCAATTTTATGCTTAAAATCTCTTGAATGAATTGTTCCTTTTATCGAATGTATGGTTGTTTTGTTTTCTTGTTGGCTTTAAGGTATTCTTTAAGCTATAGATCATTTAGCTGGTTGTGGAAGGTTTTTTTGTTAGTAATGCAGGGTACAATATTTGGCTAGTAAGGAATGATCTCGTGGTCTGGATTGGAGTGCAAGATAGCAAGGATTAATAAATGCAGTCAGGAAAAGGTATCTATCAATGAATGATACTGATGTGGAGTTTTTTATTGTATACTTTGGTGTTATAGTTCTTTATGCATAATTGTGCATTTCAATTTAGTGCACAAAATTGTGCTTAGACATTCTTCTTATAAATGGACTAAGTGGAAGCAGTGTCTCAGGTCAACTTTTTTTATGAGTTTAAACAAAGTTGTGATCTTAATATGAATGAATATTGTATATATATCTTATGTAGCATGTGTGTTTTTGTACTCTGAAATACATATATCTAAAATGGAACTTCTTAGTAGCTAGTTTTTATGTAATTAATTAGTTGAACAGAGTTTTACATAAAAATAAAAAAATGTTTTTTGTTTTGTTACATAGGACACAAGAGTATGTAGTTCTCTTGGGTCTTGTAGGTTAAGTTGTAGGTCATATTTGTTGAACCTTCTTTTTGTAATAGGATTACAACACCCCTCAAATATTCTATATTTCTTTATTTATTTTTTGTCAAAAAAAATAAGTTTGACTTGGAAAGAAAATAAATTCAATATAATAGGTGAAAAAGTTGAAGAGAGTAAAAATTTTATAACAATGTTTCTAAACTATCCTTGGATTGCGTTCCTCACTTACAAAGAGCATTAATCGAGTACAAGATATTGAATTATTTCAATTTGTATACAAGAAAGAAAGTGTTCAATTAAGTATAAAAGTAGTGATGATCCATTTTTGTGCAATTTTTTTCTAAATAATTCTAATGAAGATGGTTATGAAATAGTTAAAATACTCGTGTCATAAGGATAAATTGATTAATTAATTTATTACCATATATTTTAAAAATATTGAAAGATATAACATATGATAAAGATGGAAAGTTATGTGTTTATAATAGTTATGCTTAAATTTGTAGATTTGTTTAATATTTTTGTTCAAGTTAGTTGTGGCAAATTTAGTTTAATATTTTATAAAAGGAATTTAATGATATATTAAAATGGAGCAGGGCAGGACAAATCTTGCCTCATCTTCTCTTGTTATCAAATCTATTCCATTCAAACCGCGTTTTAAAATTATTAATTAATAATAAACTAGTTAGATAAATTAAAAAACAATTTTTTTTAACAAAAATTTAATTAAACTAAATTGGGGACACTTCAGACTGTCCAACCCTTATATAAAAACTAAAAAAAATTAAAAATAATATTTTATTAAGAAGAGAGAATAAAAGGAATCGAAATAAGAAAACAAGAATGCTAGAATATAAATAAATAAAAAGTTTCTAGAATAGTGATGAGTGATGGTTGCTTGCAGTGTTTGGTATCTCTTACCCTCTGCAGGACTCTTTTTAAAGGCAAGAAGTCCCTTAAGCCTAACCACAATTGAAACACAAAGTTAACTAACAAACAAATCACCCACAATACACCACTATGGAGAGATGCTAGAAAGGTAAATAGAACATGAAGATATGTGGGGATAACCAAACTATAGTGTGCCACATCCTACAGGAAAGGGAAATGTTATATATATATATATATATATATATATATATATATATATATATATATATATAATATAATATTTGTTTATTTTTTATATATACATCCCCTAGGACGTGGAAGGTACATACCGTAGGTACCCTTTATTCACAATTTTTTTTTTCATTTTATCTAATACTAGTATGTTTTCCAATGTTTTTTAAGCAATTATTCATATTTAAAAAGTAAATTTAAATATAATTATTTCTCCCAAAATCATTCTTTAAGGTAAAAATTATCCTTACTCATATTTTAATATACCTTATCACCAGATATGTATATCTTGAATTTAAGATTTTAAACACACTTTTAATATGAAAAAGAGATCTTAAATCTAATCCATCTTCAACAATCCATCCAACTTATTAAATGAAGATTAACTTCGTTAATATAATGTAATTTAATCTTATTTTTAATTAAGATTGTCATAAGCTTCCTTGAAAAAAAGATATATATAAAACAAGAGGAAGTTAAAGTTGTATTTAAATAAATAGACTACAAAAATTTGAAAAATAAGATAATTAAATTTAAGATACAGTTGCATAAAAAGGAAGGTGTTTTTTTAGAAATAATGATTTTCTTTATCATTTTTAGAGTGGAGGAATTTACGATAGATGATTTAATCTGTGATGAACTCATAACGAAAACAATATTGAATAAACTAAAAGAAACTTTTATTTTAAAAATTTGTAAGGTAGTGTACTAGTCGGTCCTGGACGAGCGAGGTTACATATTAAATAATAAAATATGATAAATACGTGATAAGGAAACGGTTATAACCATTGAATAAGTCAGAGACACTTCGAGAAGCACTCCCTTAATATCAGGGAACCACTACACACAACCAAAAGACCACTATGGTCACTTGGTCCACACGAGTCAAAGCCCAAGTCAACCTACAAAAGAAACTTCTGAAAGGGGGAAAGGTACGTTTTCATAATATCAAATAGACTTAACAAAACACTAGCACTGACTTGAGCGTCGGAGTGCAATCGCATGTACCCCGCTGACCAGATGAACGCACGCGAGAAGGAAGAAGGACTCGAAAAATTAAGTAGCTACAAGTACGACAACAATTATGTATCGACGTATATCAACATTATTCTGGCCCTGACATCCATAGAGATACAGTTGGTTTAGTAATTTAAAAATGGCGAGATGAAAAAGACAATGAAATTAAAGGGGAAGCAGGATAATCGAAATGAGGGATGAGGTGGACCAGTACTTGCCCCTTTTGTGTTGTTTGCAAAATGATAATTAATTGACATAATTGTAGAGGGAATGGAAACACTAAACTTACCATTGGTTGTAGGGATGAAAGAAGTTGTGAAGTGTGGTTATTGAAAAACAGCAAGGGAATTTATTGTGCTACTTGCACCCTCAGAGAAGAAATATGCTAAATTAAGGAATGGAGTATTCAAGTGGTGAGATCAGCATCACATTATGACGCAAACCAATTCAATTGAAATGAGGTTGTTGAGTTAAAGATTTGCGTAATTGGGGAAGCAGAAAATTATTGAAGTTGCGAGCGATGAAAATCATGCACCCACAAACGCGCATGCTCATGCTGTCGCAGCAGGCACACTGTTTCTCAGCGACAAAGACCTGCCTGGAACCATCAAATATTGTAACCATCTCATTACTCATAAACCTTATTTTCCAAATTTTAAATCATTAAAGCTAATTCAAACATATGTGTTTTCTTTATTTGAATGTGATGGTAATAATAATGAGAAGGAATTGGATGCGTGGGAAAGAGAGGATAAGGTGATAATGTAATAGAGAAATCAAAATATCACACACCCAAATCAAAATCTGTCCCTTTTGGATTCGTTTTATCTTCTCCAACTTTTTCTTGCAGACAATTGTCTCCCTCCCTTATTATATACATACTCATCTCTTCTTTTATTTCATTTTTCTATATATATCATTTATTTTAAGTCTACAATTTAATACAATTATACATTTTCAAATCCCAATTCAATCATGGTATAAAAAATACTACAAAGTATAACAAGATTTTAAAATTTTAAATTTACCGAATAGTATTGCAAAAATCTATTTTTAATATGTTATTTAAATTTAGAAAATTTATACTATTAGAGTATATATTTAGTAATTTATTTCTGTAAAGTCGTGAATTATGTTAAACTAGCATACGATGCCAATTTTTTAAAAAAAAACACATATGTTCATGTGGAAAGGCTTACGAGAGAAGTGAAGGTTGTGATTTCTTGTTTTCATGTACAACAGATGCATATTAGAATAATGTTTTCTATCATGAAGAAATAATAATAATAATAATAATAATAATAATAATAATAATAATAATAATAATAATAATAATAATATATAAAGGGATGATCCCTTAGAATCGGTGTACACAATTTTTTTTTAGTTCCACCCTTATTTAATATATCTCATTTTATTAATATAATAAAGTATTTTTTTATTTCATAATTTAAAAAATATAATTATTTTTTAAATTAATATTAATGTACAGTTTTTATATGATTCACCATTCTTTTCTTAATTTATTATTTTAAGGAAACAACAAGAAAGAGAGAGCATACTCTTACACATTTCCACATCAAATTTTTTACATATCAAATAAAATAACCTTCATTTTTAATCATTTTCTACATTTTATTTTTTGTTTTTCAATTTTAACTCATTTAAAATTATTTTTGTATGTATATTAAATTTTTATTATATAAAAATTGAATTAAAAAGAAAAATGCAATATGTCTTTCCACTAGTAATAATAATAATAATACACTTTTTTTTCATATATATAAAATTATTTGTGACTCTATCTTTTCCTCTTTGTTAATTTTCTTATTTATCATGGTTTAAAAATAGACATTAATACGCGATTCGAAACCAAATTCCTTCGGTTACTAAAGAAAATTTAACCATTATTCCAATATTATTATGATTTTTATTATACTTATTATTATTAATAATATTAAAAATATTAATAATATTAACTATATTAAAAATATTAATATAATATAAATATAATTTATATTATTATTAATAATATAATTATTAATAATAATATGTATAAATTATATTAATAATAATAAATATAATATGATCAAAAGAATTTGTCTCTAGTTTTAATATTTTTTTAGTCACGGAAGAACTTGGTTCGAGTTTAGTAACACAATATTTTTTTCAAAACTTTTATAAAAACCTTTTATCGTTGGCTTAGAATCTGTTATTTTGCAAGGCCAACAGTCATAATTAACTTTCTTTCGTTGAGGACAATTTAGGTATACGATTCTAGCCTCTCTTTTTTGCATAACTAAATTTTGCATGTGTTTCTGTGCTTTATTTTCATGGTTTTTAAGAACAACCTTATAAAATCATTTTAAACAACAATTTTTTACATCATAAAAACAAGCAATTGAGATGTGAAAAGCATAAGAATGATTCATACGTAAATCGACAATGACGATCAAATTGATAACGCTTACACTTATAACGGGTTTAGGAAATTTTATGCATATGAATTAAATCAAAAAATAGTATAAGAAGTAAAACATGTATTTTATATAAAACTAAAAAGAATATGTATTAATTTAGGAAACGTCTTCTAAAAAAAAGAAAACACTTTAAAAATAAAGAAAGAAACATAACTCGAGTTTCTTTTCCTTCTTTATTTTATAGAGGAATCTATTTAACTACTCAGCTAAAAAAATTAATTCATTGAAATTTTTTTTTAGAAAATTTAAAATATTTTATGACAAAATATGTTTTGGTAAGGAATTTTGAAAGAAATTAAAATTTTAAATTTTGTCTAGAAAAGTATAAATTTATAATTTTTTACATTCTTAAATATATATTTTAGTCTTTAAAATTTAGGATGACCTGGACTCAAGCTTATTTGACTCGACATAGACTTAGATAGACTTGATTCGACTTGACGTGGCATCAACCCAACTTAATTTGATGTGACTTGGACTCAATGTTTCGATCCAACACAGACAAAACTCGACATGGACAAACCTAACTTATTTGTCTCGACTCACCTAGGTCTCAACCTAACTTAGATCCAACTCGAGTTGTACTCGAGTGAACGTGACTCGATATAGACATAACCCAACCCAGCTTAATGTGATTCAACTTGACTTGACTTAGATTCGGGTTGACTTGACTCGACTTAGTTTGCACCAACTCTGTTAGACCGGGTTCGAGTTGACTAAACTTGGTTTGTGCCAACTCTGTTGGACTGGGTCCAGGCTGAATCGATTTGACTTGGGCTTAATTTGACCTAGTCTTGATTGAGTCAATCAGACCTAGTATTGATTAGACTAAGACCCACTTGGGCTTAGCCCAACTCAATTAAAAATGGTTAGGCTTGACTTTGATGATTGTGGACCCGCCCTCGACTCAACTAAATGTGGGTTCACTTAGATTCGATTGGACTTTGGCCTGAATTGACTTGGATCCAAACTCTCGACTTGATCTAGGCCCGATTAACTCAGCTTGATTTGGTTCCATGTCAACTAAGCTCAGTTTGGACGCTGATCTACTTAGCTCAACTTGGATTCAAGCTTACTTGATTTAATCTGAACTCGGGTCAACTTGGTTTGACTCTAACATGCCAAACTTAACACAGTTTAGATAAGTCAGATCCTATATTATCTTACTTGGATATGACTTAATTTAGCATCTCATAACATTTAATCTAAATTGAGAAAAAAATTATAATGAAATAAAAAAATCTTAAAATCTAAGAAAGAAAATATCATTCCAGATTTACTACAAAAAAATTAATAATATTACTAATTTTAATTTTTTAATAATTATTTAGTATTTAAATATATTTTTTTTGAACTTGGTGGTAGTTGAAATACTTCATTGGAAAAAAATATAGAATTCACTATTTAAATTGTTTTATCCAAACAACATATTTTTAAAAATGAAATAATTTAAACAAAATGAATTTGATCTTAATATATATGTGAGTGTTTAAAAAAAACTGTAAAATTCTCTCTCCAAAATATTTAAGAAAAGCTTGTTATTAAATTAATAAAATTAGCAACAAAAAGTGTACTTGTCTTATTGGTGGAAACAAAATGTCTGGTAGCATCTTCAATCGTGTCTCTTCGAAATTCATTATAGTTTGTGCCGTGCGGGGTCCACATGTAAATAATGGCTAATAAATATTCAAAATATTAACACTCAAGCAAATATATAGTGTGTGCAAACATGGTAGAAGATTGTCCAACTTACATCATATCAAATTTTTCTTAAATTAACTTTATTTGTTGTTAGAATAACTTATATATTATACATTATTATAAGATTTAGGTGTAGTATTTAGAATTTAACATGGTAAAAGATGTGTGTTGTATTTATTGTTTTATTTTTTTAATTTCCCTTTTTTACTTTCACTCTCTTTTTTACTTTTTAGAATTTTTCTCATCTTTCACTATTTTAATATTTCTAATTTTTTAATTATTATATTCATAAAATAAAATAAAACTTAAATCAACTTAACTTTAAAAAATTAAATTGAAATAGTAAAATACTTATCATACTTTATATATATATATATATATATATATATATATTATATTTTAGTTATATAGATGATGCATAAACTCTAATACACCTTCTCATATAAAAAAATATCGAATGTTTATTAAAGATATTAAACAAAGAAATGGAAGAAAAAAAATGGAGGAAAAATCAATAGTGGATGTCAAAATAGGTCTAATAAATTTTATTAAGATAATGTATTGATAAATTTTAATATATTTTAAGAAAATAAAATTGAAGTCTAACTCAAAAAAAGTTGGTTTAGAAAATTTGTATCAATCCAGTTATATTATAATTTTATCATATTTTTAGAATATGTCTAACATGAAATCACAGTATTTTTGCTTTAATTAATATTTATTGTGTTAATAGTACTTTCAGAATTTAATTTAATTTGATTTGTGTTTAAAGTTGTTTAAATCCTAATGTGATAAAAAAAAGAATTGGTGAAGTTAGAAATTGTTTGTTTGGTGTTTGGATTTGGATGGGTTGATGACAATGTGGTTTTTATAAATTAGTTGCAATTTCTAATTTATTTTGTATTTGTTTTCTTCAACATCTGGTATAGATACAACTCATATAGATAAGTCATATTGTAATGTTTTAAGTCTAACTGAGGATATGTTATATATAGCAACAAATATAACATATCTATGTTTTATATTATTTATTAATAAAAGTTGGAACTTTCCTATCTTATATTGGTGACATTTACATTCATCTTTTTAATTAATGTAAAATGCTAAAAAAACTCAATAAAAACAATTCTTATTCTAATATATACTCCTTGAATTCATTCATAATTTTGTCCTTATTACTTTACTTATGTCATATTTTCTGCACATGTTAAATCTCGTGAATCCATGTTGGTTTTTAAAACACTTGGAACAACTTTCGGATTCACAACTGGTTTTAATTTCAAGTGAACGATGATTAAATGGCCTGATTTAAAATTTACAAAATGAATTGAACTTTGTAAAACTTACAAAAGGATACCGTCAATGAAAAGTTGGTGAATGCTGAAAATTGAAGGTTACATCGTCGATTTCTTTTATTTCATTTTCTTAATTATAGAATGTTACAGTTTTAGTTTAACTTCTGTTGTTACAGGTTTGCATAAAAATTGAATAAATTTATTGTTTTTATGTAAAATTGAAAAAAATAAAATAAAATTTTTGTTACTAATATTAAAAAATACTTTTATTTAAAAAAAAAAGAAATAATTCAATGTGTTTCCATTGTCGGCTGAAAGTTGTCTCCCTTCCTTATTTTGATTGACTTGTGTGTGAAAAGTTCGGATTTTAAGATGTGAAAAATGTCATACTAAATTATATTAAAATATAATCCATTTGTCATAAATATTTTTAAAATATTTACGTAAATGTATATTATATAATTAATTATCTCTTCAATATAATTAATTATATTATAAACATTTTATTAGTAAATAATTAAAAAAACATAACAAATAATAAATGAAAGAAAAAATTTCACTCATTTTCACTGTATTTCACTTAATTTAAACAACTATGAATTTCTACTTATTTCCATTCCTTTTTCTTTTTTTTTTCTCCATCTTCAATTCTTTAACTTTCAATAATTTAATTTAAATAAGGATTAAAGGCAAAGTAGTTCACTGTAGCTGCATGGTAAGTAAGTTCGTTAACAAATCCAGCACATGAAGCAGGTTCCATCAGAGCCTGATCCATCTCGAAAAGCGCACCACTTTAAATGAGAGAGAGCTTAGGGTCTTTTAGGCTACGGCTGCGGAACATGAGGGATAATAGAACACACTCAATCATTATCATCAAATGAACGGTGCACTAGAATTTCCCATCGATGGCAATCACGTGTTGAACTCATTTTCATCCAACGGCAGGAAAGCGATCTCCACCTGAAACCGGGAAGTTATCTAGTAACATTTCTGACCCCTGGCACGTGCGTGGGGCTTAAGGGTTCTTTAAAGAAAGTAATTTTAGGGCAAAGCTAGCACTTTGATACTTCCACTCAATGTATTCTAACCTAAAAAAGTTGGAATGGAGAATTATTCATGCATCAGAGAAAGGCATTTAAAGCATCTTTATTCCTATAATTGAAGAGTTAATATGTAAGGTATGTGAATAATTATATCATTGCAAAGGATATCAAGTTACTGAAAAATAATTATATTTTTACTTCCAATATTTTAATCTAGTTATATTAGATGAATTACTTTTTACCGCTATTAAATTAAAAGAAATTAAATAATTAGATTGATGAATGGCTCTTTTAATATTAATATTTAATAATTTTATACATCCTCCTTCTCACAATAGTCTTTGAATTACAATCGAAAAAAAATGTAGCCAAAATTAAAATATACCCTTTTAAATAAGTCAAGTGGACCACAAAAACAACATGGTAGTGAGATAAGAATTAGAATACAAATATGATGATGATAATATCGAGAATGAAGAGGGTAGCGAAACTAAAACCCCAAAACCAACACCCACAACATTCACAAAACTAGAAGGAAGAATCTTCCATACCCACAAAACTAGAAAACAAAACAACAGAAGCACAGCGGAAAATTAGCGAGAGACGATAGAGGCAAACATGCAACAGCATAGGAATAGGAAGTTGAAGATATTGAGATAGGGTGCAGTTAATTGCGTACATTTTGTCTAATTTTAAATATAACTTGCTCCATTCAATTTCATTGGAGTTGGGCTGAATTCCAGTTTTTGTAACAGACTAACCATGGATTATTATAACTGGAATTATAATACTTACACCTTATACATAAAAAGTAATTGAAAAAATACTGAAAAATGCAAAATATTAATAACAAATTAAATTAATTTCGTAAAGGAAGTCAAACACTTGTACTTAAATATTTACATTTACTTCTAATAGTACGTTGGATATGAAATATTTATTCATAGTATCTATAAAAAAAAATTCGTATGATAAAAGTTAAGACTATTTTTTACAATTAAAAAAATCAGTATAAATGTGTGAAAACATATTGGAATTAAGATTGGATTGAATCCTAGAAAAAAATAGATAAACATAAAATTATAGAAAAAAAAGGATGAACATAAAATTATAGAAAAAAAATAGATAAACAGAAAATTGAATATGGTTGACACAAAATTATTTATGGTTGACCTCCCACGAGCACTCAGAATGTATATTTAGCAAGTCTAAATTGGAATGAAGATTTTGAAACAATGAAGGTGATAAAGCTTCGCTAAAAATGGTAAAAATGTTTACGACCTCGTGAGAAGAAGTTACTAGAAGAAGTTTAAGTAAACCAAAATTAACATTCTCACAAAACAGAAAGTGCGACTCAAACGACCTACGGAACTCAAAGTGAAATCCCTATTTTTCAAGAAACTTTAATTATTAATTATTACAAGTCAAGTTTTTATGATTATTATATAATTATTAGTATGATTATCAATATTAATATAATTAATAATATAAATATTATATATATATATTTAATATAATTTATATTATTAATTTTATCAATATTATATTTCAAATTAATATTATTATTAATTATTATAATAATGTTATTAATATTATTATTATTATTATTATTTATAAATATTAGTTATGATTTTATAATTATTTATATTATAATAATATTTTAATATTATGTATATAATTACTATGATAATAGTTGGTAGGTAATAGAGATATGTGGATAATAATTAGTTTGTAATAAAGATTTGTGAGTAATAGTTAGTAGGTAATAGATAGTAGATAATAGTTACTGGTGAGTAATTGTTGGTAGGTAATAGAGATATATAGATAATAGTTGGTAAATAATAGAGATTTGTGAATAATAGTTGGTAGGTAATAGAGATTTGTGAATAATAGTTGATAGGTATTAGAGATTTGTGGATAATAATTAGTAGGTAATGTTGAATTTACCTACGAATGTAAATCTGTGAATAATATCCATAAGTAATATTCGTAGGTAATATTGAATTTACTTACAGATTTAGATTTATGGGTAAAAATCCGTAGATAATATTTTTTTTTAATAGTATATTTTATCTATTGTCTTTAAATTATATAATTTTTAGAATACTTTAATTTTATTTATATATATTTTCAAAGTTTAAAGTATATTAACTATTCTTGTATTTACTATACTTGTTATTTTTTTCTTAACATTTAGATAATTTACGCGCGCGCGCACATATATAATCAATGATATTATTGCTTGATAACTGTTATATTGTTATATAACTTTATAGTGCTAAAATAAGAACTATTTTTTTATAAACATGTGTAAGGTACAATGAACAAGTTTACTTAAATTAGTCCAAAGAATAGCTGAGTCCAACAACATTTAATGTATATAAAATGGCAATCAAAGATGACAATAATTATTTTGGACACTTATCCATGAAAGATACATGGCCTTCAAATTCAATGGCACTTAGTTGACGTAGCATCTTTGATTTATCATTTGCTACAATAATCCTCCCTTCTTAATTATTAGGTCACTGACTTTAACTGTTTAATATCTCCCAAAACCATAAATTTAAATTTAAATATATGCACCAGATTTATAATATCCACACTATCTGAAAGTAAAATGTTACTATCATCTACTTAAACGTCACACAACTACATTCGAGTGTTAGATTCATTGTACATTTGGCTTTACCAAAATTAGACTTAGGACGGGTTGCTTTATCTTTACAAAACTTAAAACTTGTAGGATTAATAGTTCTTACTTTGGAGATGGGATATTGTACAATAATGTGTCAGAAACTTACCTCTAGTTATGACTTAAGACTATCAGAACACTATTTTACTTCATTTTTTTTTAATTTATTAACATGTGTTGGAAGAAACCTTTTATGTAAAATATTTGTAAAAATTATATTTGATTATTTTTATTATCTTTATTTTCAAATGATTTGGATTGAAGTTTTTTTTTATATATAAATTAGAATATTTCTAATACTTTTATTTATATTATTTTTATTATTAATAAAAAAATAGTTCTTACTCAATTTATATGAATGACCGTTGTAGGTCAACTTTTAAATAATACTAAAAAAAAATATTATCTACAAATTTTTAACCACGAACTTTAGTTCATAAGTAAATTCATCATTACCTACGAATAACATTATCTACAAATATTATTTACAGATTTGAATCCGTAGGTAAATTTAGCATTACCTACCAACTATTATCCACACATTTTATTACCTACAAACTTTTACCCACAAATCTCTATTACCTACCAACTATTACTCACAAATCTCTATTATCTACCAACTATTATCGTATAATTATATACATAATATTAAAAATATTATTATAATATAATTAATTATGAAATCATAAATAATATTCATATATAATAATAATAAAAAATAATAATCATAACTAATAAATATAACATGTTATTAATATTATAAAACTAATAATATTAATATAATAATATAATTAGTATTATATTATTAATATGAATAATATTAATAATAATAATATAATTAGTATTATATTATTACTATGAATAATATTAATAATAATAATAAAATTAGTAATATTAATAGTATTAATGATATTAATAATATAATAAAATTAATAATACTAGTAATAATAACATTAATAATATAAATACTATTAATAAAAAGATTAATAAAATTAATATTATTTATAATATTAACATTATTTATAATATTTAATAATAATCATAAAGTGACGACAAAATTTAACTAGTGTAATTGTTAAAGTTTCTTTCAACATTGATATGCGTTAAGTTAAGTCTCATTTGTGTTTCAATTTAGTTCTAACTTTAAATACTTGTATAATTTAAAAATACTAATTATAAGTTATATATTTTTAATAGGAAAGAAGGTTAAAAAACGTTTAATATTCTCTTTGTATATATTTTAAGCTTTATTTATATAGGTAAGAACACTTCAAAATACTTCATTTATTTATATATTTGTATTTATTGATAAAAATAATTATATATATATTTATTTAAATAGGAGTGTTTGTATTAATTATAACAAAAATGGTGTATGAATATCAGCTTCTTTTAAATGATTAAATGACATTTGATTTTTAATAAACATGTGTTCAATTTCCCTGTTTCTTGATTACTTAACTTACTTATTCCTCTATAATTAGGCCAGTGATAAATTGTTCCCTCATACTAATAAAATTTACAAACATTTTTAGTATTTTTATGTTATTTCCTTTTGCTTAAGTAGGGCATTAACAACATGCTCTTAAATATGCTCATTTTCATATATTTTTATCATTTCTTAAAATTTAAATAATCTGAGTTGTTCTGGCAAAGTTCGCAAAACATTTTTTTCGTAATTATTTGTCTTTTAACAATTCACATATAGCTTGAATAGTATATTCAGTAAAAGTCTATAACAACAATAATATTATAACATGCTAATTCTGAAATAGTTGGGAATTGAATTTTTTTTAAGAAAATATTATTTGACAACTGAATGGTAAAAAGACTTTCTTTTTGCCATTTTTGATACGATAGTAAAAGATTTCCGTTTACATTTTGATATGACACAATATAATTTTCAAATTAATTAATTGTAACGTATCTTAAATTCTTTATTTTATTTATTATTTATCTATAAAAAAAAACATGCTAATTATATATATATGTGGGGAGGCATAAACATGTAGAGAGTCACCGCTTCCCAGGTGTTGATGATTTGCTGTAGTCTGTTCCCAATATCACTATTTTATTGTTTTTTATTTTCACTATTGCCCCTCCTTTCTCACCACTCTAACAAACCCTTCTCATACTGCAAATTCTGAGAGAAACTCAACTCCCAATTCCACTGCTAAATATATATTCTTCTTTTTCTTCCCCATCCCTCTCTGTACCCGTCTGCTAATTTTCTCAGTTTTTTCAGTTACCCTTTACATACTTGTTCATCCTTTTTCCTTTTCCCCCTCACTCTCACCATTTTCACTTCACTACTCCTCCTCCCCTTTTTCCTTCAGCAAGCTGAAACAACCCATTAATGGACACTGTGGAGCAGTTAAAGCCGGAGGAGAAGCAGCACCAGCAGATGGACATCATGACCATGATGATGCAACACATACCTCAATTCTCTGAACCCTATGGTGACACCAACACCATGGAAGATTTTCACCCCCCCGAGGACTTCTACGGTAACAACAACAATATATGCAGTGGTAGCACTGTGCCTCTAGCAGATTTAGTTGATAATAACCCTCCTAGCCCTATACCTTGGTCCTCTTACTCCTTCACGCACTTATTACCATCGTCCACATCTCCCACCACAATCTCTTTCTCCGACAACAACAACAACAACAACCCTTCCCCAATAATGCTTCAACAAACCCCAACCGAGGGTGCAACTGTAAACCCTTACGGTGAGAAGCGGAACTCCATGGCGGCGATGAGGGATATGATATTCAGGATGGCGGCGATGCAGCCGATACACATAGACCCGGAGTCGGTGAAGCCGCCGAAGCGGAGGAACGTGAAGATTTCGAAGGACCCTCAGAGTGTGGCAGCGCGGCACCGCAGAGAGAGGATCAGCGAGAGGATAAGGATACTGCAGAGACTGGTCCCTGGAGGGACCAAGATGGACACTGCGTCCATGTTGGATGAGGCCATTCACTACGTTAAGTTTCTGAAAACGCAGGTTCAGTCGCTGGAACGCGCTTCCTCTAACAATATTAGGCCACTTGTCGGTGTTAACGCACCAGGGATAGGGTTCCCTGTTGCTATGTCTGGTTCTATTAGGACTGCTACCACCTCCACTTCCAATTCCACCCCTTATTTTCCTCTGCCTAATTCATATCATTAAGGATTCGTTTAGTGCGTAAAACCTAGTTAGCCAATTCATAAATACTCTTATATATATATAATTAAGGCTTAGCCTCTCTCGATTATATATAATATATATTGGTGCAAATTATATGTATGCACCTGCCCCGCCCAATTCGGGCATGTCTTTCGAAATCCAGTTGTCTTAAATTGTTATCAACAATAAGAAAAAACTTATGCCAAAAAAATTCAATTCTTCGCCAAAACCAATTCTCATATCTCCCCTTTCCTCTGTATGCAAACTGTATTGTATTTCCTCTATGTATACTAAGAAGCGCACCTTAAGTTTTGCAACAACAAAAATTTTAAATAATTTTTTTTTTGGACACTCGAACATATAAACACTCTATATTAACAATTTTTCTTCTTTTCCCATACTTTTTTTACCAATCCTATCAATAACTCATTCTTCATCTCTTCTCCTATCTCGTTTTGGGTGTCCACATTAAAGGAGTATTCAAAACTATTTCCATGTTTTTAAATGGACAGCAAAAAATTATTTATGATTCATGATTCAATCAATTAACTTGTGTTAATTTGGAAAGTTTGCTAGTAGAAATATGTGAGTAAATTAATGGTGTGTTTGTTTTTAAAAAAAGTATTGTTTACATTGATAGATATAAGAAGCCAAAATAAATAAATATAAAACGAAATGAAAAACATAAAAAATGACATAACTTTTAGGTTAGAAACTTCCTACAATAGAATAAGAATTTTGCGAAGATATTATGTGTATATATATATATGTAAATATTTAATTTGAATTTATGTTTATAAAATTATATGAATCATAAATGTTAATAATTTAAAAAATAATTGTATTATTAATATAGCAGAGAGAGTGAGGGAGATGTTTAAGATTTGGAAGAAAATTGAATGAGAAAAAAGAAGTTGAATTAGGTTGGGAGCAATATGAAAGATGAATGTAGGGAGGGAGGGGCATGATGGGAGGGTTTCCGAGGCCTAAAAAAGTTGAAGACGACAAAGGGTGGACACGGTGTAAAAGAGGATGATGCGAGCTGTAAGGTGTAGTGTTAGCTCATGGTATCTATCTATCTATCATGAATAACATATATTTTTTGCATTATTTATATTAAATAGTTTTGAGAGATGAAATTGAGCATGTATGAAGTTTAAATGGGTGGAAAGGAAATTGGGAGAGTAAAGTGCATAGAGTTGTGTGTGAGGGTAGCATAAGCATTAGCATTTAGCAACCAAGTAGGAAGAAAAGAAAAAGAAAAGAAAAAGAAAAGAAAAGAGCACGGGGATAGAGGAGAAGATGCATGAGAAATCCACGTGATTATCTGACACCAATGCGGTGGTTGCGTTTACTATCAGGCACGGTCATGACGTCCTTCCACCTCATCCCCTCACACGTGATTGCCATCTGCTTCGTCAACCCTTTCATCTTACGTGCTTCTCCACCTCACTATTTCATTATTTCATTACACTCTACTTACATATTCACTATTTTTACTCTATATCTCAAATATAAATTCTCCCACTTTGCTAAGAAATTCATTTAAATTTAAATGAAAAAGTAAAATTTGTTCTCATTTTTATACGTAGAATTTTTAACACATTTTATTTATCAAATATATAAAACTATATATTTATGAACAATTTAATAAAATCAAATTTTTACTGAAATAAGTTTTAAACTATTATGAAGTCATATTAAAAATATAACTTTAAATCTAATTCAACCTTATAAAATTGATTTTAAATTTAATTCAACTTTATAAAATTAACTTAAAATAAAATTATATATTATAATATATTTTTTTTTTTGCTGGATACGATGTAATTATATTAAGTACTAAATTGTTGTTGGGTTGATGCAAGAATCCTGTTATTTGTTGGATGGTGAGAAGTTTTCTTAATAGTTCTGTATAAAGATTTGAATTTCCTTTAAATATTTTTATTATTATTTAATTATTTATAGATAAAAATATTTGTTTTTATGAAATCTCTAACACAAATATTTTTAAAGAAATTAAAATATAAGATCTCCGTCATTATATGGCATCTTGGATAAGTCTTAAATTTATGCATATTTATATACAGATTTTGTATAACTTTTAGAGAATGTCAGATTTTTATATAATTTTTATTCAAAAAAATTAATTTTATTTTTCTAATTTCTTTTATATAGATTAGAATATCATTCAAATGTTTTAATATTTTTTATCAATAAAAAAATAAAAGAATGCCTGCTCCGCGTGTTGTAAAAAATAACCGTCTCTAAGCTTTGGATCCAATGTTTCTATAAAAGTTAGTAGAATCTATGGTTAAAAAAAATTATCGTTATTTTGACTCTCAAATTTTTATATTTTTTCAAAAAAATGTGGTATTTATATATTTTGGGTTTGCGGTACCTTAAATTGTTATTATATCTAGACTTATAATAATTCTGAAATATCAATCACTTAATTTAAAGCAACGTAACTCCCCCATATTTGTCAATATATAAATATTTAACCAAATTTTAAGTACATTAATTATCCTACCCTTTCAAATTATAATATATGAGATCATATCTACAAACTAAAAAATTATCCTTTTACCAGTATAAATAACAACTATTTATTTAATGTATTTTTAGAGTATAAATAGCAACTATTTATTTAATGTATTTTTAGAGTTAGTCATTGTCATTAAAACGCGGTAGCATTTTTAAATTAACTTTATTTAAAAATGCGGTTATTACAAATAGTCGAATTTGTAAATCAAAGCACATGATTTAATAATACAATTATTATTAATAGTCGCATTCTTAAATTATTTTTTACCTTAATTCTCAAGCGCGTCACTTACGCTTTCATACTTTCTTTCTTCTTGACACTTCATGTTTTGTCTCTTTCTGCTCTGGTGCTAATCTCTTTCTTTTTGACATTTCGATCTGCTTTCTTTCTTTTCACTAATGGTTTATAAATTTTTTCGTTTCACTTATTTGTTTGTTTTCTTGCATTGGCGAAGGGTTCTCTCGCGCTTCGTTTTCTCTTTTTGTTTTTTCTCTCGTGCTTCCTCTCATCTTCTGCGAGCCTTCATTGTCTTCTTTGTGTCATTGTAAGTTCGTTTCGATTTCGCTTTTCTTCTTCACCATTGGTTTATATATTTTTTTTGTTCTCTTATCTGTTTGTTTTTTTTTTTTTTTTTTTGGAAAAGTTTTTACTTGTTTTTTTTTTTTTTTTTTTTTTTTTATTTTTTTTTTTTTTTTTTTTTGTTTTTTTTTTTTTTTTTTGTACTGGAGAAGGTCATCACTGCTTCATTGTTTGCTGTTTGATTTTTGATATTCTGTATTTACTTTGTTGTTGTTGTCACCGTCGTTGCTGCCTTAGGATTTAGGGTTTTAATATTGTTATTTTAAAAAGTTTAAATAAGAATGCGGTTATTTACCATAACCACATTTATAAATCGCATTTACGAATGCGACTAAATAGTCATATTCTTATCTCTTCGATATAAAACTAAGTTTACAATAAATACGAATATATAACTGCCGTTATAAACTCTTTCTATACCAGTGGTTAAAGAGAAACACAACAACTATAATTTAGTTTTGAGTTTAATTATTATGTAAACGATACAAAATATAATACCACTCTCATCTAATCACAATTCAGGTTGATATGACTTTTTCGACAATCAATAAGTAAAAAGTTAACATACACATTAATTTATGACTGTATTTTTTGGATAACCATACTATTTATATATAAAAAATACTTATTAACTTTTATGAATGCCCTAATTTTCATCAATAAATCTAAATTTTTTAGGGGAACTTCTTTTTATAATTGTAATCATTTTGTATTCACTAAATTGAAACGTTGTTTAGAGGATTGAGAATTGTCCAGCAACAGTAATTATATGTTTCACACATTACTTGTTAGACACAATATTTCTCGTGATTTTATTATCAATGCATATTTATGTTTTAGGGCAACATCCATTGCCCTTATTTTTCTTCCCTATTTTAATAGTCCTGCTTTAATTGTGTGGTATGTATGTTTTTTTTATTGAACACTGTCTTTTGTAACATTGATTCTTTATTTTGTTCAATGAGTTGTCGGCATGATAAGCATTTTTGAGTTGGAACTATTAATTGTGCTTGCATTTCATAGCTTAAATTAGAGTTACGTGATTAAAATATATGCACTTTGCACATTACATGCAATATTTTTGTTAGTTTTTCTTCTTCTGTCAAAAATTTATACATCGAGTCAAAAAATTAATACATTGAGTCTTTGTTTAATTTTTTTTTTTATAAAAATTTTCATGTTAGACATCACTATACAATTTGACATCTCAACTAGGCTGATCTCAAATAACAACAATCATCTGCCATCACATAAAAACAACAAAAGTTTATACATTAAGTCTTTGTTTAACTTATTTTACATATGAAATAAGTTTTTTAGTTTAAGTTATATATATAAAAAATAAGTTTTAAATTTAATTCAATCTTATAATATTATTTTATAAAATAATTCATATCTATTTATATATTATTACATATATTATGAAATATTATCTTGGGATATGTAATAATTTGACTTAAAGTAAATTTATATCGGTAAGATGTTCACAGTTTTAAAAAAATATTGTGCATGAATATTTATAGTAGCTAAAAAGTGTGGTATAGAGTATCCCACAGAGCTTGAAGAAATAATGAGAAAGATATTAGAAATGGCTATTTGTTTGTCTTGTCCTGACGCTAACATCTCTCATCTCTAAACTTTAATTGGTTCACTTCGTGGGAGGCCAAGTTGTCTGTAATTCAAGGGTAGTGCTAACCAGTGTATATATATATATATATATATATATATATATATATATATATATTTATATAAATTAAATATCCAAAATATCACGTGAATACATAAAAATATCTCTATATAGTGGTTGCATTGAATTATTATTCCTCAGTTAAAAAAGTTATGTAAACTTTTCCAATATGTATAACATATATGTATTCATTGAACATGTGTTTTGTGTATCTGCGGTTGTTTCTTCAGTCAGTTAAATCTTATAAAAACAGTGAGGATAAAAAAAGTGTATATGGTCTTAAAGAGTAGAGAGGATATGGCCAAACCGAAAGAAAATAATATAGGAACAAAAACAATGTATAAAATAATGTTATTCGTGGATTGAATTGGATTGTGTAGGATATTGGGGGAGAAGAACTTGACATGGTGTAATGTTTTTGGTTCAATGTTCTTTCTTGCTGTGAGATGCGTGTCCCAGAGCCAAAAACATTTATCCAAAGTCTTTCTCTAGATTGACGCAAAAGATGAAGAATTCAATGTTCAGCAGCAACTTTAAGCTCTGAAAGAAAACACCATGTGTAGTGAAAAGAAACAGCACATAACATGTTCAACTCCTTATGTAAGGTCTTGACAAGAGTCCATCAGTCAAACAAAAAGCAGTGTGTGATCAAATAATAATAATAATAAATCTATGAAGTATTTTTCTTCTATTTCTCCACCTTTCTTATTAATAACTTAGATTAAAATTAAAAAAAAAACACCTTTAATTAAGAAGAAATGGAACAAATAAATATATATATATATATAAATAAATAAGTGAACGAAAAATAGAAAATAAAAGAACATATTATCTCGAATGAAGGAAATATAAAAAATATCTTCCGCAATAAGTGAAAGAACAGGCGAAAATAAATAAATAATGTTAAGAAAGTATATATACCACTTAAAAAATAAAGTTTACATGAAATAATTAAAAAATTTACTATATTATTTTTTATTAACAAAAGTTATTTATCATTTTCATGTTATCAAATTGAATTTACTGTAAAAAAAAACTCAATAAAAGAAGATTAAACCCACCAAATATTTGTCTCCTATCATGGTACTTAAAAGAAAATGATTTAACAAATTAGACCCGCAAAAGAGATATTTTTATTACTCTTCTCAAATACTAAATTTGATATTTGCGCAAATATACTTAATTTGTATTACAGTGTTTTTAATTTGTTAGTATGACATTATCATCATTTCTTTTACTTATGGTAAGCCTGAGAACTATTTTAATTAGATAAAATAAATAAGGATATGATAAGAAAATAAAATTCATATTATATTAAAATTAACAAAAATGTAAAACAATTTTTAAACAAAGATATGTCAATTCAACATTTGTGAAATTTGTTAAACTAAGTTAATGACTTACTATGAAAGCTGTCATGTTCAATAGAATAAGAATATAATAGGATAAAAATAAAATAAAAATTACTAGTACTAATTGTTTGATGTGACTGTATTAATAATGGTAAATAATATTAATAAAAACAATAATAATATTAATGATAGAGTGTGATTTATCAGATGGAATGTGAATAAAATATTAACATCGGTATAAAACGTCCAATCACCAAAACTTTAATTTATTCAAATGAATTGAATCATGTTTCTTTAAAAATTTATAAGTCATTTTCAAAATTTTAATAAAATACACATTTAGGAAAAAATCGATATACAATTTAATTAAATATTGATTCAATATATTAAACAATTATATGTTTAATAAAAATCAAACTAGTAATACAGCCAATATAAACTGCCATTAGTTCTCTGAAAATTCTTTTAGAATATTACAATTTAAGGCCCACTACCTAACTTCGTGTTCAATCTATTTATGGAAGAGAAATTAAAGTACATATTTTTATCAGTGGAAATTTATATAAAATAAAATAAAAAATTAGTCTCATGTTGTATTTAATTATTTTATTTGTGTTTTTATAATTTTAATAAAGTTTAAGTAATGAAAATTGTGTTAAAAATTTAAACACTTTAAAACAGAAATCCTGAAGTTGGAGGAATCAGCATGGTCTCAGTCCATACAAATAAATGGTTGATCAACAATAAAGGCTGTAGTATTACATTCTGCACCCCATAATTTTCATGTTGCACCCTATAGAATACATTTATCCTCCTAAATCATAAATTGACTGTAGATATTTGTTCTTGCAGTTTTAATTTTGGATTGTTGAATGTGATGATCTATTAGATTCTACATTTTAGATAAATAAAAGTAATATTTTTGTAATTCAGATTTTATATTATGAATATAAATTTTATATTTCAAAATATACAATATAAAATACAAATGTATAATTTAGAATATATTTTATATTTTATAACATAATTTATATTTTGGATGTAATTCTAAAATATATATTTTTTATTTTTTATTTATTTTATACGTTTTTAGAAGATATTTTCAAATATGGAAAATACATTTTGGATTAAAGACATTTCTAGATCTGAAAAATATATTGCAGAAGTGCAATCCATGATGATTTTTTTTGAACAATTTTGTCATTTTACCACCATATAGGGCTGCAGCTTGAAAACTATTGGGGTACAAAATACAATACCCTAAAGGTCGTCGGGACCAACGTTGATTTCAAATGGACCTTTTCTTTCTGCACCCAAACAAATTTTCTGAAACAGGATTTATGGAACAAACTTTTCAAAACCTACATTATACTTTATAGAAAGTACTTTTTGAAACACATTTTCAAAATAAGCTTTTTTTAGCTCTTCTTCTTCTCTTTCTTCTTTGGTGGGGTGCGTTCAGGAAACAAACAGATGCAAAGCAATTCCGTCATTTCACCTACCTATGAGATACAGGTTTAAAAAATAGAAGGTGCAGAAAGCAAAATCCTTCCAAAGGGTAGGCCATGAAAACATAAAACAGAGACTTCTTAATCCAAATTGTGCGCTTTTCTCTTATTTTTTCATGGAAATAAGTACATATTAATTATATATAGAGAGAATATACAATGTGTTTTCTAACAATCAGTAAATTATTAGTAAAAATTATTTTGTGTAAAGTATTGTGTACAAGACAAAAAAACATGTTAGTTTGATAGCAAATTATTTCTCAATTAAACTTTTTATTATATAATTTTATATTAAAATAATGTATTTTGATTTAATCAAATTATCATTTTTATTTTTTTTACGAAATTAACAAAAATAGTGGAATACGACTTTTACATACAATATTTTTTTACTTCAAAATTATATAGTCCACTTCTACTTTTATTTGGTATGTTACCATTCTATCTCAAGTTTTATAATAAAAGTAAATATAAATTTTCAGGTTTTGGTATTGAATGAGTAGTTGAAGATGTTTAGATGGAGGTGTATCAGCATTGGAAATAGAATTGGGTAGGAGGATAGATTCATCCTTTTAAATCCATATCTGCATAAATTTGTTTTAAGAAAAAGCTGGATAATATAGTTTGCTTTTTCAACTGACTTTAATTTAGAGAACAATTTATGTAATCTATTAAACAATACGGCCATGGAATCTCTTATTCCAGTAATGGTGGGTGGGTGCATGACTCAGGGGAGGAGATCAATCAGATGCGGGTCAGAGGCGAAATCGCAAAGCTTCTTTCTCGATCTACGGCAGCATGTAGTTATGTTAAACATGTAAATTTAACTTCTCAAATTTTAAAATGACATAGATAAATCATTATAGAATATCTATAATTTATATAAATAATAGCATTTAGACTCCATGTAACATAATGATAAATCAATTTAATTACGTAAAATCAAACATGGAAAATAAATCAATCTGCAAATACATATGAAAAGCTTTTCTTTAATCATTTAAATGTTTCAAACAAATATAATAAATCTAAACCCGAGGAGCAATGAACAATGAACACTGATTAAGCAGCAAGGATTGCAGTTTGATTGTATTCCGTCGTAGCCGTCCGCAATTAAGTGGAGGAAGGAAGTAATTGGAGAGAAAGACAAACAGTTGTCTCTGACATTGTCTTGAAAGCGGTAGAAAAAAGGGGTTTAGGTCAAGGTTGTGACAGAGAAGAGAGGAGAATCAATGGAAGACGGTGAGATAGAAGAGGGGTCGATAGGTGGTGTAGAGGAAGAGGAGCGTTCCTCAGAGCCTCACAAGTCGGAGGAATCGCCCTACGAAATGTTGCGCAATAGCAAGGCTTCCGTAGAGAACATTATCGCCGACGTACTCGCCATTAAAAAGGACGGAAAACCTAAACAACATCTTCGGGATCTCGTTACTCAGATGTTCCTACACTTCATCACTCTCCGCCAGGTACTCTACTCTACACTTCTCTTCCATTCTCATTCTCTGATTTAGGGTTTATAACTCTCTTTCTTTTGTTCTTAGGCAAATCGCTCTATCTTGCTCGAGGAAGACCGCGTGAAAACCGAAACGGAGCGTGCCAAGGCACCGGTGGATTTCACAACGCTGCAGCTTCACAACCTCATGTACGAGAAAAACCACTATGTTAAGGCGATAAAGGCCTGCACAGACTTCAAATCGAAATATCCCGACATTGACCTCGTCCCCGAGGAGGAGTTTTTCCGCGACGCTCCACAAGATATCAAGGACTCCGTTTTGTCGAACGACGCTGCGCACAATCTCATGCTCCGGAGGCTCAATTTCGAGTTATTCCAGGTTACTTTTGCGATAAAATTCCTGCGTAGGGAGTCTACTTGACAATATGAAATTAGGTAGATTGAAAATTTGGAATAGCGAAAGAGGTAGAAGTGTGCAATATAGCCATAGTATGTTTTCATTTTTATTATATTGACTTCTGGCAAAACTTTTGGCAGTGTCTCTGCCCTCAATGTTTTGCATTGAAAAGCTAGAAGCACGGTTTTTAATTGTCGTGTTTTTTTGTCCTTGATATCTTTGGAAGTTATGGAGTACATTCAATATAATCCTACAGCACCTATCTCTCTTGACCCTAGATGTCTTTTAAGGACAAATCGTGACGGAGATTCGAGCTCCATAGCGAACAATACTTTGGATATAATGATTGACCCTATTGATGTCATCTCAATTTGAGGTCAAAACATTGACGCTGTCTGTGGGGATCGAAAACTGATTCCCTTAACCTTAGCTTGTTGCAGTACGTCCAATATAGTCCCACATCACTTAAAAATCGAGGTCAATGATAGTTTATATACATGCACATTCCTCTCTAAACCCTCAGAGACGTCTTTTAAGAACCAAATCGTGAATGTGGTTTTTTTTAAGAACAAAATCATGACGGAGTATCGAGTTCCAAAGTCGGATGTGATTACTGACCCTCTTGATATCATCTCAAGAGGACTTGAGGTCGGAACAAATGCGAACTCAATTACAGTTGCAAAGACTCCAAAATCCTCGATATTGTGATTGAAATCATGGTTGCAAACTAATCTTTAGAACCTTGTCTAGAAGTTAATGCTCATATAGTTAAATACAAGGGGGGAAGAAGCCAACATGGTAAATCTTGAAGTTCATATAGATGTTAGTGATTCTTTACTTGGATAAGGCAAAATACTGTTAAAGAACTTCCAAGTGAATTTTGAATTTTTTTTAGAAAAAATCCTCATTAGGAGATCACTATTTCAAACAGAAAACCATCACACAAGCACTTACTAATTAGAAATTTAACTCAAATAAACACATGTATACATAATAATTCTTAAAACTCAGAAAATTGCTCGAATATATAATATTTTTCTGAAAAATATGTTAAACTATTAACTAAACTTTTTTGTTCACATCAAGCAAGCTCAAAGTTAAGACAAATAAGATATGAACCAAATCTTAGGTGGGATTTCCATATCGATCTATGATCAGACATGCACACCTATATACATGCATGCACTTCTTAGGTGGAATTTCCATATCAATTAGGCACATCGATCTTTAATTTTAAATCTATAACTAAAGCAATTAAAAATTAGGCTTGCTCCTAATTTCACTGCAATTTAGCGGCAAAATGTGTTTATACGTGGGACCCACATTTAAAATTGTGTCCTTCCTTTTTTTTTTCTGAAGCAAATAATGAAAATTGGTTTTTGTATCCTGTTGCCTTCCTCTCCATTTTCACTCACCTAAACATAGGGTGTGTTGAAAAATTCTTTCATAGGTTCATTTGTCTATTACTATTGCTTTAATAACCGGGTGACTTCGAATTTTTGGTGCAAATAGCAGTAGATATGCTTACAATTGTCATTTCCAATTTTGTTTCAGCGTAAAGAACTCTGCAAACTTCATGAGAAGCTGGAACAACAAAAGAAAATCCTCTTGCAGACTATTGCAAACCGAAAGAAATTCCTGACAAGTCTCCCTTCACATCTCAAATCTCTTAAGAAGGCCTCCTTGCCTGTACAAAATCAGCTAGGACTTCATCATACTAAGAGATTAAAGCAGCATCATTCGGCAGGGTTACTTCCTCCTGCCCTTTATGTGATCTACTCACAGCTGTTTGCTCAAAAGGAGGCCTTTGCAGAACCCATTGATCTGGAGATTATAGGAAGCCTGAAAGATGCTCAAGCTTTTGCTCGTCAACAGGCTCACAAGGACACTGGTAATTGATAGTTTATTTATGAATTTTAGCATTATTCTGGTTTGAATATATGTTGTCTGTAGTCTTGCAGCTGATAGTGTATCTACTGACACTGGATTATAGCTATGGACATTATCTTTTTAATGAATCAACTTTAAATCTGAACTTCACATCAATTGTATTGTTTGCTTTATATATATATATATATATATATATATGTAGATTTTGAAAATTGTCATTGGTTTTATTACTAAAATGGGATAAAAATACAGTGAAGGAAATTTATTAATGGTCTTTAGTTCATTTTTTTCTCCAGCTTAATTAAATGGATGGTTAAAATTTTGCAATATTTCTGTGTGTGCCTGGCATGGCTTTGGAATATCTGTACCAAGTTTAAATTGATTTCTGTTATTTCCAGCTTATTAAAATGGAACTTAAGGATTCACTATGATGTTGTTTTATTATTCAGACAATTCCACTACAATGGAGAGTTCCAAATTGGAAGATGATGCTCCCGATGAAGAAGAAGATGGTCAGAGACGGAGAAAAAGGCCACGGAGGGTTCAAGCAAAGGAGAGCCTTGACCAGGGGGGAATATTTCAAGTTCACCCACTTAAAATCATTGTCCATGTGTATGAAGATGAGGATTCTGATTCAAAATCTGCCAAACTTATTACTCTAAGGTTTGAGTATCTGGTGAAGTTGAACGTTGTATGTGTCGGAATAGAAGGTTGTAATGAAGGTCCAGAGAATGACATCTTATGCAATTTATTCCCTAATGATACGGGACTTGAGCTTCCTCAGCAGGTTGTACTGTCTTTACACAGCTATTGCATGATTTATTTTTTCTTTCCATATCTTTTAATCTATTCTCTAACTTTTTATATTCCATTTATTTCTATTTGAATGGCTGTGCAGTCTGCCAAACTCTTTGTTCAAGATGCTACAACATTCAATTCTCAAAGGACTTCACGTCCTTACAAATGGGCTCAGCACCTGGCTGGGATTGATTTCTTGCCTGAGGTGTCTCCCTTGCTTCTTACTGAGGACAGTGGAGCAGCCAAGAATGAAAATGTTATATCTGGTCTTTCACTATATCGCCAGCAGAACCGAGTAATGACAGTTCTGCACAGGATTCGTGATAGAAGAAAAGCTCAATTGGCTCTTCTGTGAGTTGCTGTTTTAGTGTGTACAGTTTTAGCATGCGAAGGGCCTTTCTTGATATTCAATGAAGATAAATACCATATTTTGATCAAATTAAAGTTTGCTATCAGGCATTGCTTTGGTTATATTGATGCATTTGCATCTCTGTATTGCTTCTTTGTTTGCCTTCCTGTTGTGATTCTGGTTGTGTATCCTGAATTTAGTAAAATTTCATTCTATTTTCGAGCATCTCTGATTATCTTGCTTTACCTATTAGATTGGGCACACTTTAGTTTTAATTTGATGAATTTTTTTACTGGCTTACAGGGAACAGCTAGAATTTCTTGCAAAGCTTGACTGGCCTCGTTTGTCCTGCAAAATTGTTCCTTGGGCCTTTCACACTCCGTTGTGTAATTTGGATAGTTGGTCACCTGTAAGACTTCCACCTGTACCTAGAGAGTCCTCATCTCCTGCTGTCATCGATGAAGAGGAGCATGTTCATGAACCAATGGATGCTGATGTAAATGAACGTTCTGATGTCACAAAAGCAGAACCTGAAAGTATTACAGAAGATGGGGAGCTTCCAACTTTGCTTCCTAACATATCTAAGCTTGACCATTCCTCACAGCTGAACTTAATTTCTAAAAGTATTGTTCCTCCACTCAATAAAATCAGGTCACAGAGTTTCAAAAAATATGATGACAGTTCTGATTTCTTGCTGGATACTGAAAGTGATCTAGATGAACCAGCACAGACTGAACTAGAACATGAAAATATATTATCCAATTACCATGACAGAAACTCTGTGTCATGGATGAATCATGGGCTCAAGGAATTTTGTTTAGTTCTTTGCCGAAAAATCAGTGCAGATGAGAGCAATGTGAAATTAGAAGCTAAGGTAAACAAATACTCTCCTTAATCTACTCAGTTTAATTCAGTGATATTGGCAATTACATATATACTTTTTTACATTTGACAGATAAAAATCAGTATGGAATATCCTCTAAGGCCTCCTCTTTTTGCATTGAGTATTCGCTGTATATCTTCTGGGGAAAAGCGTGATAAACTAGGATTAGAGTGGTATAATGAACTCCGTGCAATGGAAGCAGAGGTGAGTAACCGATCACTCAATATGTTACTGGAGTAAAATTATTAGCATCTTGTGGATATGATTCTGGGAATGGGAATTATGGGATGGGACGGTTACTCCTTAAAACCACAGATCACTTGTATGTTCTTGATAGAAAATTGTGGCCCATCTCCTCCCCACTTCCCCTCCCTCCCTCCCCCCCAGGGGTTCCCCAATAAAGTATAAAGTACTATAGAACACCTAATATCTCTGCATCTTGCAAGTGTAACTTATTTTCTTCATTTTGTCCTGCTCATGGTCCTTGTTTGTGCCACCCTTTATAAATTGTAGGTCAATCTACACATACTGAAGATGCTACCTATCAATCAACAAAATTATGTACTGGCTCATCAAGTTAGTTGTCTTGCTATGTTGTTCGATTATTATTTGGATGAGGCATTCCCATCGTCTGAAAGGACAAATTGTACTTCTGTGGTTGATGTTGGCTTATGCAAGCCTGTTACTGGTAGATTCCTGGGTAGATGTTTTAGAGGAAGGGATCGCAGGAAGATTATCTCCTGGAAAGACATGAAATTCAATTCCAGATGTCCCCAATAGTGGTAGGTTCTTGTCGGTTAATTATTATAGGAAAGAATCACTATAATGATCTCGTCAGTAGACTTCCCTCCAAACTCTCCCAAATAGTAATGCTCAGCTGTGGAGATGACAAATTGATGCAATAGAGTATGGTGTGCAATTTTACTTTTGCGAGGATCTGGACATCGTACCTCCGTAATATATGCGTTCATCTAAGCGTGTGACAACATTGTTCTTGACTCGTACCATCAGATAAATGGCTGAGATACTGTGATAGATTTTGACGGGTTCATTTCAGCTGTTGATTTTTTATTATTATGTGATTTAATTTCGGGCGAATGCCGCTACTTCGGTTTCAGTATATAGGAGCAGGAATCATGGGTGGAAATTGTGTTAGTTTTACATTACTGAGGTCTCCTTAGTAGTGGTTGTAGTATTTTCTTTGATTGATTATTGATTATTGTGATAGGAACCCAGTTCCAGAGGAAACAGAAGATTGTATTGTTGATTGAAAAACAGAAGCAATTACAGAAGAGAACCCCTGTTATCCCAGAGCTAATGCTTCTCAGGGAAGAAGTGACTCTGTCCAACCTCTGTTAAGTTTCCAACTGATAGGTCAAAATGCCCCCCAACCCTTCATTTCCATTTTCTCTCCCTGTATTGTGTATTATGTACTCTGTATTCTATCCCCAACTAACTGTCACACAAGCTATTCCCCATACAGTGAGATGCAGGATGTTGGAACCTTCCACGTAACGCCTTTGTTCAGACCCTTTATTGGGCTTAAGGTCCAAATCCGTAAATAGCCTGCTATATAATCCAATCATTAACGATCTGTCTGTTTCCAACGTTAGAAAAGTACATATATACTGTTTGTTTCCTACGATAGAAAAGCACAGTAATTATTAGCACAAAAATCAAGATAAAATGTACATGCTGACATTCCTTTTTAACTTTGGGCATATATAATCCATTATACGTTTTCATTTTTATTAATAATTATGTTTTATAAATAAATAATTAAATGAAATATTAATTATCTAACTTTAATATTAAATTATTTTTAAAATTTTATTTCATAAGTTAATTTTAAAATATATTAATATATGATCAAATTTACCAGCTTTTTAATTAAATTCATCCACTTTCTCAATTGAAATAATCTTACTTTTAATTCTCTTTCTCCTTCTATCTTTCTTTTCCACCCGTCTCAATCCAAAGCCTAAACACTTTTGAAAGTGGAACTAATAAATAGAATGATAAGATGCTCGTACAAACTAAGCTGGGATATAATTTGCATCTTAGATTCTTAATGGAACTCAATGAGAAATGGATTGACTTTAGATCTTGGTTTTTAAATCACGATTAGTATGTCAAATTAGTACTTAAAAATTATAACTCTCTTAACATTATAAAAAAAAATTCTTAATTTATAGTTACTAATTTACTCCGTATAATTAGTGAGGTTCAAAATTTGGAAATTATTTTAGATTTAAAATTTGATAATCACTAGTCTGATTTGATTCTGGATGATACGGACTAAATTGAGGGATGCATACTGAAGTAAGAACCGAGCTGACTAATAGTTTTTGTAGTCAGGAACTTAAATGACATCACTATCTTAATAGATGAAAATTAATAAATCCTTGACTTTAGCGATTAAAATGACATAACAGTTGTATATCTCTACAATTAAAATTGTTTTTCATTTTTTTCGGATTAAAATTTTAAGGTTAATTTTTTTATTTACTCGTTAAGCTTCCGATCCCGAGGATACTAACCAATCGGTAAAGTGATAGTGATCACTGAACATGAATTCCAGAAACAATACGCAATCTTTACGATAAATTTTCTTGATCCCTGAAGCTGAAGAAAATACACATTAGTATGGTTTACTTAATTATTCAACCCAGTCAGAGAACATTTTAGATACGCTGTCCTCTAGAATTGGCAAAAGTTGTCTGACTTTTCACTCCCAAATAGATATGCAAATGATAAAATGGAAGGTCTCGTAACTAAACCATGGTGAATGAAGAGATGTGTGGACACGCAATTTCACCAAATCAAATCCAGGAAAAGTGCTACTTCACAAGATTGTCTAACCAATGGTGACAAGAAATTGGGTGTGTGCTGAAACATATCCTCATGATACTATGCATACCCTCCCTAACGTGTTCAAAAGAGATGTAAGACGTGAAAGTTTCCAAGTGCTAATCTAAAACTACCAGAGCCTCAATCTACAACAGAATACGTTTTTATAATTATGTACATATATTTTAATGGTAGAGTCATAGTACAATCTTCATTCTACCACGGACCAGTTTGTGTTCGTCTGAGGCGTCTTCTCTTGACTTCTCGTTGCAAATTCATCATTTCCTTAACCTGCAATATTATCGAATGAAAGGAAATTCAGTACTAAGGATGCATAAATTTGTAATCCCTTACAAGATTTACTTTGAATCAGGAAGTCCTTGCATATTACGGTAACACATTTTAAGAAAGAAACACAAAGACAAAAGAATATTCATTAATAGACAAATGGAAGTATTTTGAGTTTGAAAATCCTATGTTTTAGCTTCGTACGATTTTGGAACAAGTGCAGATAGTCCTAAACATATATTGACACAACGAAGCAGGTGAGAAAACATTTATCAAAAAATAATTTGTCAGTAGAACATACTAGTTCTTAATCACTGTTATTGTACTCTTCAAAAGAGCTCCAAATTTGGGGCATGACAAGCTAATATGATGAAACTTTTGAACGCGATAGTTGTACATACTAACCCAGGAATATAAAACTCAAGCACATGCACCACACGAGACTTAGCATTTGTTTATACGAAAAATCCTAGACTTCTATGTTGAAATTCAAAACCACTCCTCTACAAACGTAACAAAAAATTACCACCCATCCCAAAAAAAGAAAAAACAACCCATCCAGTAAGAGATTATTCCAAAAGACCTTTTGGACATAAGCCATATGAACTGATCAATAAACTGGTTTATATGGCTGAAATCTGAGTTTAAAAAAACATGTACTAACAGTGGATTGCCGATGTCTCTCAGACTTTCATGTGATTCTAATGTAAGATTGATAATTACAAGGTGAACAGGGTTTTCAGTTCATTTAAATGGTTTTACATTAAAACATATTTCTTACTAGCTTTACGTAATGATTTCAAATTAATTCAACAACCATAAACCAAAGAAAAAATGTCTGAGACAAAGACTCAACTAGAGAATTAAAAGTGACGCTTAAAGATATACATTGACAAATATTTAATCAAATAAAAATGGGCAGAAACACTTGTTTTAGTAACTAATTGCATGACATAATTAACAGAAGAACCTAAACTAGGTGGTAGTTCAAATCAGGTGTATCATTGTAGCACCGTTTTGCACCAAACCTACCACCTCATTCATCACAAGTTTAACATGACTAGCACACCAATTTGTGCTGCTGATTGACATAGCTTGTGACCAAATATTGTCTTCAGAATGATCCATTGATCGGAGTATAATTTTTATAGGAAAAAATGGCCTTAACTAAGGACTGACAAAATAATATGTACTTATTTATAGAAAAGTAAACCATGATTCATGGTATATTAACCAATTAGTCATGCAACAGGACATAAGGTTACGGCTCTCGCAATAATTAAGGCCTACAAAATACTTTACAATGATTGATGAAAAATAAAAAGGAGCAAAAGGAATGTTGTATAAAAAGAAACAAAAACAAAAGCCAACTTACTTGATTTTTCTGAATTTCCATAATTTCAGCCTGCAATACCAAAATAAATGTCGATTAGGGAAAATTTTAATGCGAACATGACACAAATTCGTATACATGTGTGCTTGCACCTGTATATTAAGTGACATGAAGCATAACCAAAACTTACCTGTTTTTTCTGAAGTTCCTGGTTCTCCTCTTTTAACTTTGCAACTTCTGCTTCCAATTCCATGGTATAAGCCTGAAACAAATAAAATAAAAATGTGAGACCGAACACCAGAAAACTAAATACATTTTACAAAATTTCAACCTGCACTTCCTCCCACGTTATGTCTTACAAGTTAATAAATATTTACTTATTATATGCTTCTTTGGATTTTATGATGATCCAACTGTTAGTGATGTCCCCAACCAGTTGTTCAATTACCTTGTAATAACCTGGATCTTTACAACTTCTCATGATTGTAACTTCTCAAAATCTTTCACCTTTCATCAGATCAGATCGCTATCATATTACCATTCTGCTGCATAATCTTTCATGGTATACAGCATGTTCACAGAGGATAAAAGCAGAACGTCAATGGCCGAGCAGTATTACTATTAGTAAAGAAATAACATGACGCATATCGTCATCATATTCTTTTTTATTTTAGAACTGAATATATCACTAACCCTATTACAGAAACTTATGAGGTATATTTTCATGAAAAATGTTACAGCTACTCCTCCCTCCTTACTGATATTGAAAGAAAAATCTACAGTCTGCAACGGCAGACATTTGATTATCTCATACTAGTAGATGGAGGTTGCAAGACCAAAGATGAGTTATAAACAAACACAAGTTTTATTATAGGCTCGTCTTATATTTAGGCATTTAAACTGAAAGTTAAATGTGTTTGATTAAAGCTTGAGAAAGTAGCTTACAACCCTCCTAAAGCTCTTTTTAGCTGCTTTTAATAAGCTTCATGCGAGCTTGATCTCATCAAAATTATAGATTAAGCTCTAATTACATAAGCTCTTTTTAATTAAACTGTTTACTCAAACACGCCTTTGTACAAGATAAAAGTAATTGCATCAACCCATTGATATCCTTATGTTGTAACTAGAGAAAATCAACCTGTGTTTTTTTTGCATTCAAGTAATTGTTCAAAGAGAACTATGATTGCTAAATTTAGGATAGTAGAACAAATATTCACCTGCTTGCGTGCCCGTGACCTGGCAGCTGACTCTCTGTTCTTTATCATCCTTCTCTGTCTCCTCTCAATCACCTTCTCCACAGCTCCTCCACTCTTCCTCCCTCGCATACCTCCGTTAAATACATAAGGAACCGGTGACACAGACGAGGTATCACCGTTGCTCTTGGCCATCTTATCACCGGATAATTGGTTAGCAGCAGGAGACCCAGTAGCAACATGAACTGACCCGGGTGCCAAACCAACCATACCAATCCCTCCACCTTGCACGCTCAAACCCTGATCACCACCGAGTCCCACAATCCCACCCCTCACCATTCCCTGGGGCATCTGAGCAACTGCATAAGACATAGCACTCTGCTTAGGAAATATCTGCTGCTGATGATGCTGTTGCTGAGACTGTGGACTCTGCATCTGTGGCTGCTGACTGGATGATCTCACCCCATTAACATTCAAAGGCAAGTTGGCAGAAGACTGAAGACCCACCAGTGGATCATTGTTCAACCGGTTACCCATCAAACCGGTAGCAGCAGCAACCTTGTTCATCTGCTGGAACTCAAACCCCAAACCGTTGTTATTCCCTGCACGAGCCAGATCCATGAAAACGCCATCGTTTGGCTTCGCATCTTCTCTAACAACACCAGCTCTGACCAGAAACTCCTCCAAAGTCATCTCTCTCAGAGTGGGCTGTCTCGGCGTCTGTGCAAGATTGGGCTCGCCGTGACCACCGTAATCTTTCGAAATGTCCTTCCAAACCTCATCCACTGTCTTCTGGCTCAGAGTCCGGGGCAGCGTCAGCGACCCCTGCCGTTGCAAATGGCTGATGCCGGCGCCTCCGTCGTCGGCGGCGACGCCCGCCGAAGCCATTGTCTGAACCTCCTCCGCCGTCCAAATGTTCTTCAGCAACTCGTCCATGTTCATGGACCCAAAGTCCTTCCCCGAACCTCCCATGGTGTTCATGAACTCGTCGAACGTTAGCGAGTACACCGACGACTGCCGCGTCAGGGAGAAGTTCCCCGGCGGCCTCCCTCCTCCGTCGCCGCCGGCTTCATTCCCGAAGCTCTTGAAATTCATATCGAAATTCTGAACAACCAAACACGATCCCAACCTGATCCAAATCCAAATCACCGTTTTCCCCTCCTCCTCCGCACCAAAGCCAACACTAGTCTGATTTTTAATTTTCCACCAAGAAATTCAGAGAATTTTTAATCACGAATTACCTACCAAGTAAAACTATTTACATCCAAATAAAAACCTCAAAAAAAAACAAACAGATAGTGTATGTGAGCTTGCAAGAATCACGAAAGTAAAAGGAGGCGCTAATCTATTGTGAGTGAGTGAGGTAGAATTGGATTGTGTTACACTTGGATTTAATTTTGGTAAGTAAGTATTTTATGTATAGATATTGTAGAGGCAGAGATGTAATGATTTGGAAATACTCCGAATTTGAACCCTACTATTGATGGTAAGATGAAAGGAAAGAGAGAAAAGATAGAAAAGATAGAAATAAGAAAGTGGAGGAATAAAAGCATATAAAAAGAATGGCAATGCCAATACCTTTGCTATTTATTTTACGATACTTAGGTATTCCCGATTTGGTATGATTTTGGTGTCTCATGAGACTTCACACTTCTTTGCCTGCGCTCCTCCTTCCTCGCTCTTCAACCCTCTTCTGCAACCGCCAACTGTCCTTCTCTCTCAAACCTACCTTTTTTTTTATTATCACATTCAACACCCTATTCAATTCTTTTTTATTAACTTTTATTTACTAACATGTTAGCTCTATATTTTAACTGCAAGCTAAACTCATTATCATATGCTACACAAATTTAAACGTTATTTTTAATTTCTAAATTAAATACAAAAATATGATAATCATAATAATAATATATCAAATACACACCTTCGAATATATTTATATCAGATCAGATTTCTCTGATTTATCATTACCAAATATTTGAACTCGGGAATATTTTCTTAAAAATATATTCCACGAACAATTATAAAATTTTAGAAACTCTATTTGATTAGTTTCGTTACAATTAATTTTTCAATTGCATCATTTTTTTTTTCCAAAAAATGTAACCTGGCTATGAAAAGAGCTTCACGCATGCTGTGTGATGATTATTTAATAAAGAACTTTAATTTTATTATAATAGGTTAGAACACATGGAAGTAAAGCCACGACTTATTAATAAATATTTTTTTAAATCATAAAATGAGTAATTTCAATAAAAACTTGAATAATAATAATAATATTTGTTAGAATGGATCTAAATTTGAATGAATATTTGTATGTGTAATAATAAAGAAAAAAAATAAAATATTATGAGAAAGACATAATAATGGAGGTTGCAGAGTGCCGACTTGGAGAGGTGTACCAATGAAAAAGGATTGTGTGCGATGTGATAGCCAACCAATAGTATTGCGCTTTCTGGGAGAATCTCAGCCGTACACGTTTCGGTTAAAGGTATGGTCACCAATTCCTACTTTCTTCCTTGCACTGAACACTGTCCTTCCACCCAATTTCTTAAAAAATTAAATAAAGTGAACCATAACACTTTTTTTCCTGTGTTATTAAAAAAAGAGTGTGTATCATAAAAGTGGTGAAAGAAACTAGAGATGGTAAAGTATACCATAATTAATTATTCAAATTTTTAATTTAATTCATTTCATTATGAATAAATATTACTACAAGTTGTAGCCAGGGTAAAAAAACTGGTATAAGTTATCCAATTTTCGTAACCTCAAACAAGAAAAATATATTTTTTATCGATTTATCTAATTTTTTTTATTATCAATAACAAATATATAAAGATGAACTACTTCATTGATCAACTCTTATATAATAAATCGATTTATCTGTTAATTTTGTATTTGTAAATAACAATTTTGCTATTATTATTACAAATTAAATATAATTTTAGGTTGTTGACGGTTAAAATAGTTTAACTTAGTTTGTTAAGTGTGAGTTGTTATAAATTCTTTGACACTTGTTTAATTTTTACAAATAAAAAGTAATATAACTCACTTGTATGAAATATTCACCATTATGAGTAAGATTTTTTTTTTATCTTTCTTACGTTATTTTTTTTTTCATTTCTCGTAATTTCTTTTATATATATAAAGTTTACTACGATATATATATTAGTTAAGCTGATATCTCAAATAACAACAATTATTTGTCATCACATGAAAAAAAATATTATTAAAAAAAATAAAAAATTATGAGAGATCAGACAAAAACTCATATGTTAATAAAAACGATACATAGGTAGACTATACCTATTAATAAATTTTTTTAATAATAGACTAAATGAAAGTCATTTCCATGGTAAATAGTTTTTTATTTTCAAATTTGAGAAGTTGAAAAAAAGGAAAGTAAAATAACAAAGTTTTCAAACATTGATTATTTCTAATTATCTTTTCTCTTTCTTGATAAAGTATTGAAAAAAGATGATTTTTCTCATAAAATTCTTGATGATAAATGATTGTAAATTTTAGAAACAACATAATCAAAATTTTCCATTAAAATATAAACATTACTATATCATTTGTTAAGAGTCAACTCCTAACTAATAAATTTTAAAAAATTAACCATTTGTTTGTCTATACCAAACTTTATGGATGCAATTATTTTCTAATTCTTTCATTTTCCTTTTACCCTTCAAAGTTCAAAGCACTTATAACAAGGAAGGATGGCATAAAAAAGTCAAATGCATGTACATTTCATATATTAACTAAAGGAATTGCGAGTCTTTGATATAAGTTTTTTTATATTCAATTTTATTTCTATGTATCTACTTCTAGAATATTAATTCCTATGCGCTATTTTTCTTATATGATCATTTTGTAAATTACCTATTGTTATTTAACCTTTGTTATGTTTTTAATTTATTTTATATATGCAAAAAAAAAAACATCTCTTCTCTCATTATACATATAAAATAATTTCAAATAATTTAATTTACACCTCATCATTTAAATTAATTATTATTATATCAAATTATATGATTCAGAGTTTTTCAGATTGAGTTATGTCTTTTTAAATTTAACTTTAGATTGAAACTTTTTTTCACATTAACCAAATGTACAAGATTTTATGTTAACAAAATTTACTCACATTATAACATTTGATTAAATTATATATATAAAGTTGAGAAAAATAAATAATATCGGGAGTAGAGACATTAAACAACCATCCAAGAAAACAAACTGTTTAATTCCAAACAATAAGAAAATTTTAAATGAATTTTTTATAATTAAAATATGCTTGGATCTTTTATAAGTTTTATAAAAAAATTATATTCTATAAATTAACTTATAAAAAATTATTTATTTTTTCTTATTAAATGTTGATGAAAAACTTATATAGAGCTAGATTGGTTTCTTTGTAAACCATGGAGACAAATGAGATCCTACGAGTTACATTAGATCTTTATAAGGTAACACACACATTGGTCCATGTGTCCACATCTCTCCATTTGATTTTGCACGAGAAACATTTTTTTTTTCAGAAAAGAAGATGCAAACAAACAAACACAAAGTCTGTTGAGGACCACCATATTTTTCTTTTTTTAATACAACACTAAAGTTTCAAATTTTATTATTTTATTACTATGCTCATTTCCACTAATATAATTTAACAAAGACAAATCGTATTATTTAATAATTAATATACTACTGGTTTTTTCCATTTATGTAAATTTAAACAAGATTTCTAAAACATTTCTAAAACGTTATTTAATTAATGTTAAATCAATTTATCTGAAAAAAAGACATACTTGGATTATGTTTGAACTTTAAGAACGAATTTCCAATGAAAAAATATAAATAAAAGAGACAATCAAACTTACATAAAAATTTTCAATTCTCACACTTTTACATTTTATTCGAATTAACTTGAATGTGAAAATATTTTTGTAGATTTTTCTAATCATTAAATTAAAAATTGAAGTGAAATGATAAAAGATTGAAAAACTGTTGAAGCGGTCATATAAAAACAAATAATAATAATAATAATTATTATTATTATTATTATTATATGACTATTGCTGTTATTCGTACATATACGGTTGTTTCTATGAAGGATGATTTATGAAGTTTGAAATTGAATAATGATTTTATTCAGTTGAAATAAAATTTGTATTGGAGTTATAAATCTGAAAATGATATATGAATTTGTTTTGGTATTACGTGTCAAACGAGCGTTGTCCATAATCTCTTGTTAAACCATGATCCAATCCAAAGTTGAGAGCGAAATAGAAAATGATTAGGAATGGCTTAAGTGTGAAATTAAGTGCAACGGTATTTTTTTTTTTTTCTTTTGCTCTCTGCAAAATATCTGCTCCACTCAACACTGCACCCACTCCTCCCACATCCTCATCCTCAATTTTCACTTAAAAATGGAATTTAATCAGTTATTAATTTACAGAATACTTTTAATAGTTTATCAGTGTACAATATTATATATATTATGTTTCCTCTTATAAAAAAATATGTTTCTATTTTTGGTTCGATTTATTAAACAAATAGATTTGTTTAATATTCCTGATTCCAAAGTCATGTTGGGTTTCTAATTATGTACAACTGTTCCAAAATTTATTCAATTTTAATATTACCGTGAAGTGATAAAACATGATATTTAATATAGGTATGGAGACAATTGACTTTGAAATGTTTGGTTCCGAGTTAGCAGGTTGTTGTGATGCACACGCATTATTATGAAGTGGCCATAAAATTTTATAGTAACTAATGATTGAATAATAACTGGTCACATCAAAAATCACGCAAGATTGAATTATTATTTTGATATTCTAGTTAAAACAAAATATTAATGTCCTGTTTATGTGAATACAAGAGAAACATAATAACGATGAAACATAATAAATTAATTTAAGAATTTAAATAATTATGAACAGAGTACGAAGAAACCTACTTCTTACCTAGAATTAGCAAGGAGATAAGGATGTAGTCAAAGAATTAAGCTAAAGTAGTAGTCAAGAATCTCATCCGCACAAATTTTACATCTATCTTTAGTCCACTCACAAATTAAAAACAAAAAAGGTTTTCAGGTGTTTTTGCTCCTCACGTCTCAAATTTCCAAACACTTTTCTTATACATAAAAGAGATCAAAATTGTTTATCTTCAAAGTCTTTCTTTTAAACTTCTTTCACACCATCATCCAAACCATAGTCAGTCAAATTTTCCAGGAAAAAAATTAAAATCAGTTTATATATATAAATATAGCTAATTCTAATTAACAATAAAATTTGTTTGTTTTTTTTCACCTTAGTTTTTCATTCTACATACACATTCGGATAAACTTGTTTGAAAACATCTCTAAAATACACTAATAATTTATCTTAAATATGTTAACTAAAAGTTGTTCACTAAGTGTATAGACTTAAGAATTTTATTATCAGAGTAATTTACGTGAAATTTTTTATAAAATCATTACTTATATAAGCAATGGTATTTAATAATTGTAAAACTCGTTTTTAAAATTTTAAGTATTACATCACTGAAATGAAAACTTGTTAAACTTCTTAAATCTCGTATATTATAAGCTCACGAAACGCGAGGTAAACAATTTTATGATCATGGTGTTCAAAATGCTCTAAATAAAATTTATTTATTGATTATATATGGAAAACGATATCAATAAGAAATGTCATATATTAATTTCAAATTAATTGAATTCCAGGTCCAGATGGGTAGAAAGTAATAAACTAATCAAACGTGCTTGCAATCAATCAAATTTTAATTAGGCTACATTAAGAACGTAAACATTGTATTGAAAATATTCAGTTTCATAATAAATTTTTCAAAATCATATTATAACTTTTTATACCCTATTGAAATTGCTCATTCAATAAGTTTTATTTGTATTGATTTATTTGAAATAAAAATAAATAAAAGTAATGGAAGATGAGATTTCCAAAATAAATTATTATAACAACATATATTATAAACTGGTTCTAAAACACATTGTTGGTTTGCTAAGTTATCAAATATATATGAAGATTGGTAGTAATTTTACATCTAAGTTTTTGCTCTTCTTATGTGGGATGGTTATTTTTATGTGGTGGTTATAATGTTTGTTTATGATTCTTGGTAAATAGTAGTATTATTTTAGAAAAGGATATGCTACTTTTTCTTTATTGATTTGAAAAGTGTGGGTACGATGATGAAATTGTCAATCAAAATAAACAACGTTTTCGATGAAAAATATAATTATGTGTATAATAGAAAGGTTTGATTAGAAGTTAGAATAAAAGAATATAAAGATTTAAGTTGGGTAGGGAAATAATGAGTGGAGAATAGAATAGGGTGAAGGAAAAGTGAAAAAGGGTAAGGTAAATTTCTCTTGGGTTTCGGGGATCACTACCCCACAAACTTCAGATGTTCAATCTTGCTTCAACTCATGCACGACCCAATCATGACACTCATGACACTGGTCAAACCTAAGATTGACTTGGTAGAAAAATTTATCAAAGATAACATAAAAGACATTTTTGAAACAAAAATAAACTTACTAGGTTTCAACATTATAAACAAAGGATATAGATTATGTTAAAAGTCACATAATTCCTGGTGGGCCAAATAACAATCCTCCACGCCAAACTAGTTCGAACTGTATAATCATGTAGTGATAAATTTTATAATTAAGTTTAAGGTTGAGTTTGTGATTTATAATATTTTTTATCGACTCAAATTAGTTAGAATATTTGATAAGTATTTCAACTTGTATATCAAACAAGATAATCATATTTTTTAGTATTAAAGAATACGGATACCAGAGTTACATAAGGATCTTTAATATTAATTGGGAGTCTTTTATAATGATAAGTTGTTTCTCTTTATAAAGAAGAATAATTGGGTGTCTTTTCTAATTATCAGTTGCTTCTCTCTTTATAGAAGATAATAATTGTTATGATTCTAGTATTTAGTTATTGATTATTTCTTTCTTTAGTTAAACCCTAGAATGAGTGTACTACTTGTATATATTCAGACCATTTGTTTTGATTTGAATAATAAGAAAGAAGAGAGATATCCATTGTCATATCTTTTGTCTTCAGTTTACTCTTTTGTTTATCTCTGTTCCCTTTTGTTCATCTCTGTTCCCTTTTGTTCATCTCTGTTCTATTTTGTAATATGGTATCAGAACTCTGCTACATTTATTCATGGATGAAGTTGATGATCCCTCACAAGATCTTAGTTCACCTTACCATGTTAGTTCACAGATAATCCTTCCTTTCTTATTGTCCCTATTATTCTTGAGGGACCAAATTATCATCATTGGTCTCGTTCGTTTCAAATAAGCCTAATTTCAAAGAACAGAATATGTTTCATTGATGGAACTATAGAAGCTCCCAATCGTACCAAATCATTGTTTCCAACATGGCAGAGAGCCAATATGTTGGTTGTTTCGTGGATTCTCAAGGTGGTTTCTCAATCCATCGCGCAGAGCATCATTTGTATGGACAATGCCTTTGACATATGGAATGATTTAAAGGAAAGGTTCTCACAAGGAGACATGATTCGTATTTCTGATATCCAAAAGATGATTTCTTCTTTTAAACAAGGTGAGTTGACTGTTACAAACTATTTCACTCAGTTGAAAATTCTTTGGGATGAACTTAATCTTTTCCGCCCGCTATCCGCTTCTTCATGTGCCTCTAAATGCAGTACTCTTGTGAATGCTTCTAAATATAAAACACAAGACCAGATTATCAAATTTCTAAGGGGGCTAAATGATAATTATTCGACTGTGAGAACTCAAATTTATTGATGGACCCTTTGCCATCCTTGAATAAAGTTTGCTCTCTTGTTACACAACAAGATAGGCAAATATTTGGTGATCAATCCAAGGCAATGATTGCTACTAGCAAAGGAGGTTATAAAAACAATGCTACAACCTATGGCA
>Ga0123342_1000942_pt1 | contig 48477 bp, 28 predicted proteins | sample Turbeawhitnodule_FD_89960 | JGI IMG/M metagenome (GOLD analysis project Ga0123342, IMG submission 89960) | Root nodule microbial communities of legume samples collected from Mexico - Turtle bean Mexico white nodule | ecosystem: Host-associated > Plants > Roots > Nodule | place: Mexico: Nepantla...
CCCCGCCCGACCGAAGGAGATACCAAGAAGGAGCGACCGACTGAAGGAGAAGAAGACCGACACGTCAGCAACTACACTACATCAACCGACCGTGCCTGGGCCCCATCTCTCCACTCCGGTACAGTTTTCCTTACTTATAATTCCTTGCTCTAAAGAAAGTGTTAGTCCAAACAAGAGAAATACTTAAAATCTAGAGACATAAAGCAAAGTATCTAAGCATAACAAAAATTTAGTATAAGTTTAATCAAGTTGAGATTATCACTTTTCTCAACGAAAGAGTAATGAAAAAAAAAAAATGTTCATATTAAAGAGAAACTTACTTTTTTGTTTAAATCTGATTGATTAAAAAGGATCTTTAACCCTTTTTTTTCCGTTTTTTCCGTTTTTGTTAGGTGGAATTAGATTTTGAAAGAGACAATATTTGAAGGAAAAGAAATTGTAAAGAAAGAAAAGAGAACATTTATAGAGAAAATTGAGAAAAAAAAAGGGATCTTAAAAAATACCTTATCCAAATTTGGCTCTCATAGACCAAATTTTGACTAATTTTTTGACACGAAATTCCCTCTATCTTAGTTTAATTTTTAGAAAAAAGGTATATTACGGAAAATAAATGGAAAAAATTCTTATTTATTCTTTTGATTCATGTAGTGGCCGGTTGTTTGATATTGATACGAACAAAACCAACTTGTAGATAGTGATTAACTATTAAGTAATATGATAAAATTGTGATTGAAGACAAATTTTTGTCTAAACATCCTTCGTCCACATATAATCTTTTTATGGTGAATGCATCCATTATCTCTCTTAATTACATTTCTCGCATTTAACTTTTTGTTTGTGAGTGATTTTAGTTTTTCTAAAATTATTATTTACTTAGTATTTATAATTTATAATATTTATTTTTTAGATAAAAGAAAGATATTTAAATAAAAAAACTGAGTTCACTCTCTCCTCATCACTACCATGAAGTCCATTTTTTTTGTTTTCATTCTTAATCACACATTTTATGTATATTTTCTAATTTCTATAAACTAATTCCCTTTGTTATATTTTATTTATCAGTCTTATGATTTTCACATGTTTTGTCGAATGATGTATTTATCAGAACATCTCGTTTTATTCTTGTGATTATAAACGAAGTTAATTTGTGATATGATGAGTTTAGAATATACATGTGACGAGAACAAAAAATATTATTTATTAAATAAGTTAGGCAAGAAACTTAATTTTGATAATTAATTTATAAATTAACTATAAAATAGAAAATTAAGAGAAATAAAATTATACATAAACTCAAATATAAACAAGTAGAATTAATTAATAAAAGCATTACAACTATATATATCCCATTTTAGGAAAAATGACTAAAGTAGGTTTTGTATCTTTGTTGTTGGCATGAAGCAAAAAGTATCTTTTGTTGATAACTCCAAAGAGAAGGTACGTGTTAGAATTAAACAAAGGCAAACGTTGAGAATCGTTTTGTGGAAACAAGGTTTAATATTATTACTTTAATGTGGTTAGATTTAAAAAGTATAAATGTCGAATCACTTCACCATTGGATGAGTTGGAATAACACCTCTTAACTCCAATAATTCTTTATGGACAAATCTTTTTTTATTTAAATGTGCAAAATAAAATATTATTAAAGACAAGTGAGGATCATGATACCTAATGGACGTTAGGAAATTATTAAATTATTTCAAGAGGAGTTTTCTTTAGAAATTATTTTTTAGTTTAAAAAGTTATATTGTATATATAGTAGATATAAAATAATCTCTTAAAAGAATGATTATGATTTTGTGCGAATTTTGAAAGGATTGATCGTTTAAAGGTGTTAAGAAATCTGTTATATATATAGTCAAGTTAAGAAAAAATATTATCTTGTTTTTTTTTTATTGGTGTTTTCTTTTGTTTATCAATGATTATGTGATCTCTTTTAATTGATGTTGTTCTTTTGTTTGTCTCAATTTTTATTTTTTTTAATAACTATATAATTCTTATGTTCTATTTGATCTAGATTTATATTTATTTCTTAGGTAAGAGTTTTTTTTAATCTCACATACTTAATTGTACTCTTTTTTTTCTTGTTTAATAATATAATTATTGAATCATTAAATTATATGTCAAATTTCATAATGATATTTAATATAAAATTTTATATATAAAAAAATTACTATTATTTTACAATAAAAAAATTGTCATTGTTATAAACGGAAATGTTTTTTTTTTTTACAAAATAACTGATGCCTTCAAGTTATTTCAATCCGAGTAGAAACAGTTTATATTTTGCATATTTTCGATCAGAAAGATATTTTAGTATTTATATTATTTTTATTAAAAATGATAAATTCTAAATGTTGGATATTTAAAGAAACTTAAAGAATAAATATCACTCTGTCATCAATTTTGAATATTGAAGATCAAAACTTTAGGAATAGATTCTTTACACTTTATATAAATCCTAAACATAATTAAACATTTGCTCCAATAATTTATTTTTCAATAATTTATGCTTTTTGCATTTGCCAGTTTCTTTTATTATTTTTCTATATCGTTTGTCTTTAGTATTATTTTAAAATTTTAACACATTTTTGCATAATCTCCAAAACAAATTTATCTTTGTTTATCAATATATTTGAGACCATCCAATTTATCATAGAAAATGAAATATCTTTAAAAGAAATATTATTTTTCTCTTCTACAAATATTTATGAGATTATGTTTTGTTGACAAAAATTTAATGAAGAAAATAATAATATAATATAAATCGTATAAACTTAGCGTGTTTTACTCTGCTCAATTATAATCGGTTTGGAAGAACCAGAATTCTAAATATCTAATGTGTGTCATGTCCACTTAATAAGCAGAAATTAGATTTTTCATAAATCAAATTTCGGTTTTTAAAATAAAATATTACAAATAGTTTCTACATTTTTTTTCAAATAATTTTTAATCATCAGAAAATTTCTTTATATTTTAAAAAAATAATATTTTTTTAATTTTGTGATTAATTAAAAATATTAATCTTTTATGTTTGTAAATTTTATTCAAAAACTAACAATTACAAAAAAAATAATTAGTTACTATATTTATTAAATTAGATATTAATTTAAAAATTAAAAATTAAAAATTAAAAATTATTAATATTTAAAGTAATTTTTATTACTATTACAAATTTATATATAATTTTTATATTTATATTTAACATTCATTATCAAGAATTTAGTTATTAAATTAGTTTCTAATTTTTTATTAATAACAATATATTAAAAAAATGTTAAATAAAAATTAATTTTAGAAACTATAAATAATTATTTATTATATTAACTAAATTATATATTATTTATAAATTAAAAAATTATTTAAAATAATTTTTATTTATCAGTAAAAAATTATAAATTAATTTTTAAAATTATATCTAATTAATTATTAATATTTTAATAAAATTATTAGTTAATTAAATATTAATTTAAAAATTAATTTATAATTTTTTATTAATAATATAAATTATTTTAGATATAAATAATTTTTAATTTATATAAATAATATAGTAATTATTTTTTTAATTATTTTTTTATTGTAGTTGAAATTCAGTTTTCAGGAACTCAATTCCAATTTGCTATTTTGATTTTTTAATAAATAGAAATTGATTTTTGTTATATTTATATAATAAATTTTGGTTATAATTATTTTAATTATTAAAACACTCAATCATATATTTTTAGAAAAACTGAAAGTATAAGAAAAAGTTACTTTTAAAAAGATTAAGAATTAAGTGATTACAATTATGTATTTAATTAAATTTTTAATATGAAATGTTTGCAAATCGTTATGGAAACCAGTTGAAATTCAATTTCTTCGGAACAATTTCTGGTATAATATTTTGATTTTTTTTCTTAAAAATAGAAAATACATTTTATTAAAATAATTTATATAGTAAATTTTGGTTGAAATGGTTTTTATTATTAGTATTCTTATAAAAAATAAGTGTTGTTTTTTTAAGATGAAAAGAGTAAATTCATTAAGAAGATGAGGAAATAAGGTAATTAAAAGTGGTTTTGTTTTCTTTTATTGTGTTTTTTCCCTTGTCATAATTTATTGAGTTTTTCATGACTTAAAGGTACATTTTATTCATGGGTTAAAATGGATATATTGAGAGAAAATTCTAGTTATATCTCATAAAAAAAAGTTAGAGTTCTTTCAAAGACGATGATGTTAAGAGTCTTCTCTGTTTTTTTTCTATGACATTGTGTTTATCGAACTAGGTTTAAGGTTACCCTTAAATTTATTCGAAAAGAAAATTATTACTGTGATGAATGTTGTCCTTGCCTAAATTTATTGTAACAGTTGGACCTTTGTGCGAATTTTCGTATTTTATGTACTCACTTCATACTTAAAAGCTTATATTGGTATATCCCCATCCTTGATTTATATTTTATATTTGTTTATATAGTTAATATTGATAAAATATTTTGTTTTTGTATGTAGACAATCAAATGGTTTTTTCCTAAAAAGAAATGCTTGGTCGGTTCAAGGAAATGAAGGCATTGAAGAATGTATAAGGTAGGTTTCCTACTAGTGTTAGGCCAAGTAACATGTCATCAATTTCGAGAACATTGAGGTAACTCCATTTGATCCCCAATTTCGAAAGAAGAGGGCTAGGAAAGGCATTGCAGATCATGTTCCCACTCTTTCTACTAACTAAAATTTAACGGTCAAAGATCAGAGGTGGAGATACTAATTGGAAAAATTATAATCCCAAAGGTCATTTGCATCAGAGAGAAGGGAAGCTTATGGGATTCCCAATTCAACTTTGTCATCCACAGTCAAGCGCACAATTTGTTGGAAGGACATGTGTCAATGTTGGAGAAGTAGAGTTTGATTATGCTTTGTAAAGGTTTCCAAGGTTTCCTGAGCAAGGCTACTTCGTTAGCATGCTCAACCAATAAAAGGGCAAAAAAGGTATCTGTGGTTGAAGAGAAAAGAGGAAAACAACTTCAAGAGCTTCAACAAGAAATGGATTGCCTCAAGTTTAATGTAACTGAGATCAATCAACAAGATCATGTATTCATTATCAATTAGTAAATTTCCTAACAAGATCATGTATTCATTTTTTTTTCTAGTATTCCTTTTGATTATAAGATTGCGTAGTCACTTAAATAAAATGTTCACTTTCCAATTAACAATAAGTATAATTGTCATAATGAAAAGATTCAGTATCGTTGAAAATGGTGCAAATAATTGCCCTTAACAATATCAATATGAAATAATCGTAATAAACCATAACAAACAAACTTAAACAATTTCAATCATTGTAATGATTTAATTAGGTTTTACGATGTTGCTCATAATCAGTCCCCACTTGAGTTAGGGTCAATGCTGCCGGATAAAGTCAGTCTCCAGTCAAGCTGGGGGTCATTACTGCGTGATAAGGTCATCCTGCAGTTAAGTTGGGGTTGATGCTTCCTGGTAAGGTCAACCTCCAACCGAGCTAGGATTGATGCTACCTAATAATGTTAGCCTCCAATCGACTAGGGTCGATGTTGCCTGGTAAGGTTAACATATTCACATCACTGTAAAAAAAATTGGTAACATGGAATTTTTTGAATAAGATAACCTCATTAAAAACCCTTGAGAAAAATGTTTATGAAAAAACTCGAAGGAAAGCAGTGTTGATCTGTGTTTACACCACTTTAACTGAAATAGAAATGTAAGTTTACTGCATTCCATGTCCGAGGGATTAGATCCCCGTCCAATGTTTCCAATTTGTATGTTTTGTTGCTTATCACTTCTTGTACTCTATAATGTCCGACCCATTTTGGTGAGATCATATTCTCCCTCTAGTTAAGTTGCACTTTTTGTAATACTAAATTTGATACCTTGAATTATCTTGACAAGTTAGCTTTGTGATTCATTTGTATGAGTTGCTTTAAGGCTTATCCTCTTATTCTAGTACATTCTCTGACTTCGTCAATCATATATAAGGTTGCTCGTACACCTTCCTCCAAGTTTGTTGGGGAAAACTTACTTACTTAGAAGGAAGACTCATGTATCTTATTTGGTATCATTGCATGTCATGTACATGATGTTGGATGGTGTCTCTTTGATTGTCGACTAAAGAGTCGCATGATAAGACCACAAGAATCTTGAGACCTAATATGCCATCCACCATTTACTACTTGCAACCTTCTTTTAGTTGTGGCTCAATCTCCCAAAATTTTAGTAACAAAATTGTCATTCTTGCCAATCTCGTTAGGCTTGATAGAGATGACATCGTATGACCGAGATGCTCATCACCTAATAGAAGATCCATGCTCAACAAACACATCGCCTAAATGACAATGTACCATTATGTGACATTTAGACGTTAGACTTTTTAATACTACCATAAAGTATCCTCTTTATCAAGTACTTAATTAGGTATTAGCTCGTATTCCAAGTATGGTATAAAAATAATTGATTTTTTTTTAAAAAGAGAAGATAACGTAGACAAATATTTTTCGGTATGTTTGAATTTAGATGATAAAGTTTAATAGCTAAAATTAAGAACTTTACTTATAATTAAGTTTAGATTTTATCAAAAGTATATTTAGTGTTATTGTAAACCAAAATTATTAATAACATAATAAATTAAATATATATTTAGTGTTATTGTAAACCAAAATAATTAATAACATAATAACTTAAATATATATTGAACTTAATTTTCTTAATAAGATCTCAAATTAGAGTTTTATGTTTGCAAATTGCCTTCTCATTATAAATGCAAAAAGTTAGTAATAGAAATTTTAATAATTAAAAATAAAGATGAAAACGAAAACGAAAATAAAAATCTTAAATAAACTAATTAATATTTTTAGTGAATAATACGTTGCAACAAGACAAAATATTTTTATAACGGGATGAGTACGTACTTTAATCAAAATAAAAATAATTTTTTATCTTATCTCTTTCTACTCCATCGGTTATAAATTCATCAGTCTTCCGGCCCATAGACCACAGTTTCTTATTCTTTTCAAAACCAGTAAATTTCAAGTAAACCAATAATTTATTTTAATATTATTATTTTACCATTTTTTTCTTTTTTTTAAATACTCCGAAACCGGTAAACCCTAGCTGAACCCTCTTTCCGGCAGCCACAATGAACTCCACTTCGCTGCCGTTCGAGGACGGTTTCGCCGCCGATAAACTCTTCACGCAGGGCTTCTCCTACACCTACGATGACGTCATCTTCCTGCCCCACTACATCGACTTCGCCGCCGAGGCCGTTGACCTCTCCACGCGCCTCACGCGCCGCCTCCCCCTCGCCGTCCCCCTCGTTGCCTCACCCATGGACACTGTCTCCGAGTCCGCCATGGCCAGTGCCATGGCCTCCCTAGGAGGCATCGCCGTCGTACACTCCAACGTTCCGGCCGCCGCCCAGGCCGCTCTCCTTCGCGCTGCCAAGTCCCGCCGCGTCCCCATCCTCTCCGACCCCGTCTTCGCCACCCCCTCCGCCATCATCGAGCACGAGGACGACTTCGCGGGGTCCCCCTTTCTCCTCGTCACAGACACAGGCGCCGCCGGCGGTAAGCTCCTCGGCTATGTCGCGAAGCGCGACTGGACTAATCAAAACGACAAGGGATTAAGGGTGGGCGACTACATGGCTCCTCCGCCCCGGGGCGCGCCGTGGAACGCAGACCTGAACAAAATTCATGAGATCATGGAGGGTGAGAAGAGTGGTGCAGTGGCTTTGGAGAGGGACGGTGGGGTGGTGGATTTGGTGGTGAGAGAGGAAGTAGAGAGGGTGAAGGGGTACCCCAAATTGGCGGCTCCAGCGACGGTGGGGCCAGATGGGGAGTTTATGGTGGGGGCGGCGATGGGGACGAGGGAGGACGATAAGGAGAGGTTGAAGCATTTGGTGAAAGCTGGGGTGAATGTTGTTGTGTTGGATAGTTCTCAAGGGAACTCAATTTATCAGTTGGAGATGGTGAAGTATGTGAAGAGTGTCTACCCTGAGCTTGATGTGATTGGTGGGAATGTTGTGACTATGTACCAGGCCGAGAATTTGATTAAGGCTGGGGTTGATGGGTTGAGGGTTGGTATGGGGTCTGGGTCCATTTGTACCACCCAGGAGGTTTGTGCTGTGGGACGTGGTCAGGTATATTTGATTCCTTAATTCATCATTCATTCATTGGTTATTGCTTGATCATTGATTGATTCTTCATTGATTGAATGGTTATTGTTTACTGATTGATCTTGGTTAGCGTCAAATATTTTTTTGGTTCATGGACATGATCCATAAGTATGAAGGCTACGCCTTAAAACTAATTTCGAGGTAAGTGAAGTCTGACCAAATATTGTTTTTGCCGAGGAACGAACTCGACAAGTGCTCGAACGGTTTAATTTTGGGTCAGTATGTTAATCACTTGAGCCCAACTCATTAGTTCCCTTAACAACAAATTTAAGTGTGATTTGTTGAGGTTGTTGTTTTGCTGCTTAGAGACTCCAAAATCCTTGATGTTGTAAACAGAATTGTGTCATGGATGGTGTTTTAGAACCTTGGTCTGCTGTGTTTGACTTTGAGTTGTGATAAAATTTTGTGTTGATTGGAGTCGGGGATCAATGAATCTTTTTTTGAGGATTGGATCAACTGTTGGGATTGATGATGTTTGATACTTGTCGATGGTCTTTTGACAGGATTTGTTTCCTGTACTGAATATTTGCGAAACTATTTTTACTGTTTCTTGTAAAGATGTTTGAAAACAAGAAATGGTGAAGTGGGCAAGCGTTTTGTTATCACTATTTTATAACAAATATTTAAAGTAAGGTATTCAACGCCTTAATTCTTATTACTGACCATTTGAGTGTATGCATTTCAGGCAACTGCTGTTTACAAGGTCTCGTCCATTGCACATAATAGTGGTGTTCCTGTCATTGCCGATGGTGGCATCTCAAACTCTGGTCATATTGTTAAGGCTTTGTCATTGGGAGCGTCTACTGTTATGATGGGAAGCTTCTTGGCTGGTAGCCATGAGGCTCCTGGTGCTTATGTATATCAGGTATTTATGAAGGCCCGATGGAATATTGTAAAGCTTGTGATTTCCTTTTTGTGTCTTTATACCCTAAATATATTCTCAGCATGTGTAGTATTATAGTGTTGTAAAGAAAATCTCTTTAGAAATAGAGAACAGGGAAAGACTGTGTTTTTTGTTCTTCTTCTAGGAACTGTATGTTAGATTTTTATATTTCTGAAAATATGTTTGTATCTCTCTGACACTGGCTCTCTCTGTGATTTCTTTTCTTCTCTATCTCTTAGTTTCATTAAATTGTTCATTCCTCTTTCTTTTGCTCATGACTTGTTATATGCTCAAACAAGAATAAATATGGTATTTATATGCATTACTAACTACCATTTCTGCACCAGAATGGTATACGTGTCAAAAAGTATAGAGGAATGGGTTCCCTAGAAGCCATGACTAAAGGGAGTGATGCAAGGTACTTGGGTGATACAGCAAAGCTAAAAATTGCTCAGGGGGTTGTTGGAGCTGTTAAGGATAAGGGTTCTGTCTTGAATTTCATACCATACACCTTGCAAGCTGTCAGGCAAGGGTTCCAGGATATAGGTGCCTCTTCTCTAGAGTCTGCTCATGACCTTCTAAGGTCCAGGGTGTTAAGACTGGAGGTATGGTTATGTCACTTTTAATTATTTATTTCTTGCTCTGGCTATTTGCATTAGATATCAATGAAGATTCTTTATTTGCACTATAAAAATGGTGATGCTATTTGTTGACTGCCTCCCCATTTCCTATTGAACCAATCTATTTGGCTTTGTGGAAAAGCTAGGATACTGTAGTTCTGAAAGGAAAACCCTTTTCTTTACCATTGAATTCTTAAACTAATAAAGCAAGATAATAAGTACTAAAAGAAATTGCGCAATTTGTTAGGATGGATTAGAAAGGATTAATCTGATGGAAGTCAGGACTCAAATAGATCCATTTTCTTGGCTCTAAATACGCCTTGAATTTAACAACAAGCGATTATTGTTTCCTTAAAATTCTAGGTCCCCTGAATGGATTCCATTGATTTAAAAACAAAATGTAAACAATTATTTTCATATGTAAGACTGTGTTCAATGAGCTTTGTTCAACCGGGTTATGTTAGTTAATTGTGGTTTGTCTAGGGGCAGACTCTTCTATTTGTTGAGTGTGCAATTTGCCATGTTTACAAGCCACAAGTGTTTTGCATCAACAGAACTTAGTAAATTAGTCCCCGTAACTATAACTTTGATGTATATGTTCTGTTCTTAATATTTGGTCTGTTCTTCCCAGGTGCGGAGTGGAGCAGCACAGGTTGAAGGTGGAGTTCATGGGCTGGTTTCTTATGAAAAGAAATACTATTGATGTGTGAAACCATCCATCCCAAATCATAAGCGGTGATATAATCCCTTGCAGTAAACCATAAAAGAAGGGAACTATGTTATTGGGTTAGTGGCAACATGTTGCTGCTGTGTCAAGCGAATTGAAGTCTATACTTCCGATAGAGCATTGTGAAATTTTTTTCCTGAGGTTCTGAAGGAAGAACATTGATTTCGTGAGTTTTTTATGCCCATTAGGTTTTGTTTTGTCAACTGTGTGTCAAGTGTGTCATGGACTTACCTAAATATATTTTGCATGTTTTCATGTTAAGTAAATGTTATTGTTATCCATATTGCCGCAAAAAACTTTTGGATAGGAATAATATAATGTGCATGTAGCCTGCATGTGCCCTAACCAGTGGCATAACGAGTCTAGTTGAATACCTGTTTAAATTTATTCCTAACAAAAATAAGACCCTAAAAATATTTATTTTATGGTCCTTAACAGTAAGCTTTTCTTTAATTTCTCAAATTGATATGATAATAGTAAATTTGGGTAAAACTGAACACATGAACTAATTTAAACATCTTTAAAAATTGAATTGTTTAGTTTGCTTGTTTAAAAAAGTTAAAGATTGAGCTTGGTTCGATCGGTTCATTTGTAGTATATAGTAGATTTAAATGTGTTTTGGTCTTTTAAATTGTTTTCTTTATATTAGTTTTAAAATATAAAAATATTGAGTGTTAATAAAAAGGGTTTGATATTTGATTGATTTATAAAATTTTAATTTTATTTGTTCTAATCTACTATGGAATTGGATCTATTAAACAATTTTATAATTTGATTTTACAGACATACATTCGGGTGAATTAACTTTTCTGTTCAGAAGTCATTTTGATTTTGCTTTCCTTAGAGATTCTATTATAATAGATGAGACCAGAGCAACAAAAATAACTGTAGGGAAAAACCAAAATAGCCATAGATATTGAAGTGAGACTGTTTCTTCCTGCACCTAGGTTCTTCGTCACCCCATACAAAACTTCTGGCACCCCATACAAAACAATACAAAAACGTGAAAATACATCTGTATCTTTTTTGTGCCACTGCTACTTTCAGATTATGTATAATCTGAACACGCATGTTAAAAAAGCTTCTATAAAACTTCTATATTTGTAATCTGGAAACTAATATATATCTAAAAAATATTTTAATCTGGAAGATAATTACGAATTTGAAAAAAGATTTCTGAATTATGTTATTTGATATATTATGATATTTTTTAAAATACAAAAATTTATGGAGGTAAAAGAAAATATATGGAGATATTTTTTAAAATACAAAAATTTATGGAGGTAAAAGAAAATATATTTATGGAGGTAAAAGAAAATATATGGAGTACGGAGATAGGAAGAAACAGTCTTGAAGTGGAAGGAACCAAAACGGGAGTTCTTTAGTATTTTTTTGGTCGAATATTGCATAAAAAGTTCTTTTCATTGTTTTTAATCATAGTTTCTAATCAAAAGCAAAGTATTTTTTTTTTAAAATACTAACATAAATGAGTGTCAAATTTTGGGTTTTATTTATTTTATATAAAAATAATAATACAGTGTTTAGGATACACTAATGTATAGAGATGATCAGTGAGGTGGATATGTCTTTTGGATAATTTTGTTGTTGTTGAAGCTAGTACTAGATAGCTGAATTAATTCATTTTTTTTCTTTGGTATACACGCATAGAAGATATTAATAGGTAGATTCAAATATGATCATTTTATTTATTTATTTATTTTAATATTCTATTTATTTAAATGCTTTTATTAACTAGTCCACCCATAAATAAGCAAGCTTTAGTTTTAAGTGAAATAGTCAATTTTCAATTTTGGGTCGTGTTCTTAATGACATTCACAGTTTTAAGAAAAGAGTTTTGTTTGGAAAGGCATGTGTATCAATGAAACAAACACTAGAATTTTCATATTTCATGGCAAGGGTTTTGTTTTTTTAAAATTTAGCCCAACTTTAGTCACTATGCAGGTCCCAAATGAAGGGGGTCAATACAAAGCAATTGATAACATGATATTACAGAGACTAAACCAAAAGACAAAAGGAATTGATCATCATGAACAAGATTAAAGAAAGGAAAAACAAAGAAAAACTAATCAGTAAGAGTTGGGAAAGATTGGGGCCCTTTTACTCATATAGCAGGTCTTGCTTGCATGTGCAAGTACTAATTGGACTGGGGCATCACATTACTAGCTTCGACATAATTAAGGTTCTGCTGCCGAGCTAACAGTTCATCAAAGATAACAGGATCTTTAATCACGGCCTTTACACTAGAGTACATTTCATTTGAAGTAAATCCATCATCCTTCAAGTAAAATAGGTGTAAAACTTTTATCATTTTCCAAAACAAATCCTTGCAATCTCTGGGAACTACACTTCCTTTTTCATGCAAAATTAATCTTAGGAGTTCTGTTCTCTTTTCCTCAGCAGTACCCTTCAGTTTTTCAATAGCATCTTCTGCAGTAAAAACTCCATTGCCATGAGCAATGAGCAGACCCAGTGCATTCAGTTTCCCTTCCTCAGATTCTCTCTACAACAGAGATAAAAACATTAGTCACAATAAAACCTGGAAGTAACCAAGGAGCAGGGATGTATTACGTACCTTAAAACTGTGAATGTCATTAAGAACACGACCGCATGTACTCATGAGCTTATACAGATGGTTCAACTCATGACTTTCAGCATCTTCATCTGAAAGCTTAGGTCCAACAAGATAGAGGGCAGGAAGTACAATTGGACCTAAGGCAAATGATACATATGCATTTTCCATATATTCATCAATTGTTGGCACCGTCTTTGTTCGCAACCACTCAGCTTCTTTATACATTGACTGAATCAGATCTAACCACTGTAAAAAGTAGACAGATTCAGCCTATTGGTTAAGAGATCATCTTTACTCGAAGAACTCCAATGCAAATTTTCATGCCATTGAAGTAATTTTTTTAAATAAGAGCCAAACCAACATTTCATTAAAATGCAGAACAGATCACTCTTAAGGTTTTTCAAGGACAATATTTAGCATTAGAAATTTTCTTTTATTTGAGGCAGAGAGGCAGAAAAGATTCAGGGCTTCACTTTTTTATATTCCCCAAAATATAACACCATTGATAATTGAATGTATTGAAAATCAAAATAAAATGCAGGCACAAACATGAAGAAATGACTCACAATCTTGATAACATTGTTTTTCACATTACGTCCTTGTCGCTTGACTGATCTCTCTCCAATCTCACAAACTGTGCTGTGAATTGCGGAAAATATGATCTTAACTGTCTCAGAACAGGAAACAGTGTTGATATCTACATCCCACCTGCAGTTTAATTGTAATAATATCACTAGTTGTGCAAGAAATTTGTGATAGAATTCAGATAGAAATCAAGAGATGGCCGTTTCAAATAATAATAGGAATATACTTCTCAACTAGTTGAATAAGGTCCACTAGTTCCTTTTCAGAACCCCCAACATCATAGAAATCATCAACAACTGTTGTGAGCACCCCATTTTTCGCCCAGGATATGCGAGCATCAGAAAGTTCAGGGGAGAAAAGTGTAGCAGCACCGGAGAAGTAACAATAAGCCAGTTTCTGTCTGGCAAATGTTAGTTTGTCTAGCCTGCTCTCAACAACCCATCTGCATATGATAATGTAGTACATTTAGATCAAACTTGAAAAATGTGACATGCCAGTTATGTGATGTGATGTGTAGTATGGAAGTTAGGTGTGTGTTTCCTAAGTAGGTGCAACAGTTCTGATTCACTGTGTTAATATGCTGAAGTTGGTCTGAAGGAGGAGACTCCTTGTTAGGGATCTGACGTGACTTAGTATTTGTCCAACAAATTCTGATTCAATTCCCGAATTCTTAAAATAAAATCTTCTAGTTTGTGTGTTCAAACATTTGAATTCAATAAAATGAATGTTCCTAAGTCGAAATGTGAGTGGATACTATCTTTATGATGCATATTTGAATAAATTTTCTAAACAACTAAGCATAAATAGTAACATCGACAAAAGAACCCAGATTCCTCAATGACATCAAGCCAGAAGAGAAAGCATGAATGAGGGAGGAAAATACACTTCAAAATCTTTGTGGTTTGCACTACCAAACCTTAAGATATAATCAAATGATTATGATCTTCTATATGGATCTCTGGCTAAATGTATATCTTTGAAAAATTTGAGAGAAAAAGAAAAGAAAGACATGCCTGGAAAGCTGTTTCAACTCTTCAATGTGTATTGATTGGCAGATATTGAAGTCTTCTGCTGCTAGCTTTAGAATTTCTTGGTTTGCAAGATTGCATGATCTGGATCATACTAACAATCAATAATTTGATCTCTGAAAAGAGAAAGGAACAAAAGAGAGTTTGAGACAATTGAAACAAAAGAGAGTGCAGAGGACCACCTATACGATGATTTTAAAATTCTTGTTTCTTCTACGTTGTAATACTCCATTGATCTCCTGTTTAACAATCGCTCCAAATTTGCATGATGAGGAAAATTAAGAACATCCTTGACCTAAAATACAAAAAAAAAAAACTCACCGCTCTCAAGAGATTATAAGATTGTATAATAGGAAACTCAAGTTTTTGAAAGACTAAAACAAGAAACTACCTCTTGGTCGACATAACTACGAAGCTTATCAGCATATAATCTGTAAGGGGAGGATTCCTGCTTCAGAAGCTGTTTCGTCCACAAACTCTGTCTCACCAAAATGGATTCATCAGGATGTATAATGGTTTGTGAAGCCCTATATAGCTCTATAACAGCACCAACATCCTTCAAGTACCCTTTCAAGGAGTCAGCAAATTTATCTTCAGAATATTGATAAAAAGGATCTGCGAAGACACACCATACAGATTAGCTTATTTGGTCTTGGTCAGAAAGATAAAAACTTTGAACTGCTTAAATGTTACAAATGATCCAACCTGAAGATACATCATAGCCATTGAGACGCAATATACGAAATGCCATTGCACAGGTGGTGGGATCTAAGAATATATCTTCCACTCCTTGCACCCAAAATCTGTTTTTTTTTTCACAAATTATATATGCAGATGGATTCAAGGGATGCAAATGAGAAGTTTCTGTGCTTCAACAAGTGCTTTTGAGTGTTTTTCAAACTTACTATCAAAGGATGCTGAATACTTTGAATAGAATGGTATCTCTACATTTTCATCACATGCGTATAATTTTTTCCTACCTCTCCAGTAACTGACATAATGTTAATAACAGATGCATGCACCTCAAATGGATTATTACCTGTATGTATCATCCAATACACTACGAATTTCCTCTTTGAAATGATGATTAATACCCAACCTTTCAAGACTATCAATCATACAGAGACGAGCATATATATCCAGAGGGTGAGTTGTGGGAACTGATTTGAAAACAAAAACAAAAAGAAAGCAATTACCCTACGAAAAATAGTAAATAAACTTAAATTAAGATACATACAATTCTGGAAACATACCTGCATTTCCAAACTTTTCTAGTACAGATTGGAGGTAACCAAGACATTCAGCATTCTTAAGGCGCTGAAAAACAGCTGCTGTTGTAGCAGGTGAATTAAACAAAGATCCATTCTTTCTTTGATATTTCATGATTGTTTTCCAGTCTTGTGAATCCAGCATTCCTTCTGAAACATATGCTTGATATGCCCTCCACCCTTCTGAATTGCTTTCAGTACCTCTGTGGACAGTTACACCAGAAAGAGGTCAGATTGGGGAATTTAAGCAAAATGAAAAACAAGATGTCTCTACTAAATTCTTGGCATCAAAAAGTTGGTAAAAGGATCTAAAATCAGAAATATTTCTTAGACAGGAAAAAATATCTTGAAAGACAACCAAAATTCTACCTTTGGAGTTCATTTTCTCTCTTTTGGACCATTGTGTCCAATAGTGTAGCTCCAATTGGAAGATTAATGCCCAAATTTTGTGCATATTCGATCAAAGAAGGAAAATTGATACCAAATCCTATGGGAAGGTGCTGCTTCTCATCTTTGATTGAGGTAATGTTTGACTCAATAAACTGAAGACCTGGAGGAATATCAAGAAACTTCATTTATATAGCACCAGAGAAATCAACGGTTAGGAGAAGAGTAAAGTACCCCTGTTAATTTGATCTTCTCCAACACCCCATTGCTTTAGAGCAAGGATGCATGCTAAGGTAGATAAGAGAGCATCATTCATTAGTAATGGATGGCGATCAGGAAGACCCCAGGAACCATCTAAGAGTTGATTAGCCAACAACCAATTTACGCACTGAGGGAAAAGTGGGGTATGAGGGGAAGCTGGAGAAGTTATCATTGCCACCCAAGCTGTATCATATGAAGAAATCGAAAGTTCAACCTTGTTGAACATTTTCCTGATTTTTTCTTTTGAGTCCGCAAGGCACTGCAAGCAATAAAACAAACATTTTATTTCCTCAAAGTTTCAAAAATTGTCTACTACTGCAAGTGTGGTTGCAATGTCAAGGCTTCTGCTGTCTTTGCAACTGTATCATGACCTCTATTGCAACTGCAATTCTTTTTTGCAATAATATTAAGCATCATAATGAAACTACAATTGCAGAACAAGTTATTGCAAAACTAATTCCTCCATAGTCAATCTATGAGTAACTCCTATAGACTGCAGTTTTCATTTTCTTTTAATCTAACAGATAAAGATAAGTTCCTCAATAGAACTATTTGATTGAAAGAAATTAAAGGTGAGGATAAGGAGTGTGTGATTCTTTTAAAGTTACTATTAGATTAACCTGATCTCTCCTCTCTTTCTCTCTCTATCTATAAATATATTATCAGCACATGCATGCCATACCCAGGAAGCATTCTCCATTTTCTCCTTCACACATGATGCAGCCACCAAAGAATCTGCTGAAAAGGAAATCAAAATTAGAGAGAAGAGACGTGCTTAGTTTCATAAACACATAAGACAGGAGTCATCCAACAAACAAAAAGAAAATAAGAGAGGAGAAAAACATCAAGTCAAATATTTAATTTGAATTTACATTTTCCTAAGAGTATATGAACACTGCAACTTGTTATAAGCAGAAATAAAAATAGAAAGTCGAATCCTCAAGGTTTTGTCATATTCCAATATTCAGTTGAGTATGTATACAGAAAACAGAGAAATTCACTTTTCTATCTAGCAAATAAACAAAGAATCAATCAAGCAAGCAATAAACACCCCAATTCCAGTCAGCAATTCACAAACCCAAAATCACATTTGAGAAAGTTTGCTCCAAAACTTGAGAAATACTTGTTCAATGCAGCAGCTTCAATTCACCAAACTCTTGAAATTAAATCCAACCACCAAAAAAAGAAACAAAAATGGTTCAATCAAAAAAGAGAAAATTTGCATGGCCCTTTTGGAACAAAAGAGAAAGGAACCTGAAGTTGAAGAGCTGCAGAAGAGAGGAGTGATGAGACGTGAGAGAGACATGGCATCCAGTGAGTGAAAGGAATGATGTTGCTGTTGCAAACACCAAAGTGGGGGCAAATATATATATAGCTCTCGAACAAAGTGAAGTGCATGCGTTGTGTGTGGTGCTTTGTTCTGCTGTATTGTATTCAGAAATATACTTAACTACGTAATTAATTATGGAGGAGACTGCTCAGATACACTTAGTCAAACTTTTCTAAACTCATTTTCTCTTATGGATTTCATTTAACAAAATATTTAATTACATATTTTATCATTCAATTTGTCATTATTTAACAAACTTTTTTTTGTTTTTTTATTTATACTACCAAACTTTTTTGTGTTTGTATATGCTATTGATTTACTAGATATTTTATGGAGTTGACATAAAAAAAAAGTTTAAATAATAAAAACAATATTTGTTATGATTTTTATAAAGATGTTATTTTAATATAATTTTTTAAATATTTTTATGAGCATTATTTTTTTTAAAATTACGATGTGAAATTTTAACTAATATATCGAAATAAGAGGATAAAATTAAATAGGAATAAGTAAAATAAAATAAATTGAGTAATGAATATATAATTTAATTAAATATAATATACTTTTATAAGCTAAATTAAATATAACATAGACTTTAAAAAAAATTATAATTTTAATAAATTTTAATTGATAAAAAAGTTATTCATTTGTGTAATTATGAATAGAAGGGTACCAACAGCAACCAGGTGTACAATCTTAACGACAAAACAAATTCTAGGAATACTTTTTTGGATCCTTTGGACATTAACTGCATTACTGACACAAACATGTGATAGAGTTCAAGAATATTAGCAAGCATCATCAAATATAAATTGAGGCATTAATCTCATATTTACTTTTTAATGTGAAAGGAATTTCCCAATAAATTTGAATTAATGATTATTAAATATAAAGTAACAAGAAAACAATAAGAATATAATAATGTATTAAGAATAATTAGGAAAGAAAATTGAAATATACACTGGAATCAATAGAAGCAAAATGGCTGGAAATCTATTAACTAAGTAGAATGATAACTTACAATACAATTGAGGAGTAAAAAGTCAGGAAAACTTAAGAGATGGAAGATAAATTATATATCATTTGAGTTGAAAAAATACTTTCACACATATATATATATATATATTTATTTGAATCTTTAGTGAGAGATATATACTTGATATACGTTAGATCTTTTATTTATGTTGAAATAATATGGATAAGCTTTCAAAAATGATACTCACTTATATAAAAGCACATGAGACATTAATTAATTCAAGGAAAAGACATTTAAAGTGGTTACAACCTTTACATGCATTTGAAAGTGACATAGGCAAGTTGTCACACAAACACATGTTTTTGAAAGTGACATGTTTAAGATAGAAACTCTTCATGTGCATTTTGTACTTCTTAAGGACATCCAATATAGGTATTCTTAAAATATTCTTTATTTTTAAAAATACTCTATAATCATTAAAATGTTTACAATTTATTTTGCCTTTTTATATTTCTTCATCCCTTTCTTTTAGCCTCCTTATACTGAATTCTCCTTGAAAATTCTTCTTCTTTATCTTTGCTTGCTATGCTTCTTACTTTTATTGTTGTCTCTTCTTGAAGTTTCTTTTCTCCATCTTCAATAGGTTCTTCTTCAACCCTAATCATCCCGACCTCAGAAGAAATTTGTTCACAAATTTGAAGAACCTACATCATAAGGAGTTGAGTTAAGTTACTAAAATTGAAATCACAATTCAAATTTATTAAAGAAGAAGAACAAATATTAAGATTTATTATTCATCCTTTAGGGTTAAAGTCTAAACTAATAGGAATATCATGTGTACTCATGGAATGTATGTTTGTATTCCTAATAGTTGATTCTAAGAGGTGAAATCCTCTTTATTTTTATCTTTTAAAACATGCACAAGATGATGATGTTTAAAACATGTATGGAATGTATGTTTATGCATTTTGGTGTTAATTATGGAAGAACTCCCTATGTTACATGCTTCTTCATGTATGGAATTTAAAAAATGTTCAAACAACAAAGGTTTCTTATCTTGAATAATATATTGTTGTTGAAGTTCCTTCATCCTTTGTATTACTTAGATCATAGAGAGATTTAAAAGTCCATGAAGTACTTGGTTCCCTTCTTTCGTAGTTTTATCCTCATTCTACCCTTGATTTTCTTCATATAAAAGGAAAAAGAATAACAATAGAAAGAAATCCAAATGTTTAAGAATTATAAAGTTTATAGATTATCTTATGGTTAACATTTTCTTTGGTAAATTATCTTTCATTAGGTCAACCTCTTTCTTTTCTTGTTCTCATTACAACTTTATTTTAATTTGATCCATACTCAATTCTTTTGGAGATAAAAGTTTTAATGTAATCTTATGCCCCATGAACAATAAAAAGTATGTATTAACAAAATCATGATGTATGACTTTCCTATCATCTTGTCATGGTTTTCCTAATAATAAATTACTTGATATAAGCACAACATCACATAAAAAAATTATCAAAAAACTTACCAATGAAAAATGATAATAATATTTGTTGATTAACATATATCTCATCTTGAACACTAAGCTAGTGTAGCTTGTAAAGTTATCATGGGGAATGGTGGTAAGTTGAAGCTTGTTCACCATCCTTTGACTTACTACATTGGCGCAACTTCCTCCATCAATAATGAATGTCAAATTTTTGTTCATAATTAGGCATTTTGAATGGAAAATGTTTTCTTTTTGGGTTTCTTGAAAATATCTTTTTAACATGTCCAAGCATACCCTAATGCCTAATAAATTTCCATCACTTGGAGACAACTCACACTCTTTATCACTTGAGGAACCTTCATTTAGAGAAGATGAAGAATATTATGGACATACTTCCCATTGTCTTTTAACATCCCTTATGTTTGAACATTAAGATGCAATCTGTCTAAAACTCAAACATTTAAAACATTTTTTCCATTTATTTTTTATGAAATTTGGGTTGTGATGAAACATACATTTTTTCATTTGTTTTTACGAAATTTGTGTTGTGATGGAAATTATGAGGGATTGTATGCGTTTCACGTGTAGAAGATGAGTAAGGAGATCTAGAACTACCTTGATCATTTGGAGCTTTTACCGCGTCTCCTAATTTGTCTCTCCATGGAAAATAGTGAGAAGTAGAACTCTTATGGGAACTCCTCCTTTTAAGTTGCATTAACACTTTTGTAGCTTGATGAAAAAGTTCCTCCAAGGTCCTATAGTCATGAAGCTCCATTATGTCTTGAATATCTTAGTTAAGATCATTCATGAACCTTGTCATAATGGATTTTAGTCTTTCTTCCATTTTACATTTAATGAGGATAATTTCCATCTCCTCATAGTATTCTTCCACACTTATATGGACTAGTTGAAGTCTTTGGAGTTTAAAAGTCAGCTCCCTTTTGTAGAAAAAGGACGAAATCCAAATCAAATAAAATCTTTTAAAACTCTCAAAATGACTATTTCCCCTTTTACCATTTCCATCCTTTTTTTGTCACTTGGCTCCACCAAAATAAAGAATAATCTTCATATTCTAAAGAAGCATTTTCAATTTTCTCCATTCCATTAAGTTTGCAAGAAAAGAAAATTTAATCTAATTTCCTCTCCCATTTTATGTACACATCAGGATTGATACTACCATTAAACTTTGGATTTTTTACATTATTGTTGGGTGATTTCTCTTCATGTACAACTCTTCCTCCTTTCTTCCTCATTTTCCATCAAGGTAAAACTCTTCTCTTTCAGCCCCATAGTACGATGAAGCCTTTGAATGTCATGAAACCTTCAACTCTTTCTTTCCATTGCCTTGTATTCATGACTTTTATCATTTTCCTTTCCACTAAATCTTGGAGTTCTTGCATGGTCATGTGTCCCCTCTTCGAGTTAAAACTTCCCATGACCTCCCTTGGTCCTTAGGGAGAGCTTGAAGACATTCAAAAAATTGTACAAGAAAATAACACAAAAAAGCAACTACAAGTACATGTGTTCCTAGATAATATTCTATTCACTCTCAAAAGTATTTCAACTAAGAACGTTTTTAGGATTTTTACTAAAAATGGTACAAAATTTTCAAAAGCTAGATGGTTAACTCATTCACTAAAATAGGTGTAAAAGAATATGACAAAATTGTCTCCAAATTCAAATCATTAGTACATTCAAGTGAAAGATGCACAAATTCTTAAAGCACTTAAGAAATTTTTTAAAAGGAAAATTTACAAGACCAAACTCAAAATAATTTCAAATGACAATATATAAGGGATAAAGAAAGAAAGTTAAACCAAAATAGTACAAAATATGTGATAAAATGACTCAAATATATGCAAAGAAAAGTCAAAATAGATGCTCAAATTAGACAAAGTTAGACAACCAAATTCATCATTGGATTCATGTTAAAATGTATAAAATAAAGTTACCTAAAACAAACACAATTTTGGAGAAAAAACTTACACAAAAGAGGTTAATCAATTCAACAATTGCAATGGACACAAACTGGAAAATTGTGTTCTTTGTTTTGAAACTAACTTTTAACCACTTGGTTTCTTTAATTTTCTTTGCCCTTTGGCTTTTCAAGGTCTCTACATTTTCAGATTCTAGTGTCTTTTAATGATTATTTTTTACTTCTAATACTTGAACCGAGTTACTTATTGAAAATCCAAAAAAAAAGTTAGGAACTACAACACTTGATTAAGTTTCAAATAAACCAAAATCATGTTTAATTTAAGAAGAAAAAGAGATATAAACTCTACAAAACAATAAGTAAAAATACACATACTAAAAACAAATAAAAGTACACTCTAAACAAGATCAATGAAGCACCAAAATCATACCCATTTTTTCCTAGACAAATTCCACCAATATGTAAATAAATGGATGCAAAAGTTTGATCAATGGAGTAACATATGAAACAAACTACTTCGTGTGCACTTGGAAGTGAGATGTGGTAGTTTAGAAGCTCCAAAAGACACTTTTAACTTCAAGTGTTTTGTCCAATGTCTCTAAAGTTCAAAGAACGAGTTTCTAACTTCTCTCAAGTTCATCTAAACACTAAGAAACTACATATGTACGTGTCTTCTAAACTCCTTTTCCAAAGCTTGGAGTCTTCCTTTTATTAGTCTTTCTTAGAATCTCCCTTTTAATTTTTCTTCTTTATTCTTCTTTGTCATGCTTCTTGTGTTTAGTGATCTTAACTCATCTTCTCTTTCTTCCACAAGTTCTGTAACACCCCGAAAATACATTTAACTATTACAATACACGTTCTACATATTTTTATACAAGCTTATAGTTTTTCGAAACATTCCTAATACATGATTAGGACTTATCGAAATAAAAATATTTACAAATCCATAGTTCAAAACAAAACTCTAAAGCCTTTAAGGCCCTCCTGCACCTGTATGATGTACGTAGTACAATCATCGTAGTTCAAACACAATAAGAAAAACAAGGGTAAGCTAATGAAAAGAAATTTCATAACATAATTCATGCAAAAAAAAAAAAACAATCAGACTAATAATTTATAAACATTTCTTTAAATGTTTTCATATAAAATTTCAATACTAATTCCATCATTCATATAGACCACACATGGATCTAATTTCAATCACAATAATTGGATTTCATTTCAATCCATAACACTTTGATTTCATTTCAATCACGCTAATTACACATGAATCCATCATCTTCCGGAAGACTCATTAAGTATGCTCCTACCAGAGACTAAAATCTAATCCATATATCAAGGATTAGGGTAAGTTCAAACATCTAATACCGAATGTTTATAGCGGAACCCAGTGTGTATGAACTCCCTCATCAACTTCTTTCCACCTGATATCTTAGTCTATATGACTTAAATCATTAGTGAAGCTAGAGGATCTCTGTTAAACATAGGTTTTTCATACTTAATGACACCAAACAATAACTAATACATTATCCCAAATGTATGACATAAAATTTATACAATTTTCATCATTCATATATAATACATATCATTCAATCACATAACATTTAAAAATTCATACCATTCAATAATTTTTCCAACATAAAAAAATATTCAACTTCCAAATATCAAAATATAATATTTATACATGTTCACACAATATAAAATCAAATAATTTTATCAAATAACATTCCTGCAAGAGAAATTGAAACTTGGGACCACATCTCCTCTACATTCAGATTTTCTAGCTTAGGGTACTATTGAAAGTTAAAGTTAGCTTCCCTTACCTGAAATTCCTTATTCTGATGGAAATTCTACCTCAAACAGGGAAACCACTCCAACATTTAGGAACTTTGTTTGAAAATCTGATCGGGTAGAAATGTACCCTGAGTCCTCAGCTACAGCGTGGCGTGATCAGATTTTGGAATAGATGAGGTATGGAAGAGAAATTGAAGAGAGAAGGGAGAGAGAGAGAGAAGGGAGGGAGAAAGGATGAAAAGGGGGTTACGACTTTGTTTCTTTTCTTCTTGTTTTTTCTAAGTTCTTACAAGCTCTTCCTCATCCTTGTTTGTATCATATTTATCTTTGCTTGTCATGCTTATTATTTTATTCTTTGTTTCTTCTTAAAGTTCATTTTCTTAATCTTAAATAGGTTATTTTTCATATTGAATCACATTAGAATATTCTTTAATCTCTAAAAACTTACATTTTATTTTGTATCTTTATTTCCTCCTTCGTTTCTTTAGTCTCCCTCTAGTTAATATTCATTTAAATTTCTTCTTCTTTATTTTTTCTTTCCATGTTTCTTATTTTTATTCTTATTTCTTCTTGAAGTTCCTTTTCTTCATTTTCAATAGGTTATTCTTAAACCCTAATAACATCATTACCAAACATATGTTAATTTTCACTAAAAGAAAATCAATAAATAGAAACCAATTTTAGATGCAAAAAAATTATTAGTTATTATATTTACTAAATTAGATATTATTTCCAATAATCAGAACATAGGTTTTTATCACCTTTTAATGAAGAACCCCAAAGAGAAACTATAGAGCAAACAAAAGAACCAAAACAACACATATAGATGAAGATCCCAGATAAGTAAGGACTCTCATTTCTTATTAGCAAATATCTTAAAACCTTTTATAGGACGTCCATGCCTCCTAGTAGTTTTAACAACATCATCCCCATTCAAATACTTAGCAATAATTTCACATTCTTCCATGAACAAAGCAATAACTGCAGAAGAGGACCACGTTAGTCTCAAAAGCAACATTTGCATCAGGCACAATAGTCAAAAGAGTAGACTTCTGAGCGGCAACATCAGGCACCAAAGCAACATCTAGAGAAACATATGTTAGACCATGAGATGTAACATTTTTGTCCAAAGCCAACTCAATTGGGGTAGTGCAGTTGGTCCCTGTCACTACAATTTTCAAACCTGAAAGGGATTCAAATCAATTTTGCAAGGTCAAATCATTAGAGACAGTTTTAGGTGAAAATCTTTTGTCAACAATGGGCAAGAAGTCCTTTTCTTGTAGCAAATCTTTGACTCATGAACACTCTCCAACGAGGACATATCAACAAAAATATCATCTCGAGATTCGGACTCAATCCCTATATCATCAACAAGGTGCAACAACAAATAAATCCTTATTTACTTTCTGAACAACAACATCAATAGTAGTAATAAGAACTACAACAATATCCTTAACAAATACAACAACATCAAAATTTAGAACACTCTCAGCGACAGATTTTAAAATTAGCTTGTCTTCGATATCCCTCTTTTGAAAAATTCCTTCCTGTTGGCTATTAGAGATACTAGCTTCCCTGTACTGAGATGCTTATATTAAACAACCACAAATTCTTGGTAGCTAATTAAAAACCAATTTAGAAACTAATTTATAAATTTTATTAATAATAAAAATTATTTTAAATATCAATAATTTTTTAATAACTATTTTTTTTCTTTTAAAATTAATTTTTATTTAATAATTTTCTTTCACTAAACACAAATTACTTACAACTTATACTACACTCTAATCAATGATTATCTATTCATGGATAATATAGTACATTATATAATTGTAACTCTATAAACAAAACAAATATTAGAAGGTTTAGGACCAAAATAGAAAGTAATTCATTTACTTATCCATATTATTTTCGCATCAAAACTTTTTCACTGAGATAATATAGTACTTTTATACATAAAATTATTCAAATCTTATTAATCTCCCTCTTCGTATGCTAACAAATATTTTAGGTCATAGCAAATGTATATATAAGCACCGATAGAAAATATATAATTATATTGAAAATATTATAAAATATAGCAAATATAAGAGAATAAGAAGATAAACAATGGAAAGAAGTTTTCTCCAATTCGTCTCCATTATTGGTGACATAAGAAAGAAGTTTTGTTATATTTGATTTAGAAATATACGAAGCAAGAATTATCTATATAAATATTTAGGCAGAAAAAAACTAAATGCAACAATTTTCTTTTAGGTGGAAACATATGAAGCAATAGGAGAAGAAAGCTCAAAAAAAACTAGGAGAAAAATTGTGAAAAAGAGAAAGAATTCCTCTTCAAACTTTCCCTTCTCAACTGCGAGGAAATTAAAATATAATAAATATTATATTTTATTTTAAAATGTATAATAATTAAATTTATAATAAAATAAAAATATTACAATAATTAATAAATAAATTTAATTTAATTTTTCTTTAATATATGTTTTCTGTTAAATAGATAAAATAAAAATATTAAATTATTAAATAAAATAAGCCTAATTAAATTTTAATTATTTATTTTAATATACTTTTATTTTAAAATATTATTTTTTATTTATTAATATTTTATAACAATTTTTGTTTTAATTTAAAATTTCTTTTAACTTTAATTTATATTTTTAAAATTTTATTAAATATATTATATGTTTTATTATATATATGTAATTATTATATTAAATATATATTATATTTTATATTATTATTTCATTAATATTTATATTTATAGTATAATAAAATAAAAATAATTAATTATATAATATAAATAATAATTATTATTAAAATTAATAATATATAAAATAAAGTAAATATATTAATAATAAATTTAAAAAATAAAAATAATTATAAATTATAAAAAATATTTTTTTTTATCATATCAATCACGAACTATCCATTCACTTAATCAAAAACAATTTCATCTCATTACATTTTTTTCTCAAATCATCTTCCTAATTAATTGTTCTTACAAATTGTAAAACTCGCATCCCCATGAACTGTGAGAACCAGTGGATGTGCAGAAGGGTTTTAACTTCTCAAGACACTGATAACTGTGCAAAATAATAATATTGGGCACATTTTCACAAAGAGTAGAAAAAGAGAAGATAAAATAGGGAAAAAGAGAAAGGCTAATTACTTCTCCTCGTGAACATGCTAAAACTGTTAAACCCTAAATCCAAACATGCACTGCTAATTTTTCTAGATGTGTTTAAAAACACTACTTTTAAACCTAAACTAATTCAAAACTAAACTGAATTAATATGTAAAATATTGAAGTTATAATTCAATTAACGATTTTCTAACACCGAAGTGATCACTTAAATGATGATTTTAATTTTCTTTAAATGATCACTTAATTGACAATTTTATTTCTTTTGATGAAGTTAGCACTTAAGCAATAATTTTAGTTTTATTTTTATAAAATACAAATTAAAACTTGTGATTTAACTATTTAAAAATTTATTCATATTTTGCTATTTATAATATTTTTATTTTAAAAAATAACGTTTAGCTATTTAATATTTTTTTAAATGTAATTAGTTATTATTAGGATAATAAATTTTTTATTTTTTAATTTAAGCAAAGGTTAATAGTATAATTAAAGTGAAGTTTTATCATATAATATAAAAGAGAAAAATAAAATTGAAAATAAGTAGAAAATATTATCAATACACATAAGTGAGAATTTAAAAGAAATGTACGAGCAAATTTATTACAATTTTGTTTTACTCTTTAAAATTATATGACAAAAATCCACTTTAATTAGATAATCCATATAAGTCTAAATTAAAAGAATCAATTAAAAACTTGTCATCTTAAAAAAGCTAAATATATCTCAAAGAGTTAAATACCAAAACATTATTTTTAAACATAACACTATTATAATTAAAAAATAATAATTTTTTAAGTTAATTACATCAATAATTTAAATTTATGTATTAATAATTATTTTATAAATTATAATATGTTTTAAAAATTAATTACAATTTTATAAATTAAAATATACATACATAAATAAATATTTAAAAGGACAAAAAAATATATCATGACTTAAGTAACAATTTCTTTAAAAAAAAAATAAAGCCATCACACATGCGATAATTTTAAAAAAGAAAATATAAAATTATCATTTAAAAAAGTGAAATCATCACTAAATGAAGACTTCAATGTCATAGAAAAGAAAAATCAAATCTTCAACTTGAGCACAATTTAACCAACAATGACAATCACAAATGTTGTGCAATAAAGGGAGTGATAATCTTGAACTTTTGTTTCTGTGTGTGCTTAAAATGCTTCAGTTTATTGTGTTATATAGCATGTAAATGTAAATGAGGACAATAATAGAGTGGTTTTCTTGCATTGATTAGTATTTTGTATCACTTAAACTATATTTTATTTGTAGGTTACTATGCATATGCTAAAACAATAGACATGATTCATTTCAATTTTTATTGACAGATTTATTCCTTTATCTTCAAGGGCTTAGAAACAATTGTTTTTTTATGAGGCTGTTAATTTCTTGGTTTTTTTTTTTTTTTTCGAGTTCTTGGTCTGGTCTTTTGGTTTGGACCTCTCGGTCTGTATTTTCGACTTGTATTTTCGACTTGGACTTAGATATGACTTGTACACTCTCACTTCTTTGGATTAGGTCAACTGAATCTCTCGGTTCTTGGTCTCAGTCTCCTCTCACGGATGGATGTGTGTACCTGAAAGGCGCTCCGATGTCAGAGTCAAAATCAATTTTATATAGTTATCAGATAAAATCACCCATTTACCTCTTGGGTTGATCACCTATTTACAGCACTTTCTTATTGGACTTAAAACACAGTTGGACTTTTACTCTTTACACCTGATCTTCTTTAAACACACTCATTATGTTTTGGATCCATTCGATGAATTTTGCCACAATAACTAAATTTAATTTATTTATTTATTTTATTTAATCTTTGAGTCTTACCTAACCTTTCGACGGAACCTTTTGTTCTAAATAGTACACTTCGCAATGCATTTATTATTTTGTTGAAAACCAAACTCGTTAGCCACTACTATTACAGTTTGAATTGAGTAATTAATGCATCCAAGTACACACTGATGATTCATTTGTTGTCCCAGTGCATGAATTCAACGAAGACCCCTTCATAATTGGTGAGTATTGAGGACAAATATGATAGCAAATTCCGAGTGCACTGAAGTTTCCAATGAATGCTACAACTTCACCATAGTAACAAATTCTAAGAGAACTGAATTCACTTAAATTCAATTTTCAAAACTTAAGTATAACGTGGAGGTGGGGTCTACGTTTATTTCAGAACCATCCAAACTGAATTAAAAAAGCATTCAAAAACTTAATTCATTTCTACATTGAAACAAGTAGAGATTCCAGCATTTCTAAACAACTTGTCACCCGAAAAACTTACACTTTTTTCAATTTTACTTAAAAACAAACTAATAACTTTTAAAAAAATCATATTATATAAAGATATAATAAATGACAAATTAAGAACTTAAAAAAAAATTATCATATACATTTTAGAATCTAATACATGTCGAATATAAGCGTATCCGAGTTTGACTATGTTAGAGTTCTCACATCAACTAAATATTATAATATTAATTTTATAGTATATAAGTGAATGCAGTCCTCATTTTATAAATCAATTTGATGAGATTGAGTCAAGCTTAAAATCCAATATATTATAAAAGATCCTTCCGAATAATTAATGAATAGGAAATTATCATTCTTAATAAGCTACAAATTGTATGTGTATTTGGTGTCTACTTTATGAACCACACAACATTATATTTGAATGCATTTGAAGCAGAACTTATGTACCAGTTGCCACCTTGGTTTAGGCAATCTCCTTCCCAGTAATCTTGTTTTCTTGCTCTAATTGTTTAGTAAGTAATGTTAATTACATATACCATGTAGATTTGGAGGTTGTCATTAGTTTTGTGAACAATTTATTTCACTGTAATGTTGATATTTAAGAAGTTATTTCCAGTTCACTGTTGAGGAGTTATTATGAAAGCTTTTTCCATAGTTATGTACTGCTATATGTTGATAGCCTTTTTACAAATGGAGAGAAAGTTATATGATTATGAACCAATGATAAACACGGATTTAAAATTTAAACATATATGCTTACTTGTATATCATTATGAAAATAAATGAGACAATTCAAACCCAATTAATATGGTACCCATTAAATATAATTGCATTAGACTACCTACAATATGTTAATCCCTATAATCTATTTTTACATAATTGTACTATACAATTAATTTAATGTGTTATACAATTCATTTAATTTGTTTCCTATACCAATAAATTCGATTATAAATTTTGTAATTATTGCTATTTTTTCTTTCATTTCAAATAATATTATTTTGCACCATCTTTTCGTTATTTTCTTTCCTTAAAATGAACGGTGATTAACACTTCTATATGAATCATTTATCCCGTAATTCATCATACATTAATCCCTTAAACATCATACTAATTTTTTTAATTATCAACCCTAAACAGCTTCACTTACAATGCGAGTTAGAGGAACACATGTGCTTCGATTCAAAGGATTCAACAATAAATACGATCAAACAATTTCATGTGGAGCAGAGATATAAATTCTATGTTGTCAAATCGAAGTCAAATAGATACGTAGTAAGATGCACACAATATATCAATGGGTGTCAATGAAGACTTCGTGCATCTTATAGCAAAATCCAAGATTAATGGGAAATTAAAAAAAATTGAAGCTCAGCACACGTGCATGTCAATTGAGCTTACTCTAAATCACATAAATTTGGATTCTAACCAAATTGCCTCTATCATCGTAAATTCAGCTAGGACAAATCCTTCCATCCTCGTAAAAAATTAGTGGTTGAGATAAAAAAAAACTGTTTCAGATATTCTATTACGTACAAAAGAGCGAGGATTGCAAAACAAAAGGTGATTGCAATCAAATTCGGGAACTAGGAGGACTCATACAACCATCTACTTAGATGGTTGCAAGCCCTTAAATAAACTTTTCCGGGGATAATTATTCCGTACATAACTTTTCTAGTTGTTATTAACAGTGTAGAAGACAACTTGTGTCACATCCTAACTATTGCAAACCAATCGTCCAAGTTGATGGAACTTTTTTGACATGTCGATATAACGAAACATTGTTTACTACAATTGCTCAAGATGACAACCACAACATTTATCCTTTTGATTTTGAAATTATTGAGGGAGAAACCAAGGAAGCGATGATATGGTTCTTTCAACTATGGATCGCATAAGTCACACTGCAACCTAATGTATACCTGATCACTGATAGTGGAACTACAATACTGTCAGCATTACAATATCTAGAAGTTGGTTGGGATGTGGATGCAACCTATTGATCTTTTGTATATGTCATTGCCTCGAACTTCAACAAGAAGTTCAAAAATATCAAGCTAAAGAGACCAACTTGATAGTTAAAACCTTGGTAGCTGATTAGATACCAATTTAGAAACTATTTTATAATATTTTATTAATAATAGAAACTACTTTAGATATCAATATATTTTAGTTTATAAAATAATATCTAATTTAGTCAATATAGTAACTAATTATTTTTTGTCTCTAAAATTAGTTTCTATTTAATGACTTTCTTATAGTGTGATGTGCCCGACCCTCGACAATTGTTGTTTAAATTGGATTTAAATTCACTCTTCTAGGTGACCAAAGAAACACATATTATGTTTTCTTCTAAGCTCTCATGAATCCATACATTTTGGCAGTACTTCTGCTCTAAGTGTTGGGATCCTTTTTTGAAGCTTTTAAGATTGCATATTATCTTGGCAGTATATTGTAGAATGAATCCCTTACTCTCTTCTTATTCTTCTTCTTGATGGTAGGCCTTATATAGCCATGGAAGAAAATAGCCATTGAGACCATTATATTCGTTGAGCAACTTCAATTCTCCTTTATCTTCCTTGAGACTAACAAGCTTCAATTTGACCGTTGCATTTATTACATCTTTTAAATGATTTTCTTGTTAACACAATCTTTTGAATGACTGGTAATATATACTTCCCTCGGTAGCAGAGCCTTCTATATCATTTCATGGTAAAAGTGCACACCATAAAAGGTAAGTAGTTGAGTCAAAGTTTAAATGTAATTGTGTCAGAAGAGTTGTTGGGCCTTGTAGCTTTAGCTCATATTGCAAGAAATATTTGAATGTTGATATTTGGCGTTTACTTCTTGACGGTAGATGTAGAAGACAATCTCTTAGACACAAGCTTCAGAAATATTCTTTGATCTAGCATTGACTTGAATTTTGCATTGAGCGTATCATGTGATGATCTCACACTTCTTTATCAAACGTTTTGGTTGATCTTGGTAATGTTCCTTTTGTATAACATTCATCAATTCTTATAAGGTGAAGTGAAAGGCCTACTCAATGTTCTTTCGTTTATTCTTCATTTGCCTACATACATTGTTGTTGATCAATAACTTTCTATTGTCTAATACACGATGCGTTGGTATGATCTAATATTCGCCTTAACATACACAATTTCATGCTTTGTTGATTTAAGCACTAAATAAAAATTGTAGGGAGTTGAAATTTTATATTAACACCAACATTCTGAGTCTTTTAAGGCCTCCCAATAAAGTTGTTTTTGTGTTCACTACCAAATAATACAAAAGCCTAAAAGAAAGTCAATCATATGGACGTCAATTTCAAATAAAGACAACTTATACCTATTGGTTTGTATTTATTTTCCATCAGCAAAATATTATTAAATGCATTCAATAATTTCACTAAATCAAGCTGTGTCCAAGATACATCTATCACAACTCCTGATCTCTCATCAAACCTATTGCAATGAATATACATGTCACACCCTAGCAACACCATTAATTATTTCCTTTTCAGTTATTGATTTATGATCTTTGATATGTATACATCGCATTGTAATATTGTTTTATAGTAGTAACATTCTCTTAATTCTTTCAAATTCAATAGAATGATCATGTGCTTCATTAAACCCTTAATTGTAACATCCAAAATCTTTGTTTAGGATATTAAGTAGGAGAGTAATGTAGTCTCTTTCAAACTTAATTTCATAGTGACTTCACCAGAAAAAAAAAATTGATTCAATTTCTTTTCTCTCAGCAAAATTATGCAAAAGAGAATTTTAGAACATAGCTCCTAATGTAATAAAATTTTAAGTAATCCATATTTCATAAGTTGTTTAGAAAAGAAAAAGTAAAGTATCTGAATAACTCTAAGAGAATATAAGAGCCCTCTAGAATTTCCTAAAGGGTGTAAATATTGAGATTCATGGTACAAAAGAAATTAACACCTTTTAAAATGTTTGAGCTCAACATTATGCCAATAGGATAGAAAAAAAAATGTTAAAGATTTGTATAGACAAACACATCTTATAGTTTCTTAAGTTAGATTCAATTACTTAGATATATTTGAGATTTGATTTCTTTTATTGCTTTTGAAATACCAACTTATGAAATATTTAATTATAAGTTTATTTACTTTATGTTATTTTATCACTTGCTGAGTTAATTTCACCCACATATTCCAGGTGAACAAGCTCAAAAGTGAACTATGAAATAAATTTTGAATTTTCATGCAGCTTCTAAGTTGCTTAGGTATATTTTTTTAAAAGATCTTTGTATATTTCCTTTTGTAAATTCATATGTATAGTTATTTGGTTTATCTTTAGCTTCTTTTTGTACCATTACTTTCGGGACAACAATATATAACAAACATTATGTTATGTAAATGTAAATGTTGTTTTATGTAAATTTTATTATTCACATATATTATTGTTTAATTTTAATTTATGCCCAAATCCTCTCTAAAGTGTTAAATTACTCATGTTAATAAGCATGGATTGCTTATTAATTTTTAATTAATGGACATATGGATGACCTACTAAGCTATTTTTCAATTCATGATTATGATATTCACAATGTAACTTCATAATACATCCTTTTCCTTTTCTCATTGGTATACCATACACTTTAAAAATCAATCATATGTTCTTGTTCCATTTATAGTTAGTTATAAATCCTCTTTGTAATGCTTGACAATACATATGTCTTCCTTTGATGGAGGGTCATCCAACCACACATGTTTGCCGAAGAAGAATGGAGAAGATGAAGCCTCATGGAAGAAGACTCAACACTTGAGAGAAGAATATTAGAAATTTTTCATTCTTCTTAATCTTGTACATATAAAAGCTTGGAAGGAACAAGTTTTGCTTGATGTGGGACTTGGATATTTTGGAGCGCCTATTTGGAGTGTGCAACTTCGTTTGCCATTTTTTGTTGCACATTCCTTAAAACATGAACTGTAAAAGGGTTCCTCCATCTATATATATAGAACTCCTTGCCCCCTCTTATAAACTACTTTAAATTAAATGAGAATAGACCATGTTATTTTTTCTTGTCTTCTTGTTCTTTGAAGTCAATTACGATGCAAGTATTCTCCTTGGAAGTGAAGGCGTTAAGTATCATGTTTCACACTTGAAACTTGGGAAAAAATTTCAAAAAAATTTGAGTTCTTCCGTTGTCTCAATGAGCCTAGGATTGCCTTCCATCATCCTTCCTTATTGGTCATTTGTTGTATGTGACCAAAGTATGACAATGACAAATCCAATTAAATGCTACCCTCAAAAACCTATTCAAGTAAGTCATCTAAAATACCAAACATCTACACAAATACATTACATTATATGTCATTTGTCCCATTTTTAGTACAAATAATGAAATATCTTTTGTACCTTGTCCATTAAGAAAGTTTCACTACAATGTCCTTCAACTAATTCATCTACTATTGAATTATATTTCATCATATCAGGAAACCAATGAACATATCAATTTTGTCTAAATGTTACTTCAAAAATTAATCATTCATTGCAATTTTGTCAAAGAGAAGTGTCAAGTTCCTTCACTATTACAACTTTTCAAAACATGTAATCTAGAAGTTTAAAAACAACTTCCAAATTGCATAATTTGTAAGAAAAAAATAAAAACTTATGGATTAATAAATATGGGAATACAAAAAGAGTACTATGGATTTTCGTAACTCGATTTTTCAACTTTTAGATAGGGTATTCCAAAAGCATTATATGGATTTCACAATCCAAAAGCTAGAAAGTGAAATTCTAAATTGCACAATTCTTAATTCTTCTAGTGGGTTTGTCTCCCGAATTGTAATATGAAACTCTATCCATTATAATTATGAATTGTATGTCCAAAAGCTACAATTAGTCTTAATCTATAACTATACTAAATATGGAATTTTTATTTTGGATTGATCAATTTGAAAAAATATATATATTTTGTAATCCAAAAATAACTAAAATATTCACCTCACCACCATTGTTAATGATCAAATCTTTTGAAATAAAACAAAGACTTAAATATCCTCTTAGTCCCAACCTTTTTTGACTTTATGCAATCTAGTCCCTATATTTTTAAAAAATTGAAAATGGTCATAACTTGTTTGTAGAAACAATTTAATGTGATTTCTTCTATTAGATTATCCTCATTATAACATATTCACATCATCAATCCTGAAATCACATTTTGAATTATATGTGTTGTTTTCATATTGAATCGGTTTTTAAAAAAGTTTGGATTACCACGTTGAATTGTTTTTAAAAAGATGGGACCACCCTAAATTAAAAAAAATGAGATCATATTGAATTTTCTAAAAAAGGTTTGTAGCATTTTGAATTTTTAAAAGTTATAGGGACTAAATTGCATAAAGTCAAAAAATGTTCAGACTTTTTGGAATGGAATAGTTACAGAATCCCCATGAATAGGATCAAACCTTATTCTGTGGTATTTACATAAGATTCCTCTTTCTCATTCTTACCAAGTCCCCGAGAGGGCTTAATTGATCTATGATTTATGTTTTGTTTTTCGTTTCTTTTTCGTTTGTTTCGAGAGATATATCCATCAGTTTCAATAAAAGGGTATTTAAGCTTAAAACAAAAAAAAAAAACTTAACCAAATGCAACTAACTTTAACTTAACACTTACAAAATCTTTAACTTTAATGACAATATTTTCTAAATCTAATATCCAAAAAGTAAGAGTTCACATATAAGCCAATAATAAAGTTCTGAGATTGGATGGATTATAAAAAAATAAAATGGTATTTTAAAAAGTAAAGATGCCACAAACTATGGCATTTCTTTCTCACCTCCACATTTTTCTCCTGCACACTCGTAAATATACAAATTTTCATTTTGTCTTTCTCGAATTTTTTCCATTACACGATTTGGAAGAGCTTCTGAATTGTACAATTCGAAAATATTTTTTTAACTTCTAGATTACAAAAATTGAAAATTTTTTTTTCTTAAAAAAAACTTATGGATTTCACAATCTATAAGTCGTTTTTGTCTTATAGATTATACAATATGAAAAAAAAATCTTAAAAAACTTCTAAATTGCACAATTTAAAAATTATTTTTATTTCCAAATTACACAATCTTAAAATCATTTTGACTTCTAAATTATATAATTGAATCTTTTAAATTTTATAATTCAAAAGTTAAAAATGTTAAAAATGACTTTTAAATTGTATTTTTTTTAAAAAAAACTTCTAAATTATGTATAGGAACCCAAAAAGTGACTTCCAAAATACACAATCCAAAATCTTTTTGATGAAAAAAAAAACACTTGAAATAAAAATTGACTTTCTAGTTGCACAATTTGATAATGACAAAATAAAAACTTTCATATACACGATGAAAATTTGGAAGTGGAGAAAAAATGCCAAAGAAACTATAATAGTAAACAACAAAAAAACCTTCTTACACGAGACCCATTACAAACAACGTTGTTTATAACTTATTATTCTTTAACGTCAAATAATAAGATTTGTGAAAATGTTCACGCAACGTTGTTTTATAGTTTATTATTGTTCAATGCTATGTAATAAGGTCTATAATAAGTTTCACGATAAAGGCTAATAATAATTTCCATTTAGCCTTCGACATTAAATTACCCAAATTGATATTTGAGTAGTAATCCGTGGTGGAGGTTTAGGCAAACAAATTAAAAGTATATATGAACATGTTCCTACTTCTAGAAGAAAAAAATGTGAATAAATAAATAAAAATAATTTCTCCAAAACTGAAATTATCTTATACATAAATTAAAAGCATGTAAAAGGATTTTTACAGACTAATTTATGTATAAATTAATTTAAACTTGTAAACAAATTTATTTTATTTTATTTTTTATACTTTTTTAAAATGCTTTTGTAAAGACCAATCCAAACATAATGGGAGATCATTGAGCAACAGTTCTCAAATACGTTGCAGCAGCTTTAAGAAATTTTGTTTCATTAATTGTCAAAACACTTTTAATTACCACATCCACCATTCTCTTTCTTTCTATATATGCATGTTTTGTCCATGCACCAACAGAAGAAATCCACGACGAAAAGCAATTGGTGAATTCCTAAGTATAACAGTATATTTTAGTCCCTTTTTTAATAAAGAACTAGTTTACTAGCATATAAACAGTTCAGTTCAGTATAGATGAAGAGTAAAGAGCTTCATTTGAACTCTTAAAAACCATTTTTCCAGGTTTAATTTCTCTCTTACCAAACTATGAGCAGTACTAATTTTTTTCCAGATCGTATGAAGTGCAACTAGAACATATACTTGAACACTATATTATGAGGGGTGGCATACAACATAATTCATTCTAATGCATAACATAAAAGAAAGTGTTTTTGTTTTCTTGGAGAGGAGGATAAGAACACCTAAATTGGCAAGTGCTACTAATAATGTAACATTCATGTACAAAAACTACAACCCCATTTGTAGAATACCCAAGAGCCCTGTAACCATGGAAAATGACAAACAAACATCGTGAGTTTTTCTGATCAGTGCCCTCCAGGGTTTCTATTCCATGACAAATACGAGGGATCTCCAAGTTGCCTACAAAGATGAAAAGATAGGTTAGGAGTTAATAATAATAATACTTCAAAATTGCTTTAAGTGGCCGCTGAAGCATGGGTAAATTTTAATTCTCCGTAAGTACTTCTAGAAAAAGAACAAGAAAATAAAAAGAAAAATGTGAAATAAACTCATAAGAAAAGCATTATAATAGGTATTCTGAGGCTTTTGCATTTTTTACAAATCATAATTATAAATTTTTTAAACATATTTTAATTGAAAAAACGAGCTAAGAACAAGAAGATCCTAAACTACTTCATACAATCCAAAAGATCCGGATTTTATATAGTTGAGTGGACACAGACAGAAATAGATTAACCCATGAATTTCCCTTCTACCAAATGAACTTCCATGGTCTGAACCCAAAAGCAATATAGAGGATTTCAAGTATTTACCTTGGCTTGACAAAATATACAATGGTAAAAGCCAAAGCCAAAAAGAAGCACAATCCTCCGACGGTGAGATAGGCAATGCCCAGAAAATCATTCTTCCCACCAAGCCAGCTAGTAGTTGACAGTACAAGCTTTTTCTTGCCATTAAAACTGTATGTGTTATAGTTATTTTGCAGTATTACAGTTATGCTATCACCTTCATTCAGATCCTCCTCTATCCGTCCATACAACTTCCTAAAAGTTGGCAAAGCAGCAGTTCGCATCCAAACAATAAGATCCTCCTGCTGACTCAACTGTTCCATAAAACATTCCAAAAACTCAGCAATATATCCCATTGATAGACAATACTAGGATTAATCACAAGATGGAACATAAGAATATCAAGGGAAGTAATTGATTTTTTTTTATATTAAACTATGTGTAAGATATGTGAAACAGTGGAATCATTTGCCACGTGAAAAATCACTGCCATATATACATTATGAATACAAGTAGAAGTATAAAGAGCAGTAGCAGCAGCAAGAACAGATAAACTAAAAGATACATGCATAACACGAGCACATGCAATGGTAAATAAAGGCTAAAATCTAATTACATGTCTGAACCTTGTGAAGAAAGGTAATATACTTGAGGATAGAAGTTTAATCCAATCAAAACATAAGTTCTTAAAAATACTCACTGGTATGGATTCATTTAGGCTTGCACCACCTTTAATAGCACTACTCTGGAAGTTTTTAGGGAAAACATCTTTTCCAAATTTGTGCTCTCTATCACTCTTCCAAGAGATGCCTTCCTTGTTCACTTTCAAATTCCTGTTGTCCCGGGAGAAACTGTACGAGTCATTGAATAAACTCCAAGCTATGAGACCACAAGGTACAATTGCCTTTCCATTAGCTGTATCTTCAGGCTTACACGCACTTGTGGAGTTCTCTTCATTACGATTCCTCAATTGCTCATCACTTCGGCTCTTAACATATCTAAAGTAAACAAAAATTCCATGCTTATAAGAAATATAATCAGACTGAAAACAGTTGAGGAAAACAACCAATCAAAGACATTAAAATGGCAAAGTACTTTAAATATAAGATGAATATAGGGGGAAAACATCAGATATGTGGATGTCTCTAAGCATTACATGCCATAAAATAATAATTTGTTGTCTAACAATTCCATATAGTTCTAGAAGTTACATAACAGAATCACAGTTGCATCACAACTTAAATATATTTTAATGATAGTTGCAACTTTGTCAGAATTGTGCATCTAATTTAGATGGGTTAACTTGTTCCGATAGACTAACTTATGCCTAGTATTACCTATCTGACCTATACGTGTAGGATTAAACATTACGTTTTTGTTTATCTTTGATGCAAGGAACTCCTATAAATGAATGAGGTAAGAGATGAATTACTCTCTAAAGCATGTTTTCTATACGTCTATCTCAAGTAGGTATCTTAGCAGGTTGATCTTGCTGTGTTTTTCATTGTTATGTGAGTCCATCATTGTCTGTCGCTGGCCACCACGTTGTTCCTCTCTGACAAGCACCAGGTTTTATTCATCTTGTCGAGAGACACAAAACCCAGTAGTCACCACCATCGCCATTTGTTGTCCATTGTATAGGAAACCACAACTTTTTTCAATGTACAGCGATGGAGAACCTACTGAGCACAGAGGCATAATCCCCCTCACATACTGCCATCAGTAACATCCTTGCATGAACAACCTGAGCGTATCTAGTCCATGTGCTGCCTTCCAGTTTGCTAGAACAATTTTACTCAGCCTCCATTGCTCCGTCAGCCCCTCTTGTCCCTATTCCAACTTTTTTTTCCTGCTTTCTCACATATTGAAGTTTGGGCCCCATTTGAACACCTTGAAAGTTCCTTCTTTACCCCTGCAATATTTGTTACTAATTTGCAATGGCATCTGGACTTGTCCACTAATTTTCTGGATCACCAACAATTACTTCAAATAAGCTTAACGGCAAAAATTATTTGTCTTCGTCTGCATGAGTTGAATTGTGATTTATTGGCCAAGGTTCTCATGTCCACTTAGAAGAAGATGGTAGTCAAATTCCACCTAACAAAGTTAAATAGTGGAAAAAGATGGATTTCCAGCTTTGTGCCTTGCAACACTCTATGGAACCCAATTTATTGCAAACTCTTGGAGCATTCAAATTGTGTCACTCTTTTGGGAAGAAAGCTAAGTTTTTTGTTTCAAATGATATTCAATGCCTATGTATGACCCTCATAAATTAGTATCTTTCAAACAAATAGATCACGACATGACTTCTTTTATTGTTCAAGCCCAATCAGCTCCTGAAGAATTGAAGATGTTTTTAGAAGTTGATTCCTTGGAAGAGATTAAGAGGTTGGATAAGTCCTATTTGGTTATGATTCTTCGTCTCATGCATCCAAATTTTGATCGTGTTTGGCACCAAATCCTAACTAGTCAAGAAATTCCATCAATATGGAAAGCCTAACAACACAATTGTTTCGTGTTCACATTCTTACCCGCAGCAATTCTTCATGATTATGCTAAATCATTTACATGGTATTTTCTGCAAATAAGGAGGCCATGGAAATAGAGAAGGATGAAGTGGTCACAGACATCCTCAATGCACTGTAAGAGAATGAATCATACTCAAGAAAATTGCTTCTCTTTACATGACTTCACTGATAAGACAACCAATGTATCCAAATATGAGAGACTAGAACCTAAGTTTTATGATGAAGAAATACCAGGAATATGAGGTTAAAGTCTAGTAGCTAGGCACAAACTTCCACCCAATCTGGCTTGTCAACAACTAGCATCTGTCAAAACATGGAAAGTCAAAGCCCATGGACATTTCAAGTGCTTATAATCCTATTTCTAGTAATACTTCATTATTTTTTTCCATCGGTTCTCCTAGAACTCCTCATTTTGTTAGTATAGCCAATGGGTCTAATGATGTTTATCACGAAGTTAGTCAAGTCCCCCTTTCTCTAAGGCAATTAACTAAGTCATTAAATTGTTCAGTTCCATTGATGCCAATTATTTTGTTATATATGAGCACAATAAGGATCAAGTTTCTATGTCATGTTTTGTATCCTTGTCTCTTAAACTTTTGCATTATCGATTGGGTCATTCACATTTATCAAATATTAAAAAAAAATTGCTCCTAACCTCAACAAACTTCAAGTCTTAGAGTGAGTCATGTCAACTAGGCAAATATATTTGGTCTTCCTTTCCAAAGAGACCTAAAACAAGATGTAATAATACCTTTTCTATAATTCATTATGACATTTGGAGTCATAAGGCCGAGTCACCTCATTTGGGTTTCGATATTTTGCTATATTTAATGATGAATCTTCTCATGTACTAGAGTTTGTTTAATAAATGTGTTGAAATGTAATGTTATTTTATAATTATTTCTTTTTTATGTACCCAGCTTTACGATTAGGGTTTCAAGTAAGTGTCTTGCCAATTTTTGTAACCACATATATATTCATCAATAAAAACGTAAAACATTGTAAGTTGTATATACTATATTTTCGCCATCTCTTTTTTTCAAGTGAAAGATCAATCTCAAAAATTGTCTATAGTTGTATTTTTCCTTTATGAAATAAAAGATCAGTTTGGCTAAGTTATCAAAAAATTTAGGGAGTCATAAAGCCAAAGAATATTCTTCTAACTTTTCTACTCTTTTAAGTTCACATGACATTTTACATCAATCCTCATAAACCTCAACTAAATGGTACAGTAGAGAGAAAAAAATAAACATTTGGTTAAGACTACTTGTACCTTATTACTTGATGCTAAAATGTTAGTTTATAGGGGTGATGTTGTTCTTATTGTTTGCTCCCTCATAAATAGAATGCTTTCTTACTCCATTCACAATAACACTCCCCATTCTATCTTATTTCCCAATGAACCAATTATTTCATGTGTCTCCCTGTGTCTTTTGGGTATTATGTTTTGTTCATGACATGTCCCTAGTGGGACAACATCTCTACAAGAGTTCTCATATCCAGAAGAGGATATCGTTGTTATTCTCCAAAATCTAAAAAGTACTACATGTCATTTTCACCCTTTTTTAAGAGATTCCTTTCTTCTCTTCTTCACTCCAAGATGCCAAATCTGTGCAACAAGTCTTCATTTCCCCTTTGTTGAACCATTTCTTTTCTCCCTCATGACAATCCAAATCAAATCCCTTCTCAAGCTTCCTCTCCTCCAAGTCTACCAGAACCATCATCACCTCATGGAATCATTATTAGCACAGAACAACATAGGATTGATCCCACATTACCTTGTGAGTCCTCTTCATGTCCTTAACCACTATCTACTCGTAGCACAACTCTTGATAATGAAGATCTTGGTTGGGATGTAGCCCTTTAAGAAGGTACTTGCTCTCTATCAATTAGAAATCAAGAATGCCCTTCTTCATGGAGATCTAGAGGAAGAAATCTACATGGAGCAACCTCCTGGGTTTGTTGCTCAAGAGGAGTGTGGGTTAGTTTATAAATTACACCAATCTTTGTATGGTATTAAACAATCCCCACATCCTTGTAAAAGTTTTAAGTCGAAACGTAGTGAAGTAGATCATTCTGTTTTCTACTGTCATACATTTCCTAAGAAATGTGTGTGCTTGATTGTGTATGTTCATGATATAGTCATTACAGGGAATAATGTCACTAAAATTTCTCAAATAAAGTTGCATGTACACAATCAAGTTCAAACCAAAGATCTTGAATCTCTTCAATACTTTTTGGGTATTGAACTAGCTCAATCAAAGGTATTGTAATTTATAAAAGAAAACATGCCTTAGACATCCTACAAGAAACATGTATGATTGATTATAGACCTATGGATAGTCATGTGGATCAAAATCAAAAAATAACTCAAGCCCATAAAGATATAGAAAACATTGCTAGGAAACCTATTTATCTTGCTATTACTAGAATGATGACACTCACTGAATTCTCATGCATGAACCAAAGGAATCTCATCTTTAAGTTGTTATAGAATTCTACATTACTTGAAGCACAACCTTGGAAAGGGTACTATTCAAATGGGATAGAAGACTAACTGATGGAGATTATGTAGGTTCTCTAGTTGAAAGAGGATCAAAATCTTAATCAAAATTCAACTCCATTGGGCTATTTGAGTTTTATGGATACAAATTATCTTAGATGACTTAAGGTTAATTTGAAGGTAATTCATCTCCTTATTACACTGCTTTGAGTTACCATAGATTATCTCAACCTTTTTATACCTACCTTTCCCCTATTTCTTTTGTGTCCATTCCAAAATCTATAGGTGATGTCTTACCCCATCCTGGTTGGCATCACGCCATGATTGATGAAATAAGTGTTCTTCAGAATAGTGAAACCTGGCAACTCGCTATGTTATCGTATGGAAAATTTGTTGTTAGTTGTATGTGGACTTTTGCTATCAAAGTTGGTCCTGATGATACTATTGATCATCTTAAATCTTGCTTAGTGGCAAAAGGGTATACACAATTTTTTGGTTTAGTACCATCACTCAAGTGCTAGGTGTATTTATCTAGTAGTCTATGTTGATGACATAGGTAGTGATCATCTTGGCATCTTACAGGTAAAACAACAACTTTGTCACCACTTTAAGACCAATGATCTTGGCAAACTTCAATATTTCTTGGGAATTAAGGTAGCACAATCCAGTACTGGTATCGTTATCTCTTAAAGAAAATATGTATTGGATATTTTGGAGGAAACTGGGTTGATGAATTCGAAATCTGTTGACACACCCATGGATCTTAGTGTTAAACTTCTACCCAATCAGGGGAAGCCTCTCTCAAGAAATACAGAAGATTAGTTGAAAAATTGAGCTATCTTACCGTAACTCTTCCTGGTATTTCCTTTGCAGTCAGTGTGGTAAGTCAATTTCTTAATTCCCCATGTGAAGATCATCAGAATGTAGTCATTCATATATTGAAGTACATTAAAGACTCTTCTGGAAAAGGCTTGTTAAATGGTTACAATAACCATACTAACAATCAGATGTTGATTAGACAGGATCTCCGTCTGATAAAAGATCCACTTCCGATTCCCCATTGGTGATACCTTGATCTCTTGGAAGAGCAAGAAACAAAGTGTTGTGGCAAGATCTAGTGCAAAAGCATAATATAGAGTTGTGGCCTTAACTACTTGAGAGTTTATTTGGCTTAAGTAATTACTTAAAGAACTGCAATTTGGAGAGATCAATCAAATGACACAAATATGTAATAATCAGGTTGCTCTTCACATTGGCTCAAATCTCGTTTTTCATGAAAGGACCAAACATATTAAGATTATTGTCATTTTATTCGAGAAAGGATTGTACCGAGAGACGGATTTTGTTAATTCAAATGATCAATTAGTAGATATTTTTACTAAATCCTTATGAGAGCCTAGGATTGATTATATTTGTAACAAGTTGGGTACATACGATTTATATGCACCAGCTTGAGGTGGAGTGTTAAATATTTCTCGATATGTTTAATATTTATGTTAGATATTTCTAGATAGTGCTAGATATTTCTATCTATGTAATGGGCTTAGCCCATATTCTGCATGTTTTTTTCTTTGTATAAACATAACCCTATGTTCTCATTAGACACAAGGGATTTATCCTATTTTTTCTTTTCCTTTATTTTAATAAAAACTATAAGCACTATGGCCATTATTTTGGTGTAAGGATTGTCCAAGCTGTTATAACTATACCATTATGGCATTTTCAGCCTTGGGTGTTCCACACTGCTATCCGGGATTTACCAACTATGATATAGAGTATAGAGTAACATTGGAAAATTAGTTTTGCATTAGGTTTATAAAATTTCACAACTGTTAAATATACTTGAGAATAGGTTTGAGAGAAGAAGCATCATAAAAATAAGACGTAGTATAAGCATCAGTTTCTGGGGAGTCCCCCCACCCAATAAATATTTGCAAGAACCAGGATATCCTTTTTTCATAAGAGGACCCTTTTCCCTCACTTTGTAAATGTGGATTTGAAACTTTTGAAAATAGTGTCTGAAGCAAGAAAAGACAAGGTTATTACATACCGGCGATGATTCTGGTAAAAGTTGTCAAGCTGATAGTAGACATGAATAGGTGACTTCATATGCTTGTGCACCTTTTCAAAAGAAAATAGTTTAAGAAAATAAAAGATTGTCTCAATGTGAACTCCATTTATTATCAATCATGGAAACATATTTAATAGAAAGATGTGAGTTAAATGAAAAGGATAAACAGGTGCGAAGGAGATTTACATGTAGTGTTATGTTGCATGTTTTATTTGCAGAACTCTGAATGTATGCTACCTTGTCAGTAACACCATTTGGTATGCATGTTGATTCATACCTAGAAACAATTTCAACAACCTGACAGATACAAGAAAATGAAAGTTGTACTCAGCATTATATACAACTGTAAGCATAAAGTCACCACATTTGCAGCACTCAAAACTACCTTCCTCGAAGCAATAAGTGAAGCAACTCCAATAGGAACGAATACAATGCTGACAAGCAAGAATGCTGAAATAACCTGCATGGAAAAACTTAAATTAAGTACCAGCAACACAACGACACAAAAAAGAACTCCGAAGCATTCAGGTACACATATAGTCACGAGCAGTGAATTACAAAAAAGTAGTAGTTAGTGTTACCGCTCGTGGCGTGAGAATTGGCTTACACGCTGGAAGTTCTTGCTGGGTAAACTTCGAATCTGAAAGGTATTATATTTTCAAAGAGAACTCTAATCAGTTCAGTTTTCTGTTGGTAGCCAAAACAACAAAAAGAAACAAAAACACTGTTGTCAAATCATCACACACTATCCAACTTCGCATAGAACTTTTCCATTAGGTCAACAAACACCCAATATGCACATCAGAAGCCTCTTGTAACACAACCACCGACTTCCGAAAATTCAAAAAAAATGGACATTAGCTTCCACAAAGTATCATATCTTCATGAAATAGAACTCCATCAAAGGGTATATCAATCTAGGAACTCTCAGGCACTAAATACTAACACAGGGGAACTATCACACACGACACACCCTTCACGAGCACCTCAATAAAACCCAAAACTCCTTTTCCGCCAAACACGTACTCAATTTAACTCAAATTAAAAAATTACGAAATTCCCATCACAAGCAAAAAAATTCAACAAAAAAGTGAAAAGGGTCACTGAAAACGGAGCTAAAAAGCAAAAAAACGAGATCGGAGAGATTCATAGTGCATTACACTTGGGTCGCTTGGTGTTTCTTCTTGCAGCTGTGGGGTCGGTGGATCCAGCACCGGCTGCGCTCGAAGAAGCCATTTTCCGAATCAGAATCGATCAGAGACCTTTGGATTCCAATAAAACCCTCGCAATTTCGAGTGAAAATGAGAAATTGGGAATTAGAGAAGTCACAATCGTGTTTGGTTGCTTTCCCTTTCGCTCTCTAACTTTGCTCTGAATTGAAGAAGAAAAGAGAGAGACACAGAACAAGAACGCGAAGGTGCCCACAATACAGACAGTCAAAATAACTCCAATTACGTTTTAGTGCATTTCGCTAAGACTTCAGAATGTGAATAACTTTTTAAATTGTTTGAAAAATTTAATTAGGTTTTTATTTAAACTTAACTTTTTCTATAAAAAAAAGTCTTTGATTGACGAAAAAGTGACATGTGAAGATTTTAATTACTTCAAACATTTTTCTGGAACTAGTTTCCCAGAATTTCCGAAAATGATTCAAGATATTTGTAATAGAATCTTGAAACATGTTTTCTGAAATATATAAAATACATTTTAAAACAAGTTTTTCATAATAAAATTTCTAAAATAAATTTTCAAGAATATATATATATATATAATATATACATTTTGGAACAGAATTTCTAAAAATACATAAAAATATTTTAAAATGAACCTTTTTAAAGAGAATTTCGGATTTTTCAAAGAATATACTATAGCTTCCGTACCAAGTTCTCTTCTTCTTTTCTCTTCCTTTCAAAAGATTTTTGTCTTTTTCTATTTACTTATGGGTTTTTTTTTCATAAATGGTATATTCTGAAATTAATAAATCATTGTTTTATTCTGAAATTTGTTAAGTTCAACTTTTATCTTGTACAAATTCAGTTTAAAACTGTAAATTAAAATGTTATATTAAATTTTACTGAAATCGTAATTCACGTACACGACAACTAGTCTAATTCTAAAATAAATAAAAAATATTCATTTTAAAAATATTAAATAAAAGGAAAAAAAAAACATATATGTGGTGCATGTAGAAAGACCTCGTTTATAATTGAGTGCATGAAATTAATTTATAGAAAGTCGAAACTTGTTGCAGATCAGGTGAAATAATAATATGCATGAGTTAAACAGTTAAAGAATTTATTGTTTAACTTATTTTTTCTATTATTTCTTTGTAAACGACAAATTAACTTTAACCCATCCGTGTGGTAGACTTTCTCAAATAATCGGCCATTAAATATTATTTTTTATAGCAGCACCATTAAATATTCAATTTCCTAAATTATCTGTATTTCGGTTAAATTATTTGCGTTATTGGTTGACAAATGAAAGATTCAAATCACTGATTGTCAGAATTCATTCTATTCATTTTTTGTGTTGAGGTTTCATTTCAAAAGGGGTTCTTAGTTTTCAGAAAGGACTCAAAATTACTCTGATCAGCTTAGGTGTTTGATGGTAAAATCCAATTTTTTTTATAGCTATAAGGATAGTTTTTCTTGTAATTTTTTTTTATAAAAGTTTTTGTTCCCGTATGCCAATACAGTCCCACATCGCTAAGGAATCGAGGCCAATGGCAGTTTATATACTCCCTCCTCCCTTCACCTTTCGAGACGCCTTTTAAGGACAAAACCGTGACAGAGCACCGATGTAAAGTATGTCACCAGCCGGCCGCATCACATGTCTTCCATGTCTCTCCTAGCAGTGCAACAAGAGAAAGGTGAATCTCTTAGAACCTTTTTAGACAGGTTCAACAAAGCATGTATGAATATCCGAGGGCTCAA
>Ga0123342_1000943_pt1 | contig 48458 bp, 28 predicted proteins | sample Turbeawhitnodule_FD_89960 | JGI IMG/M metagenome (GOLD analysis project Ga0123342, IMG submission 89960) | Root nodule microbial communities of legume samples collected from Mexico - Turtle bean Mexico white nodule | ecosystem: Host-associated > Plants > Roots > Nodule | place: Mexico: Nepantla...
AATGAAATGATTCTCTATGAATGAACCCTAAATTAGCCAACTTATCAGCACATGCATTTCCCTCACGAAAAATATGAGTAACCTTAAACCTGATTGTCCTAGAGAAATTAAAACAAGTATTCCATCGATTACGAAACATTCACGAAACATTAGTCTTAGACGTAAACGCAGCGCAAACCAAGACAGAATCACATTCAAGCCAAACATTAGTAAGTCCCATCTTTTGAGCTTCCTCCATAGCATGTATAACTTCATAAAACTCAGCAACCAAGGCAGTCTGAACTTCAAGAAATCCTGAAAAAGCACCAATAAATTCTCCCATACTCCCACAAAAAATACCTCCACAAGTAGCAAGACCAAGATACCCCTAGCAATCCCATCAGTGTTAATTTTAACCCAGCCTGGTGAAGGAAATTCCCATCTAACAGGAAGAGGACGAAGAACTTTCCTACCACTAGTCTTAATACCAAAAAACTAAATCACGTTGAAATCCAACATATCATTCTTCATTGAAGCTTTAGACGAATTTTCCAATAGACAAGTTAAATCTTTAATAAAGGTAATTTATGATTGGAGTTCGAGCTTTCCTTAGTGTTCTAAGTCGATATTTAAAATTATTAAAAATTTGGTATTCAAAGTTATACCTATTTTGTGATAAGAAAATTACAATTCTTTTATAAATAGCTTTATCTTATAAGAATATTTTTTTTTTCAAACCAAGCACAAGCACTTTGATTTATCTATTTTCATTTCTTTGCCATTTGTTTCTCTCGTCAGTTTCCTTTCTCTCTGTAGAACAAATGCTAATTTTTGTTCTTTTAATCTTGCACTGTATTTTATTAGACTTGAACTTTAAAGATGAATTTGACTCTAATTTGCAGAGTTTCTAGAATCATGCATTTTCGACTGTTTATGAAAATTACCAACAGACAACAGTTCAGTGACTCATGTGCACATAATCTCATATGTAGAAGTTTTGATTATGTAACTGTAGTTGGTCCCATTTCACTTTGTACGACCCTTGCCTTTGATTTATACACACTGAAGAGGGTGTAGTGTCGTAAATGCAGATTCATAAGGAGCATTTTCTCCATTACTATATTCAGCGTGTTACTTTTAGAAAATGTGTAACACAGTAGGTGATGAAGTATACCAATGCATTCAGTCTCTGGCTTCTAGAACAGATACATACACCAAAGCTTTTCAACTAAAACCACTTTGTTAAAGTTTGCTGATGCAACAGTAAAACCTTCACCCAATTGATTGTTTGTATGACATGGTAAAATACTTGATCAAGCATGAGGATCTGAAGAACATGGTTAGTACATGTTTTTCTTTTTCAGTTGTTCATTATAAAAGTGACTTTGTGATGGAACATTGGGAGTGGCTATACTGTTCTATCACTTTCCAAGTGTTGTTTTCATTAGGCGAGTACGGTCTTAAGCCACACAACGAAGGATAGCCTGTAAAACTCCAAAGCACGCGGACACAAACTCAGCATTTGAGGCCACTCATCTCATCAAGTGGACCTATTCTAAACTAGTTCTTATCAAATTCGTCCTTGCCATCACATAGCTAACTCTACATTTCCTCACCACTACTATTTAGCAAGTCTTGGAGCTGAAACACTCACACACAGCATTCAACTCTCTGCGGCTACCCTCCAACAAAAAACATGGTTTTAGCTTCTTTTCTGAGAACTTTGTTTATTGTTCAAAGCTTGTTTTATACTTTGTTGATGCCTTAATGATTGTTTTGCATTTTTTTACCTTGCTGTTTATAGGTTCTCGTTGCAAGTCAAGGAGAGGATGAAAAAGGGGCAGAAGGCATTGCTGCTGTGAATTTTCGAGGCCACCCTGTAGACAAGACAAAAACTGGAGGATGGCTAGCAGCAGGGCTCATCTTAGGTTCATATTCATCTCAATCCATAGAATTTGGAGTCATGTTCTCAAGGTTGAACCTAATTTGGCTCCAACAAAAACTATTTGTTTTATGCAGGTACTGAACTGGCAGAAAGAATATGTGTGATGGGCATAGCCATGAATTTAGTGACCTACTTGGTTGGAGATTTGAATCTCCCTTCAGCTGATTCTGCCACCATAGTTACCAATGTTATGGGAACTCTCAACCTGCTTGGCCTTCTTGGCGGCTTCCTTGCTGATGCCAAACTTGGCAGATACCTGACTGTTGCCATATCTGCAACCATAGCTGCTGTGGTATGTCAAAAGATTTGCATATTTTGATATACTCAATAATTAATTCTCTCATTTCTTTGGCTTTTAAGATCACCAAGCCAACCAATTTTCTCCCTTCCCTTAAAGAGGAAGTGGTTTTCAAGTGTAAATAATATCACCTTTTTTAGTTTAATTTCTATACACTTTCAGTTAAATCCGTTAAACAATCAAAATTCAGAAGCCACTGGTAACATGGTTTATAAAGTAGTGATGATAAAAGTTAATAAAGTGGTTACACATCAAAGTTTGTGATCGGATGAATAACCTTTTACACTGATCATCTTACTACTAGAAGTCACCAATTAGTTTTCTTGTCACTTGTCTTGGACCAGGGCGCGAGTTTGTTAACTGTGGCTACTACCATTCCAGGCATGAGGCCCCCTACATGCAGTAGTATCAGAAAACAACACCACGAATGCATTCAGGCCTCTGGCAAACAATTGGCTCTGCTATATGCAGCACTTTACACTATAGCAGTGGGTGGTGGAGGAATAAAATCCAATGTCTCAGGTTTTGGTTCTGATCAGTTCGATACAACAGACCCGAAGGAGGAAAGAATGATGATATTTTTCTTCAACAGGTTCTACTTCTTCATCAGTATTGGGTCCTTATTTTCTGTAGTTGTCCTGGTGTATGTGCAAGACGACATAGGAAGAGGGTGGGGTTATGGGATTTCAGCAGGAACAATGTTGGTTGCTGTTGCTGTTTTGCTTGCTGGCACACCATTTTATCGATTCAAGAGGCCACAAGGAAGCCCCTTAACAGTTATATGGAGAGTGTTGTTTTTGGCTTGGAAGAACAAGACTCTTCCTATCCCTTCACAACCCTCCTTTCTCAATGGTTATCTTCAAGCCAAGGTGCCACATACTCAGAGGTTCAGGTAAATTTTCTATCCTCTTCTTCAAGCATTTTCATCATGTGGTTACCATGGGGTTAATTAAGTGTAAAAAAATTAGATTTTTCTTAAAGAAATTGGCTTCAAATTTCAATAACTAACCGTAACCGTAGTTTCCTCATAATTTGTACACGGTGGTCTTTCTCTTCAATTATTGCACAGCAATTTCAAAAAAAGTTCTTATTTTGTGTGGTTCTGATAATGATTGCTTACTTTCACGGGATTACTATTACTATTAATATCTGGGACAACATGAGTGTTTTTGTTGTCTCTAGAAAAGGACAAATATTACGTTTGATTGAACAGTTTGTCAAAAAGGAATTTGGAAAAAGAAAAAAGACGCAGCGTTTGTTGGAATAGTGTTTTGCTCTTCTTTTTATAACCAAAACTCATTTGGTAGAATGATTTTTGAAAACTTCCACTAGTTATGCTAGTGAGCACGTATTTTGTCCTTCACCCATCTTTGTCACCTACGAGAACTAGAAAATGATATGCTGATACATCTCTCTCACTCACTCCAATAATAACAATGCAGACTTAGATCTCTTTTTCCATCGACACACTGCTCTCTATCATCCTTTCAAACAATCACTTTATACAATTATTTTTTCATACACTAAATAATAATACAGTTTGAACATAAATTTAGATAAATTACTAGAGTGGTGTAAGCCACAAGCTTTCAAAATAATATTGATGGTGCAATGGTTGTTATTATATATACACAATTATTTTTTTTAACTTATATATAATATTTATTTCAATATTTTAAATGTATCTTTTATTTTATATATTAAGCGTGAAATCTTCGAAATATTTAATACAATACTTTGAAAATTAATAATTTTATACCTCATCATTTCTAGACACAAAACTCGTATTTTTATCACATACGCCCATCCTAATAGATTGATATTGAATGCGTATTCTATACATTAAAGAGCTACATCCTTTACTCCACTCGACATCCTTTCATAAATTTTAACAGAAAAAGAAGATAAGTAAAAGGTTAAAGCAATTTCGATATGAACTAATTTATAAGCGACCTTGTAGGAATTATTTTAATTAACCTGTTCCGAACCTGTTTTTTAGCTGATGAATAAACTAGCTTTAATTTATGAAAAACTTTACATGACCAATCCATAATTTCTAGAATTTGGTTGGAACTTTACTTTTTTACTTTTTTACTATGTTCTATATTCATTTTCTGAACTATTTACGAAATTCCTGTAAACGAATTGCACCGACTTGTAACGACTGATGGCAAATAAGGCAAAAAAGATTTTACAAGATAAAAAAGAACCCAAATGTCATACATTAGACTGAATTATCGAAGTGTAACCTTGACTCAAACTTTGGATTATACGATTTTAATTTGCTATCATCTCGAATCAGCATATGTACGCATAATTTATTCTTCGACAAAAACACGAGGAACAATTTATGATCAAGGTGTCGTTCAAATCCTAGGGATGTAGTAAAGTGAAATTATTTACTGAGAAATTCATTGATGTTCATCTCCATTCAAACCTAGTCAGCAATACTTGAAATCATATATGAAGGATTTGACATAAACTAACGGGTACTTTCACTGTTTGGCACTTGGTCCGATAGGTTCCTCGACAAAGCTGCAATTCTAGATGAGAACAGCTCAAAGGATGAAAACAAAGAAAATCCATGGATAGTTTCCACAGTGACTCAAGTTGAGGAGGTTAAAATGGTAATCAAGCTACTTCCCATTTGGTCTACATGTATCCTCTTCTGGACAATCTATTCTCAAATGAATACCTTCACCATTGAGCAAGCTACATTCATGAACCGAAAAGTTGGATCTCTAGAAGTTCCAGCAGGATCACTATCAGCTTTTCTCATCATTACCATTCTCCTCTTTACCTCCCTAAATGAGAAACTCACTGTCCCCTTATCTCGGAAACTCACCAACAATGCCCAGGGGCTCACAAGTCTTCAGAGGGTTGGAATTGGACTAGCTTTCTCCATAGTTGCCATGGTGGTTGCTGCAATTGTTGAGAAAGAAAGGAGGGAGAATGCAGTAAAAAACAGTACTGCAATAAGCGCATTTTGGCTTGTCCCTCAGTTTTTTCTGGTGGGTGCGGGGGAAGCATTTGCCTATGTTGGACAACTAGAATTTTTCATTAGGGAGGCTCCAGAGAGAATGAAATCAATGAGCACTGGACTTTTCCTATCTACCCTTTCAATGGGCTATTTTGTCAGTAGCTTACTGGTGTCAATCGTGGACAAGGCAAGTAACAAGAGATGGTTAAGGAGCAATCTGAACAAGGGAAGGCTAGATTACTTCTATTGGTTGCTTGCAGTGCTAGGCGTGCTGAATTATATATTTTTTCTTGTTCTAGCAACGAAGCATCAGTACAAAGCTCAACACGGCATACAGCCTACTAACGGTGCAGAAAAAGAGCTTGCGAGTACAAATGATGTGATAGTTGGAGTTGATGGAAAGGAAGAAGCATAGGATAAAGTCTTAAAATCTCAATTTGTTTGACCGAATATATAGTGTGGAAGACCTAAACATTATGCCAAGAATTTGTTTATTTTGAGGGATGTGTCAACCTCATTTATCGTGGACAATTGCGATGTACTATTAAGTATTGACAGATATTTGCTGTTGACCGGGAGTTGTATACAACACCTGATATAATGCTTTTGACAAAATATATAAATACATACATATATATACACACATATAAAATAAGGGATAAATTTACAATTAAATGATCTGAAAAATTATTAAAATAATAGTATAGACGATTGTTAAGTGGGTGTAAAACAAAACTGGGATGTCAATATAGGTGCATATAAAAAAAAAGACAAATTGCATTGTGAGTTGTATCCTAAAGAAAAAGCCAATTATGAGATGAAATGTAATTGATTCCCTGACTGAAAATATAAATAAATGAACCACTCTAGGCAGGTCTCATGAGCAGAAGCCTGAATTTGACTAATGTTATCGGTAGAAAATACGACAAAATTACAGATTCAAACCATGACCATACCTTCAAAACAAACTTTGTCCATTGGATACGAAAGCTTTAAACAATGGTATTCAATAGTTTTAGTAGCAAGAACACAGTAGACTTCATAAAGCATCAGTAAGGGAAGGAGGTTTATGACTTATGATCAGCGGAGGACGTAGAGCTCGGTGCGTTTCCACCTTCTGTTTGCGGGCCTTGAACATTTCCTCTGTCTCAATAACAATTAACCTCTTGACCTATATTAATTACAATGTTTAGCAAAGTTAGTATCCACAGACACAAGTCATTTCAAGCAGAAAATAGAGATGTGTAGATCTTGTGCTAAAACCTGTTGGAGCATTCCCCTAACCGTAGGTGTGTTCCATCGCATGACAGTTCTATTACATTTGCGCAGGCGAAGTGCTTCCAAAGTGCGCCTATGGAGCCTCCTGGTCCCTGGCATACCCCTCACCAAAGTTATGTAGAGATTTGGGCTCCAAGCAATTGGCACGCAAGCCTTGTATGCCTTGAATGCATTCATGCCTTCAGCTTAAAGTCAGAACACCATTAAGAAACAAATCAAGTTAATATGACTTTCATTCGTTCACTAACTACATACCCAAATTTAACAATTATAATACAAAAAATAAATAAAAACCGAGCTAAATAAAAATCAGTAAAAATAAAATCAAAGTTCTCACACTTCATTCAACTGAACATTCGAAATTACGTTATGTGAGCAGAACAGAAAATCTCACCTTGTATGATTACATCGAAGAGACCACTGAAGAGTGACAAAATATATGCAAATAAAGTAGTGAACGAAAGATAAGATATATATATATATATATATGAAGATGATAATAATATATTTAAACAGTGACATTAGCTCAGACATTTCATCGAATAGGTTGTAGGCAAATAAGCAAATAGGTTAAATTCAGAGAATTGCCCCCATCCCGCAAAACACGAGTTATTAACTAGCATTCAATGTATGCAATACAGGGAGACTCAATCATAGATACAGAGCAGAAGATGATTGTAACAAATTGGAAACAACAGAGGGAACGGACTAATCAGACAACTAGATGCTAAGTGGTGAATAGCTTCAGATAAAGAATGAAAATGCGAGAAAAAAAAGAGAGAGGAGAAAAGTAACCTGGCCACCCCGGCTCCAAGTCTTGAGGCAAGCAGAGAAGTTGCCGGCGTCGGAGAAATCGGAGTCGCCGAACGCGTATTGCAGAGTGAACTTGATCTTGGAATCGGAGGATGAGTTTTGTCGTCGAGGAAAGAAGGTTCTGACGGTTGTGGCGGAGCGGAGGTGAGGAAAGAAAAATCAAAACCTACACACAGTGGCTGCTTCCAAAGGGTAAAGAAATCAATAGAAGTCGACAAGGCATGTAGAGCGCTTATGTTATTTTTTTTTAATAAATTTTAATTTAATGTTTATATTAATTTTAAAGATTTTTAAGCTACTAATAAATTTGTATATTCAATTGAGATAATTGAATAAAATTAAATAAAAAGAAAAAGAAAAATCTAAAAACAGTGTTAGAAGATTGGAAAACAAGCGATAGTAAAAACTCAATAATACTGGGTTTTTTTTTACTATGTTTTAGTTATTAATAAAAATGATAAATTCTTGTCCCTACCCCTGATATAGATTTTTTTTTTTTTGTGATAAACCATTTGAACAATATTTAATTAACGAGAAAATGGCAAGAAATAGTTACGATTATTGTAATATTAAATTCCAAACAAGTAATGCAGTTATGTCAGGTAAGGAAGTTAAGCTGAACCAGAGGCACTATCAATCTACTTGTTATCTGTCATATTTTTACAGATTAAATAAAATGTCTTTTATTTGTTGCTACAAAAAATACATCTCAAGAATGCAAAGCAATAAACTTGAGACAGTAGAAAATTAGAAAAACATGAATATCATCTAAAATATGCAAAATGTATTAATAATGTTAATATAATATTCTTTATTTTCAATTCAGCAGCACATATTTTTGATGGGTGACATTGAAGGGAAAATGTTATAGGTTTAAAGACTAAGATAAATACATTTGATAATTAATTAACAAAGCTTTAATACTAACAATAAATGTCAATGGATCTTTCTAATAAAAAATAATTAGAAAATTTAGTTTAAAATACGTCAATACTAATATCTTTTAAATAAATTATATTAATTATATAAATATTCTACTATATTTTAAAGGTATATTTTTTGAAACACGCATTTTTATAAATTTAAATAAAGAAATAACATAAAATGTGTCTGAGTATTAAATTATTATTATATATATATATTCTAAATACTTTTTGCATAATTTGTTAGTGTAAAAATATAAAATTAAAGGGTAAAAATTACACATTTAAAACTCTTGATTCTAAAAAAATAAACTCATTAGTTAATTGATTAAAGATTATTTAATTATTAATTTTCAAATACAATTTAACAATAACTCAATGTTAAATGAAGAAATTGTGCATTATTTAAAAACTAAAAAAATAAACACGTTTTACCTGAAGAACTACATAAAGCAACTTCGTAAAAACTCACCTGAGGAAACCAAATGCATGTGCTCATGAATGAAAGCACATACCAAACTTTTCGTTCATATTATTTTGCAGAGTTCTCAAGTTTTACTTAAGGCAGTAATATAATGAGTACATTAACACACGCAACTAAACTGCTGCAATCCAAAATGTGAATCCCAATAAGCTATTCTGCTACTTTCTCCAAAATGTGAATCAATCATTTAACACATGTGAAACTCCTACATAATACCAATAGCAGGAACACAAACATGTGAAAGGGTCACATTTTGCTTGACTGATATATCTATTCCTATTTCTCTTTAGGTGTAGACATATGTTGAGTGTGCAAATTTTTTTTCCTTATTGCAAGCAACAACCACACTCAATCATCAAATCAACAAGGATGAGAAACCTTTGTTGCATTAGGCAACAACAAGAGATGAGGACCCACATACCAACTTGGTACACCCACAACATATCCAACACAAACATATTATCGAATTTATCTCATAGTAGACATCATGAGCAGGCATGTCTATCCATAAATTTTACTGCAAAACTTAAACAAAAAGAACAGGTAAAGCTTTCATTAGTGTTGCTTACCCCAAGTGATGTGATAAACATGAATATTGATAGATGAATAGACACACACAAGACAATATGACACACACACAAGACAATATGCTGTTAAAAAAAACACACTGCTATTTCATGATAAATACCCTTTTGGTTTCTTTCATGTACATTTATATATGCACACGTATGAAAATAAAATATACTTTTCATTAAATTAGGAAATAAACACATTCAGAAATCTCTAGTGATCTCCACAAACAGTGTAGATAATAGAGGATATAGTTAGATTCATGCACACTTACAAGCTTGCAGTTCAGTAATAACGTAGATTTTTCATTCTGCTTTCTACAATTTAATTAAGGTAAAACACGCTTCCATGACATATATCATACCAACTTGGAGACCTAAACAACTTAAAAATAGATAGGGTTTTTTGGCTCAGCTATTGGATATTATAGTAGAGGATTGTGTTAAAGAAGCATGGGCATGCCATCCATTGGAAATGGCTTGCACATAACATTTTCCATGTAGTAGTTAGTTGCATCCATCACGGCAAACTGCATATCCTCAGATGGCTTCCAATGACGTTTTCTCTGATTGATGAACCAGTTGTTGATCTGTTTCAGATCTAGGCCTGTGGATTCTGCCAGCGCCTGCTTTTGTGATTCCTGCAAATTTATCCCATCATATTCACCATATAATGGTAAATAAACCTTATGATTTACCAACACAACAATTTAAGGTTTCAACAGTAGAATTTATATTGCCAGAATTGTTTTCTACTTAACACCAAAAGCTACAGCACTATCAAATGTGTCCGCATTTTGGTGAAAATATAAAGGAAACAAAGCAATGAAATGATATGAATAGTTATTCACTATGTTGTACAACACTATAAAGGCATACTGTAGAAAGAAGTAGCATCACTCACATTCTTTCTAACAGACCTGCACTTTGTACTGTAGATTAACATTGGTTGAAAAATACAAAACCATAAATGACTAATAATTTGTGAGTTTCAATGATTAATTAAGAGTTTGTTTGAAACAGTTTTGCTGGCATATATTATTGTTTATAAAGGATGTAGAGCCTAGTTACCGAAGGGTAGGGCCACTTGTAATGCCGGTTCCACCAATCAAGCAGTTGTTGCCGAGCTTCCTTTGGCAACTTTCCATTCTTTTTCTTCTTCAAAAATTCCTTCTTGAGGCTCCCTAGATATCCACTATACTTGCGCAGAAGCTGGACTTTCAGTTCCCGATCTTCAGCTTGAGTGTCTAGGTTGTTTTCATGCACATCAACCTCATTCTGTGATGATGATTCACTTTGACCTTAATTTCAAATTGCCACAACAAAACGGAAGAAAAATTAAGAACTATCAGTAAAAATAGTTCATGCAAGAACTATCACCAAATACTGACATCAGAAATTGCATGGAAGTCATGATTACTGACATGTAACACTGAATATTAATTTAAGAATAATATATCAAATCATTCTAAATCTCATTACCAATTCCCTTGCTATATAACGTTTTCATTTTATATATCCTAGATATTAAATATATTAATTATTCATTTAATAAGTATGCTTTTTAATAAGTATTAAGAGCAATAGTAGAATAATATTATAGTATAATAACTCTAACATATGTAAGCTAAACAAACCATTCTATTAAGTATATATTTTCTTTTTCTGAAATATAAAATGCAAGCATTACCTAAGAATTGATTAAATACATGCTCAGAACTAAATTTGATTAACAATATTTTCTTTACTGCAAACTAGTTATATACTAAATGGAGAAGCCTGCTTAGAAAACAACTGCATAGAAGGCCATTCAAAGTGCATACAACCTTTACTCAAACAAGTTATAATGTATAACATATGGTTCACCAATAACTATAAATGTAACCCTATCATTCATCACTAGAGAGCATACCAAGTAGGGAAATAACAAAATAATCATGCACACATAATATTTACACTGGTTTTTTAGAATTGAGCTACAGAAGGAACAAATTAATTGACAAGAAAACATATGGCAACAGATAAGACAAGGAGTTTCCTTTTTCTACTAAGTTCTTAAAGGGGTCTTGAAAGAGAGAGCCATGCATCTAAATGTGGAGAGCAATTAAACAGAAGAAAGAAGAGGTGACAACTCACTGAGTATGAGTGAAATGATGAATAACACTAAGGTCACACGAACCAAAAAGAAAAATCTCTTTAAATAAATCCGGAAACCCATCAAGATTATCAATCAATGGGTCACTTACTTAAGCAGCATTGGGGTTTTGAATAAACTTTTCATCATTAGAATAAGAAAACAAAATCTCAATTTTCTTGATTTCCCCTCAAGCAGTAATTTGGACTCATAATCTTTTTCAAACTTTTTGACCTAATTCAAAGACCTTGGACCCATATAACAATCTTAAAAATACTGTAAAAGGTTTTAAACCAAGTTCTTTTTTAACTAATCACTATTTGTGATGAGAAAGGTCATTTGACTAACTCTTTTTCATCTAATTCACAAGATAATATATGATAAAAGTATAATTTTTGGTATCACATCAGTCTTACTGAAAAAACAGTTTCTAGTAGACGCAGGTGTGGTTTTCCTTTTTTTTTATTGGCATTATAATTGCACCATCAACTTCTGGTTATCATTACCCAACCAACTATTGATACTTAATACCAACATTAAGCTTTGAAAGACATGGCTGGCGGAGATCAGAATTATGACTAGTAACTCGTTCCCTTCGATGCTAGCAGCATTTTTCCACGGAGGGTTAAAGATTCTGAGACACTTAAAACTACCACTAGTCTAAGGATAGCAAGTTAAACCACGATTCATCACTACTAATTTAGACTCTGACTAAAACCTGTCCACAGAGTTGATTTCTAGTAATTTCATAGTAAAACAAAGATCCGTGGCTGTGCTGCTATAAATCATTCATGTTACTTTTTTTCCACATAGGCCACACACGCATGGTATTCTGGGTACAAGGATGAGGTAATGTGGTCCCATAGAAGCTAACCATTATACTTCTTCAAAGAGTATGGCAATTTGATAATTTGATAGGAAGGTGAAGTATAAAGACTAGTTTGGCTTCCAACATCAAGACAAGAAATACCCCTCACACCCTTATAAGTACACGCGTACTAAGAAAAGATGGAAAAGAAGTGAATTATCTTCTCTCACACTGACACACTGGGTAGCTCACCAGCACCCACTTTCCCAAACAAGAAATCGTCCATAATTGCTCTACAGTACTGATAGATTTGTAGGAACAAATAATGAATTAAGGGTAATCACCAAAATCTGATGAAACTGCTAGGGCTTTGAGCTGACACTCAATTCTTGAGAAAAAAAGCATGGCTTCTTTAAAGGGTTTCGTAAGCTCTTGCTCATACTTAATGAGCATCTCACAGTAGGCCTCCATGAACTGGTCCAGGGCTGGATCTTCACCTATGGAACCACTTCCTGTCCTTCCTGACGATGCATTGATGGATTCACATTTGGCACACGACTCCTCTAAGCTAGCCACCACATCAGGAGGCGCTCCAACCTGTAAGCACTCAACTCATGCCATCAAAACAAGCAAAACATGAAAATAAAAAAAGAATCTCGAAATGAAAAACCACAACAGAAGGTCTGGATCTCATAATCCATGAAACAGAAATAGATGTTAGTGCAGTTTTAGTTTCCAAGTTAAAGAGTGCATGATCGTATACATATATGGATAACTTGTATTGAGAAGAAAGGGAAAGAAGCGAGTAGTTATGTGAATATGTAGCAAGTAAGAAGAATTTAGAATTCATCACCTTTAGGCAATTGAGGTAAGACGACAAGAGACGAGGAAAAAGAGGATGTGCCATGATTTTATCCCTCACACTGCAAGTGTCGGTGGGGTTGTGGTGGGTGTAGTGATGATCCTGGGCGATGCTGTTGGTAGCGACAGGTACTCTTCTATCACTGCGCATTTGAGCACCAGAATTGTTACTAAGAGGCAGAGAAAGAAACTTCCTATTAGTTTCCATGTTCATCATGTCCATCTCAGAAAGCTCACTGCAGCTGTTCCCTCCAAACCCTATCATTGTTACAAAGTAAGTTGTGTTAAAACCCTTGAAAGGAATTACCTCTTTTCGTCTCTCTTTGCAAAACCAATCACATGGTACATATAGAATGCATTTATTTATTTATTTACATACTATGTAATATTAACAGTAATACCACTAGCTGTATCTAGCTCTACCTCTTTGGCTTGGATCAGTTGTTCCTAGTCCCCACCTTACTGTTTTCTCAAAAAGAGCACTGCATATAATTGTCCAGAGAGTACTCCCGGAAATGAAGCTAAAAAATCTGAGTCTTTTTTTGTAGAAAACTCCAAAGAACCCAAATGGATAGTCAGTCAGAACAATAGGGATTTTTGGGCTCTTGGCTCTATAGCCTGTAAAAGGTAGTGGAATCAGATTCAGATTCAGAGTCCTCCCTTGGGAATGTGTAGTCTACCTTCCTCCTTCTGTGCATCAACAGTGTTGCTTCTTAGTCTCATTCTCTTTCTCTCTCTCCATCTCACACATAAACTCAAACACTACCAGTGCTGTGTGTTAAATGCAGGTGGAGACACAGAGGCTACACACAGGGTTAACGTGTGTCTCTGCAACTTAACTCAGAGTTTTCCTTCCCAATGAAAGATGTATCTGTGTGAAACTCACCCTCTTAGGTCTATGCACCACCACTGTTTATGCGTACTATATTGTTGGCTATCTCTCACTCACATCATGGAATAGAGGAGAGAGAAAAAGTGCTTCACTCATTCACAAAATTTAAATCAGAGAATAATGCATCATCATCTATGCTAATCATATTAGTAGTACTAAGCACGTACTTATAGCTATGCTTCTTAATTAACTTATATCTGCTCCATTTTTAACATGCTTAAGTATCAAAATATTCTTGAAAAGATCGGCAGGATTTACACATAGATATGTGTAAGAAGTAAGAAATAACTTTTGATATCAAAAAGGATTAATCTGTGACCATCTTAGAACCTTTTAATAAGTACTGTGTAGATTGATATGTGTACATTTTTGGCGAGATTGTTTGATTGGAACCCTAGCAAAACTTAATGGCTTAGAATATAACACAAAGTGCAAAAAGCTGTTGTTTGGTGATGAAAGTAATATAATAATAGTCTTTGGTTTGGCTTTAAAAATTGTAGGGGTAGTGGTGGGTGTGATTGAAAGGAATCAAACATCAACCGTCCATTCCATGGACATCTATCACCCATGTGATATTCCTTTGGGGAGATATTGGATCTTTTTGATCTATATGTAATATCTCTCTCTCTATCTATCAGACTCAGACTCACACACTCACACACAGCATACAATGATACAACACACAAACACCACTTTTGCTTTACTATGATGGAATTGGTATATATTAGCTAGGCACTAGGAATAGGAATAGGAATAGGATGGTGGGAAAAATGAGAGGAAGACGACACCGTTTTGTAAATTGGAATCCATGCAGAGACACACCTATGTCAGAGGGGTCATGTCAATCTAATCAAATATAGAGGGAGAAAAGTGGGTTGGAAGAGGTAGACATAGCAAAAGAAGGCCATGTTATATAAGATGTTGCCCTCTTTGTGGGACACTCCCTCCGTCCCTTCCTTTCAGTTTTTTCACTGTTGCGTTTCTTGCCTTACCCTACACCAATCATTCACAATTTGACATTTTTTGTGTTATGCTTATGCATGCTCTTTTCTTTTCAATCATCTGCATATACTTATCATCTACTAATCTCCATTTCACACATTTTATCATCATATTATCTCGTTTAATTCTAAACTATCATTTCTCTTAATAACTTTATTAACTCTTAATTGCTGGAATGTATACTAAACATCATTTTTATCAGTTAACAGTATACAATTTTTTTCTGTCACAACACAGATGTAATACACTTTTTTTCTTCATAAGACACTGTTATGTTAAGATAGAAACTGCATGTGTATATATCATGAGAGATTCTGGTGATGAATTTGAGTATATACATTTATAAATATTAAAAGTTACCATTGTGAGACACTTTTAGTGAATTTGAGTGAATTAATTAATTAATTAATTAATTTGAATTTTATATTATAAGATTAATTTAAAAAAATGTTTTTGATACATTATACCTACAAATTAAATTAAAAGAGTTATGAAATCATAAATTATTGTTTAGATTTAAAGCTTGTTTGGTGCAGTTGAAGATAGGTCCAGAAGAGAATAAATCCGTGAAAAATAAAAAATGAAAAATAAGTGTGTTTGTTAGAAGAAAGATAACAGGAGAAATAAAAAATACAAATAACAAAAAAAAAATCTCTACAAAAGCAATATGGAAAATCATTCTCATATTTTTACTCTGTTTAATTTTTTAAAATAATTATATTTTGCTCCATTTTCATTCATTTAGAATCTCATATTTTGTTCATCCTTATCCAACACAGATCATAAATGTATCTCTTAAACATTCCAGACATGAATATAGGGCATGAAAAAGTGAAATATAATATGTTTTCTTTTAATATTAAAATATTTAAATACTAATAGTAATAATAATAATAATATATGAAGATCCATTTCTGTCAATGTAATACACAAGTTAATAGTTTTCAATTGGCTAACTTTATCTATAAACTCGTGATTGGATCAAAAGTTCGTATTTCATAGTTCATTTTTTAAATCATATTTCAGCTAATTACTACTGTTTCTATTACATTAAAAATTTATTTATTTTACGTTATAATGTGTACAAAACAAACTTTTCATAATAGTTTTAGAGTGTAATTGAGATTAATTTCTCAAAAGGTACAAGAAGAAAAAAAAAAAGGTCAAAAATTAAAATTACTTGATTGCAGGTTAAAAATAAATATTTAAATATATATATATATATATAACTTATTTATTTTACTTTTTCCATTTAGAAACATGTATGGAAATTTTTCTCCCCCCACAACGTTTTTCACATGCTAGTTTCGCAAACATTTTGAAAAACGTTAACTTTCACCTTTTAGTATATTATTTTTACTTTTATTTTATCATTGACTTACGTATAAAATTTATTTTCAGCCATGTTTTACATGTGCAAGAATTATTATGTTTTTTTTTTGTTTATTTTCCTTCCAATGTAATTTTTTATTTCAATAATTGTTTCCACTGTTTTATTCAATAAGATATTGATAATTCCAAAAGAGATATTTTGTTTAACCCTTATAATTTTACAATATTTATTTTATTATTTTACTAATAAATCTAAATATTTATTATTTTCTATTATTTATATAATCCTATCAATGTTAATTAATATATTAGTTAAATTGTAACACTATTAATTTTTTTTTTAAAAAAAAAATAAGATTTAATGATGAGTTATTATAAAATATATTTCACATTAGTTCAAATATAAAATCGACATATAAAATATTGTTAGGATATTTATTTTTGTGTTTAATATTTTTACTTTTTTATTCTCTTTTTATTTTTAAGATTGTGTTTGAATTGAGGATTGGAAGTTTCAGAAGTGGATGTGTGAGGATTTCAGATGAAAGTATGAAGAAAGTTAATATGTTTGGATTGTGATATGTTAAAGTGGATTGGAAGAAAAATTTATTAAAGTGTGTGTGATGTGAAAATTGTGAAAATGTTTTTATTGTGTAAAATATAATATTAAAAATTTATCTTTGTCTTTAAAACAATAAAATAATCAAATATTAGATATTTTTATATAAGTTTGGATGAATTAAAATTATTAGTAGTATAATTCGATATAGCTTAACAATTAATTTTTGAAAAAATACAAGTTATTTGATGAAAAAAATGTAAATAGTATTATTATATTTATAATAATTATTATTATATAATTTGTTTATTATAAATAAATATATATTTTTAATGAAAAAAATACAAGAACTAAAAATTAGGGGTGACAAATTGCATATAGGCTCGCCCCACATACAAAACGCGGGCTGGTTTTCATGACCCGTTTTTTTTTGTTTTTTAACGTAAAGGAGGAGTGGAGGCAGTAGCGCGCCACAGACGAAGCCACGCGGAATCGCAAGAAGCTAACGGCGGCGCTGCAAAGGAGAATGCGTCATTGTCATTATTATCAAAAGTCAATTAATTTATTTTTTTTCGAGCTAGCGGATCAATGAATTAAAAACATCAACCCATCTCGTATTTTTTTATCGTAGATGATGGACCGACCCGCATAGTCCATCCCACTTTGTCATTCCTACTTAAAAAAAAAAAAAAACTTTATCGCGACATACTCACTCTATAACGAGATGCACTCATCATAGCGAGATGGAATGTTGTGAAACGCGTCACTGTGAAACCGCACTCTGCCAGCCACCACCACAATTTGAGACCCAACTTCACCGCGCAATCACCATTGCAACTCCACCAATCACCACCACATCTGCAGAATTTGATAATCACTAATTAAATAATATCTGAAATCTTGAGTCGAGAAAAAAAAAATCACAATTTCACACCTGTTTTTTAATCAACAATAATAAATTCATTAGATGATCACTTCGATTTTCCAACCCATATAATTATCGTATTTACAACCCATCACATAAAATATATCTTAAAAAAACTCATTTTACGTAATCATGTATAACATGATAAAAAATTATAAAAACACATTATATCAAGATCATAAGTATAGATATTTTATCTTTTATCCTTCAAACCTAAAGCTACAAAAACATTTATCTTTAAATCTTTTTCTACTTAAAAATTATGCATTTTTAGATGGAGATGACCAAAATCACATATCTAAAGTTGATGTTTATCTTGTTTATATTAAAAAAGAATATTAAATAATAATTAAATTAAAGATAAAAAAAATTTAATTTTATATTGACTAAATTAGATATTAACTTAAAAATTAAAAAATTATTTATCTTTAAAATAATTTTTATTATTAATAAAAATTATAAAATATTTTTATTATTGAAATTATTTATTTTAATTTTAGTTATTAATATTTAGATTGTACATGTTTGGAAGATTAATAAAGATTAATTTAAAATATAAAATAATAAGTAATAAAATTTTAATAAGTAATAATTAAATATTAATTTAAAAAACTTATTTTAGATATTAATAATTGTTTAAATTTATAAAATAATTTTAATTTAGTTAATTTATAATTAATTATTTTATTTTTAAAATTATTTTTACTTAATAAATTTTAGTCAAAAAACATCTTTAAAAAAATTATTGGATCAGATCCCCTTTATAATTGCCACACGTAGATATCAAAAGATTATCAAACTTACACATATAGACCTCTAAATAAAAAAGTTATATCTTTTCAAAGTTTTCTCAGTATATGTCATGTGATATGTGATTTTTCAAAAAATATATCTAACAGTTATCCATGTGTTGCTTGTAGGTTTATATAACATTTTTTAAAATATTTATGATAAATTGCAAGTTTCTATACACGAAATTGTATATTTTATTAGTGATTTTGTTAGGAAAATAATAATTAAAGTTAATAATTAATTTAAAAAAAATCAAATTTCTATGTTAATTATGGTTACAACCAATATAGACATTTTATATCTTTTAGTATTATAATCAGCATGAAAACTTAATTTTACAGTATAAATGTTAAAGTTTCTATTATTAGTAATTGCATTGAAACGTGATTTATTTTATCAGTAATTTTAACTACATAAAAAAAGTTTACATTTTGTACAGTATATGCATTTATACTCATTTTTCTAAACCAAAATAGAAGTATTAGTTTCTCTACTGTTAATATTTTATATTTACAATATTTTAAGCATTACACTAATTAACATAAAACTATAGTTTACATAAAAATATTATATAAATAACTATTCTTTATTAACTTACATTTATCAAGGTTTTGACTAATAACAATATTTAACATAAAATCTAATTAGTCAAGTTATCAGTTTTTTCTATTCACCACTCATTTTTAACTATAAACTCACTTTTTTAATTTTTATTTAATTTTTTCAAGGAATTTTAATATAGTTTATTATATTATATGTATATTTAAATGAGTTTTCCTATATGATTTTTATAAGACTTTTTTTGTATTTTTCGTAAATTAAGATTATTAGATAATGTTTATAGTGAATTTACTTTGATTATTCTGAGCCAACCATGCAATGGCATGTGGTCCACAGAATAAGGCAGAATGAAAGGTGAAATTATGTAGAAATATAATAATAATGTCAACTTCTCTCAACAAATCTGATTCATAATTCCCTTCCAACAAATACTGGATACTGGATTGGATATCCATATACGTTTCATAAGTGCTTTTAAACTTACTGTTACTAAGAATGTATTCTTCCAAGGATATTATTAAATTCTAATAGGTATAATTTAACTTCATTTAATATTATAAAATTGATTCCTAAAATATTTACATCTAATTATATATTATAAAACGTTAATTCGTAGGCTATGAAAGGTTGATATATATGATGTTAACAATAAGTTATAATAACTTATTATGAAACGTTATAAAAAGTTGATATATATATGATGTTAGTAACCAATTATATATTATGAAACGTTAATTCATATGTTATAAAGGGGTGATATAAATATGATCTTAATAACTAACTATATATTATGAGATGTTATAAAAAATTGATATATATGTTATTTTAATAATTAATTATATATTATGAAACTATGTTATAAAATATATATATATATATATATATATATATATATATATAACTTTCAAGCGTTGTCGGGCTATTGACAATGTTTGTCATGACCGTGAAGGGAAGCCTGCGAATTAATTTGTATGGATGTCTTTTTATGAACATGCACGTTAAATTTTTTATTCCATGAATTTTAAATGTGTGCTTTTTCGCCTTCTTCCTACTCAACTACATCCTAATAGTTGGATTTCTATGGAAGTCTTTCATGTTGTATGTAAAAATGAAGAAAAAAACAAATTAGAAGATAAGGAAAGAAATTTACATACAACGCGAAAGGTTTGCATGGAAGTTCAACTATTAGGATGTAGTTGAGTAGGGGTGACATTAAGAAGGCGAAAAACAAAAATACACATTTGAAATTCATCGAGTGGAGATCATCTGACGTGAATGTTCTTAAAAAGACATTCATAAAAATAAAATAAAAAATCATAGGCTTCACCTTCACCTTCATGGTCATGACAAACATTGTCAATAGCCCGACAACACTTAGAAGAAATAATTTTCTCAATGGCTTTAGGAGAATAAATAGAGACATTAGACAAAAAAAACTACGAAGGGCTGAAGTATAACAATATCGAGAAAATACTCACAAACTCTATAATCAACCCATTCATATTCATAACCAAGTCGAAGACTCCAATTTTCTTCTACCCTCTCGACTCATTCTTCAGCCTCAAGATCTGGAACTTCATCGCTCGAATTTACACCAACACAAGCTTTATTCTTTACAAGTGATACTGTGGTAGATGAAGCCGCAGAATGAATATTCCTTGTTATATCCTCAATCACTCTCCCGACAGCTCACAAAGCTTGAAGAAGACACAATACCTTCTAAGAATGATTACAAATATTTATCGGATACAAAGATACAAAAGTAGTCAGAACAGTGGGGTAGGGTGACCATGAAATTGATATTTATAATGGTCAAAAACCCCTTCCAAACGAAACAACACAAAATCTGTTAAATTTTAATGCATCCAATGGCTAAGGATTAAAAGCGCTTCACGTCAACATCAAAGTAATTATCATGCACGCAAAATGATACAATCTTTTCTTACAAAGTTCCTTTAATATACAAAACCTCTAAGACGGGAATATTAAACGTCATGTTCAATTAAAAACTCTGAATATTTTTTATCCGTATTTCATCTTTTCGAAATTCCTTATGCCTAGGGGCTAGTGTATTGGGTAGGCCACTAGGTCGAAAGATCGAGAGGTCGTCAGCATAATGAAAAGATAAATCAAAATAAATAAATAATAAATAAGGAGATAATGTATCAAAGCCCAATAGATAAGCCTAAAACATCTATTGAATATCTAATAATTGTAAGGTGCAAAGAGTAAACGTCCAATTAAGTCAAAAGGCCAACAAGTGAGCATTATATATAGATGATCTGCTTAAGAGGTAGGTAGAGTAATTTTTATCTAATAATTTAACAAGTAAATTCTGACTTTATCGTTGGAGTCTCTTGTAGGTACACCCACCCACCCACCCGAGAGTTGATCAAGAGCCCAGAAACTGAGAGTTGAACCTGATGAAACAAGACAAGTGAGAGCCCTATCCTGTAATCGAGAATCAGCCCAAGCCCAAACTAGTGGATCTTGTAACCGAAAGCCCAAGATTATAGTGAAAGTCCAAAAATATGTAGAAGTAAAGAAGAGTGAAGAGTGCTAATTGTTTTTAAGGCCTTGTAAAAACAATACCTATTTATTAAAACCTATATACACATGAAAAAAAAAAGTTCATTAAGGAGAATATTCTTTGAACTTTTAAAAATACCATCTATATATATATATAAAAAGATGGTATTTTAGGGGGGTGGAGTTATAATAAGATAAGATTTTATTTTCTTAATATTAAAAAAATGTTATGAAAAAGCTCAAAATAAAATTTGAACAAAATATTAATTTGGTTTGGTAAAAGTTGGATTGTTTGTTCTTAAAATGTAAAAAGAAAACTCAAATAAAAAATAAATATTTACTTATTCTGTGAAGAAAAAACAGTGTTGTATTGGACGGTTGATAGTTTCTGATAATAAGAAAATGTTAGCGAAATAATAAAATTAGTAGTTAGTTTATTAGCAGTCTTAAAACTTAATACCAAAGAATAAGATTTCGAAGATGGTGACATGGGAATATTATCTTTCACAACTCTTCTATCTCATTACATAAATAACAACTAACATTATCATTTGAGCATTTTTTTTCACATACCATTATTCGTCTGAATATTTATCAGCTTTAACAGTTAAATTCTATTCTTTGAAGCCTTTTTTTACAAACTATGAATATTCTTTATAAAAATCAATCTTGTTTGAATCGGTATTTTTTTATAACTACAAATATCTCTCTGTAATTTTTTTTGACACAACTATCTATTTATGACTTTAACTTCACAAAAAAACTTAGTATCATTTGAAGAAGCACACCTTTTAAATAGTATATATTTAATCTCTAAGAATGTTGTAAAGAAGAATAATCTTACATTGTTATTCTTACACTTAGAATGATTCATGATTTGGAAAGTCATTAAATTAAAAGTAAAAAAAAAAAAGTTATAAAATGTTATCTAAACATATTGATATAGCTTTAATCATGTCGTTATTTGTTATCACTTTTACCAACATCTGTTTGTGGGGCTTTTGTTTGATCTGATTTTGCGAATCACTTTTCAGAGACAAAAATATAAAAGCTGTTTATGCGTTTTCTGGGTTCTCTTGAGGTTCAACTTTGGACTTTGCTATTTGAACCCCCTCACTGCTATTTACAATCATCAACGTTCTGCTTCTTACTACAAAGTTTTAAGGTTAGTTTTCTTACATTTATCATACACTACTTTTCATTCATTTATTAGAGACTAATTTATATTTAAATTTTTTAATTTTTTCCTTTTATTTTTAAACTCTCTTTTTATGATTCTGAATTGATTATAATTTCTATTTAGTGAACTGTTTAAAAAATGATTTAAAAAATAAATAAAATAAAATAATTACTAATTATTGGATATTAATTTTTAAAAATTTAAAAATAAATTATGTCAAATTAGTGCCTATATATATAGTATACATCATCATAGTTCTTATATTCTTTCACAAATCCAATTTGTTATATTGTTTTTAACATTATGCTAATTATACATATATATATATATGTATATATATATTAAAATAATTTCATTTTAATATTTATTTTAAGAAATATTATACACCAATATATAGGATTATCACATTAATGGTGAACAGTGATATACGTGAACTAAATTTCATTTTTTTCATTAAAGACAAAAATGTTTTTTTATCTGTTGAAAATGATACATTAAGTAACAAAAATCATAATCTAAATAATAATAATTACAAAGATCACTACAAAAAAATTAATAAATAATAATTAATTTTTTAAAAATTAATTAATTATTATATTAACTAAATTAGATTCTAATTTATAACCTAACCTAAAAAAATTATTGAAATCTAAGTAGTTTCTATTATTAATAAAAGTTTACAAGAATTAATTATCAAAATTTTAATTACTACATATTTTAAATTCTAAACTATTGATTATTTTAAAATCTAAAATTGTTAATAGGTAAAATTAATACCAGTTTAGAAATAATTTTGTAAATTTTTATTAATAATAGAATTTTTTTAGATATTAATAGTTTTTTAATTTATAAAATAATATCTAACTTAATCTAATTAATTATTTTTTATTTTTAAAAATTAGTTGTTGTTTAATGATTTCTGATAGTGGAAGTAATAAAAAAAAATTATCTTAATTAAGATTTAAAAAATGGTCCATTGTCATAATTGTTTATCATATTATCAATTTTTATATGTGTAATTAAGTTGTATCAATTATATTTGTTTACAATACGTATTTATAATATTAAAAACTGTAAGAAAATATGCAATTTGAACCACCCACATATACAATCTAAAACTTTGAAATAAATTATTAAGTGTAATAGTTTAATTTATTTTGTTATAAGTATAATTATTTAAAACATTACATGTATGCATGATGAATACTAATTTTTGGTGTTTAGTAATAGTTGAAGTATGCCAAGAAAAAAGGGTGTTTGAGAAAATAGAGTGCAATATAGATATAATAGTGGAGGAAGGAGTTATTATGATTGGTATGAAAACAGCTTCAATAAATTTGCAAGTGATTATTGGATGAGGCTATGAATACAGCAGAAAGTAAGTAAAAGTTAATAGCAGAAAGCAAATGTGGCCTTCTGGAAAAATTTCACCAACTATCTCATTGTTTCTACTTCACCTCTACAACATCAAACCCTCTTTCTATTGTCCTTTTCCGTTTTCTTCTTCAAATTTATTATCAAACAATGATGGGGCTATTCATCTAACAACTTTTTCCTATGCAGGTATCCTCCTTGGCTGCAGTTTTTATCAACTATTTACACTTCTAACTATGATAATACTGTTGCCCAATGAACCAAGTATCAAAATTTGGATCTTAATTCCATATAAATATTGTGTATGCTTCATGTGATTACATTCATATTGATGGCATGAAATTAGGAAGTAAGAAGATAGTGACTAAAGTAGTAGGTAGCTAAAAAAATGTTGGCACCATATTAAGGAAATGATTTAATTTTTCTGTTTTATTCGGGAACATGGCCTACTGATAAGTTGAACTTAACGTTATCCAACGCAACTAGCTAGGGCACACCTGTTTCTGGGCCTATAATTGAACTGTTTGCATATCACTATCAGAGCCTTTTTTCAATATTGGGTTCCCCTCACACTTTCCGTTTCCTAGTGGACCTTCTCTCTTAGTTACTTTACTTACTGCCACTTTTCCTTCACAGGTCAAACATCTCACACCAGTTAACCAACCTTTGTCCCCTTCAGGAATCCTATATAAAATAATATCAAAGATAGACCCAACACACATAAAAAATAAAAAACAAAGTATAATTGGGAATCCTATAATATGAATACCAAATATAATAATTAGAGAGTAAAAAAAAGTTAAAACTGAATTTGAATTGATCGGCACAAAGTACGCGGTCGTAATCAGTGCGTAATTGCAAAAACAATAATTGTTTAGAAGAAATCAACATAAAAAAAAGACAAATACATTTATAATTTAGGCCAGTTCAAAATTTCATAAGAACAGACATGACATGATCGTAACTGGTGTCCATGTGACGATCCCGTATATAGTAATTACCCTAGTTCACAAACTACAATTTGTGAATAAAACTCAACACTAGAAAAGTAGAGGGTCCTTGTAATCCGAAATTATAAGTTACGAGGTTATTGTGATCGTATAATAATTATCTTATAAAGCAAATAAGGAGTGGAGTATACTAACAATGAACATTTCATCAAATTCACTAATAGAATATACGTAGATCAATCAATGTTTAGACATAAGAATGATAATTTTCAAGTCCACTGGAAATAAATCTGGTAAACAACCTACAACTTTTGGATTACAACTGAGTTGGCTATACCAGCTTGTTCTATAGACTGGTCCAAATCAGTGAGTTGTTTGGGAGGAAAACCCATTGCCTGAAGTTGGTAACTTCTCACTCCCCCAGGTCTTGATGCATCAATGAATGCACGAACATCTCTGATTGTATGGTGGTGATTGAAGCGAGAAACCATGCGTGTGCCATCGGCTAACCTCAGCTGGATTGATGTTATTGGCTGTGACTCATCTACTACTAACCCCAATGTTGGCAATGGAGCAGTAGTTGGCGAAGCACCAGTTGTTTGAATAGGTTCCTCACTGCCGGAGCTTGGGCCACCTAAGGTTCTTCCAACACCTTGGAAAGGAAGATGGCGTGGCTTCACTGGTTCCTGCATATAAACATTGACAAAAGGAAAAAAAGAAAGGTAAAAACCATGTATAGGACAGCTAACAAATCCAAGGCTGAAGAAAAAATAGAAAAGGGCGTACTGGATAGTCTTCATCCCGCCTTGTGAGGCTGACATGGACAGTAGTCCTTCGATCAGCTGGTTCAAGCTCTTTGGGACATACAGACTTCTTTATGCTCTGTATTGAGTTAAAAAATTATAAGCATGAATAATTCTCAATCAGAAGACAAGGATAACCTTTCACAAGTTGCAAGTGGTGAAAGCAGGAACTTTCAATAAATTTAGACTACACAACAAAAGAGTTCTATTACCACGAATTGAAGCTCATTTTATGACCTAAGCTATTGAGTGAGATTCTATTTGGATAAACTCTTTACAATTACAGGAAAAGAAAATAAGGTGAAATTAATTCAATTCTTCTTTTATAAACAAAAATAAACTTGTGCATTGTTATCAATTGCAGACTATGAAAAATGATGGAAAACAAACAATTCGCTATAATGTAGAGCAAGCAAGTGTTGCAGGCAAAAATGGTGGAAAGCCAATAATCACTATATCATATATTGGATAATGTTGCATGCAAATAGCAGAAGTTGCATAGTTGTTGAACTATATGATATATCAATTATACATAAATAAAAATTAAACTGTAAGTAAATCACAATAAAATGTAAAAAAATTGGCATAAAATTAACTCAAATATTCAATTGAATATATATACGATGGAGATGAGAAGTGGGTGCAGAAAGCAGAACACATGCCATAACCACGACAATCGTAGCAGCCGCAATAGCAAACGAAATTGCTATCACAGATCCCAGAAACACTGCAATGCAATGCAACAGTGATACCACAGCGGCTATTTAATAGCATTGTTTATGCACCTAGGTTACCCGAAAGTTAAACAAGAGAACTTCTATGAAATCTAACTGTATAGGATATTTCTAACTTAAAAAACCTTAAATTCATTTCACCGTTTTTTTTTAAATTTTCTTGTAAATGCTAATGAAGAGGCTTATCCAAATGCAGTACAAGTAATAGGAAAAAGCTTACAAAAATAACAGGACACGATGTGGACAACGTGCTTTTTAAACATATTTCAATAAGCTCTTCAGAACAGACTATAAAAATAGACTACAACCAATAATTACTCAATGAACACTTGTTCCATAAGCACTTAGTTAAACCATATACCGAAACGCACATGCACCCTTTGAAGATGTTCATATTAATATAAAAGACATGAATAAAAGCCTACGAAAAAGAGCTTTTAGTGGATCATTTACCTCGAGAAATGGCGCATTTTGTGGATCATCCAGCCTCCTCAAAGGACCATCATTGACAGAGAACCCATTCCTCCAAAACGTGACAGTGTGAGTAACTTCCTCTAAACGCTGAGAAACAGACGGCACAGTTTCACCAGAAAGCAACCTCGCCGAGCCACTGAAACTTCTCGCCTGCGAAGAGTTTCGAGGGTTCTCAGGAGGCGCATCAACAGCAACATCCCGAGCTTGTTGGAAAATATCATCCACACTATTGTTCCCTTTAGAAGGATCTCGAACAAGCATCCCACTGAAAATAACGTCAAATACAAAAAAAAAAAAAATCAAAATCAAAATTCCAATGTAAATGCTGCATTAGATCCCACTCTCAAAAGTTCATAATTTCAAATTTTCAATCAATAAAATAAACAATTACTTTAAATACCTATTTTGCCCGCCAGTGTAGTACTCGTCGGGTTGGAAATCGGGATCGGAATCGGAATCAGAGTCACGACTGGAGTATTTCAGATCACCTAGGGTTCGAATTTTGCCTTGGCGACTGGAAGAGGGTTTCTTGCCCAGAGACCTGCGCGATCGGAGCTCGTAGGGCGCGCGCGACGGTGAGGGAGTCGGCGAATGCGATGGGGACCGCGAAGGGTAGAAATCCGGAGAGTGAGAATCGGAGGGAGGGGAAGAGGCGCCTGCGTTGGGGTTTGGAACAACGTCGTCGTTTTGAGGGATGCTTATAGGGTTATTGGCATTATCGAGGAAGGTGGAAACAGCGGCATCTAGGTCAAAATTATGGCTTTCGAGAAAGAAAAGTGCTTCTTCTTTGGAAGAGGAAGTGATTTCACAGAAAGAGTGTACCATAGCAGCGGCGTTACCATCGGGATTCTCTTTCTCTCCTTCCATTTTTTTCTCTCTGCTTTCACTTCCTTCTTCCTTCTTCTTTCTCACATCACAATGTCCCACATTGAATATATACGCACACTACCTTACTCGCAAATTCCCAATCATTCATACGACACCGTTTTCACCCTTTTCGCTTTATCTCTTGCGTGAACTGTTGGGAACTCAACCCAAGTCATCATGCAGATATTTTCGGAAATAAATTGTTACTAAAAAATCTATTGTTAAGAGTATATTTTGGAAAAACATTATTGGAAAGAATTCTAACCACTTTATCTCAACATCAAAATATATTTTAAAAACATATGATAAAAATATATATCTGAAATTTAGGGTATTTTAAAATAACAGCTGAAATTTTTAAAACACTATAATTATTTATCATTAATCTCCTGATCAGACACACCTGGCTGTCCGAGACCTGGTCTACCTGATCGAGACCAGGGAAACCTGGCCGAAACCTAAGAGACTTGGCCGAGGCGACCGAAACCTGGTCTACACGACCGAGATCAGGGAAACCTGGCCGAGACCCTAGAGACTTGGTCGAGACCATGAAATCTTGGCCGATGCGAGGGGAATCACCCTGACCGGCCGACCCATATTACCGATAAGGCTCAAACCAAGGTCAGTGAAGTTAATCCGTCATTAAGAATTAGGTAATACAACCCTAAGCAGATCCACTCCGATAAACCGGCCCAACATAAGTCCATTAGAATAATATAAATAGCACACATCCCAAGAAGAAAGGTACGTAATTTATTACTGTTCACCTACTAGAATACCATCATCCGCTTTACTGACTTGAGCGTCAGAGTGCCAAGGAGAAGCATAAGGACAAGAAGAAAAGCAGAAGGACGAGAAGAATCTCAGTTCATCACCCAACAACCTGACCGACTCATCAACCTGACCGACCGAAAGAAGGAGAAGAAGACTTCAATAGTTCTCTAGATTTGATCTCCCTAATAGAAACAATAATTATATGTATTTATTATCATTTTAGAACATGTTTCGAACACATTTATTTGTATTTTTTTAGTTGAGTCAATCTTAATTTACAATTAATTCTCCATTTCAAATCTCGATTCATCAAAATGTTGTTAGATACTTTAATTATATGTGAATATTTTCCAACTATGATTTATCTGAGACAAATCTTGAACTTTTAAGGTAAACGTGAGATTATATGTTTTAAAAGAAAAAAGGTAGCACTATTTAAACTATAATTATTTTTTTGCCAAATGTAAATATGAGATATATATTTAAACTATAATTTTAATTATATAAGATAAGTAATAGATAGATTTGAGAAATCATGAATATTTAGTTATATTATAGAAAAGTAGCAAATGTTATGAAATATTAAGAAGCGGTAATAGATATATTTTAGAAACCATGAATTCGTCCCTATAAATTGTGCAATAATAGGAAGATAGCAAATTTTGTGTAATACTTAAGTAATCAATAATTTTTTGAAAATATATTTTTAATATATTTTAAAATATTAAAATCAATATATAATTTGAAGTCACATCAAGAAAATAATATAATATAAAAAAAATCAGTAAAAAAATAAAAATAATAGAAAGTAAGTTCAGTGGTGTCCTTTACTTTTTAATGAATATTATTCTTCAACTATTTACATTATATAAAACTACAGCATATTCTTTAATCTTATTTCAACTAATTAATTGTACATTATATATTTTATGTATATTCAATAATAAATTCTCTTCAAACGTATGTTTTCAATTCATTAACAAATATTTAATCTTAATTTATATATAACTCAAAAATATAAATATAGAGATGTTCCATAACAACACAATTTTCAGTTATTTATTATAAATTAAAATGCTTATTCTTTGGGCATCTAATAAGAATTCTTAAAATGTATAAATATGAGGATTAAATTCTCACCCTTTTCACTGTTTTTATTCTTCATTTTGAATACTCTGATCTCTTTTTCAAACATGTATTTCAGTAATATATTATATTTATAATCGGTATATATATATATATTCTTGGATTTTTAATATTATTTTTTGTTTTTTTTACTGATTATAATTTTAAATTTTTTGGTATTTTTATCTCTAAAATAAATATTGATAAAAATTTATAATACTAAATTTTGTAATAAATTTTATTAATTATCTCAATATTTTTATCGATACGAAATACCTCAAAAAGATATTAAATATTTTATTTTGATATGTATAATAAATAAATATATGATAGTACAATAATAAATATAAAAATTAATATCAAACTTATTTAATGAAATTTAATACTTTGGACAAAATTAGTGTTACGTTTTAAATTAATCATTCTTTTCAATTTAAAATTGGTGCTTCAAGGGGTCGTTTTCTTCAACCTTTGGCTGATAAAGTCAAATTGAAGTTAGCTTCTTGGAAAGGTAAATATCTTAGCATGATGGATCGGGTTCAGTTGGTCAATACAGTGATTACGGTTCTTCTAGCTTATAGTTTTAATTTGTATAAATGACCTGTTTCTCTTCTTAAGCAGTTGAAAAAAGGTATAGCTACTGTTAATTGGGATACGATTTGTTTTCCCCTTGAGAATGGAGGTTTGAAAATTATTAACCTTCACCATGAAAATAATGCATATTTTCTTAAGTTTGCTTGGAACTTTGCTTATAGCAACAAGCCTTGGTCTTTGCTCTTGAAAGCTAGGGTCCTTAAATCAAAATACGAGTTTCGAATGGTTTATAGATCGTCATCTCTTTGGTATGGAATTAAGCAATTTTATTCTACTATACTTGATTATACTTCTTGGACTGTTGGTACAGATTCTCTTATTAATTTTTGAAATGATAAATGGTGTGCTACTACTTCTTTAGCAAATATTGCAGGATTATCTGATGGTGTTAGTATTCCGGATACAGTCTCTCAGTTTTGGACAGGTGGTGATTGGAATATTCCATTGTCTTTACAGCAGATGCCTCATCTTTTTAGTCATATCATGGTTAGGACGGTACAGGATATTCCTAATTGGATTCTAGATGAGTCTGGTCGTCTCACTCTTAAATCAGCTATGACTTTTTTCTTGGATCCAGGGGTTTCCTGTGGTTGGGGTAAATTTATTTGGTCTTCATATATTTCGCCTTCCAAAACTCTTGTCCTTTGAAAAGTTTTTCATGGGCGGTTTCCTACAGATAAACATATTCAAAATAAAGGTTTGCATATTTGTTCTATGTGTATGCTTTGTGAAAAGCACGAGGAATCTATTCAATATTTATTTTTTGAATGTGCTAATGCTTTGCGTATTTGGAGTTGAGTTCAACACATTTTTCCTACTTATCATTTCTCTAATAAGGATGATCTTCTTTCTTTTATTAATAGTGATGGTAGTCCGTAGGTTAAATTGATTAAGCTAGCCGGGATAACTTTTTCTATTTGGATGATATGGCTTATGAGGAATTATGCTCGTTTTCAGGATAAGATTGAGGTTTCTAAGGCTATTTTGGTTATTAAAAACTTAACTTGTCTAGTGGGTAATTTGTCTAAAGCTTAAATGAAGAATGATATGTTCGATTTCAATGTGCTCAAGTTTTTTGGTATTAACACTCGTACCGGTAAAGTTCTACGTCCTCTTCCTGTTAGATGAGAGTTTCCTTCATCAGGTTGGGTTAAAATTAACATTGATGGGGCTGCTAGGGATATCCTGGTCTTGCTACTTGCGGAGGTATTTTTCGTGGAAGTATGAGGAAATTTATTGGAGCTTTTTCTGCGTTTCTTAAAGTTCAGTCTGCTCTGATTGTTGAGTTTTATGGGGTTATACATGCTATGGAGGAAGCTCAAAAGATGGGGCTTACTAATGTCTGGCTGGAATGTGATTCTGCTTTGGTTTGTGCTGTGTTTACTGTTAGGACAAATGTTCCTTGGATGCTTCGTAATCGATGGAATGCTTGTCTTAATTACTGTGGGAAAATTAGATTTACGGTTACTCATATTTTTCGTGAAGGAAATGCGTGTGCTGATAAATTGACTAATTTAGGATTTTTTCATAGAGAATATTTTCTTTGGTATAATAGGTTTCCACCTTGTCTGTTCTTAGAATTCTTTATGAATAGGTATAATCTACCTATGTATCGTTTTTGTTAACATATGAGTTTTGGTCTAGTCCCCGTATTTTTGTATTTTCTTTCTTTTTTCTTTTGTTTAATAATACTTTTTTCATGTGATGGTAAATGATGGTTGTTACTTGAGGTGTGAGCCTAACTGAGATCTTAAGTGACATAGTGATGCCTAACATGAAAACTTTTATTTATAAAAAAAATATATATAAAATTTCTAATTAGTTTTTTAAAATTATTTTTTATACCAAAAAAAAAAATATGCATACACTCATGATCATAATCTTATTTTAGTCATATCTAATACACCTCAATCGTAATAGTATTTTTTATATTAATTATTGATTATTTTCTTAGTTAAATGCACTCATTAATTATATTAATTAGTTTTAAAAAATTAATTGAAATATTTCCAGAAAATTTAAGAAGACATATACATAAAATAAACAAATAAAATATGTACCATCTTATAAGTGTGTCGTTTTATTATATGCTTGGCCATTAAATCAAAATAATAAATTTTTTCTTATTTTATTACTCATATAAAGAAAAAATTTACTTTTTTAAATTCTAAATTTTTACATTAATATTAATTAAAAATCACAAAATAAATATCTATAAATAAACTGATTTGACTACAACTACGAGAAACTAACCTTAATAGATGTTTTATTAATCACATTAATTTCTTTATTTATATATTTTGAGAATAATTTCACCTAAATAAAATAGTATTTTTTGTCTAAAATATACACATCTTTATTTCTTTTAAAATATGTATTCCATACTTAAAGCGATTGGCGATCATTACTTCAGTGGTTCGAATAGTCAGGTATGTTAACTTCATTTAGATTTGGAGGAAAATAAAACTAATAAATATTTGGCATCCCTTAATTTGTTTAATTAGTCTACACAAAGCTGTAGAAATTACACATGAACAATAAACAAAGAAACAACTGAGGTAAAAGAAAACTGACAAGTACACATCATGTAAGATGAAATAAAGAAACGAATTTCCAATGGATAAGTTTTTCTCAAATTTGACAGGAGAAAAAAAAAATCCTAACATATATATATATACATTGTTTAACATATATTTCCTCTTTTCACAGCTCTAACTGATATTGAATTTCTTGGTCTAGCAAAATCTGGAACAGATACAAACAACATGCATAATTTATATCGTAATGCGTGCAAATCCATGGACATACCACTGAACAAGAAAAGCAATGAACATTTACCTTAAACCTGAGGCCAAGTTTGCGCTCATTAACTACCATCAATCTTGAAGAAGTACACGGTGTCATCAAACATGAGTTGCTAGCAAGCATTGCCGTTCACGTGTCAAAGATTTGAAGTGGAGTAATCAATAATGATTTATGAGTGCAGATCTATTTGAATGGTACATATGCTGAGGCAGCAGCTGCATCTATTATTAAGGATATAGGTTGGCGAGCTTGAAGACAAGCTCCTATATCAAATGGAAGCAACCTAGAACCATCAAAAATAAGATTAACGCCCGGAAGGATTGCTTCTTTACTATCATTTGCTTCTGGTTCAGGTTTTTTCGTATTGGCTTCAGGGGTTTCTTTAATAGGTTTCGTGGCAGCTTCACGAGGAAAAGTTAATGCGTATGATCTGCATGCACCATGCAAGAGCACACTCTCTGAGACTTTGGATGATTAGAAAATCAAGTTACGAAAAACATTCTTTTCTGTCTTGTGTTTGTCAAGACAATGCTAGTACAGTTTAATCAAACGAAAACATTAAGCAACTTTAATTAAGCTGTTTAGGAATGCAGTCCATGATGGGAAGAATTTTTTGGTCTCACATAATTAAAAGGATGAGCATGCAATACAAACCTAAAAAAAAACAAAACTAATTTCTCATATATAAATTGGTGTATGTGTCCTAAATCCTGTTTATTATGTGTATAAAATTAAACCATACATGTTCATAAAGGGTTTAATAGGGTATTGTTCTGTCGTAAGTCTGATATAAATCTCATAAATATCATCTTTGTAAGTGGAAAGCGGAGTATGAAACACCAGGGTAGTATATATTGTTGTTTTGTTAGTTTATGATGTGTAGGAGATAGGTATCAACAATGTCAAAAGGATGTGGCTGGTGAACTACGAAAATATAGACAATTGAATCTCAATATGTCTCTTGAAAAATCACAATGAGATGGAGGCTGCATGCACAGACATGAAGACTCTCAATAACAATGTTATTTTAAAATAAAAAAATGCATAATCCGAAGGAAAGAAAAAGATATAATGTATCTCCATAATTCTTTATATATATATATACATGTCTAGGTAAAAGTAGTTTTTTTAAGGTATATTCTATAAGATGTGTTGTAGATATGGTAAATCATATTTATGGGTTGGGGCACCTTAAGGGACTCATTTAATTAATTTATTATTGCTAATTAAAGAAAATAAATTAATCAACTTTAAGCATTGGATTAATAGGAATTCAGCAACAAACCTAAGAGCACTGCCATCACAGCACAACACTTCATTTTGGCAGCTTTGTTGATTAGCAAGTTTTAACCTCTGACGCACGCTTAATACCACCCCTGAATCGGGAGAAATATCAACAAGTGGATTTCGTGTTGCCCTAGCTTGGTTCATAGGTTGTTCAGTATCTTGCTCTTTCTGGTAAAGAACCTTTGCAGTTGGACCAGTTGATTTGTACTGAGCACAAATGTCATGTAACTTTTTCCTTAAATTTTGCATTGCATCATGGTGTTGACCAAATGAGTCAGATTGAAGCATCTTAGATGAAACTATCCTTGTACATATACTATTGCACAACGTTGGACTAAATAGTGGTATCCCGAATTCCACACTCAATGGCACCCATTCATATTTCTCTATGGAAGAGAACTGGTCTGATTTTGTTCCGTTAAATAGTTTCAATAGCCGAACATAACCAACGGTCCACAGTTCCATTTTGTTTGCCAAATTATTTAACAGAGAATTCAGCTTAAAATTTTCCTCTTCATCATCTAGTCCTAACTCTTTTTCTACAGAGGCAATTGATCCATCAGCGTTTTTTAAAGGCAAAGGGACATCCAAAGTAATAAGTTTTCCAGATTGATTAAGATCAAATCTACTGAGAGGCAGCACGAGCACAGCTGAATGTTTTAGAAGTGAATTTAAACAATGCAAAAGTATACTTCCCTTCACTAAGTTTCCTTCGAGCTTCCTTCCTAAACCTCCTATTGTGGAACCGTCCCAAGACCATATAAGGGCTTTCTCACAACCAGTCAATGGAGCAGGAAGCAAGCGCATACATTGGCCTTTCATCAGAACAACTGATAGAGGCCCATTACCTGCAGTTGAATATAATACCAATTTCATCCATGGACTCATGGAAGAATACGTAGGAGGACCAAAATGAACTGGTCCTGTAGGTTTAGGAATAATTGATGAATGGGGAAGAGGCACTATGGACACAAGTATACCATAGTCACGAAGAAACAAGCGATCAAGAGTAGTTGGTGCAAGAGAAGCCAAACTTTCAGAACGGAGAAGGTCCACACGATATATCTTTTTCCTTTTCAGCATTTCTATCTTGACATCTGAAACTTCTAACACAGCTAGTTTCTCATTCTCACGGAAATTTGTGTGTGACTTGTCAGCTTCCTCAATGTGATGATCGCTGCCTTCCTCCAAAGTACTGGACTGTGTTTCATCATCAATCCCACTACTAGTACTAGGATCACGTTCACTGTACACTGAAGCCTCCACGAAATTCTCTGAAACAGAATTTATTAAATCCTCATTACTCACTACAGTTTCTAAAACACCAGACTCTCCTGATTTTTCATCCAAAGAAATTTCAGGTATCACAGAACTTGGCCCATCATTGCTTGACGTAATCATGTTCAGGTTATCAGAATCTTCCTCTTCTTTATTACTAGCTATTCCACCTGATTGAAGACATTCTAAGACACAACGCAGACTAAATAAATGATTTGCAAACTCCTGTAATTCTCCCTCATATGTTGCACCTTCCAGGGTACTAAGATCCTTGCAAAGATCAGCAATGCTCGCATGACCCAATTTTCCCGCTTCATAAAGTGTAACAGCATGAGATTTCAGGCCTGCAAATTTGGCGACAAGCAAGAAGAAGATAAGCCAACTCAGAAGCCATAATGAGTAGCAGAATTCATTTCATCCAAATTGCCTTCAAGAATAATATAACTTATATTTTGACAAAACAGGTTAACCTCTTCAAGTAGTCCCTGTGACTATCCTATTTTAAGTTTGCCTTTGAATAACTTACCTCAAGTAAAAATGGGATAAGCAACCCCATCCAAAAAATAAATACAATTAATACTTGCAACCAATCATGTTCAAGTATATTAGAGACTTATACCAATAATTTTGAATGGAATTGTTCAACCCCATTTTTACTTGAGATAAGTTAGACAAACCTTTTAAATTCTAGTTCCTACGAGAAACCTAAAAGTTTTAGTTCTTACATGCCCCGTAAGAGTAAAGTTTTGGTGACTATGGCGAGCACTAATACTAAGAAAAAAAATTTATAGTATAAAAACGATACATAAACTTTCGTATGGTGGTACAGAAATTATGTGAGTTTTAAAACCTATAATTTTCTGGTATAGAAATTAAGACTTAAAATGAGCACAGCAAAAAGGATAAAATGAATAATTTAACCAAAAAAATAGTTCAGAAAATTATATCAAATAGTTAAACTTTAAGCTTCACGAATCAAGGAGTGACGGGTATATATATACCTGGTGAAACAGATCCCATCATAAGGTAGGATGTAATATTAGCATCAACTATGAAAGCAACACGAGTGTAGGAAGAACGAGATGCAAGGTTCCCTGAAGCTGAGGTATCCGCTTGTTGAATGGAGTCATTCTCGAAAAGCGTATTATCATTATTTTGACTAGCAACAGAAGCATCATCGTCACAAATTGTACTCATAGGAGATGCAGGAATGGCTGAATCTCCAATAATAGATTCTGGATCAAGTACTTTTGCTGCCCATCCCAATCTACACACAAAAGCACCAGCAGCCTGCAGCTGTGACAAGTCAGCCTGTAGGGTTGTTGCCAACTCACTAACCGTCACATTTTCATTTGAAACTACAAAAACTGCATACAACAACCTGAAAGAAAAAAACCTCTAGCATTAGAGTCCAACTATATGGAAATAAAAAAGCTCTTTCAACAAAATTGATGAAACCCAGACTGAAACAACTACTTTACTCTTCAATAGGATCTTCATATGATTGCTCCCTGTTGGAAACAAAACCTTCAAGCCTTGAAACTGAACCACCAGAAACATAAATATTACTGAAATCAGATTTATAAGATACAGCCTTTTGAAAATAACGTATTACATATTGTTACAGCACAAAATCTTGATCCTTCAAAAGATTTGTTTTGGTATTAAATTCAAGTATGAAAGTTCCTTTTAAAATTTAATCACCCTTAGTTTTTGTAGTTTGAGAAACTCCTTACTGAAAAATACTACGGGTTTTTCCTTCTCGTTCAGGTAAATAAAAGGCATTATTTGTTCTTACTCTTGAATAATGCAGCGACAACAGATCAAATGCATGCAATTGTAATCAGGATTGGTGGGTCCTCTCCTTGTAATGTTTAAAGGCAGGATCTCTCCAACCATTTTTGAGTATTATGTTTTATAAAGATGCGAACATTATGTTACTTCAGACATACCATGTAATATCACATAAAAATGTCAACAATCGAAGAAAAATATTATTTAATTAAATGTTAATAGTTGCAGAAGTAGTCAGTAGTTCTAAAGTTAGTTAGAAATTCTGTGTTGCGACACATACGTCTCACATCAAGTGTCGTCACATACTCAGTTCACTCGGTTTAAAGGTTTCTGTGGCTTAATTCAATTTCTAAGGGGTTTATTCGGTACATACACTAAATATGATCCATCTTTTACATAATTCTTTTACGAGCTAATGCTAGCCACTTTCTGCTACGAGTCTTTCTTTTTTCAAGTTGAAATATGCTAAGGATCAAACTGTACCATATTGGGCTATTTTATTTGGAACTTTTGTTCAAATTGATATTTATATGAAATTTACTCTGAAATAAAACGTGTAAACTGTTGAGTTTCAATTTCATTGGATATATTTCATTTCATCACTTAGGATGTATGTGAAAGTCAAAAAGAGAAAGGAAAAAAGAAATCAAGAAACAGTGAGAGTTAAGAACAGGAAAGGAGATTTTGTAAAAAATCTTATCCCAGTTCTTGCCTTTTAGGAAACTGCCAAAAAAAGAGAAAGTGCTTATCATTAACCCTTACCGACTCCTATGCTATCCCTGTAAATTTAACTAAGAAAAAACGAAGTTCATCATGTTGAATTAAAAAATCAAACTAGGCCTCCAATACATTTGGTTTGTTTTACCTTACTAGTCCAAATTATGAAGCTCAAAAAATAAACTCAGTCCTCGGAAAGGACATCGACAAATAGGTAAAACAATTAGAAAATATAAGAAAACATAAACCCATAGAACAAACCTTTAAACCGGTCGTGTGGATAAACAGGAACCTCAAAATATATTAGTCCCCGTTTGCATAGATCCCTTATAATGTGAGGATCAAATGTGCCAAAATCTGCATCGTCCATACAGACTCTGTCTATTGCAGCCATGTCATCCTTTGAGAGTTTCTATGAAGTAGAAGAAAAGTAAAGTATAAATCGACAAAAGGAATTAAGGCAAAAAAAGTCATGAGAAACACTAGGCTACAAACAATATTACAGTTCTTTATTACTGGGTAAAGTTTCATAGTAACCCCACCAAACATGGATTCACTGTTTTATAAGGATGAAGGACATACCCCACCTTAAATTCCTCCAAGGTAAGGTTCACAAGGCAAACTCTCCACCACGGTTCAATTGGAAAATCCACAGGTTGAGTAGGCAAAAGTTCTTTTGCTATCGACTTGTTAAGTTTCCACCTTATTTTCTGGATATTCCAAAAGAGCAATTGCTTGGTAAGACATGAATCATAAAAATTTGCAAGCCTACCTTTGATCATAAAGGCATAACCAACACAAATTCAAATCATTATCCAAACAATAGCAGTAAAACCGGTGAACTCACAAATTTAAATATGTAGATAACAAACACAATGATAATACAAATTGATACGATGGTTCATCGAGCTTGCTGCAAGCCTGGTCAAAGGAGTATAAGTGCAGACAATAAACAAACCATCTTTCTCCTTCTTTCTCCAAATTCTACTTCTCTTTCTACTGCTTCTCTAATTATCCTGGTTTTATATTCCACAAAAGGTTTAGAAAAGAATCATAGATTATCCTTTCCAAGTAATGTTACAAAGATTAATAATGCATTACTGTCTGTGCCTGTGACTTGCCAGCATCTAAAACCTAAATGATGACACTGCCACATAAAAAAGTCATGTATTGTCTTGTGATTTAATTTTAATTCTTTATAATTTTATCTTATATCTAGGATTCACTTCTTTCTGCAATAAAATATTTTCATTTGTATGTCCCTTTGTATAAATGGGCTATGATATATTGACATCAAAAACCATTTGACAATTGTAATTTTTTAATTGAAAAAAAAGTCTGGTACTCTCTTTCTTTATGCACGACCTATTGTCATATATTTCTTTTATTGAAAAATTTCAAGTGGTGTCCTGATTGTTAAGTTATAATTTTCCTTTATACATAGCCCTTTATAAATAGAGAGAGAATAGAAGATAATAAATGCAGCAGGATTGCTGTAGGTAATTAGACATACACAAATATGCATACAATAACTTACATGTAAATCCAAAGTATTGAAGATATATTTAACGTAACGTACATGCAAATCTATGCATTACCTTAGACCTGCACCTGTTCATTATATCAATAAATTCGTTTCTCCCAATTCCTGTAAGCCTTAAAGCATCTGCAGCACTAAAATTTGGGATGCGGTCATAAGATTGCTCTGCAAATAATTAAGACAAGCAGTAAACTTCTAAAGGCCAGCTTCCACCAAACAAACCTCCACTACTCTACATGCTTATCTACCTTCTGAGTTCAGACTATGACAACAGAAAAATATGTCAAAGAAGTTTAATCGCTTTCTCTACTCTCCTCTTTTGAAGATTGAATTGGATTAATGGCAGGCAAACAAACCACTAAAAATTCGGCTAACAATAGATTTGTAAAAATCTTAATACAACTTTAAATTTTTCTTTAAAAAATGAAAAAAAAAACTAAGACTATTGTTAGTTCTAATAGACATTGTTATGCTTTGTTTCAAACTAAGACCCGAATAGTATAATATGTTTACTTGAACCCTTGTATGTATTTTTAGGGTTAAAAACATATAAACTAGTGCTTTATTTCGAGTTTTTAATGTTGTAAAGTTATGATATCATGTTTCTTTAATATTATCTATGTATTGCTTTTATTATAATTACTACATTAATAATATCAATTTGGCTATGGTTTACTAGAACTTGGATTCTGTGTTGGGTTTTGGTGTTGTCTTGCTACTTCAAAATACACAAATTTTGATATTTGAAAAAAAATATGAAAATCAGTGTATTTTGATAGCACAGAACCAACATTCCAACAGATAATCTGGACTCAGTTTAACAAGTGTTAAACCTTGAATTTGGTGCCTTGATCACTTCTTGGTTCAATTTTAAAACCTTTTTCATTAACTTCACTTATTTTTAACTTTTAAATCCAAGCTCCTTTATGCATATCTTCATTATAATACTAAATATTTTCCACTTCTAGTGTCTATTTTTTGTATATACAACCAAAGCTAAATATGCATACCTCCCTTAATTTTAGACACTGTTTCTCTTCTGTTTTTCTTCTTTCCATCTGCATTTTCTTACGATGTACTTGATTTTAAAAATAACTGTACAGTACATGAGATACTTGATAGTGTAAATGAACTTAAAGACTTAGTGCAGATGCAAATGCCACAAAATTATCTACTCATTATTGGTCAGCATAGCATTTTTTTTTATCTGGAATATAATAATCAAGAAAAGAAAATTGCCTAATTTTGTGTTAGTTAGAGTTAGTTAGGCACAATATTCATGAAATTAATTTAGTCCTAATTGCAAGAAAATAATAAAATTACCATTTTTCATTACTTCAAAAAGCATATCAATGTAATATTTGAAAGGTGATACTCTCATTACACGGCATACATAGCCCGCCAGATGATACGGATATAGCTGCAAGTGAGAATATGTACATTAAATGCAGATGTCCTAAGACAAGAAATAAAACATAAGAGTCCCCCCAATATCTAGGAAATCTTAGTTATAAGGTCTTAAATATCCAGGATGAGGACTTTCAAAATCGTAAGGTAATAGTATGATTAAATTATTTACTAAAACCTTATCCTAAAACTGAGGACATTATGTTTTATTTTTAGTTACAACGTCATAATTCGATTTTGAAACATAACAAACTTTAATTTTCTCCACAAAATTTCTTTAATACGATTCGTGTGGATAAGAAAATATGCATATAAAGTTTTGTAAAAATGCATTTGATATACAATTTCAAATTTCAATTGGAGAAATCAAGCAGAGTAACAGACATTCCGTACAACACATACAGCTAGATTCCTCTGCAAGTAGCGCATCATATCTTCATAATATTCATTTTCTTTACAAACTTTACGAGCAAAACAATTTTTCCATTTAAGTCTCTTCTTTATGCAGTATTCGATTATCCTGCATAAAATTTACATGGTCAACAACAGAGAACGCAGAATTATAATCATGTATTTACTGGAAAAAGTTATTCAAGAAACAAAGACATGAGCCCTGAAATGAATGGAAAATATCACATTTTGACTTATGAGAACCATATTTAAAAATGGAAAATAAAAAACTTCTAAAAATGATAATTTTCTGTCTGATAGCCAACTTATTCTTACAATTAGGCCCAAAAGGAATACCAGTAGCATCATTTATCTTTTCTTAGTTAGGAAGTATGAGTTAGGTAGGTTTTAATAGGAAATTGTTAAGAATCTGGTAATTTAATACTCAAGGATAACAAAGTGTGGATCATGCTATTATAAATAAGTATCCATATTATTGTGATAATTAAGTCTGTTGTTTTTATTTCTCTGTTTTGGTACGTGAGGTTGCTCTGATCTCAAATCAGAGTCAATATCATAACACTCTCATTGCGAGGGATAAATACTGGTTTCTTAGTTAAAGTCACTACAGCCTTTGAAATCAAAAGCGTTCCTAAGTCCTGTCCAAAAATTAAACATATGTTTCTTACCACCAAAAAGTTAAACATATGTTTCTTACCACCAAAAATAAAAAAGGTATTTTTTCAAGCAAAGACCATACACATGAAATTCTTCACAATTGTCCTGTCCAAGTACTATAGTTTCACTGATAAACTTACGAACTTGTGTGCAATCCCACCTCTTCACACGCACACACAAACCTAGTGGATGAAAAAATTCTTGATTTTCTTAAAACTTACGAACTTGGTTTGATTTTGTTTACAGAAAACAAAATACAACTTCTTTGAAAAGGTCGTATCACACTAGAGGAGTTACTAAAGTGCAGAAAAACTCACCAATCTCTTTGAACCCTATAAAAACACTGCCCCACAAAGGACATGAGCAGAGCAAAAATAGCATAGATGCCAAGTTTCCAACTGCAATGCTATCTCAAAATTACGGGGGCTCTCCATCCTTAGACTCAGTAGTTTTCAATTTTTCAATGAAACATAGGAATGCAATGTTCAGTAGTAGAGTTAAATGGTAAATTTAGCCAAATAATTTAATTAAGTGTTTATTCAAGAAATTCTTAACTTGGACATGCGAAATTATATCATAATTTCGACCTGAAACTTACTGAAATAAACAAAAAAAAAACTTATAAAAGCCATAAGCTATTAAACTAACTACGGTAACTACTAACTACTGAGTACTAACTATAAGATTAAACAATGAATCATGACAATATAAAAAAAACTGTTAAAGTAAATACATAAATTTCACAGAACCTTTTGTGCCATTCTTCCTTTGAAGACACAACTAGATGAAGTCGCCTGGGAAGATTCTCCCATGCGCATTCTTCCTTCACCGCTTTTTCAAACAAACGTTCCTCAGCAGTCAGCGAAGCACGTTGCATTTTCCACTACGCATTAAACACCACCATTCCTGATACAAAAAAAGAGACAGAGAAGGTAAAGCATTCATTCATGATTCATCCACGTCGAAATCTTGCGCTCCAAGTCACGTTTCGCCAATAGTTCAACATCCGCAAAATCAAAACCGGTTATAGAAAACAATAGCGTACAATTAAGAATCGAATCGAATGCAGCGTCAAAATTACGGAGATCCAAACGAGATTTACAATGAGCACGTAATCAATGCTGAGGAATTAAGCGATGCAGTACTGATACATAGTGAAAGCGAAAATGTGATATGAATGTAGATGAAAGGTGAAAACCTGATGTATGGCGAGGGTGTTGGATTGGGGTTCATTGTTTGGGAATTGGAATCTGCATACTCTTTCTTCTTCTTCTTCTTCTTCTTCTTCTCGAGAGCGATCTCAGGAGCCAGATTCGTAAAAGCTCCTAGTTGCAAACCATTGGGGGCATCGTGGTAATAAAAACTATTTCAAAGTTTCAACCAAATAAAAGTTAAAAAAAATATATTAAAAATTAGAAAGATTGATCAACAATTTTATGAAGTTTATTTATGCAACTTCTTAATTTAGTTGAATTCCACTATTGATAATACATTTTTTTACATTCTCTACAAATCTTTTTATTACCAAAATGAATGAAGTTATTCTAAAAAACATTTTAAAAAAAATACACATTTAATAATCGTTCGTTTACTTTAAATTTTGTTAATTTAATGCATTATGTTTAAATGAGTTGATTAAGTACTATTAAATTTAATTTATTGCCAATCAAACAGTTTCAAAAGTTTATAAATTTAGTTATATAATAAAAATCTATTTGGAATCTTGCCTTTAATTTGTTGGAGTTGATAAAAAAAAGAAAAAGATTTTCTTGATACCAGGCAGTAAAAATATGCTTTGACATCACAGTATAATAATATAATAATATTTAAAATTAAATATTATTTTATTAGACTGTGAAAGGAATGTTTTCTACTGTTTGTCGTGTTAATATATCACCTTCTAAAAATAATTATGATTGAATTTAAAATTCATGTATCAGTTGCCATCACAATATTTAATTAATTGAACGACGTCGTTGAGAGTTTTCTTTTCATTACTAGTAATTACCTCCGTGCATTGCATGCAGCACGCGTTATTATTATATATTGATATTATCGTATCTATCTATATATATATATGTTATAATATAGTGTGAATACCATTTCCGTGCTACTTCCAAAACCATGGCTGCTTACTATTCTACCACTCTATACTTCTCTTTTTGTCTAGCATTCATCACTCTCACGCTTTCTTCTTTCAATGCTGAAGCTCGATTTCATGCTCCACACCCATCTTTCAAATACTGCGGTAATTTACTGAACTAACTTTAACTTCACTTTTTTTGTTTCATTCTTCAGCATTTACCTTTCATGCATCATCTTAGTTACGAGGCAGCTGAAGCTTCCACTCTGTAGACTGTAATGGTTTCAGTTACCATTTCTGGTTATTGTTGATGGAAAACAGCACTACCCTGTGAAATCAAACAGATGACCCGTTGAATCTTGCTTTTATATTATTTTATTTTCAAATAAGTTAGTGGAATGAAAAAGTTGTCAGGAGTTTGAAATTCAAACACTAGTTTCTTTTTCAATCAGAAACGTTGGTGTGTTAGCTCCCTCTCTTTTAATTTGAATTTTGTGCTGTGCAGATACCAATTCAGACTATGCTGTGAAGGTGAGTGGAGTGGAAATATTACCTGACCCTGTGGAGAGAGGAGTTCCATTCACCTTTAAGATCCCAGCTTACACGCGTGAGTGCTGATGCTTCTCCTCATTTTCCCCTCAATTTCTATAATCTTCTGGCTCTGTATTTTTATGCCATTCTTTCAATGCATTATGTTTAAACGAGTTGATTAAGTACTATGGTTTGAGTACAAGCTTAATATGGCTATTCTATTGGTAGAAAGCATCATGTTTTTGAAGTTTTTCTTATTAACTTTGCTTATTAATGAGTGGAGATTGTGCATGTTATTCATGCAGCTGAACCAATTCAAAGTGGGGACTTGATTTATGAAATTTCATATGTTGGAGTGGAAGGGCCACCTGCTACATTTCTCCATGATCTCTGTGAGGAAACACCCTGTCCAGTGGCTGCAGGAAACTTTCTGCTACTTCACACCGAATTATTGCCTCCAGTTACCCCACCGGTTAGTCTCCACCATATACTCACACTATATACTATTCATAGTGCTGTGGCATCGGTTCATTTACATATTATGGCGTTATTCAGCACCGCAAATCCGAACTGATACTTTTACTTTTATGATGTGAATAATGGTAGTAATAAGTAGTCCTGGTTTGGTTTAGTACAAACAGAATGAATTCAATGGACTGAAAAATGGTTTACTCGAACCAAATTGAATTGGAAACAGTTTACCTAAACTGTATATTTGGTTTGGTGCATTGTTCCTCGATTGGTTTCTTTTAAGTAAACTCAGTTTGGTTCATAGTTCTGTTTAGTTCATTGATACTTTTTGAACAACCATGGCTTGGTTTAGCAGAGAAAATCACACTAGAAATGATTATTCGGTGCACTGTTAATAATAGTTTGGTTTTGTAACTCCTAATTCAATTTGGTTAGCTAATACTTTCCTGAGGAGTCCTAATCATAAATTGTAGAAGTCACAATGATATTAAGTTATCTCGATTGAAATTTCTGGTTTCATCTCTTCCAACTGATACATGTTTTTAAGCCTAATAAGTTTTACACCTTTTATATACTATTTTAAGCCTAATAAGTTTTAGGCATCTTATATTATATACTAGAAATGTTTTTATGAGTCGATTTGAAATCTTCTAACACATTTTTTCCAATAATAACCGCTAACGGTTAACGTAGTATTTTTAACACATCTCACACGAAAGCGGTAAGATTATATATTAATGGATGTTCTGAGAAAGCCAGTTATATGTAAGATTACATTAATGGATGTTCTGATAAGCTGATAAGCAGATGACCTGATACTATGAAATTTCTTTATCACTATGAATATCTCGATATGAGATATTCATCAAATTTCATGAGAAGAAAGCATATTCTATAGTTTTTGTTATTATTTGTTAACCAAACAAGGGCCATTTGAGCTGTGTAACTCCTGTAGCTTAATGTGGTACTTGTTAATCTAAATAACTATTAGATCGTGTATGCTATTTTTGGTTCCTCACTCAGATTGTTTTTGTTTTGGTCTTCGACACATTTCTCATTTACAACTTCTCTGTTTTTCCATGAACTTTCGACTTATTTGCCTAGTATCTATTTAACATTGGTATTTATGCAGGGTACCTATAATGTGAAGCTGAGATTTAAGGATCATAAGGACAAGTTGTTGACTTGCATCATCTTTCCCTTCAAAATCGGTGCTAAATCTTCAGTATCTGCTATCTAAAATATTCTGGATTTTTGTTTAGGGTGCAGTTTTCATGTGAACTAGTTAAGTGTCATGCTAGGCTATGAATGATACATAAATAGCCCAAAAAGATGTCACTGACATCTCTGTAATGCAGTCTTCAATAAATTTGGACATTTAAAAATCCTGATAGCGTGTTACCAAATTTGGAGGATGATGGTTTTCATTTTAGCCCTTAAATTTAAAGTACATAATAAAATACTTGATTCTTACCAATAAAGTACATATTTTGTGTTTTAGGTTTCATTTTAAATTAATTTAGTAAATCTTATCTTAAATTATAAAATGAAGGAAGTTCGACATAAAAACTTTCCACCTAAAATTAAAGTTACTTTTTTAAATATAGATTAAATCAAATAAATAATTAGAAAACATAAGAAAATATAAAATAATAAACATTGATAGTTAATAATTGAAAAATAGAAATATCACAATAGGAGGTTTCATTAATATGGTATACAGATCAGACAAGTATTTTTATAATCATTTGGTAGGTTAACAATTAATAAATGTATAATTAAGGTAATTTATTGTGAGTATGCAAAGATATGCATTTAATAACTTTCATGTAATTCTTATAATTTAAATCCTCATTATGGTGATTTGGAAGAAAGGACTTTGAAGTTAGGTAAAACTTTAATACCTTATTTTGTTCATGATTCTACTCTTCAATACATACTAAACTCCACTTAGGCTAATTGTTATTCATATCAATCTAACATATTTCATTAAATAAATCAATTTTTACTAAATGCCAAATTTTCAAACATTAAAGAAAAACTTTAAAAATATCCACTTATAATTATTAAATTGAATCATTGCTATAAATATTAAAGAGAAATAATCAGAATAAGAAAATAATAAAATTTCAATTTTTCAAAAAAGAATTAGCAATCTACTTAATGGAATTAGAATTTGCTGAGTGAAATTTGGAAAGTGAAAGAAATTGAAACTTACATGGAGAGAAAGAAGAAAAAAAACTTCCTTAAAAGAATTTGTTTCAGAATTGACATTAAAACCTTGTGTTTTAGTAGCTTGAATCTACAATTTTTTTTAAAGGAAAGAATATAGTTTTCCTTGAAGTGAGAAGAGAAAAAAATTGGGAAAAATAAAAAAGAAGACAAATTGATTCTATCTTTAAAATAATTTTTTTTCTTAAATTCTGAATTTTATAAAATCCTTAAATTTTATAAGTTTTTACACCCTTATTCTTAAAATATTTTGAATTTTTCTATAATGCTTTATTTTCACTCAACTTTAAACCCAATAAAAAAAAATTAAATCCTAATTATCCCAACCAAAAATTTAATCTTAATTATTTAAACTATTGAAATGATTTCTAAATTCATTTATCATATAATTAACCCTTTCTTTTTAATTATTATGTAAATAAATTGTGTTTGTGTAAAGTGGAGTAAAACTGAGTATATATGAGAAAGTGAAAGTTCTTTTCTTTCTCTTCTTATCTTTATTTTATTTTTCTTTAATTTTTTTAAACTAGTTTTTTTTATTTTTCTTTATATCAGTTTGGTTAGTCTCTTCATATATATATATATATATATATATATATATATATATATATATATATATATATATATATATATATATATAATTTTATATTATATATTAAAATTATAATATATAAATATATATAAAATTAATTAATAAAAAAAAAAA